>JACCDR010461403.1_pt1 | contig 61954 bp, 59 predicted proteins | sample 7446431 | NCBI WGS metagenome assembly JACCDR01 (sample SAMN15323443, study PRJNA562643) | freshwater metagenome | isolation source: river surface water | place: USA:Blue River Watershed | collected 2017-08-17 | reverse complement strand
GCCGCGATGCGGCTGGCCAACTGGATCATGAGGGACGCCAGGCTGTCCTCCGTGCGCGAGATCCCCAGCCCGGTGGGCTCAGCCCATGCCTATGACATGACGCACCTGCTGGCGCTGGCCGTCAACAAGGCCGGCTCCACCCGCGGCGACGACGTGCGCCGCGCGCTGGAAAGCCTGCCGCCCTTCGAGGGCGCGGTCCGCCGCTACGCGCCGGCCTTCACGCCCGAGCGCCATGACGCGCTCGGCCCGAAGGAGGTGCTGTTCGTGCGGATCGAGAAGGACGGCGCGCTGACGCCCCTGAAGTGAGCCTGCGCATGCCGCCCCTGCCGCACACCACCATCCGCCAACGCATCAGCGCCGAGCTGGCGCGCATCGTCGGCTCCTACGTCACCCTGATCGGTCTGCTGGTGGCGGCCATCGCTGTGGGCGGCGGCATCGGCTTCGTGCGCATGGACCTGGGCCACCACCGCGAGCTGGTGCGCACGCGTCTGGTGACCGAAATGACCAACGTCGGCCACGAGATGACCTCGCTGGCCACCTCGCCGCTGCTGTGGACGGGCCTGACCGACAGCTACGGGCGCGAGACCTACCTGGCGCCGCTGATGGCGCGACTGAACCGCGCGGACCTGCGCCGCTACGTGCTCCTGGACTACCGAGGCCGGGTGTTCATGGCCACCGACGAGGCGCAGGCGCAGGTGCTGGCCGCCGACCCCGCCGTCGTCGAGGCGGTGCGCATGGCCCGGGAGGGCTACGGGATCCGCGCCGATGCCAATGGCACGGCTGAACTGGTCCTGGTGGACCGTGTGATGTCGCCGCAGTCGGACGCGCCGGTGGGCTTCATCGTCGGCACGGTCCGCGTGGGCGCCATGGCCGACCAGATCAATTGGCGCTTCGGCATGCGTGTGTCCGTGTCGGCGGGCGACCAGCCGCCCGTGCCGGCCTTGCCTTCCGGCTGGAACTTCAATGCCACGGTGGCCGACCGCGTGCCCGTGGGCGATACCAGCGTGCCCCTGCGCTTCTGGGTGGTCCAGCCCGTGCTGCCCGTGGCCGGCGTGATCGCGCTGGCCGTGCTGCTGGCCATCGCCGCCGGCCTGCTGATGCTGCACCGCATGCGCCATTGGGCCAACCGCTTTTCCACCACCATGACGGCTCGCCTGGACCGGCTCCTGGTGGACTGCCAGCGCCTGCTGGCCGGCGACACTGTCTCGCGGCTCGATGACACGGTGGACGACGAGTTGTCCGAGGTCACGCGCGCGCTGTCGGTGATGCTGCGCATCCAGCGCAAGGCCACCGACGAGATGCGCACCACCGCCCTGGTGTTCTCCACCGCGGCCGAGGGCATCCTGGTGACCGACCCCAACGGCGGCATCGTCGACGCCAACCCCGCCCTGTGCGCCATGACCGGCTTCAGCCGCAGCGAGCTGATCGGCCGGCGCGCCGGCAGCCTGTACCGCAGCGTGGGCCGGGGCGACCAGCGCCGCGAGATGGTCGACGCGCTGGTGGCCCGGGGCCGCTGGAGCGGCGAGACCAACTTCCTGGACCGGCGCGGCCGCATCATCCCCACCTCGGTGTCCATCTCCAGCATCCGCAACGAGGCGGGCGAGAGCCTGGGCAACGTGGCGGTGATCACCGACGTGAGCAAGCTCAAGGAAGCCGAGACCAAGCTGCGTGACCTCGCCTACCGCGACGCGCTGACCGGACTGCCCAATTTCCGCCTGCTGTCGCGGCAGGTGCGCCAGCTGGTCAGCTCCCTGCCGGTGGGCACGGGCCGCCTGGCGGTGCTGTTCATCGACCTGGACCAGCTCAAGTACGTCAACGACACCTACGGGCACGAGACCGGCGACGCCATGATCAAGTCCATGGCCACGCGCCTGCAGCAGGTGCTGCCGCCCGGCCACCTGCTGTGCCGGCGCTCGGGTGACGAATTCATCGCGGTGGTGGACATCACCGTGCCCGGCAGCGAGGACCGGCTGCGGGAGGCGCTGTCGCGCCTGAACCCGGTGGAGGTGCCGGCGGGCAGCGACAGCATCCCCGCGAGCGCCACCGTCGGCATCAGCCGCCTGCCCGAGGACGCGACCAACTGGCAGGAGCTGCAGATCTGCGCCGACGTGGCCATGAACGAGGGCAAGCAGACGCTGCGCGGCTCGGTGCAGTGGTACGACGCGCGCCTGGGCCGCAAGATGTACCGCAAGCGCCAGATCCAGCGCCGGCTGGCGCAGGCGATCGAGCAGGAGGCCATCCGCGTCTACTACCAGCCCGAGGTGGACTTGCGCAACGGGCGGGTGATCGGCTTCGAGGCGCTGGCGCGCTGGACGGACCCGGAGCTCGGCGAGGTCTCGCCCACCGAGTTCATCGTCGTCGCCGAGGACGCCCACCTGATCGAGCCGCTGACCCTGCTGGTGGCGCAGACCGTGCTGCGGGACAAGCCCCGCCTGCAGGCCCGCTACCCGGGCGCGGTGGTGGCCTTCAACGTCGCGCCCCAGGTCCTGCGCAGCCCGCGCCTGCTCAAGCTCCTGGCCAGCCGCGCGGCGCAGGGCGGAATGATCGACGGGCTGGAGGTGGAACTCACCGAGAGCCAGGTGGACCTGGGCGAGGGGGGGCTGCTGCCGCACCTGCAGGCCCTGACCGGCCTGGGCGTGCACCTGGCGATCGACGACTTCGGCACCGGCCACTCCTCCCTCAGCCGCCTGGCGCAGCTGCCGATCAGCCGGCTGAAGATCGACCGCTCCTTCGTGATGGACCTGCACCAGGAGCGGCAGGCCAAGATCGCCCGGCTGATCGTCAACCTGGCGCGCGGCCTGGGCTTCGAGGTGACGGCCGAGGGCGTGGAAAAGTCGCACCAGGCCCAGGCCCTGCTGGAGATGGGGTGCCACCGCGGCCAGGGCTGGCTGTTCGCCCGGGCCCTGCCGCTGGACGAGGCGCTCGCGCTGGTCGAGCCGGTTCAGTCGGTGGCGGTCGCCGCCGAGGCCTGAGCGCTGGCCGCCAGCCGGGTCTCCAGGAATGCCAGGGTCTGCGCGTGCGCGCGGCTGGCGGCCGCTTCGTCGTAGGCGCTGAGCCCCGGTTGGCTGAACCCGTAGGGCGCCGGGTGGACCTGGCATTCCACGGACCGGTCCCCGCCTGTCGCCGGGTGACTGGCGATGAAGGCCGCCACGTCCTGGGCGGACATCCAGGTGCCGTCGGAGGGAAAGTGCGCCAGCACCGGGCACTGTGGCTGCAGGGCCCGCTCGGCCGGCCGCTCCATGCCGCCGCCGTAGTGGCACACCGCGGCCTGCAGCGCACGGAATTCGCTGGCAGCGCGCCAGGCCAGCAGGCCGCCCCAGCAGTAGCCCACCACGCCCAGCGCGGTGTGCGGGGCCAGTCGCCGCGCATGCACGATGGCCGCCTCCACGTCGAGCAACACCGGGCCGGGCGGCACCGGCTCGAGCGGGCGGCGCAGGCGCACCGACCAGCGCGTCTGGTCATAGCGGTAGCCGTAGTCCAGGCCCGACAGCCCCCGGCTGAAGAGGGACGGGGCCACCACCAGGTAGCCGTCGGCGGCGAATTGCTCGGCCATCTGCCGGCCGAAGGCGTTGACGCCGGGCCGGTGCGAGGGGGGTGCATGCTTGCGTTGGCTGGTGCCGTCCCATTGCGGGTGGCGCTGGTCCATCTGCTGCAGCAGCACCAGGGCACCGCGCGGCGTACCGGCGGGCCGGGCGACATAGGCGCGCACCACATGCCGGTCGCGGGCGGTCAGGTCGACGTATTTTTCGGGAGGCGGTTCAGGACGCATGGACAGGCATGAGAACTCGGCTGATTCTGGCAGATCCGTGCAAGTCCTCCATGCCAAATGGTTTCCCTGGCAACCAGGGTCAAAAAAACCTCTGAATCAGTTGCCCGTCGCGTCCGCCATCAGCCCGCGGCGGAGGGTGCCCGGGTCCCGGTGGGCGGCAGCCAGCGCGCCAGCAGCGACCACAGGTCCGTCAGCCCGAAGGGCTTGGCCAGGTGGTCGCTCATGCCAGCCTCCAGGCAGCGCTCGCGGTCGCTGGCCAGGGCATTGGCCGTCATGGCGACGATGGGCACGAAGCGCGGCGCCGGCTGGGCGCGGATGCGGCGGGTGGCTTCCAGGCCGTCCATGTCGGGCATCTGCATGTCCATCAGCACCAGGTCGAAGCCGCCGGACAGGGTCTTGTCGATGCCCGAGGCGCCGTCGTTGGCGATCTCGGCCTGCATGCCGGCGCGCCGCAGCAGGGCGGCGACCATGTCGGCATTGGTCCTGTTGTCGTCCACCACCAGCACGCGCGCGCCGGCGCGGGCGCGGATGTTCTCCACCGCGGCGGCGGCGGCCTCGTCCTTCTGGCGGGCGGTGGGCTTCAGGCGCGCGGTGAACCAGAAGGTCGAGCCCTGGCCCGGCGTGCTGCTCAGGCCCGTTTCGCCCCCCATGTTCTCCGCCAGCTTCTTGGTGATGGCCAGCCCCAGCCCGGTACCGCCGTACTTGCGCGTGAGCGAGCCGTCGGCCTGCTCGAAGGGGCGGAACAGGCGCGCCTGCTGCTCCGGCGTGATGCCGATGCCGGTGTCGCGCACCTCGAAGCGCAGCACCACGTCGCCGCCCTCGGTGCTGCGACGGCTGACGCTGACCGCCACGCCCCCCTGGCGGGTGAACTTGACGGCGTTGTTCACGAAATTGAGCAGCGCCTGGCGCAGGCGCACCACGTCACCCATGAACCAGGTGGGCAGCGAGGGATCGACGGTCACGCTGTAACGCAGGCCCTTGGCCACGCACTGGTCGGCCACCACGGCCGAGACCTGCTGCAGCAGCGCGGCCAGCTCGAAGGCCGCCACCTGCAGGTCCACCTTGCCGGACTCCATGCGGGCCAGGTCCAGGATCTGGTTGATCACATCGTGCAGGTGCAGGCCGGCCGTCTGCATCGCGCCCAGCCACTCCTGCTGCTCGTTGCTCAACGGCGTGTCCTGCATCAGGTAGCCGTGGCCGATGATGGCGTTGAGCGGCGTGCGGATCTCGTGGCTCATGGTGGCCACGAACTCGGACTTGGCCCGGGAGGCGGCCTCGGCTTCCTGCCGCGCCAGCACATAGGGCGTGATGTCGGTCCAGGTGCGCACCGTGTCGCCCGAGGGGGTGGTGCGGGTCAGCACCTCAATGTGGCGGCCGTCCGGCACATGCAGGGCCTGGCGGTCCGAGGCGCCCAGTCCGTCGGCCACCCCGGGCAGGTCACGCAGCTCCTGCGCCTGACGGTTGCACAGGCGAATGTGTCCGTCGGGCCCCGTGACGCAGATGCCCTGGCCCAGGGCGTCCAGGCTCTCGGCCAGGACCTGCAGCGTCTCGTCGCGGGAGGCACCGGGATCGCCCAGCGCCCGGGCGGCGCGGGCCAGCCACGCGGCCACCACGGCGCGCAGGCCGCCAGGAGGTTTCGGGGATAATGGAGGTCTGAGATACGTCATGAAGGCCGCGGGGGGCACCGGTTCGGAAGCTGCCCAGCCATTGTGACCAAGTTCCCGGAGGCTGAACAGCCAAAAACTTTTCGCGCAATTGCGCAAAGCGTAAAAGTGCTGTTATACTTGCGGGCTCAGCAAGCGGCTGTAGCTCAGTTGGATAGAGTACTTGGCTACGAACCAAGGGGTCGTGGGTTCGAATCCTGCCAGCCGCACCAAATCGGTAGCCCTGCATCAGCAATGATGCAGGGCTTTTCCGTTTCTGGGTCCCACGCGCCGTGCCACGCCGCATGCAGGCATCCCGGTTGCCCTTCCTCGGAGGCGTCGCCGCCATCCGGCGCGACCAACCCAGGAGGTATGCCATGAACCCACGCCCTTCCATTGCCCGGCCGGCCGTCCTTGCGGCCCTGTGCCTGGGTGCCGCATTCACGGCGGGCTGCGCCAACCGGGACACCGCCACCATGGGCGCCTCGGGCGATGCCGATGAGCCCGTCCGGCGCCCCCGGGTCGAACGTCCCTACCCCAACAACATGGACGACCCGACCCGCGCCACCGACCCGCGCAGCTCGGCCGTCAATCCCGAGCGCAACCGGGGTGGCCCGGCCACGGGCACCACGGTGCCGCCCGGCAACATCGTGCCCTGAGCCAAGGCGCGCCGTTCGCGGCAGGCGCGCGGTCACGGCGGCGTCCTACGCCTGCAGCGGACCGCCTCCCACGAACCTCGCCTGAGGCTCGGATAGAGTGGCGCGCGCCATGTGCCGCGCCTGCCGACATCCGATCGCCTGCCTGCTGTTGGCCCTGCTTCTGCTGGCAGGGCAGGGGCCCGTCTGGGCCAGCGCCGGGGAGGCCCAGCGGCTGAACTGGCGCATCCGGGAGCTCGAAGGTGAGCTGGCCGCCTTGCGCCAACTCGCCAGCCAGCAGCACGCCTCCATCGACCGCCTGCAGGCCTTGGCCGAGGCCTCGGACACCCGTGCGCGCCGCACCCGCGTCGCCGAGGGGCTGGTGCTGGCGGGCGCTGCCCTGGGGGCCTGGGCGTGGCGGCGTCGGCCGCGGTGAGGCCGAGAGGCGGTGGAGCCGGGAGAGCAGGGCGGTGGGTCGGGGACCGAGCCCAGGGGAGTGACGCTCAGGGATGCCCGGACGCCGGGGCCGCCTGCGCGCTGCGCAGCGCCGTGCCGGCCGCCGCCTGCAGGAAGCACTGCCGGGCGCAGTAGTCCACCAGGGCATCGATCTCGGTGGACTTGTCGAACACCGCATCCACGCCGATCTGCGCACAGCGCTTGCGAACGCTGGCGTTGACGTAATTGCTGAAGATCACCACCTTCTGCCAGGGCGTGCGCGGCGGCAGTTGCTGCACCAGGTGCATGCCGCTGCCCCCGCGCAGGAACAGGTCCACGATCAGCAGGTCCCAGGCCTGGCTGTTCGCGCCCAGCCACTCGCGGGCCTCGACCTCGGTGGGGCTGGTGCCGACCACGCGCATGCAGGTCAACTCCTCCAGCGTACCGACGAGGTTCTCGCAGATGGTGGGGTTGTCCTCGACGACGAAGGCGTGCAACTCGACGGCGGAAGGCATGGCAAGGGTTGGCGGGCGGTCCGATGGGCTGGTATCAACTCGTTACCCACTGTACTGGCTGGGCAGTCCCCAGTGCTCGGAAGATGGCGGCTTTCGCTGTAGGACGGGGCTGACCGATCCCGTGGGCCGGGGCCGTCCTGCGCGAGTGCGGTGCGGTCTTAGGATGGTCCGCTCAAGTCCTGGCTTCGCCGGGCGTCTGGAGAGCCCATGCCACTGCCCCCGCCGTCGACCCTGCCGCCGCAGGCCGGTTCCTCCACCCGCACACCGGCCGATGCCAGCGGGGCGGGCCTGCTGGAGCAGGCCATGGCCGCGGGCCTGCTCGGCGCCAGCGCGCTGGTGACCGTGGATGGCGAGGGCCGCATGCGGTACCTCAACGAGGAGGCCGAGCGCCTGCTGGGGCAGCCCGCCGCGCAGCTGCAGGGGCGCGGCGTGTGGAGCCTGTTCCAGAAGACCGTGCGCCTGCGTGTCGAAGAGCAGGTGCGCGCCGCGCTGGCCCGGCGCGAGCCGCTGGAGCTGGAGGAGCGTGATGCCCGCCAGGCGCAGTGGCTGGAGCTGCGCGGCCACCCTTTCGGCGCGGGACTGGCGGTGCATGTGCGCGACGTCACGGCGCGCCGGCAGTCGCAGGAGCAGCTGCGCCTGCTCGAGGGCAGCATCGCGCGGCTCAACGACATCGTCATCATCACCGAGGCGGGACCGTTCAACGAGCCGGGCCCGCGCATCGTCTTCGTCAACGAGGCCTTCGAGCGGCGTACGGGCTACACGCGCGAGGAGGTGCTGGGCCGCTCGCCGCGCCTGCTGCAGGGGCCGCAGACGCAGCGCGCGCGGCTGGACCAGGTCCGCAGCGCGCTGGAGCAGTGGGAGCCCGTGCGGGTGGACCTGATCAACTACCGCAAGGACGGCGAGCCCTTCTGGGTGGACCTGGACATCTCGCCCGTGTGGGACAAGGCCCGGCGCCTGACGCACTGGGTGGCCGTGGGACGCGACGTGAGCGAGCGCAAGGCCCAGGAGCAGAAGATCCAGTACCTGGCCTTCTACGACGCGCTGACGAACCTGCCCAATCGCGAGCTGCTGATGGAGCGGCTGCACGCCTGCGTGGAGCCGCGCGCCCAGGCCCGCGGCGGCGTGCTGATGTTCATCGACCTGGACAACTTCAAGGTCCTCAACGACACCATGGGCCACCACCACGGCGACCTGCTGCTCAAGGAGGTGGCGCGGCGCCTGCGCGCCTGCGTGGCCGAAGACGACACCGTGGCCCGCCTGGGCGGCGACGAGTTCGTGGTGCTGCTGCAGCCGCGTGGCGAGGGCGGCCCCGGGGAGGCCGGCGCCCTGGAGGCCGCCCGCGCCGTGGCCGGGCGCATCCTCGCCTCGCTGGGCGAGCCCTATGCCTTGCCCGGCTGCCTGCACCACAGCACCTGCAGCATCGGCGTGACGGTGTTCGGCCCCGCGCCCTTCACCGTCAGCGAGCTGCTCAAGCAGGCCGACCTGGCCATGTACCAGGCCAAGCGCGCGGGCCGCAACACCGTGTGCTTCTTCGACCCGCAGATGCAGGCGGTGGCCACGGCCAGCGCCGCGCTCGTGTCCGACCTGCGCCAGGCCTGGCGCGAGCGGCAGTTCCAGCTGGACTACCAGCCCCAGGTCGACGGGCAGGGCCGCCTGACCGGGGTGGAGGCCCTGCTGCGGTGGGTGCATCCCCAGCGCGGTCTGGTGCCGCCGCAGGACTTCATTCCCAGCGCGGAGGAAAGCTCCCTGATCCTGGCCATCGGCCGCTGGGCGCTGGACGCCGCCTGCGCACAACTGGCGGCCTGGTCGCGCCAGTCGGGGCGGGCGCACCTGGGCATCGCGGTGAACGTCAGCGCGCGCCAGTTCCGCCATCCCGAGTTCGTCGATGGCGTGATGGAGGCCATCGCCGCCTCCGGCATCGCGCCCCACAAGCTGAAGCTGGAGCTGACGGAGAGCCTCATGGCCGACGGCATCGAGGTCACCGTGGCCAAGATGGCCCACCTCAAGGCCATGGGCGTGACGCTCTCGCTCGACGACTTCGGCATGGGCTACTCCTCGCTGTCCTACCTCAAGCGCCTGCCGCTGGACCAGCTCAAGATCGACCGCGAGTTCGTGAAGGACGTGCTGACCGACGCCAACGACGCCGCCATCGCCCGCACCATCATCGGCCTGGCGCAGAGCCTGCACCTGGACGTGATTGCCGAGGGCGTGGAGACGCCCGAGCAGCGCGACTTCCTGGTCCGCCACGGTTGCCACCATTTCCAGGGCTACCTGTACGCGCCGCCGCTGCCCCTGCATGCGCTGGAGGACTGGATCGACCGGCACGAGGCCTGTGCCCTGGCCTGAAGCGGGCCCCGGTGTCCACGCCGCCCACGCCGCCAGCCCGGCAGCGACCTGCGGCCCTCAGCGGGGTGCGATACCCAGGGGCCGCGTGGCCACCAGGCGGGGGATGCGCAGGGCCAGGCCCTGTTCCCCCAGGGGCTGCAGGTCCACGCCGGCCTCGCGGGCCAGGGCCTGCACGTCGGCCGCCTGCAGCCGGCGGTAGCCCAGCGCCTCGCCCACGGTCTCGGGGTCGGCCACTTCCTGCAGGGCCTCGCGTGTGAGGACCAGTACCGCCCCGTCGCCTTGGACCTGGCCGCGCACCACCATCTCGGCCGGGTCGTCGGCCAGGTCGCTCAGGTGGATCAGGCCGCCCACCAGCAGCTGGCGCAGCAGCGGCCGGGAGACCTCCAGGTCCGCCGGCGGCAGCTCCACGCGCACGGCGAAGCCGCGAAAGCCGAAGTTGCTGCGGACCAGCGCGACGGCTTCCTCCACCCCTTCGCGCAGGGGCACGCCTTCCTCCTCGCCGGGGGCGAGCCAGGCCGCCACGTTCAGCGAGTGGGCCACCGCCTCGCGCGCCACGCGGTGGATACGGCCGACCTGCTGCTGCAGGTCCTCGGGGGAGGGCGCGCCCTTGTCGAGGCGGGCCGCCAGCACCTCGGCCATCATGGCGACGGCCTGCAGGTGGACCACCAGGTCGTGCTTGAGGGCGGGGCCGATGCGGCGCAGCACGGCGTAGCGTGCCGCCTCGCCGGCGGTGTCCGTCGGTTCCTGGGGGGCGGTGGGAGGCATCGGCGCATTCTGGGAGGGCACCGTCGAGCCCCCTGTCAGGCACGGGCCGCGGCTGCTGTAGGAGCCCGCAGTCGGGCAGGGGCGGCTATGCTTGAAGCCCTATGAGCAAGGCGTTCACGAAAGAGACCGACGGTGACGATGAGGACGAGGGCGGCGGCCTGCCGCCGCTGCCCGCGGGCACGCGCAACTACATCACCCCGCAGGGCTACGCGCGCCTGCGCGGCGAGTTGCTGAACCTGATCGACGACGAGCGGCCCAAGGTGGTCGAGATCGTGCACTGGGCGGCGAGCAACGGCGACCGCTCCGAGAACGGCGACTACCTCTATGGCAAGAAGCGCCTGCGCGAGATCGACCGCCGCATCCGCTTCCTGACCAAGCGGCTGGAGATCGCCGAGGTGGCCGACCCGCGCCTGCACCATGGCAACGACCAGGTGTTCTTCGGCGCCACCGTGCGCTATGCGCAGGAGGACGGCGAGGAGCGCGAGGTCACCATCGTGGGCATCGACGAGGCCGACAGCCTGAAGGGCCAGGTCAGCTGGATTTCCCCCATCGCGCGGGCACTGCTCAAGGCGCGCGAGGGCGACGTGGTGAAGCTGCAGACGCCGGTGGGGCTGCAGGAGGTGGAGGTGCTGGCGGTGCGCTATCCGCCGCCGGGTGAGGCCGCGGCCTAGCGGTCCGAGCCGGGCCGGCCGGACCGCGGCCGCACCCGCTGCACCCGCAGCACCGCCGGCGTGCGCTTGAGGATGCGCACCGCCTGCTCCAGGTGGGCGCGGTCCCGCACCGAGAGGATGAAGCGCAGGTCCGCCGCATCCTGGGCGCGCTCGTCGTCCATGTCGATGTGGGTGATGTCGGCCTCGGCAGTGGCCAGCGAGGCCGCCACGCGGGCCAGCACGCCCTTGCCGTTGGACACCGTGACCAGCAGGTGCGCCTCGAAGTTTCGCACCGGCTCGTCCGACCATTCCACGCCGATGAAGCGCTCGCTGTCCTTGTGCACCAGCCGCTGGGCCACGCCGCAGTCGGCCATATGCACCACCAGGCCCTCGCCGCGCCCCAGGTAGCCCACGATCGGGTCGCCCGGCACCGGCCGGCAGCAGGTGGCGTATTGCACCGAGGCGTTCTCGCTGCCATCGAGCACCACCGCGCCCTGCGTCACCTGCTCGTGCGCGGTGAAGCGCTCGCGCGAGATCAGCAGCGCGTCGGGCTTCTCGCCCAGTTCCGCCAGCAGCACCGCCAGACGCTTGGCCACGATGGTGGCGATGCGCTTGCCCAGGCCGATGTCGGTGAGCAGCTCGTCGCGGTGGCGGCTGCCGGTGAACCGCAGCAGCTTGTCCCACACCGGCTGGTGCGGGCCGTCCAGGTCGGGCAGGCGCTCGATGCCCTCGGCGCGCAGGGCCTGCAGCAGCAGCTTCTCGCCCAGGTCGCGCGATTCGGTCTGCGCCCGGGTCTTGAGGTGGTGGCGGATCTTGGAGCGGGCGCGGCCCGTGCGGGCAAAACCCAGCCACGCCGGGTCCGGCGCGGCCTTGTCGTCGGTCTCCACTTCCACCACGTCACCGTTCTTCAGCTCGGTGCGCAGGGGCACGGTGGCGCCGTTGATGCGCGAGCCCACGGCATGGTCGCCCACGCGGCTGTGGATGGCGTAGGCGAAGTCCACCACCGTCGCGCCGCGCGGCAGGGCCAGGATCTGGCTCTTGGGCGTGAACACGTAGACGGCATCGGGGAACAGGTCGATCTTGACGTGGTCCCAGAACTCGGCGGCGTCGCGCGTCTCGTGCTGGATGTCCAGCAGCGACTGCAGCCACTTGGTGCCCAGGCGGTCGGCGTTCTCGGCGTCGGCCGGGTTGGCCTTGTACAGCCAGTGCGCCGCCACGCCCGACTCGGCCACCACGTGCATGGCCTCGGTGCGCAGCTGGAACTCCACGTTCACGCCCGACGGGCCCACCAGCGTGGTGTGCAGCGACTGGTAGCCGTTGACCTTGGGGATGGCGATGTGGTCCTTGAACTTGCCGGGCACCGGCTTGTACATCTGGTGCAGCACGCCTACCGCGGTGTAGCAGTCGATCACGGATGGCACGATCACCCGGAAGCCATAGATGTCCGTCACCTGGGCGAAGCTCAGGTGCTTCTCGTCCATCTTCTTGTAGATGGAGTACAGCGTCTTCTCGCGGCCGGCCAGGCGGATCTTCATGCCCATGCCGTCGAAGGCCTGCTCCACCTCGCGCTGCACCTTCTGGATCAGGTCGCGCCGGCGGCTGCGGGCCTTGCCCACGGCCTTGGATAGCACGGTGTAGCGCCACGGACGCAGGTAGCGGAAGGCCAGCTCCTGCAGCTCGCGGTAGGTCTGGTTCAGGCCCAGGCGGTGGGCAATGGGGGCGTAGATCTCCAGCGTCTCCGACGAGATGCGGCTCCACTTGGCGCGGGGCATGTCGCCCATGGTGCGCATGTTGTGGGAGCGGTCGGCCAGCTTGATCAGGATGACGCGCACGTCACGCGCCATCGCCAGCAGCATCTTGCGGAAGGACTCGGCCTGGTTCTCCTCGCGGGTGTTGAACTGCAGCTTGTCCAGCTTGGTCAGGCCGTCCACCAGCTCGGCGACCTGGGCGCCGAAGCGCTCGATCAGCTCCGGCTTGGTGACGCCGCAGTCCTCCAGCGCATCGTGCAGCAGGGCGGCCATGAGGGCCTGCGCGTCCAGCTTCCACTCGGCGCACTGGGCCGCGACGGCGATGGGGTGGGTGATGTAGGGCTCGCCCGAGGCGCGCAGCTGGCCCAGGTGGGCCTCGTCGGCAAAGCGGTAGGCCTGGCGCACCTGTTCCACGTCGGCCGGGTCCAGGTAGTCCAGCTTGGCCGTGAGCGCGGCAAAGCTCGCCGCCGCGGCATTGGCCTCGGCGGGGCTGGGCATGGGCACTGCAGAACGCTTGCGCTTGCCGGAGGAGGGATCGAGCACCGCACTCATGTCAGCCCCCACGCTCGGCACGACGTGTCCTCGCTGCCCCCCGAGGGGGCGCGAGTTTGCTTGGGGCGGCCCTGCGCTGCACTCATCCCTTAAATGTAGCGTGAGGAGGACTGGGAGGCGGGCCGCCATGAAAAAAGCACCGCAGGGCGGTGCTTTTCACGGGGTCACGGGTGGGATCAGCCCGGGACCTTCTTGAGCATTTCCAGGCCGACCTTGCCTTCGGCAATCTCGCGCAGGGCGGTCACGCCCGGCTTGTTCTTGCTTTCGATCTTGGCGGTGTGGCCTTGGCTCAGCATGCGGGCGCGGTAGGTCGCGGCCAGCACCAGCTGGAAGCGGTTGGGGATCTTTTGCAGGCAGTCTTCAACGGTGATGCGGGCCATGCGGCTACTCCGGAAATCAGATGATGTTGAGGGCCTTGAAGGTGGCGGCCCGGCTGCGCCGCTGGGCCGAAAACTTCAGTCGCTGGGCGTGGACGATGGCTTTGAGGTCGAACAGGGCTCGCTCAAATAACTCGTTGATTATAACGAAATCGAATTCCCGGGCCTGGGCCATCTCTTCGGCGGCGTTCTTCAGGCGCAGCTCGATCACCTCCGGGGCGTCCTCGCCGCGGCGCTCCAGGCGGGAGCGCAGCTCCTCCCAGCTGGGGGGCAGGATGAAGATCAGGATGGCGTTGGGGAAGGTGCGCTTGATCTGCAGCGCGCCCTGGTAGTCGATCTCCAGCACCACGTCGGCGCCGGAGGCCATGCGGTCGGCGATGGCTTTCTTGGAGGTGCCGTAGCGGTTGCCGTGCACGTTCGCCCACTCGACGAAGGCGTCGGCCAGCACCATCGAGTCGAACTCCTCCTTGGAGGCGAAGAAGTACTCGCGCCCGTGCTTTTCCTGGCCGCGCGGCGCCCGGGTGGTGTGGGAGACGGAGGGCTGGATCTGGGCGTCCAGCTCCATCAGTGCCTTGACGAGGCTGGACTTGCCGGCCCCGCTGGGGGCGGCGACGACGAATAGGTTGCCCGGGTATTCCATTGACCGATTTTACCGGGCGCCGGCCCAGCCAGCGCCGCCGGGCGTCTGTCAGACGCCGATATACCGGTGCCAGAGGGCTGGATCGGCCGCCAGCTGGGCCGAATCGCCCGTCCAGACCACCCGCCCGCGCTCGACCAGCGTGTGCCGGTCGGCCAGCTTCACCAGCCGTTGCACGTACTTGTCGATCACCAGGATGGACTGGCCCCGGGCGCGCAGCGCCGCCAGGCATTCCCAGATGGTCTCGCGCACCAGCGGCGCCAGGCCCTCGGTGGCCTCGTCCAGCACCAGCAGGTGCGGGTTGGTCATGAGGGCGCGGCCGATGGCCAGCATCTGCTGCTCGCCCCCCGACAGCTGGTTGCCCATGTTGCGGCGGCGCTCCAGCAGGCGGGGGAACAGGTCGTAGATGCCCTCCAGCGTCCAGGGCTGGGGGCTGCCGTTGCGGCGGGCCGCGAAGGCGCGCAGGTTTTCCTCCACCGTCAGGTTGGGGAACACCTGGCGGCCTTCAGGCACCACCGCCAGGCCCATGCGGGCGATGCGGTCGGCCGGCAGGCCGTCGACGCGCTCGCCCAGGAAGCGGATGCTGCCGGCCTGCGGGCGGGTCAGGCCCAGGATGGAGCGCACCGTCGTGGTCTTGCCCATGCCGTTGCGCCCCAGCAGGGTCGCGGCCTGGCCGGCCTCGATGCGCAGGTCGATGCCGAACAGCACCTGGCTGCTGCCGTAGGCGGTTTCCAGGCCCTGGACTTCGAGGAGGGCGGAGGTCATCGGGTCACCGTGTCCTTCAGGGGGTTCAGGGTGCGGGGGCCATGTCGAAATCATCGCCCAGGTAGGCCCGTCGCACCTCGGGGTGGTCGCGGATCCAGTCGGGCGTGCCGCTGGCCACCACCTTGCCGAACACCAGCGTGGAGATGGTGTCCGCCAGGCGGAAGACGGCGTCCATGTCGTGCTCGACCAGCAGCATCGTCACCTCCCCGCGCAGGGACTGCAGCAGGTCGATCATGCGCCCGGATTCCTCGGGCCCCATGCCGGCCATGGGCTCGTCCAGCAGCAGCAGCTGGGGCGCGGTGGCCAGGGCCAGGCCCACTTCCAGCTGGCGCTGCTGGCCATGCGAGAGGGCCCCGGCGGGCTGGTGCAGCGCGGCCACCAGCCCCACGCGGCGGGCGATGGCGGCGGCCTCCTCGTAGCGGCCGGCCTCGGCGCTGGCGCGGGCCCAGAAACGAAAGCTCGTGCCCTGGCGCGCCTGCACTGCCAGGGCCAGGTTGTCCTGCACGGACAGCTTGCGGAAGATGCTCGTGATCTGGTACGAGCGCACCAGCCCGTGCCGCACCCGCCGGTGCATGGGCTGGCGGGTGATGTCCTCGCCGCCCAAGCGCACCTGGCCCGCGTCGGGCGCCAGCGCGCCGGACAGCTGGTGGATCAGGGTGGTCTTGCCGGCGCCGTTGGGGCCGATCAGGGCGTGGATCTCGCCGCGGCGGACGGACAGGTCCACGTGGTCGGTGGCCACCAGGCCGCCGAACCGCTTGACCAGGCCACGCACCTCCAGCAGCGGCTGCGCCGCCAGGAGCCGGTCGTCCACCGTCCTCATGCGCGCTTCCTCCACAGGCTGGTCAGCCCGTTGGGCGCGGCCAGCACCACGGCCAGCAGGATGGCGCCCAGCGCGAACTGCCAGTGCTGGGTGTAGTGGCTCAGGAACTCCTCCAGCAGCAGGAAGGCCGCCGCACCGATCACGCCGCCCCACAGGTGGCCCACGCCACCCAGGATCACCATCACCATCAGCACGCCCGACTGGTGCCACTGCATCAGCGAGGGGCTGACGAAGCCGCCCTGGTTGGCCAGCAGCGCGCCGGACAGACCGGCCAGCCCGCCGGCCAGGGTGAAGGCGGCCAGCTTGTAGCGCGTGGTGGCGAAGCCAATGGCCTGCATGCGCGTCTCGTTCTCGCGGATCGCCTGCAGCGTGTGGCCGAAGCGGGCATTGAGCACCCGCCACACCAGCGCGAAGCCCAGCGCCGACAGCCCCAGCACCACGTAGTAGAAGCGGGTGTCATCCGCCAGGTCGAAGCCCTGGGCCACGCGCGAGCGGGCCGCCAGGCTGAGGCCGTCGTCGCCGCCGTAGGCCTTGAGCGACACCATCAGGAAGTACAGCATCTGCGCGAAGGCCAGCGTGATCATGATGAAGTACACCCCCTGCGTGCGCAGGCTGATGGCGCCGACCACCAAGGCGGCCAGGGCGGCCACCGCCATCGCGGCGGGCCAGGCCACCCAGGCCGAGGTGACCCCGTGCTGCGCCAGGATGGCCGTGGCATAGGCCCCGATGCCCAGGAAGGCCGCATGCCCGAAGCTGACCATGCCGCCGAAGCCCAGGATCAGGTTCAGGCTGGTGGCGGCCAGCGCGAAGGCCAGGATGCGGGAGGCCAGGCTGATGTAGAACTCGCCGCCCGAGGCCGTGGCCAGCGGGGGCAGGGCGGCCAGCAGGGCCAGCAGCGCCAGCGCCCAGGGCGCGCGCAGGGCGTGGTCCAGGCCGCTGGCGGGCGTTGCCGTGACGGTGCGGGAATCAGCCATCGAATCAGCCATGCGAGGGGAACAGCCCGCGCGGCTTCCAGAACAGCACGGCCGCCATCAGCAGATAGATCAGGATGGAAGCCACGGCGGGCCCGGCGTTGTCGGCCAGCTCACGCGGCATCAGCCGCTCGAAGGCCAGGGGGATGAGGGTGCGCCCGGCGGTATCCACGACGCCCACCAGCAGCGCGCCGAACAGCGCACCGCGCACGGAGCCGATGCCGCCGATCACGATCACCACGAAGGCCAGGATCAGGATGCTCTCGCCCATGCCCACCTGCACCGCCAGCAGCGGGCCCAGCAGGCCGCCGGCCACGCCGCACAGGGCAGCGCCCAGGGCGAACAGCGCGGTGAACAGGCGCTTGACGTTGGTGCCCATGGCCATGGCCATCTCGCGGTTGGAGGCACCCGCGCGTACCTGCATGCCCACGCGGGTGCGGGTGATGAGGAACCACAGGGCCAGGGCCACGCCCAGGCCCACGCCGATGATCAGCAGCCGGTAGGAGGGGTAGCTGAAGCCGGGCATCAGTTCCACCGGGCCGGCCAGGGCGGCCGGCGGGCTCAGGGCGATGGGTTGCGAGCCCCAGACCATGCGCACCGCCTCATTGCACATGAGGAGGATGGCGAAGGTGCCCAGCACCTGGGAGAGGTGGTCACGCTGGTACAGCCGGCGCAGCAGGCTGGTCTCCAGCAGCACGCCGAACAGCGCGGCCCCGGTCACGCCGGCCAGCAGGCCGAGCGTGAAGGAACCGGTCGCCGCCGACGCGGTGGCCGCCAGGTAGGCGCCCACCATGTACAGCGAGCCGTGCGCCAGGTTGATCATGTCCATGATGCCGAACACCAGCGTGAGGCCAGCCGCCAGCAGGAACAGCATCAGCCCGAACTGCAGTCCGTTGAGGGACTGCTCGAGCAGCAGGATCGCGTCCACCGGGGCTTACAGGGCGGGCATCTTGCACTGCGCCGCGTAGGCGTCGGCGTGCGCCTTGAACACGGTGCCGAGGGTGCGGTTGGTCACGCGGCCCTTGGCGTCCTTGGTGATGACGCGCAGGTGGTAGTCCTGGATGGGGAACTGGTTGGGGCCGAACTTGAAGTTGCCGCGCACCGAGTCGAACTTCGCGGCGGCCAGGGCCTTGCGCACGGTGGCCTTGTCGTCGAGCTTGCCCTTGGCGTCGCGCACGGCGGCGTCGATCAGGCGGGCGGCGTCATAGCCCTGGGAGGCGTACAGCGTGGGCAGGCGGCCGTATTCCTTCTCGAAGGCGGCGACGAACTTCTTGTTGGCGGCGTTGTCCAGGTCGTGCGCCCACTGGGAGGTGTTGAACATGCCCAGCATCGGGTCGCCCACGGCGCGGATCACGTCCTCGTCGCCCGAGAAGCCGGGGCCGAACAGGGTGATGTCCTTGGACAGGCCGGCGCCCACGAACTGCTTGATGAAGTTGATGCCCAGGCCGCCGGGCAGGAAGATGTACACGGCGTCGGGCTTGGCGGCGCGCAGCTTGGACAGCTCGGCGCCGTAGTCGAGCATGTTCAGGGGGGTGTAGCTTTCCATCACCACTTCACCGCCCTTGTAGAAGCGCTTGAAGCCGGTGAGGGCGTCCTTGCCGGCGGGGTAGTTGGGGGCGATCAGGGCCACGCGCTTGAAGCCCTTGTCGGCCACCGTCTTGCCCACGGCCTCGTGCTGGTTGTCGTTCTGGTAGGAGGCGCTGAAGAAGTAGGGGTTGCACTGCTCGCCCGCGTACTGCGACGGGCCGGCGTTGGCGCTGATGTAGAAGGTCTTGGACGCGAAGGTGGGCGCGCCCACGGCCAGCATCACGTTGGAGAACACGATACCGGTCATGAAGTCGACCTTGTCACGCTTGACCAGGCGGTCGGCGGTCTGGCGGCCCACGTCCGGGTTGGCCTGGTCGTCGGCCACGATCACCTCCGCGGGCAGGCCGCCGAGCTTGCCGCCATTGAGCTTGACGGCCAGCTGGAAGGCGTCACGGATGTCCACGCCCAGCGCGGCGCCGGGGCCCGAGAGGGTGGACATCAGACCGACCTTGACGGTGTCGGCGGCGTGGGCGGTGGCGGCCGCCAGGACGGCGGTGGCGATCAGGGCGCGGCGGAACATGGGCACTTCTCCGGGGTTGTGAATCGGCTTCGGGCGGAGGCGGCAGTGCGTCACAGGAGGTGCGTTGCCGGGCGCGCGGGAAGTCGTTCACCGCGCCATCCGCCGTGCGAATGATCAGCGCGCAAGTCTAGCAGCGCGCGTCAGCGGGGCCCGGACCCGAAAGGGTTGAAGATGTCAACGCCAAAGCTTGTGAAGTCCGCCACGTTGCGTGTGACGACCACCAGGCGATGGCGGATGGCGGTGGCCGCGATCATGGCGTCCTCGTACAGCGTGTCGGAGCGGCGATGCATCAACCTGGCCCAGATGCGGAAGGTCTGCGTGTCCATGGGCAGCAGGTTGTACGTCGAGGCGACCTGGTCAGCCCATCGGTCGAGGTCGGCCGCCTTGACGGGATCCTGTTCGCGCGTGAGTTCTATCCCGGCCTGGATTTCCCCCATGCTGACCGCTGAAATGCGCAGGTCGCTGTCCGCGACGGACTGGAGCCAGGCCAGCACGGCGCCATGCGGCCTGGGGCGCCGCAATTCAGAAATGACGTTGGTGTCCAGCAGGTACACGAATGCAGTCCCAGGACCCGGTTCAGCCAAGCGCCTCGACCTTGCGGCGGCGGGCTTGGCCCCTTGTGGGCGAACGCTCCTGCGCAAGTGCGTCGGTCCGCGCGTCCTGGGACAGCAGCAAGGCCTTGAGCGAGGGGGGCGCGGCCAATTGCATCTGTTTCCACTGGGCCGCGGGCACCAGCACCGCCGCTTCAGCGCCCCGTCGAGTCACCATCTGCGGCCCCTCGGACAGGCAGGCATCGAGGAACTCGCTGAAGCGGGCTTTGGCGTCCTGGACGGGCCAAGATTTGATCATCGCGAACTCCTGCTGACTAGTCAGATGACTAGTTTAGCAGCGGGGTGGCGTGCCCGCCAGCCCTCACCTGCCGTCGTCGGCGTGTACCGATCCCGGCAGCGTCACTCGATGTTCTGCACCTGCTCGCGCATCTGTTCGATCAGGACCTTCATGTCCACCGAGATGCGCGTGAGCTCCAGGGCGGCCGACTTGGAGCCCAGGGTGTTGGCCTCGCGGTGCAGCTCCTGGATCAGGAAATCCAGGCGCTTGCCGACCTCGCCGCCCTTCGTGAGCAGGCGGTCGATCTCGTCGAGGTGGGAAGCCAGGCGGGTGAGTTCCTCGGCCACGTCGATGCGGATGGCAAAGGCCGTGGCCTCGGCCAGGGCGCGGTCCTGGGCGGCGTCGGAGGCGGCAGGCGCCCCGCCTTGCTGGCCCAGGCCCATGGCCTCCTGCCAGCGCTCCAGGAAGCGGGCGCGCTGCTGCTCCACCAGCTGCGGCACCAGCGGGCGGGCCTGGTCGGCCAGGGCGCGCAGTTGCTGCAGGTGGCCGCGCAGCATGGTCACCAGGCGGGCGCCTTCGCGGGCGCGGGCGGCCAGCAGGGCCTCCAGGGCCTGTTCGGCCAGGGCGGGCAGGCCGGCGGCGGCATCGGCGGCGCCGGATTCGTCGCCGGCGGCCAGGCGCAGCACGTCGGCCACCGAGAGGTGGCGGGCCTCGGGCAGCCAGCCGCGCACCTGGTCCTGCAAGGCCCCCAGGCGTTGCAGCAGGCGGGGCGAGGGATCACGCAGCCCGCCGGCGGCGCCGGACTCCACGCCCGCGCGCACTTCGACCTTGCCGCGCTTCAGGCGCGATTGCAGCAGCTCGCGCAGCATCGGCTCGTGCTGGCGCAGGTCCTCCGACAGGCGGAAGGACAGGTCCAGGAAGCGGCTGTTGACGCAACGGATCTCCATGCCCAGGCGGGCGGCCGGCGCCTTGTCCTCGGGGCCGGTGGCGGCGCCGGTGCCCTGGGACTGGGCGCTGGCATAACCGGTCATGCTGTAGACTGGCATTGAGGACTTTTGGTTGTAAGTTGGACCGCTAGGCGGAAATAATGGGTCAACGCTCCACACAGGAGGGACCCGGCATCTGCAAATTATGTCAAAGGTGAAACCCGCGCCCCTGCCGCCCGACACCGTCATCGGCGGTTACCGCGTGGTGCGCAAGCTGTCCGCCGGCGGCTTCGGCCTGGTGTACCTCGCGGTCGACAACGAGGGGCAGCAGGTCGCCATCAAGGAGTACATGCCGGCCTCCCTGGCCACGCGCCTGCCGGGCGAGCTCCTGCCCCAGGTGCCGCCGGAAAAGCTCTCCCTCTACCGCCTGGGCCTCAAGAGCTTCTTCGAGGAAGGCCGCTCGCTGGCGCAGATCTCCCATGCCTCGGTGGTCAGCGTCCTGAACTTTTTCCGCGAGAACGAAACCGTCTACATGGTGATGAACTACCTGGAGGGCGGCACCCTGCAGGACTTCATCATCACCGCGCGCGAGCTCAAGAAGCAGAAGGTGTTCCGCGAGTCCACCATCCGCAGCCTGTTCGACGAGATCCTGCGCGGCCTGCGCATCGTCCACCAGCACAAGATGCTGCACCTGGACATCAAGCCGGCCAACATCTTCATCACCGACGACAACCGGGCGGTGATGATCGACTTCGGCGCGGCGCGCGAGGTGCTGTCCAAGGAGGGCAACTTCATCCGCCCCATGTACACCCCCGGCTTCGCCGCGCCGGAGATGTACCGCCGCGATTCCTCCATGGGCCCGTGGACGGACATCTACGCCATCGGCGCCTGCATCTATGCCTGCATGCAGGGCTACCCCCCCAACGACGCGCCGCAGCGCCTGGACAAGGACCGCCTGGGCCTGGCCCTGTCGCGCCTGCGCGGGGTGTACTCGGACAACCTGATCGAGGTGGTGGAGTGGTGCATGTCGCTGGACGCGCTGTCGCGCCCGCAGTCGGTGTTCGCCCTGCAAAAGGAGCTCAGTCGCGAGGGCGAGCGCCGTTACACCAAGCTCACCGTGGCCGAGCGAGTGCGCCTGCAATTCGATACCATGGTCTCGGATACCAAGAAAGTGGCGAAGATGGCAACGAACTTCGGGTCCAAACTCAGATGAAATTCTCCATCTTCCAGGTCAGCCGCAAGGGCGGTCGCGAGATGAACGAAGACCGCATGGGCTATTGCTACACGCGGGAGTCGGGCCTGTTCGTGCTGGCCGACGGCATGGGCGGCCATCCGGAGGGCGAGGTCGCGGCGCAACTGGCGCTGCAGACCATCGCGGCCCTGTACCAGAAGGAGGCGCGACCCCAGGTGCGCCATGCCGGCGAGTTCCTGGCCACGGCGCTGATGGCGGCGCACCACCAGATCCTGCGCTACGCCAGCGAGCGCGGCATGCTGGACACCCCGCGCACCACGCTGGTGGCGGCCGTCGTGCAGGGTTCCTGCGCCACCTGGGTCCACTGCGGCGACTCGCGCCTGTACCTGGTGCGGGACGGCAAGCTGGTCACCCGCACCCGCGACCACTCCTACCTGGAGCAGCACACGGCCGGCGTGATCCGCATGGGGCACCTCAATCGCAACATCCTCTTCACCTGCCTGGGTTCGCCCACCAAACCCGTCTACGACGTGACCGGGCCGGTGGCGCTGCAGCAGGGCGACAAGTTCCTCCTGTGCTCCGATGGCCTGTGGGGCAGCGTGGCCGAGGAGGACATCGTGGGCCAGCTGTGGGCCAAGCCGGTGGCCGAGGCCGTGCCGGACCTGGTCGAGGATGCCCTGCGCCGCGGCGGCCCGCAGTCCGACAACGTCACCGTCATCGCGGTGGAGTGGGAAACGCCCGACGGCTTCGAGTCCTCCCACGGGGTGTCCACCGACACCATCAGCGAGGGCGTGTTCGCCTCCACCATCCAGTCCGGCGTACTGGACACGGCCGTGGACGACCTGGACGACGCCGCCATCGAGCGGTCCATCGCCGAGATCAACGAGGCGATTCGCAAGTCGGCGGCGCGCAAGGGGTGAAGGGTGGGCCAACAGGCCCTACCATTCCACCCCATGAGCAATTTCCAACGCCCCGCCGGCCGCGCCGCCGACCAGCTGCGCCCCGTGCGCATCACCCGCGGCTTCACCGTCCACGCCGAAGGCTCGGTCCTGATCGAGTTTGGCCAGACCCGTGTCCTGTGCACCGCTTCCGTCGAGGACAAGGTTCCGCCGCACAAGCGCGGCTCCGGCGAAGGCTGGGTCACCGCCGAATACGGCATGCTGCCGCGCGCCACCCACACCCGTGGCGACCGTGAAGCGGCCCGCGGCAAGCAAAGCGGCCGCACCCAGGAGATCCAGCGCCTGATCGGCCGCTCCCTGCGCGCCGTGTTCGACCTCAAGGCCCTGGGCGAGCGCACCATCGCCCTGGACTGCGACGTGCTGCAGGCCGACGGCGGTACCCGCACCGCGGCCATCACCGGCGCCTTCGTCGCCGCGCAGGACGCGGTGAACAAGCTGCTCGCCCAGGGCAAGCTGGCCACCTCCCCCATCACCGGCCCGGTGGCTGCCATCTCGGTGGGCATCGTCGAGGGCACGCCGCTGCTGGACCTGGAGTACGTGGAGGACGTCGCCTGCGACACCGACATGAACGTCGTCATGACCGGCGCCGGCCATTTCGTCGAGGTGCAGGGCACGGCCGAGGGCGTGGCCTTCACCCGCGCCGAGATGGACAGGCTGCTGCAACTGGCCGAGAAGGGCATCGCCGAGCTGGTGACGCTGCAGGCCGCGGCGCTGGCGCAACCCCTGCCGAACGCGGGCGCCTGACATGGTCAAGAAACTGGTCCTGGCCTCCAACAACAAGGGCAAGCTCGCCGAGCTGCAGGCCATGTTCGAGCCCCTGGGCATCGAGCTGGTCACCCAGGGCGCGCTGGGCATCCCCGAGGCCGAGGAGCCGTTCCGCACCTTCGTCGAGAACGCCCTCACCAAGGCCCGCCACGCCTCGCGCCTGTCCGGCCTGCCCGCGCTGGCCGACGACGCCGGCCTGTGCGTGGACGCCTTCGGCGGCCTGCCGGGCGTGGACACGGCCTTCTACGGCCAGCAGAACGGCTATCCCAAGGGGGATGACCACAACGTCACGGCCCTGCTGGCCAACCTGAAGGACGTGGACAACCGCCGCGCCGCCCTGGTCTCCACCCTGGTGGCGGTGCGCAGCCCCGAAGACCCCGAGCCGCTCATCGCGGTGGGCCGCGCCGTCGGCGAGATCACCCGCGAGCCGGTGGGCGAGCACGGCTTCGGCTTCGATCCCGTGATGTTCATCCCGTCTTTCGGCAAGACCTTTGCGCAGTTGCCGCCCGAGGTGAAGAATGCCCACAGCCACCGCGGGCAGGCCGCCCGCCAGATGGTGGCGCTGATGCGCGAGCGATGGCTCTGAGCCTGTGATGAAGGATTTGCAGCATTACATGCGGCCCGGGACGCTGCAGCTGGGGGCGCTGCCCCCGCTGTCGCTCTACGTGCACCTGCCCTGGTGCCTGCGCAAGTGCCCCTACTGCGACTTCAACTCGCACGAGATGAAGCCGGGGGAGTTGCCCGAGCAGCGCTACCTCGACGCCGTCATCGCCGACCTGGAGCAGTCCCTGCCCCTGGTGTGGGGCCGCGGCGTGCACAGCATCTTCATTGGCGGCGGCACGCCCAGCCTGTTCTCGCCCGAGGGCATCGACCGGCTGCTGGGCGACATCCGCGCCCGGGTGCGGCTGGAGGCGGACTGCGAGATCACCCTGGAGGCCAACCCCGGCACCTTCGAGAAGGACCGCTTCCGCGCCTTCCGCGCCGCCGGCGTGACCCGCCTGTCCGTGGGGGTCCAGAGCTTCAACGATGCCCACCTCAAGGCCCTGGGCCGCGTGCATGACCGGGCCCAGGCCATCGCCGCCTGCGAGGAGGCCCAGGCCGCCTTCGACACCTTCAACCTGGACCTGATGTACGCCCTGCCGGGGCAGACGCTGGCGCAGCTGGAGGCGGACGTGACGCAGGCAATGGCGCTGCTGCCGCCGCACCTGTCGATCTACCATCTCACGCTGGAGCCCAACACCTACTTCGCCAAGTTCCCGCCCGAGGTGCCGCCCGAGGACACGGCCTACGCCATGCTGGACCGCATCACCGAGATGACGCAGGCGGCGGGCATGCAGCGCTACGAGGTCTCGGCCTATGCCAGGCCTGGCCACCGCTGCTGGCACAACCTGAACTACTGGCAGTTCGGCGACTACCTGGGCATTGGCGCCGGCGCGCACGGCAAGCTGTCCTTCGCCCACCGCGTGGTGCGGCAGGTGCGCTATCGCGACCCCAAGCTGTACATGGACCATGCCCTGTCCGGCAATGCCGTGGCGCAGGAGGTGGAAGTGGCGCGCGCCGACCTGCCCTTCGAGTTCATGCTCAATGCGCTGCGCCTGCGCGAGGGCTTCTCGCTGCGGGACTTCGCCGAGCGCACGGGGCTGCCGGTCAGCGCCATCGGCAAGGCGCTGGACGAGGCCCAGGCCAAGGGCCTGGTGACGCGGGACTTCGACAAGGTCCAGCCCACCGAGCGCGGCTTCGACTTCCTGAGCGACCTGCAGTCGCTGTTCCTGCCCGGCTGAGGCCGGCCGGGCTGGACGCCGGGGCTCAGCGCGGGTTGAGCATCACCGCCAGGGGCGGCGTGGCGGTATCCAGGGTCACGCGCGTGCCCTGGTAGAACACCCGCAGCGCCGCCCACTGGCGGGACTGCACCATGAACGGCGGCGTACCGTACACGCTGGCGCTTTCTCCCGGCCGGACCACGGAAACGGTCTGGCGGTTCTGGCTGTCCACCACGCAGACGCTCGTCTCGCCGGTCGATTCGATGTAGACGTAGTTGTTCGGCCGCAGCGCGCTGGGCGGCGTGTAGGCCACGGCCTGGTCCCGTGGCGGCGTATCGCAGCGTGCCTGCATGGCGGCCGCGGCCGCATCGCTGCGACCCTCGGGGCTGGCCGCAGGCGAGGCGACGGCGACTGTTGCCGCGGCTGCAGGGGCCGCCTCGGCAGCAGGGGGGGCGGGGACGGCGGAGGCCGAGGGGTCCGCAGGGGCCGTGGAGGCCGCGTCGGCCGGTAACGCCACGGGGGGCTGGGCCTGTGCCATGTCCGCAGCCACGCGTGTCTCCCGCGGGGTACGCGGCATGAGGATCACCGCCAGCGTTGCCACCGCCGCCACGGCGATGCCTGCCCGCAGCGGCCAGGGGTTGCGCAGTGCAGCGCCCTTCACCTCGACCTCGACCGGGGCCGGGGCGGGCGCTGGGGGGCGGGCCGCCACGACAGGCGCCCCCAGGCCCGCGGCCTCGTCGCCGCCCGGCGGGTCTTCGGGGAGTCCAGGCGCCGGATCGGCCTTCACCGGTGCCACCTGCACATACCCCAGCTTCTTCAGCAGGCTGCGTCCTGTGTGGGACTTGATGCGATCGCTGTAGAAGCGGCCGTGGCCGCCCTCTTCGAGCTCGGTCAGCTGGGCGATCGACAGGGTGCACGCCCGCGCGAACGATCCGCGGTCCAGGCCCGAACGCTCCCGCAGGTCCCGCAGTAGCTGGCCGTCTGACGCCGTCCAGCCCTGCGGCACCTGCATCGCATCAGGCGCGGTCGTGTTCACTCCACGCGCACCAGGCTGCCATCGATGTCGGCGCCGCGCTGCACCGACAGGGTGCGGTAGGTCACGCGGCCGTTCACGCGGGCCTTGCCGGCGATCAGCAATTCATCGCAATCGGCCTGGCCGACGAAGCAGCCCTTGATATGCAGTTGCTGGCAGCTGATCTCGCCATCCACCGAGCCGTTCGGGCCGATGTTCACCACCTGGGTCTTGACGGTCCCGCGTACCTCGCCCTCGACGTGCAGAACGCCGTCGGCCGAGATGTCGCCGACCAGCGAGAAGCCCTCGCTGATCACGGAAGGCTTGTTGCGTTCCAGCAGGAACCCGCCGGACGGCGCGGGCGCAGCGGCCCGGGGCGCCGGCTCCTCCACCGCCACGGGCTCGGCTGCCGGCGCAGCGGTGGCGCGACTTGCCAGGAAGCTGATCTCGTCGGCGGGCGCCGGTTTATTTTTGTGTCTTGCGAACATATTGGGCCGTTTGGATGACTTTCTTGGGGTCGACCTGGTAGCTGCCGACCAGCACCTCGAAATGCAGGTGCTTGCCGGTGGACTGGCCGGTGTTGCCGACCGTACCCAGGGGCTTGCCTTCGCTCACTTCCTCGCCGGGCTTGACGAAGATGCGATCGAGGTGGCCGTAGATCGTCTCGACGCCACGGTCGTGGCGTACCAGTACCGTGTTGCCCATGTTGCCGTGGAAGCCGGCCACCAGCACCTTGCCCGGCTTGACGCTGCGGACGATGTCGCTGGTGGAGGACGTCATGTCGATGCCGGCGTGCAGGGTGGGCTTCTTGAGCACCGGGTGGTTGCGGATGCCGAAATCGGAGGTGATCGAGTAGTCCTCCAGCGGCATCTGCGAGGGCAGGGCTTCGAGCACGCTGCGCAGCTCCTTGTTGGTGGCGGTCTCCTGCGCGAATTCACCGCCCAGCAGGGGGTTGCCCTTGATCGCGTCGATGGAGCCGCCCACCGGCTGGCTGCGCTGGATGATGCTGATCACCTTGTCGTTCAGCCCGGACGTGCCGATCAGGCTGCGCAGTTCGTTGTTGCGCGCGGCCAGGGAGTCGGTCCAGTCGCCGACGTACTGCCGGATCTGCGTGTCGCGCTCACGAATGGCGCGGGCCATCTCCAGCATGTCCTCCTGGGAGTACTCGCCGGCCTGCAGGTCGGGGTTGATGCCGGCGGACTGCAGCGCGAAGTAGATCTCGCGGTGGGAGTGTTCCAGCATCAGCTTGCGCGTGTGCAGCCACGCCGCGGTGGTGGTCGATGCCATCAGCATCGCCACCAGGCCGGACAGCACGACCAGCCCGGTGCGGGCGGCATTGCGCTGGAAGCGCGCGGAGATGTGCAGGTACTTCAGGTCCCCCTGCTGCTCCAGGATGATCCGCGAGTCGTGGTACTCGCGGTTCCACAGCCCCAGCAGGAACCGGGTCCATCGCAGGGCCGCGCCTGTGCGGGACAGAAGCATGGGTACGGCGTCCGCGCGTCAGTCAGGCGGAGGCGGGCTGCTTGGACGGCTTGGCGGCGGTGGCGGGGGGCTCGGCGAACTCGTCGGCCTCGCTGGACGGGGCGATCACGCCCTGGATCACGCCGCCCTTCTCGATCTCGATCTCGCCGTAGTGGGCCTGGCCATTGACCACCCCAGTGCTGCGCACGCACAGGAACTCGGAGGCCACCAGGGTCTCGTAGGTGGCGCCGTGGATGTCGGCCACGCGCACGCTCACCTGTCCGGACAGCGAGCCCTGCGGGCCCACCAGGAGCTCGCCAGCCTGCAGCCCGCCTTCCAGCGTGCCGTTGATCACGGCCAGGCCGGGGACGGTCAGGTGGCCGACCACCTTCACGCCTTCGCCGATGGTCAGGTTGCCGGGGGCTTCGCCCTTGAGGGCTGCGTTGTTGCTGGACACGGTTTTCCCTTCGGATTCTTTTGGTCGTGGGGGCTGCAAAGAGTGTCCAGCAGGCTAACGCAATCGTGTGTGCCTGCCTATTGCATGTCCGTGCGGATCGATCACATGAATATGTGTACCGCATGTGGCATCACCTGACCGGCGACGGCTCCTGGCGCACCACGGTGAAGCGCGGTACCTCACCCTGCGGCGTGGCCACGCGGTCCGTGAACTCGGGGAAGGGGCGCATCCAGGTGACCTGCTCGCTGCCTTGCTGGGGCTGGTACAGCACCCCGGTCTGCAGCGTGGCCTCGATGCGACACTGCCCCGTCACGGTGTACAGCCCTCCCTTGTAATGCCGAAGTATGGTGCCGGGGGTCAGCTGCTCTAGATGGGTGATGGGCGTGGTCATGGCCGGGACTGTAGCGGCGAAAATCGGCGCTTGGCCCCCCGCGAGGGGCCCGACTTTCCCTGCCGGCCATGGACGACCACCAGATCGAGATTCCCCCTTCCTTCACCGCCCTGTTCCTGCCGCCGGGCGGCACGCGCCTGAAAGTGCCGGTCGCCGAGGTGCGCCAGCGCTATGAGCTGTGCGAGGACCTGGCCCACATGCTCACCGAGCAGGCCAGCGCCCGCCTGCACGAACTGGGCGTCACCGAATGGGACGTGCTGGCCCGCATGGAGCAGGGCCTGTCAATCGAAGGTTCTCCCGTGACGCCGCAGGAGGCGCGCTGGGTCGTGCGCCGGCTGGCAGAACTCGTGGGGTGGGAAGATCCGGGACCGGCCGCGACGTAGCCGGGCGATAAAATTCAAGCACCTGAGTTCCCGGGCTTCCTGATGCTTTTCCTGACCCGCCGCCAGTTGGCCCGCGTCGCGACGCTGGCCACCGCACTCCTGGGAGTTGCGGCCACCGCCCAACCCGTCTACAACTTCTCCCCCGTCAACCAGCACAGCCTGCAGTTGTCCGCGGCCTACTGGAACCCGATCCTCGAGTACGTGTCGGCCCGCAGCGGTGTGAAGCTGCAGCTCAAGCTCGGACGCACCTCCGCCGAGACCACCGCCGGCGTGCTGGCGGGCGAGGCGGATTTCGCCTTTACCAACCACCTGTTCAGCCCCGAGCGCGCCAAGCTGGGGTGGACCGTGTTCGGCCGCCGCAACGTGCCTTCCATCGCCGGCCAGATCATCGTGCCGGCCGAGTCCCCCATCCGCACGCTGGGCGACCTGGCGGGCAAGGACATCGCCTTCCCCGGCCCGGAGGCCCTGGTGGCCTACAAGCTCACCTACGCGCAGTTGCTGGCGCAGAAGATCGAGGTCAAGCCCGTCTTCGCCGGCAACCTCGACGCCGCCTTCAGCCAGATGCTCGCCGGCCGCGCGGTCGCCATGGGCACCAACTCGCAGATGGTGACCGAGTACTCTGCCCGCGAGGGCCGCACCTTCCGGGTGCTGTGGACCTCCCCGCGACTGAACGACCTGGCCCTCATGGCGTCGCCCCGGGTGCCCAAGGCCCAGGTCCAGGCCGTGGCCAAGGCCTTCCTGGGCATGCACCTGGACCCGGCCGGCAAGCAGGTCCTCGACCAGGCGGCGCAGGTGATCCAGGCCAAGGACCCTGTGTCCTTCGTCGCCGCCACCGATGCCGACTACGCGGCTTACCGAGACTTCTATCGCCAGGCCCCGGCGAGCCTGCGCTGAGGCATGGGCTTACAGGAACACCCGCGAGACAGCGAGGCAGGCCGCCGGTCCTGGATGCCGCAGTCGCTGGCATCGCGCATGTTCCTGCTCTATGGCGCGACGCTGCTGGCCGCCAGCGTCATGGTCGTGGGGGTCCTGATCTACCAGCAGTTCGTCCAGCACATCGAGGCCAACACCCGGGTGGTGGAAAGCCTGGCGGACGTCTCCGTGCAACCCATCACCGAAAGCTCGGTGATCGGCGACTTCGACACCATCCGCCGCCTCCTGGGCGCCATCGTCCCCAGCTCGCCGCTGCGCGAGGCCGTCTACACCGACAGCGCCGGCGGCACCATCACCGCCAATGCCTCGTCGCCGGCGCGCGCGCCCCGCTGGCTGGCCCATGCCGTGGAAGGACAGATGCCCGACGTTCGCCGGCGCATCGCCGTCGGCGGGCGTGACTACGGCACCCTGCACCTGCGCTTCGACGCCGAGCAGGTGGCGGGCGAGGTCTGGGACCTGACCGTCCGGATGGCCCTGGTCGTCTTCCTCGGCCTGGGCTTCGGCCTGGCCGTGGCGCGGCGTGCGCTGCGGCGCTGGCTGGGCAACCTCGATCGCCTGCAGGCCTACGAGGCCCAGGTCCTGTCCGGCAAGGAGGATGCGCAGGCCTTGCTGTCGGACGATGCGCCGCTGGAAATCCGGCAGGCCCTGGAGGTCATCAACCGCACGGCGGGCAGCCTGCGGGCGCAGTATGGCCAACGCATCGACACGCTGATGAACGCGCTGATCCAGCACAAGAAGGCCATGGACGAAGCGGCCATCGTGTGCGAGCTGGATCCCCAGGGCCGGCTGATCGACGTCAACGAACGCTTCGTGGCGTCCGTGGGCCGGCCCCGCGAGCGCCTGCTGGGGCGGTCCTTGCGGGACATCGCCAGTGCCGGCGCCAGCGACAGCGCCGCCTGGACGCCTTCGCCGGACATCTGGCACGGCGAGGTCGCCGTCCTGGACGCGCGCGGCCAGCGGCGCTGGCACAGCCGCGCCATCGTCCCGATCTTCGGCGCCGACGGCAACATCGAGAAGTTCATCTGCATCGACATCGACATCAGCGAGCAGAAGGCCTCCGAGGGCGCGCTTCTCTCGCAGGTACGCCGCCAGAACATGCTCACCACCTTCGGCCAGCAGGCCCTGGGCAGCGAGGACCTGCAGGCCCTGCAGCACATGGCCGTGGAAATGGTGTGCCTGGGCCTGCACGCCAGCCACGCCGCCCTGCTGGTGCAGGGCCCGGATGCGCCGGTGGCCCGGGTCCAGGCCGGGGTGGGCTGGCAATCGGGCTGGGTGGGGCGGCCGGCGGCGCAGTCGGCGAACCGGGGGGGGCCGTTGTCCCTGTCGGACGAAATGCTGGCTGCCCACGGCATCCGCAGCCAGCTGGCCATGCCCGCGGACTCGGTGGCGACGATGCGCTTTTCCCTCATCGCCGCCTCGGACCAGCCGCGCACCTTCACCGACGCCGACAGCGACTTCCTGCGCAGCCTGGCCCACGTGCTGACCGCGGCCATCGAGCGCCACCAGGCGCGCGAGCACCTGACCTACCTCGCGCAGTTCGACAGCCTCACCGGCCTGCCCAATCGCAGCCTGCTGATCGAGCGTCTGGACCATGCGCTGTCCACGGCCCGCGCGCAGGGGACCCGCGTCGCGCTGATGTACCTGGACCTGGACCGCTTCAAGCTGGTCAACGACACCCTGGGCCATGAGGCGGGCGACCTGCTGCTGGTGCAGGCGGCCGGCCGCATGGTCAGCTGCCTGCGCGCCAGCGACACGGTGGCCCGTCTGTCGGGTGACGAGTTCGCCGTGGTCCTGGCCGGGTTGACCGACCTGGCCGATGCCGAGCGCGTGGGCCGCATGCTGCTCGACGAGTTGTGCAAGCCCTTCACCCTGCTGGGGCGCGAGGCCTTCATCTCCGCCAGCGTGGGCGCGGCGATCTACCCGGACGACGGGCTCGAGCCGGGCGAGCTGGTGCGCCTGGCCGACCGCGCCATGTACTGCTCCAAGAACGCCGGCCGCAACGAATTCCATTTCTACGACGAGGCCATGACCGAGCGCGTCGCCGACCGCCTGGGCCTGCAGACCGAGCTGCGCGTCGCGCTGGAGCGCCAGGAGTTCTTCCTCGTCTACCAGCCCAAGGTGGACCTGACCGAGGGCGGCATCTGCGGCTTCGAGGCCTTGCTGCGGTGGCAGCATCCGCAACGCGGCGTCGTCAGCCCGGTCGAATTCATCCCGGTGCTCGAGGACACCGGCATGATCCTGGGCGTGGGCGAGTGGGTCCTGAGGCAGGTGGCCCGCCAGGTCGTGGCCTGGCAGGCGCAGGGCCTGTCCGTCCCGCGCGTGGCCATCAACCTCTCGGCCCGGCAGTTTTCCTCCAGCGAGCTGGACGGCCAGTTGCGCGCCGTCCTGGACGACACGGGGATCGACCCCTCCCTGCTCGAGCTGGAGCTCACCGAGTCCATGCTGATGCAGGATCCCGACGGCGCCGCGGTGCAGCTCGGACGCATCCGGGGCTACGGCGTGCGGCTGTCGGTGGACGACTTCGGCACGGGCTACTCCAGCCTGTCCTACCTCAGTCGATTCGCGCTGGACGCGCTCAAGGTCGACCGGGCGTTCGTGCGGGACCTGGCCAGCAACCCCGACGACCTGGCGATCGCCCAGGCCATCATCGGCCTGGCCCACAGCCTCAAGCTCAAGGTGGTGGCCGAGGGCGTGGAGACCACCGAGCAACTGGACCTGCTGGCGCAGCGGGGGTGCGACGAGATCCAGGGGTATTACTTCTCCCGGCCGGTGGACGTGGACGAGGCCGCGCGCATGCTGCGCGAGGGCCGGGGCCTGCGCCGCAGCGGGCCCGGCGGCGCCTGGCGCCGGGTGGAACCCCACACGCCGGTCGGCGCCTGAGCCGCGCGCTGCAAAGCGGCGGCAGGCGGGCTAGGATGGCATCAGGAGGTGCCTGCCATGGCTCGTCGTTCCGCCTTCTCCCGCCTGCCGGGCGGCCTGCTGCTCGTGTTGTCCCTGTGGCTTGCCCAGGCCATGCCGGCCGGTGCCTCCGGGCCCGCGGTCTCCGGGCCGCCCCCGCCATCCTCCGCTTCCTCCGCCAACGAGGCCCTGAGACAGCGCTTCGAGTCCGTGCAGGCAGCCACCGTGGGTGTGCGGGTGCGCGCAGTCGAGGGCGCGGCCTCGGTCCGCACGCTGGGGCGTGATCGCGAGGGCACGGGCGTCGTCATCGCGCCGCAGGGGCTGGTGCTGACCATCGGCTACCTGATCGTCGAGGCGGACCAGGTGCAGATCACCACACGCGAGCAGGCCCAGGTGCCGGCCCAGGTGGTGGCCTATGACGCCGTCACGGGCCTGGGGTTGCTGCGGCCGCTGTTCCCGCTGCCCGGCGCGCAGCAGGTGAAGCTGGGGTCCGCCTTCGCCGCGGAGCGCGGCTTGCCGCTGCTGGCCCTGACGGGCTCCGCGCCGCGCCAGGCCGCGCTGGTGCGCCTGGTCGACATCCGGCCCTTCACCGGTTACTGGGAATACCACCTCGACGCCGCGCTGTTCACCGCGCCGGCCTTCGGCAACCACTCGGGGGCGGGCCTGTTCAACACGCAGGGTGAGCTGGTGGGCATTGCCAACCTGCTGCTGCGGGACGTGCGCACGCCCGACGACCCGGACGCCGAGCCGGGCAACCTGTTCGTGCCGGTGGACGTGCTGACGCCGGTGATCGACGAGCTGGTGCGCACGGGCAACCACCCGCAGGGGCAAAGGCCGTGGCTGGGGATCAACGCCCTGGAGCTGGACGGGCGCATCCGCATCGTGCGTGTCACGCCGGGCAGCCCCGCGCAGGAGGCCGGCCTGCGGGCGGGCGACTGGGTGGTGGCGGTGGATGGGGAGGATGTGCGCACGCTCGAGGGCTTCTACAAGCGTGTGTGGGCGCATGGCGTGGGCCAGCGGGAGCTGAACCTGACCGTGCGCGAGGAAGGCGCCGGCACACGGGTGCTGGACGTACCGGTGCGCGCTCGGGCCGACGCGATGGCGAGGCCGGCGGGGATCTGAGGTGCTGGCGGAGGCGGTGAGATTCGAACTCACGAACGGTTGCCCGTTGCCGGTTTTCAAGACCGGTGCAATCGACCACTCTGCCACACCTCCGCGCAGCCCCGATTCTATGCGCCAGCGCCGCGTGGCAGCCAGACGCGAGTTGCCAGGCGCCGGGGCGGCAGCGTGACGGTGCGGGTCTCGTCGTCGCTGCGCAGGGAAGGGGTCTGACCATCGCCAAGCCCGGGGGAATCGCGTCCCGGCGTGGCTGAGGCACACTACGGGTGTCAGCTCAGCAGTCAGGTCGGTCCAGATTCAGGGCTTTCACACGGACTACGGCCTCCACCGATCACGGGGCGCGTTGCTTTATTTCCCCTTGGGGCTGGTGTTCTAGCCTGTGGAGTGCTTGTGAGATCCATTCGATACGCCTTGACCAGGGCGAGCCTGCTGCTGCTCGCTGCACTGGCGTTGCACGGCCCGGTGCAAGCGCAAGGTGTGCCTGACATCAACCCCAGCCTCAGGAAGATGCTGGGTGCCCTCCCGATTGCGGACCTCAAGGACCAGCTGCAAGGCATGGTCGGCGCCCTTCGCCAGACCTCCTGTGGCGGCGGCCTCACGGGGTGCTACGCCACCCAGGCCGGGCCGATCCAGCTGTATTTCCTCACCAGCGGCCAGGCCCAGCAGACCTTCCTGGTGGTGATCGACAAGCAGCTGCCCCTGCCCAAGCTGCTCAAGGACAACGTGCAGAAGGTGATGGGCAACACCACGCTGCGCTCGCCCATTCTTTCCATCTCCACCACGGACCTCGACCTGGACTTCGCCAGGATGCCGCCGAGCCTGCAGAAGGTGGTGAACGAGCAGTACTTCGGCGTTCGCTCCCTGGCCTTTTCCAGCGGCGTGCAGCTGGCGGCCCGGGCCAACCTGGGCGGTGTCCTCAAGACCTCGATGGAAAGCCTGGGGGTGAGGGCTGACCAGATGACGATGCGTGCGGCCGTGGTGATGCCGATTCCCACCGACCTGGCCGGCGGCGCTGGCGCCGGGGCGGGGGTTGCCGGCGCGGTCGGCGAGGGCGAGACCTTCAAGAAGGCGGGGGCGGATGCCGCCAAGCCCGAGGCCTTCGTGGAGTTCCAGTTCGCGCCCAACGCCAGGTTGCCCCTGATCAATCCGCCGATGAACCTGTCGGACGCGACCTTCTTCCTGAACAACGAGCTGGTCTTTGGCTACAAGGGCAACGCGGCGTTCAAGGGCGTGGGGGACAAGAAAGTCCTGATCCAGTTCCAGACGCCGTTGACGCCAGCCGGTGCGATGGACCTGCTGGACTTCCAGTTCCGCATGGCCACGCCGCCCAACTTCACGCTGGAGGATGCGGCGCACCTGATGGTGGCCATGGCGACCCCGGATCCCCGCCTGGCCCGTTACGGCGGTGGCTTCATCCGCAACATCGAGTCGTTCAAGAAGCCCCTGCTGGACGCGACCCGGCCGCTGTCGGTGGTTCAGTGGCGCAACCCGCGGCCCCATGCGGAATACCGCTTCGGCGACCCCACCAAGCCGTTCCCCACGGATCCCCAGTACTTCAACGTGGCCCTGGTGGGACCGCTGGCCGATGGCGGTCCCTGGATGTCGATGGCCGGCCAGACGGTCGTCCTCGGGCAGACCATGGGCTCGCTCGATGCGTCCGCGGGCCTGGCCGGATTCAATGGGAAGATGGTCGAGAACATCACCCTCAAGCTGGGCCCCTTGGGCCGGGTCACCCTCGAGAAGATGGTGGCCGAAGCGGTGATCAACAAGGACACGCAGTACGTCCGCCTCAAGGGCAACTACCGCGGCCAGGTGGTCGAGGTGACCCTGCGGGACGCCACGCTGTCGATCGACGTGCCCGCCAACTGCGTCAACCCCTTCGAGATCAAGGCGCAGGCGCAGATCGAGCCGGGCTTGAACATCGCCACCCTGTTCGACGCCCAGGGCGGCGCCAACGTCGACCCGTCGCGCATCGGCGGCTGTGTCGGCGCACAGCTGGAAGCGGCCTACAAGAAGATCGCGGGCGAGTACAAGGACCTGAGCGGCTACACCGCCAGTGCCGCCACGGCGGAGCTCAAGAAGATCTCCGATGCGGCCAGGAAGGCGGAGGAGGCGGCGCGCAAGGCCGAGGAGGCGGCGCGCCGGGAGTATGAAAAGGCCAAGGACGCCGCACGCGACACCGCGAGCAAGGTGTCCAGCGCAGCCGCCAGTGCCTTCAACGATGCCGGCAACGCCTTCAAGAAACTGGGCAAGAAGAAACACAAGAAGGCGCCGGACCCGAGATTCGCGGCGTCGGTGTTCGACTGGGACTATTACTACGACCATGCACAGGATGTCGTGAAGGCGCGCGAGGACCTGACGACGCATTGGCGCGACCGCGGCTTCCAGGAAGGCCGCCAGGGCAGCCCGGAATTCAGCGCCGATTACTACAGGAGCCGCTACCTCGACGTCCAGAAGGCCTGCGGCAAGCGGGACTACGACTGCATCCTGGCCCACTGGCTGGACAACGGCCTGCCGGTGGGGCGGCAGGGGAGCGCCGGGTTCAGCATCGCGAGCTACCTGGAACGCTACCCGGACCTGCGGGAGGCCTTCGGCCCGGATGGCTACGAGGGCGCCATTGACCACTGGTTCACCGAGGGCGAGGGGGAAGGCCGCGACGGCAGCCCCCTTTCCGCAGCCGGTGGGCCGGTGTCCGGTCCCGTGCGCGCGGGCGGCGGCGGTGGTGGCCTCTGGAGCGACAGGAACATCTGCGCGGGCGGCCATGTCACCGGCTTTCGCGTGCGTTCGGGCCGGTTGGTCGACAGTGTGCAGTTCCGCTACGCCAACGGCCGCTGGGGGGCTTTGCGCGGCTACCAGGGCGACGGCCGCTACACGGCGGATGTGACGCTGGCGTCCGGTGAGTACATCGTCCGGGTCGATTACCGCAGCGGCAGCATGATCGACAGCGTGAGCTTCACCACCAACCAGGGCCGGACCTTCGGGCCTTATGGCGGTGGTGGTGGGGGCAGCGGCACCTACACGGTCACGCCCGGCGAAAAACTCGGCTGCATGGCGGGCCGCGCCGGCTCGTCGATCGACCAGCTGATCTTCTCGTCGACGGGGCTGCGCTGAGCCCCAGACGAACCCCACGTTGCGATTCAGACCCGTTCTTTGCTCATGAAGAAAATCATCCACACCGTCGCCCGGGCCCCCGTGGCCGCAGCCATCGCACTCCTGTTGTGTGTCGCGCCGCCGGCGTCGGCCAGCGAGCCGGCCCGGTCGTTCGTGGACATGGTCAAGGATGTCCCCCTCGTGCCGGCGGGGGCGCCGGACTCGGAGATGCTGGCCAAGGTCAGCGTCGCGGTCGGTTTCATCAAGCGGCTGGAGTTGCCGGCGGCCCACGTCGCCATCAACGAAGCCTTGCAGCTCGATCCCCGCAACTCGCACCTGCATTTCCTGAACGGCTTCGTCTACCACCTGCAGGCCAGGCAGGGCGATACCCAAAAGGGCGAGCTGGCCCTGGAGGGCTACGAGCAGGCCCTGCGGATCGATCCGGGCAACTGGATCGCGCGGGAATTCATGGGCCTGGCGCTCATGGACCTGCAGCAGTTCAACCGCGCCCGCCTGGCCTTCTCCGAGGTCTTGCAGATGACCCCGGACAGCGCGGTCGCCATCTCCGGGTTGATGGTGGCGTCGTACCTCACGGGCGACGCCATGACGGCCTGCGCGATGGCCGAACAGTTCCAGAAGACGTCGGCGTCGCCCGATCGGGCCTTCCTGCGGGCGGGCATCGCGGTGTACGCCTCCTGCGGGAACTTTGCCGCGGCAGACCGCATGCGCGAGACCTTCCGCCAGATCCACGGCGACAGCCCCGAGGTCCAGCGCGTGGATCGGCGCCTGGCGCAATGGAAAGCCGTGTATCGCCAGCCGCCGGCCTCCGGGCGCCCCGAGGAACTGGCGCAGGCCTTCACCTTGCCTGGGTCGGCCTCCGCGCCCGCGGCGCGCCCCGCACCGGTCCCCGGCCCCGCATCCAGCCCGCCGGTGTCGCGTGAGGCCCCCGCCGCTGTTGTGCCTGCGGCGCCGAGGGAGGACGGCCCCCGCATGCTCCTCATCGACGTGGTGCTGCTGTCGACCCAGGAGCTCATCTCGACCTCCAAAGGCGTCAACCTGCTCAGTGCGTTGACGCTGCAACTGGGGTCGCCGACGGCACCCGCCTTTTCACGGGTCTACAGCTCGACCACTTCAAACAGCGCGGCCCCGGCTGTCAGCACGGCCATCACCCGCGCGGTGACCGTCCCGGCGCTGTCCTATTCGCTCAACATCGCCAACGCCAACAACGCGGTCAACGAGGTGCTGGCCCGGCCGACGCTGTCCGCGATCGAGGGCATGCCGTCCGAATTCTTCTCGGGCACCAACCTGAGCGCAGGGGTGGTCTCGACCAGCCAGCAGGGCGGAACCACCGTGGTGCCGCTGGACAAGCGCTTTGGCATCAAGCTGGCCGTCACGCCCGTGTTCCTGTCGCAGGGGCGGGTGCAGCTCAAGGTCGACGCGCAGCGCACCTCGCTGAACTCCGCGGCCGACAACCCCAAGGTGGCCTACCAGATCGAGATCGCCGAGATCACGGCCAACGCGCACGTCGTGATGAACCTGGGCGACACGCTGGTGCTCAGCGGCTTGAGCGAGAAGGCGTCCTCCAGCATCCGTGATGGCGTGCCCGGCCTGCAGGATGTGCCCGTGCTCCAGTACCTGTTTTCCAACCAGAAGAAAAACGATATCCAGCGCTCGGTGCTGATCCTGGTCACGCCGCGATCGCCCGTGCAGGTCTCACAAGCTGCCGCGGATACGGAGGCGTCCATGGCCAGCCGTATGGCGGCCTTGCGCGAGAAGTTCGGCTTTTCGTCCAACAGCACGCCGGCCAACGTGGAGGCTGTGATGCAGCAGCTCCAGGGCAACGACTTCTTCCGGGAGTTCCGCCAGGGCGATGTCGCGATGGAACGCTGGGACCGGATGCGCAGTACGGGTGACCGCCTGCGCGAAGCCTTGAGTTTTCTCTTTTACTGAGAAACCGCGCGGGCCGGCAGCGGACGTCACGCCGTGCCCAGCATCCCCTTGCGCTCGATGAAGCCCACCACCTCGTCCAGGCCCCGGAGGGTCTTGAGGTTGGTCATCACATACGGCTTGCCGGCGCGCATGCGCTGGGTGTCGGACTCCATGATGTCCAGGTTGGCGCCCACGTGCGGCGCCAGGTCCGTCTTGTTGATCACGAACAGGTCGCTCTTGGTGATGCCGGGGCCGCCCTTGCGCGGGATCTTCTCGCCGGCGGCCACGTCGATCACGTAGATCGTCAGGTCGCTCAGTTCGGGGCTGAAGGTGGCGGCCAGGTTGTCGCCGCCCGACTCCACGAACACCACGTCGGCATTGGGGAACTGCTCGAGCATCCGGTCGATCGCCTCGAGGTTGATGGACGCGTCCTCGCGGATCGCGGTGTGCGGGCAGCCACCCGTCTCCACGCCCATGATGCGCTCGGCCGGCAGCGCGCCGCTGATCGTCAGCAGGCGCTGGTCTTCCTTCGTGTAGATGTCGTTGGTGATGGCCACCAGGTCCCACTTCTCGCGCATGGCCTTGCACAGCATCTCGAGCAGGGTGGTCTTGCCCGAGCCCACGGGCCCGCCGATGCCCACGCGCAGGGGCGGCAGTTTCTTGGTGCGGTTCGGGATGTGGTGAAGGCTCATGATCGGAACAGACGGGAGTATTGGTGTTCATGCCGGGCCGAGAGGATGGCCAGCATGGGGGAAAAAGCCTGCCGGTCGTCATCGCCCAACGAGAGGGCATGGTCCACGGCAGGAGGTATCTCTTGCGCGAGCCGCGCGAGGATGCGCTGGCCGGCGCTCTGGCCCAGGGGCACGGACTTGATCGCCGCCTGCATCATGTTCTCGGCCCAGCCGAAGGCGAAGGCCAGCACGATGGGGCGCACGCCCGCGCCGCTGGTGGAGGCCGCCAGGGCGACGGCGACGGGGTAGGTGAGGTGGCCGATGGCGCGCGCGCGCGCGGCCGACTCGGGCCGCACGGACTTGAGCCACTCCACCAGGGAGCGGCCCATCTGCTCGGTCTGCTGGCGCAGCTCGCTGGTCTCGCGGGTGCGCAGCACCCAGTCGTCGAGCGCGCGCACTCGGTCCGTGTCATCGGCGCGCCAGGCCGTCACGGCCTGCGCCAGCACGGCGAAGTCGCTGCGCGAGAGCGTCAGGTGCAGCTGGTCGACCAGCCAGTCGGCGGCCGAGGCCTCGTTCGTGACCAGCCCGGTGTCGATCGCGCCCTCCAGCCCCTCGGAGTACGAGAAGCCGCCCACCGGCAGCGCCGGCGAGGCGAGCCAGATCAGCTGCAGCAGCGACAGGTCGCTGCCGGCTTCAGTGAGGGTGGTGCTTTCCGTGGCCGTGGTCGTGCCCGCAGTCATGGTCATGGTCGTGGCCGCAGTCGTGGGAGTGCTCGTGGGCGCCGTCGTGCGAGTGATCGTGCGCAGGCGGGTGCGAGTGGTCGTGGGAATGCCCCTGGCCGTGACCGTGGTGCGCGTGCCCGCCGTGCGTCACATGCCCGCCATACGCCCCGCCTTCCGGCTCGAAGGGCGCATCCGCCTCGTTCACGATCAGGTGCATGGACCGCAGCATGTCGGCCAGCACGTGGTCGGGCTCTATCTTCAGGTGGTCGGGCTTGAGCTCGATCGGCACATGGCGGTTGCCCAGGTGGTAGGCGGCCCGCACCAGGTCGAAGGGCGTGCCGTGGTGGGCGCAGTGCGTGATCACCAGCACCTTCTGCGGCGCGGCGACCACGCGCACCAGGGAGCCGTCCTCGGCCACCAGCACGTCGCCGCCACGCACGGCGGTGCCGCGCGGCAGGAAGACGCCGATCCGGCGCCCTTGCGAGTCCGTGCAGTCGAAACGGCTTTTCTGCCGGACATCCCAGTCCAGTTCCACGGTGGCCGCGCGCTTGACGAGCGCGGGCGCGAGACCCTGGCCGCCGGCCAGGCATTTACTTGCTTGCAACATGGACCGAGGCTATCAGAACGGGTGTCAGAACAGGAAGTACCGCTGCGCCATCGGCAGCACCTTGGCCGGCTCGCAGGTGAGCAACTGCCCGTCGGCCCGCACCGCGTAGGTCTGCGCGTCGATCTCCATCTTCGGCAGGTAGCTGTTGTGGACCATGTGCTGCTTGCGCACCTGGCGGATGCCCTTGGCGGGGCTCACCACCTTGGACAGGCCGTAGCGCGTGGCCAGCCCCGCGTCGATGGCGGCCTGGGACATGAAGGTGATGGACGATTTGGCCAATGACCCGCCATAGGCGCCGAACATCGGCCGGTAGTGCACCGGCTGCGGCGTGGGGATGGAGGCATTGGGGTCGCCCATGGCGGCCATGGCGATGCTGCCGCCCTTGAGGATCACCGAGGGCTTGATGCCGAAGAACGCCGGCTTCCAGATCACGATGTCGGCCCACTTGCCCGGCTCCAGGCTGCCCACCTCGTGGCTGATGCCGTGGGCGATGGCCGGGTTGACCGTGTACTTGGCCACGTAGCGCTTGGCGCGGGCGTTGTCGTGGCGCTCGGTATCCCCGGGCAGCTTGCCGCGCTGGGCCTTCATCTTGTGCGCCGTCTGCCAGCAGCGCAGGATCACCTCGCCCACGCGGCCCATGGCCTGCGAGTCGGAGGAGAACATGCTGATGGCGCCCAGGTCGTGCAGGATGTCCTCGGCCGCGATGGTTTCCTTGCGGATGCGGCTCTCGGCGAAGGCCAGGTCCTCGGGGATGGCCGGGTCCAGGTGGTGGCACACCATCAGCATGTCGACGTGCTCGTCGAGCGTGTTGACGGTGTAGGGCATCGTCGGGTTGGTGGAGGAGGGCAGGAAGTTGGCCTCGCCCACCACGCGCAGGATGTCCGGCGCATGGCCGCCGCCCGCGCCCTCGGTGTGGAAGGCGCAGATGCCGCGGCCCACCCCGTCCTTGTACGTGGCGGCGATCGTGTCCTCCACGAAGCCGGACTCGTTGAGCGTGTCCGAGTGCAGGGCCACCTGGATGTCCATCTCGTCGGCCACGTCCAGGCAGTTGCTGATCGCGCTGGGCGTGCTGCCCCAGTCCTCGTGCAGCTTCAGGCCGATGGCGCCCGCGGCGATCTGCTCGCGCAGGGCCTGGGGCTGGCTGGTGTTGCCCTTGCCCATGAAGCCCAGGTTCATCGGGAAGGCGTCGGCGGCCTGCAGCATGCGCTCCATGTGCCAGGGGCCGGGCGTGCAGGTGGTGGCGAAGGTGCCCGTGGCCGGGCCGGTGCCGCCGCCGAACATGGTGGTCACGCCCGAGGCCAGGGCCTCCTCGATCTGCTGCGGGCAGATGAAGTGGATGTGGCTGTCGATGCCGCCAGCGGTGACGATGTTGCCCTCGCAGGAGATGATCTCCGTGCCCGGGCCGATGATGATGTCCACGCCCGGTTGCGTGTCCGGGTTGCCAGCCTTGCCGATGGCGGCGATGCGCCCGCCCTTGAGGCCGATGTCGGCCTTGACGATGCCCCAGTGGTCGACGATCAGCGCATTGGTCAGCACCGTGTCCATGGCGCCTTCGGCGCGGCTCCTCTGGCTTTGCGCCATGCCGTCGCGGATGGTCTTGCCGCCGCCGAACTTCACTTCCTCGCCGTAGCCGCCGGCGCGCAGGGTGTAGTCGTCCTCGACCTCGATCACCAGGTCGGTGTCGGCCAGGCGCACGCGGTCGCCCTTGGTGGGCCCGAACATTTCCGCATAGGCGCGGCGTCCGATCTTGCTCATTTCAGACTTTCCCTTGAATCAGGCCGCGGAAGCCGTAAATTTCGCGGCCGCCCGCGAAGTCCACCAGTTCGACGGTGCGCTGCTGCCCCGGCTCGAAGCGCACGGCCGTGCCCGAGGCGATGTTCAGGCGCATGCCTGTGGCAGCCGCCCGGTCGAAGTCCAGCGCGCCGTTGGTCTCGGCGAAGTGGTAGTGCGAGCCGACCTGGATCGGCCGGTCGGCGGTGTTCTTCACCACCACGGTCAGCGTGCGCCGGCCAGGGTTGAGGTCATGTTCGCCGTCTTCGGCGAGCAGTTCGCCCGGCGTCATCACTTGCCGCCGCGGGAGAACCACACGGCCAGCGCCGCCGCGCCCGCCACCAGCAGCAGGCCCACGGTGTCGGTGGCGTGCCAGTGGGAGCCGAACAGGCCGTGCCCGTCATGGGCGAAGGCGCCGGCGGACAGGGCCAGCAGGTTCGTTGCGAGGGAAATCTTCTTCATGCGTGGGTGTCCTCAGACGATCGGCTGGTGCACGGTGACCAGTTTGGTTCCATCGGGGAAGGTGGCCTCGACCTGGATGTCGGGGATCATCTCGGCGACGCCGTCCATCACGTCCTCGCGCGTGAGCACGTTGCGGCCTTCGCTCATGAGCTGGGCCACGGTCTTGCCGTCGCGGGCGCCTTCCATGACGGCGGCGGAGATCAGGGCCACGGCCTCAGGGTAATTGAGCTTGAGGCCGCGGGCCTTGCGCCGTTCGGCCAGCAGGGCGGCAGTGAACAGCAGGAGCTTGTCTTTTTCGCGGGGCGTGAGGTCCATGGGTGATCCGGGTTTGGCCGAGGGATCGTATTGCAAAGGCCATGCCCGCCCGGCGCCAGGCCCGGCCGTGGCATGGAACCTGCGGCGCCCCCGGCGTGAAGCCCACCATCCCCATCCACCCGGTGCCCGCCGCGCCGGCCGGTGACGACGCGCCCCAGCGCGTCGTGAAGGTGCGCCGCGACTACAACAACTGGGTGGCCAGCGAGACGATGGAGGACTACGCGCTGCGCTACACGCCACAGCGTTTTCGCAAATGGTCCACCTTCCGGGTCGCCAACACCGCCTTCGGGGCGGCCTCGTTCCTGATCCTGGAGGCTGTGGGCGCCACCCTGCTGGTGCAGTACGGCTTCATCAATGCCTTCTGGGCCATCCTGGCCACCGGGCTGATCATCTTCCTGGCGGGCCTGCCGATCAGCGTCTACGCCGCCCGCTACGGCGTGGACATGGACCTGCTCACGCGCGGTGCGGGCTTCGGCTACATCGGCTCGACCATCACCTCGCTGATCTACGCCTCCTTCACCTTCATCTTCTTCGCGCTGGAGGCGGCCGTCATGGCCTACGCCCTGGAACTGGCCCTGGGCATCCCCCCGTCCTGGGGCTACCTGGTGTGCGCCCTGGTGGTCATTCCCCTGGTCACCCACGGCGTGTCTGCCATCAGCCGGCTGCAGGTCTGGACGCAGCCCCTGTGGCTGCTGATGCTGGTCGTGCCCTTCGTCTATGTCTTGATGCGCGATCCTGGTGCATTCGAGGGCATCACGCACTTCGTTGGTGAGAAGACGGGCGAGTCGGGGTTTCGGATGCACCTCTTCGGTGCCGCCCTGACCGTCGGCATCGCACTCATCACCCAGATGGGGGAGCAGGCGGACTACCTGCGCTTCATGCCCGCGCTTACGAAGGCCAACCGGCGGTCCTGGTGGGCCGGGGTGCTGGCGGGGGGGCCGGGCTGGGTGGTCCTGGGCGTGGTCAAGATGCTGGGCGGGGCCTTGCTGGCGTACCTGGCCATCACCCACATGGTGCCGGTGGACCGGGCGGTGGACCCTAACCAGATGTACCTGGCAGCCTACGAGTACGTCTTCCCGAACTACGGGTGGGCGGTGGCCGCCACGGCGCTGTTCGTGGTGGTGTCGCAGCTGAAGATCAACGTCACCAACGCCTATGCCGGCTCGCTGGCCTGGTCCAACTTCTTCTCGCGCGTCACCCACAGCCACCCGGGGCGGGTGGTGTGGGTGGTGTTCAACACCCTCATCGCCTTCATGCTGATGGAGATGAACGTGTTCCAGGCGCTGGGCGACGTGCTGGGCCTGTACTCCAACATCGCCATTGCCTGGTTCATGGCGGTGGTCGCCGACCTGGTGGTCAACAAGCCGCTGGGCCTGTCGCCCCGGGGCATCGAGTTCAAGCGCGCCCACCTGTGGGACATCAACCCCGTGGGCGTGGGCGCGATGGCCCTGGCCTCGGCGCTGTCCATCGTGGCGTACATGGGGTTGCTGGGCCCGCTGGCGCAGGCCTTTTCCGCGGTCATCGCGCTGGGCGTGGCCTTCGTCGCCTCGCCGCTGATCGCCTGGGCCACGCGGGGGCGCTACTACCTCGCCCGGACGTCGCCACAGGAGCCGCAGGACGAGGCGCTGGCACGGGCGCTGGAGGAGGGCGCGCCCCTGGCGGCGCGGGTGCGCCGCTGCGTCGTCTGCGAGCGCGATTACGAAACCCCCGACATGGCCCATTGCCCGGCCTACCAGGGGACCATCTGCTCCCTGTGCTGCACGCTGGACGCCCGCTGCGGCGACCTGTGCAAGCCCCAGGCGAGCCTGGCCGCGCAGTGGCAGGGCGCGCTGCGCTGGCTGTTGCCGCGCGCCGCCTGGCCCTACCTGGAGACCGGCCTGGGCCACTTCCTGCTGCTGGTGCTGGTCATCGCGCCGGTGCTGGCGGCGGTCTTCGGCCTCCTGTACCACCAGGAGCTGCGCGCCCTGCAGGCGCAGGCCGGCGAACTGTATCTCCCCTTCCAGGCCACGCTGCGCGCCGGCTTCCTCAAGGCCTACCTGGCCCTGCTGGTGCTGGCCGGCATCATCGCCTGGTGGCTGGTACTGGCGCACAAGACCCGCCAGGTGGCGCAGGAGGAGTCCAACCGCCAGACCCACCTGCTGGTGCGCGAGATCGATTCGCACCGCCAGACGGATGCCGCCCTGCAGGAAGCACGCCGCGTCGCCGAGCAGGCCAACCAGGCCAAGAGCCGCTACATCAGCGCCATCAGCCACGAGCTGCGCACGCCGCTCAACTCCATCCTGGGCTACGCGCAGCTGATGGGGGAGGATGCGGACATCCCGCCCAATCGCCGTCATGCCGTCCATGTGATCCGCCGCGGTGGCGAGCACCTGCTGTCGCTGATCGAGGGCACGCTGGACATCGCACGCATCGAGGCCGGCAAGCTGCGGCTGGACGTGGGGCCCATGCGCTTTGCCGACTGCGTGCACGAGGTGGCGGGCCTGTTCGAGCTGCAGGCCGCGGCCAAGGGCCTGGCCTTCCGCTTCGAGCCCGAGGGCGACCTGCCCGAGGTGGTGCGGGCCGACGAGAAGCGCCTGCGCCAGATCCTCATCAACCTCCTGGGCAACGCCATCAAGTTCACCCGCGAGGGGCAGGTCACCTTCCGCATCCGCCACGCCCGCGAGATGGCGCTGATCGACATCGAGGACACCGGCCCCGGCATGAGCCGCGAGGAGATCGAGCAGGTCTTCGAGCCCTTCGCGCGCGGCGCGCAGGGTGAGGGCGCAGGCCCGTCCCCGGCCGCGCCCGGCGCCGGCCTGGGCCTGACCATCGCCAAGATGCTCACGGACCTCATGGGCGGCGAGCTCACCGTCAGCAGCATCCTGGGAACGGGCACCCTGTTCCGCATCCGCCTGTTCCTGCCGGCGGCCCATGATGCGGCCGCCGCACCGCGGCCCGTGCCACAGGCCCGGCACGGTTACGAGGGCCCGCGCCGGCGCATCCTGGTGGTGGACAACGAGGAGGCCGACCGCGAGCTGCTGGTGCAGCTGCTGTCCCCCCTGGGTTTCGAGTTGCGTACCGCCGCCAGCGGGCATGACGCGCTGGACCTGCTGGCCGCCGGCCTGGCGCCGGATGCCATCTTCATGGACCTGGCGATGCCGGGCATCGACGGCTGGGAGACCCTGCGCCGCGTGCGGCAGCTGCCGCATGTGCGGGCGCGGGTGGCCATCGTCTCGGCCAATGCCTTCGACAAGGGACTGGACAACGACCTGGGCATTGCGCCGGAGGACTTCATCGTCAAGCCGGTGCGCCACGCCGAGCTGCTGGACTGGCTGCAGCGGGTACTGGACCTGCGCTGGCTCGGCGCGCCCCCTGCTGCCGCGCCGCGCGCGCCGCCCCTCCCCGTCGTGGAGCCGCCGGCCGCTGCCGTGCCCGTCGCCGCGCCGCACGCTGCCTTGGACGGGGTGCCCGACGCCGAGTCACTGTCCGGGCTGCGCGAGCTGGTCCAGCTGGGCTACTACCGCGGCATCCTCAACCGCCTGGCCGAGATCGAGGCCGCGCACCCCCATGCCGGGGCCTTCTGCGCGCAGATGCGCGAGCTGGCCCGGGGCTTTGATTTCGAGGCCATGGCGCGACGGCTGGACGCGCGGGCCGGGGAGACTTCTTCATGACCCTCATGCGGCCGCCCATGGAGCAGGCGCTGGACCGCGCCAATGCCGACGTGGTGCTGATCGTCGACGATGTGCCGGACAACCTCGCCGTACTGCATGACGCACTGGACGAGTCGGGCTACACCGTGCTGGTCGCCACGAATGGCGAGGCCGCCTTGCAGCGCGCCGCGCAGGCCGTGCCCGACATCGTGCTGCTGGACGCGATGATGCCTGGCATCGACGGCTTCGAGGTGGCGCGCCGCCTCAAGGCCGCGACTGCGACGGCGCACATTCCCATCATCTTCATGACCGGCCTGACGGAGACCGAGCACCTGGTCGCGGCGCTGGAGGCGGGCGGCGTGGACTACGTCACCAAGCCGATCAAGCCCAAGGAGGTGATGGCCCGCATGGGCGTGCACCTGCAGGGCGCCCGCCTGGCGCGGCAGACGCGCAATGCGCTCGATGCCTTCGGCTATGCCAGCATCACGGTGCGGGCCAGCGACGGCCGGCTGATGTGGCAGACCCCGTTGGCGCGGGACCTGCTGGCCGCCTATTACGGCGAGGAACTGGCCCAGCGCCCGGGCTTCGCGCCGCAGGCCGTGGCGGACTGGTTGCGGCGGCACCTGCGCGATGCCGCCTTGCAGGTCGAGCCGCCGCGCCTGTCGGCCCAGGCCGGCGCGCGACGCCTGACCTTCCGCCTGCACCGCCAGACAGGTGATGACGACGCCGGCGGCGAGTGGCTGATCGTGATGCGCGAGGAGTCCGATGCGGCCGTGATCGAGGCCATGAGCCTGTCCTTCAAGCTCACCGCGCGCGAGGCCGAGGTGCTGTACTGGGTGGTCAAGGGCAAGATCAACCGCGACATCGCCGACATCGTCGGCGCCAGCCCGGCGACGGTGAAGAAGCACCTGGAGCGGGTGTTCGCCAAGCTGGGGGTGGAGACGCGCACCGCGGCGGCGGCCATGGCCATGAACCGCATCCGCCAGCTGCACCCGCAGTTCGAGGGGTGACCCAGGCGCCGCAGGCGGCGCCTTTCGCACTCAGTGGCCCTTCGAATCGGAGGGGAGCGCGTCCAGCAACGGGCGCGTGTGGTGATTGAGCAGCAGCCAGTCCGTGTCACCGTGCTGTTTCACCAGCGGCGGGGGCGCGGCAGAGGTGTCGGCTTCGTCGTCGAACGTGCCGTCGTCGCCGGCGCCGTTCGTGAGGAACAGCCGCGCCAGCGGATCCGGTGCTTCCTGGGGTTCGGTGTGGGGGCTCGCCTTGGTCTCGATGACCACCGCGTCGTCCACCGGTGCCGGCTTGGTGGAATCCATCGCATCCTCCACCAGGGCGTCCAGTTCGGCGACGGACTTCGGCTCATCATCCAGCATCTCCGCCAGGGTGTCGAAGAACTGCGTGCGCATCTCGCGGGTGCCGTCCAGCCCCAGCTGCGCTTCCCGCAGGCGGGCGTGCAGCCGTCCGTGGGCGTAGGCCCAGGCCTCTTTCCCGCCCAGCGCGGTCACCGCCTGCGGCTCGTCGGCTGAAGCCTGCACGGTGGCGGTGATGCGTTCCACCGCCTGGTCGAAGTGCCGGACCACGGCGGACAGCGCCTGGGCGCCCCGGTTGAGTGTGGTGAGGGATTCGTATTGCAGGTTCAGCGCCGGCGAGGTGCTGGTCAGCGACAGGAACCGGGCCGCCGCCTGCTGTTCGTCCGCGGGCGCACCCGCCAGTGCGAAGGCCACGCCCGCCGGGCCGCCGTAATAGGACTGCACGATGCGCGAAATGTCCAGGCAACGCCGGCCCCGGCACCAGCCGATCTCGGTGTTGAGCAAATGGTCCAGCATGCGTTCCTGGGCATCGCGTATCGCCTTCTCACCACGCCCCTTCAGCGGGCCGGTCCTGATGACAGACAGTGCCAGGTCGTCAAAGCTGATCTTGCCGTCGCGGATCAGGTGAATCGATACAGGCTTGTCGCGCAGCACGAAGGGTGCACGGGCATCGAGCTTCGCGTTGGCGATCTCGATCTCGGTGTCGTTCCCTCGCGGGAGATGTTTGTGATCATGCAGGCCGGCGCTGAATCGGGGGCTGTAGCTCGAGGTGGATTCCATGGTCAGGGTTCCTGTGGATGGCTCGGCACCATGCCGGGCGCATGTCCGGTGGTGGTAACCCGGTCGCAGGGGCGGTTCCTCAGCGGGCTGATGCCGGCCCGACGCCGCTTGACTGCAGCTGAGCTGAGATTCCTTGGCGAGCCGACGCTCGCGTGAGCCCGCATCCCTCCGGCGCGGCTGACGTTGGCTGACACCCGCTTGAATCCAGCGTCCCATCCACCGTGTAATCGCCGGAAAGCGTCCAGCGCCATTTCCAGGGAGGCATGAGATGTTCATCGATGCGAAGGTCGCCATCACCTACTCGGGCATCAAGCAGTTTTGCGATGCGGGCGGGGAACGTGCGCTGCAGCCCCTGGTGCCGCCCACCCCGCGCATCGTGCGGCTGGCGGGGAACGACGCGCCACCCGGTGGGCCCGCCGCCGAGGCCAGCCCGGCGCTGTGGGCCGGGCGTGAGGTGCGCCAGGTGGCCCGCGCCTACTGCGAGGAATTCCAGCAGCGCGAGGCCTTGCGCCGGCACGTCCTCACCGGCGCGCGCCAGGCCCTGGTGCAGGAATTCGGCAGCGACCAGGCACTGTCCGTGGCCCTGGGCGAGCACCAGTGCCTGACGGCGCTGCGGGTCCTCTTCACGCCGCCCGACGCCACGCGCGACGAGCTGGTCGACGGCCTGCAGCAGGTCTGCGCCGTCCTTGCCCGCTACGAGCAGGAGGCCCAGGCCCTGTGGGAGGCCGCCCGGGAGGCCAGCCCGCCGGGGGCGGCAATCCGCGGCGCCGATGCCCTGTACAAGGCCTCGTTCGGCGCCATCCATGCAGCCCTGCGCGACGAGGCGCTGCTGCAGCATGCCCTGTGCAAGGGACGGGCGGCGAGCCACGGCGGCACCATCGAACTGCAACCCGCCGTGCGGGCCACCGTCATCGCCCAGGCCATGCGCTACTGCGAAGCGAGCATGCGCGAGCACGCCGGTGACCGGCCGCCGGCCGACTGGGTGCTGTCACCCGCGCAGATCGAGGAAGCCGTTCAGGCCGCCCTGGTGCGCCAGGGACTGCTCGCGCTCAGCGACTGAGCGGACGCTGCAGCCGGCCTTGACGCCGTGCCCTGGCGCTGGGCGTCGGCCTGCTCGATCAGCGCCGCCATCGCGTCGGCCGTGGCATCCCACGAGGTGCGGGCCACGACCTCGGCCATGGCATCGGCGTGGCAGGCGCGCTCGCGCTCGCTGCGCGCGAGGATGGCCTCGCAGGCATGGATGAAGTCCTCCGCCGTCGCCGCGATGGACACCACCTGGCTGTAGGGTTCCACCACGTCGCGGATCGGCGTGCTCACCGCCGGGCGGCCGCAGGCCATGTACTCCAGGGTCTTGGTGGGGCTGATGAATCTCGTCGCCTCGTTCAGCGCGAAGGGCAGCAGGCACACGTCCCAGCCGGAGATGAACTCCGGCAGGTCGTCATAGCTTTGCTGGCCCAGCCAGTGGATGTTCTCGCGCCGGGGCAGGCTGCCGGGGTCGATCTTCACGATGGGCCCCACCATCATCACCTGCCAGTCGGGGTGCGCGTCGGCCAGCGTGGCCACCAGCGCCAGGTCCACCCGCTCGTCGATCACGCCGCACCAGCCCAGGCGCGGACGCGGCAGGTGCGCCTGGAGCGGGTGGTCCTGCGTGGCGCGGGCGAAGTGCTTCGCATCCACGCTGCTGGGAATGCAGTGGACACAGGGGTGGCGCTCTCGCTTGGCGTTGTACAGGCTGGGACCGCCGGTGAACACCAGGTCGGCGGCCTTGAACAGCGCGTTCTCGCGCTGTACCAGCTGCCGAGGGGCGTTCCTGAAGGCGCTGAGTTCGTCCATGCAGTCATAGACCACGCCGCGCGCGGGCAACTCGCAGGCCAGGGGATAGGCCATGGGCGTGTAGAACCAGGTCCAGAAGTCGCGCACGCGCTCCTCGCGCATGGCCTGCGTCAGCAGCTGCTGCAAGGCGGGCAGGTGGTCGTCGTGGAAGCCGTGGGCGGCACCTGTCACATGAGGGCGCCACACCTGCACGCCGGCGCAGGGCTGCAGCCGCTCCAGGCAGGCCTCGTCCGCACCCGTCACCGGCTCCTCGACGAACACCAACCGCCATCGCCTGGCCAGGCGCGACAGCAGGTGCTGCGGTCGTTGCCAGACGAAGTTCCAGCGCAGGTGGGAGAAGACGACGAGGTGTTCCATGGACAGTCCTTGCACAGGGGTTGCCGGGTGCCGGGCGGGCCGGTCCGGACCACTCTATCGGGCAGGAACACGGCCATGGCGTCGGCCAATGCCGCGGCCTACAGCGGTCAGCGCACCGTCCTACAGCGGGGCTGGAACCCCTGGTCGTACGCCACGTGGCGTATTGGCTGGCCCAGGGGGGCTGCCTAGGATCCATCCCATCGCCAAAGGCCCGGTTCGCAGCTTGTCCAGGCCCTCGCGGCGATTGATTTTCCTTATCCACCACTGGAGTGCGCATGCAACGTCGTTTCACCCTCAAGGCGATCACCGCCGCCACCGCCTTCGCCGCGCTGGCCGGCGCCCCCGCCGCTTTCGCCCAATCCGGCGGCACCATCAAGGTCGGCATCCTTCACAGCCTGTCCGGCACCATGGCCATCTCGGAGTCCGTGCTGAAGGACACCGCGCTGATGGCGATCGAGGAGATCAACGCCAAGGGCGGCGTGCTGGGCAAGAAGCTCGAGCCCGTGGTGGTCGACCCCGCCTCCAACTGGCCCCTGTTCGCCGAGAAGACCAAGCAGCTGCTCACGCAGGACAAGGTCGCCGTGATGTTCGGCTGCTGGACCTCGGTGTCCCGCAAGTCCGTGCTGCCGGTCGTCGAGGAACTCAACGGCCTGCTGTTCTACCCCGTGCAGTACGAGGGCGAGGAGCTGTCCAAGAACGTGTTCTACACCGGCGCCGCGCCCAACCAGCAGGCCATCCCCGCCGTGGAATACCTGATGTCCAAGGAAGGCGGCGGCGCCAAGCGCTTCGTGCTCCTGGGCACGGACTACGTGTACCCCCGCACCACCAACAAGATCCTGCGCGCCTTCCTGAAGTCCAAGGGCGTGAAGGACTCCGACATCGACGAGAAGTACACCCCCTTCGGCCACAGCGACTACCAGACCATCGTCGCCGACATCAAGAAGTTCTCCGCCGGCGGCAAGACGGCCGTGATCTCCACCATCAACGGCGACTCCAACGTGCCGTTCTACAAGGAACTGGGCAACGCCGGCCTGAAGGCCAAGGACGTGCCGGTGGTGGCCTTCTCCGTGGGTGAAGAAGAACTGCGCGGCGTGGACACCAAGCCGCTGGTGGGTCACCTGGCCGCCTGGAACTACTTCATGTCGGTCAAGAACCCGACCAACGACGAGTTCACCAAGAAGTGGGCCGCCTACGCCAAGGCCAAGAACATCCCCGGCCACAAGGACAAGCCGCTGACCAACGACCCGATGGAAGCCACCTACATCGGCATCCACATGTGGAAGCAGGCCGTGGAAAAGGCCAAGACCACCGACGTGGACAAGGTGATCGCTGCCATGGGTGGCCAGACCTTCAAGGCCCCGTCCGGCTTCACCGCCAAGATGGACGAGAAGAACCACCACCTGCACAAGCCGGTGTTCATCGGCGAAGTCAAGGCCGACGGCCAGTTCAACGTGGTGTGGAAGACGCCCGGCCCGGTCAAGGCCAAGCCCTGGTCGCCCTTCATCGAAGGCAACGACAAGAAGAAGGACGAGCCGGACGGCAAGTCGAAGGTCTGAGAAAGCTCAGGCAGGAAGCGGCCCCGGCCGCTTCCGGGGCACCTCGCGGTGCCTTGAGGGTGGGCGGCGTGCCGTCCACCCTCAAGGTTCCTCATGATCAGACAACTACTCCTACTGGCCCTGGCGTGGAGCGCCGCCTCGGCCCATGCCCTCACTGCCGACGAAGCGACCGCCATCGCCATCGGCGAGACCGACGCCCGCATCGAGGCCCTGAACAAGGCCGTCGCCACGGCCGACGACAAGACGGCCGCCTTCCTCCAGGCCCTGGCCGACGACGCGGTCAAGGCCGCCGGCGGCAAGGTCTTCATCGTCAAGGACGGCAAGGGCATCGATCCCGTCGCCGGCACACCCGCCGATATTCCCGCCGACGCCGAGGACGTGGTCTCCAACAACCGCATGCGCGGCGAGATCGACACCGCGCTGGGCGCCATCCGGCTGTTCTCCCCCGACGCGACGCTGCGCGCCCAGGCCGTCAAGGCCCTGGCCGCCGAGCCCGACGAGTCGCGCCTGCCGATGATCGAGAAGGCGCTGAAGTCCGAAACCGACGCCAGCATCAAGGCGCAGCTGAAACTGGCCCGGGCGGCCATCCTGCTGTCCAGCGCCGACGCCGCCAAGCGCGCCGAAGCCGCGAAGTCGCTGGCTGCCAGCCGCGATCCCGCCACCAAGACACTGCTGGTGGACAGGATCAAGTCCGAATCCGACCCGGCCGCCAAGGCGGCGATGGAGATCGCCCTCAAGTCCGTCGAGTCCTCCCTGGCCTGGGCCGACCGCGCCGGCCAGGTGTTCTCCGGCCTGAGCCTGGGCTCCATCCTGCTGCTGGTCGCCCTGGGTCTGGCCATCACCTACGGCCTCATGGGCGTGATCAACATGGCCCACGGCGAGCTGATGATGATCGGCGCCTACGCGACCTACGTGGTCCAGGTCGTCTTCCGCACGTACTTCCCCGGCGCCTTCGACTGGTACCTGGTGGCGGCCCTGCCCGTGGCCTTCGGCGCCTCGGCGGCCATGGGCGCCATCCTGGAGCGCGGGGTGATCCGCTTCCTCTACGGCCGCCCGCTGGAAACCCTGCTGGCGACCTGGGGCATCAGCCTCATGCTGATGCAGGGGGTGCGCACGGTGTTCGGCGCGCAGAACGTGGGCGTGGAGAACCCGGCCTGGATGTCCGGCGGCGTGGTGGTCATGGGCAGCCTGCAGCTGCCGTGGAACCGCATCGTCATCATCGGCTTCGCGCTGGCGGTGCTGGGCGGCATGGCCTGGTTGATCTCCCGCACCCGCCTGGGCCTGTTCGTGCGCGGCGTCACGCAGAACCGGTCCATTGCCTCCTGCATGGGCGTCAACACCGCCCGTATCGACACCTATGCCTTCGCCCTGGGCTCGGGCATCGCCGGCCTGGCGGGTTGCGCCCTGAGCCAGGTCGGCAACGTCGGCCCCGACCTGGGCCAGAGCTACATCGTGGACTCCTTCATGGTCGTGGTGCTCGGCGGCGTGGGCCAGCTGGCCGGCACGGTCTACGCCGCGCTGGGCCTGGGTGTCCTGAACAAGTTCCTGGAAGGCTGGGCCGGTGCGGTCCTGGCCAAGATTGCCGTCCTCGTGTTCATCATCGTGTTCATCCAGAAACGCCCCCAGGGCATCTTTGCGGTCAAGGGCCGCTCGGCGGAGGCGTGATGCGTACTCCTGACCTCCCGGCCAACGCCATCCTCCCCGGCCGCGCGCCGCTGCTGTCCCGCACTGGCTGGGCCGCCTTCCTCGTCGCGCTGATCGCGGTGTGCGCCCTGGCACCGGTGATGAACCTGCTGGTCCCCCCGGGCAGCCTGTTCCACCTGAGTGACTACGCCGTCGCCCTGGTCGGCAAGATCATGTGCTACGCCATCTGCGCGCTGGCCATGGACCTGATCTGGGGCTACACCGGCATCCTCTCGCTGGGCCACGGCCTGTTCTTCGCGCTGGGCGGCTATGCCATGGGCATGTACCTCATGCGCCAGATTGGCCGTGACGGCAACTACAAGAGCGACCTGCCGGACTTCATGGTCTTCCTGGACTGGAAGGAGCTTCCCTGGCACTGGACCTTCAGCGACAGCTTCCTCGCCACCCTGGCGCTGATCGTGCTGGTGCCCGGCGTCGTCGCCTTCGTCTTCGGCTTCTTCGCCTTCCGCTCGCGTATCAAGGGCGTGTACTTCTCCATCATCACGCAGGCCATGACCTTCGCCGCCATGCTGCTGTTCTTCCGCAACGAGACGGGCTTCGGCGGCAACAACGGCTTCACCGACTTCAAGCGCATCCTGGGCATGCCCCTGGCCACGCAGAACATGCGCATGGCGCTGTTCGTCCTCACCGGCCTCACGCTCCTGGGCTTCTTCCTGTTCGCCCGCTGGCTGGTCAACGCCAAGTTCGGCCGGGTGCTGCAGGCCATCCGCGACGCCGAGTCGCGCGTGATGTTCTCGGGCTACAACCCCATCGGCTACAAGCTCACCATCTGGGTCATCTCCGCCATCATGTGCGGCGTGGCCGGCGCGCTGTATGTGCCGCAGGTGGGCATCATCAACCCGGGCGAGATGAGCCCTGCCAACTCCATCGAGATCGCCATCTGGGCGGCGGTGGGCGGGCGCGCTAGCCTGATCGGCCCCATCGTCGGCGCCTTCCTCGTCAACGGCGCCAAGAGCTGGCTGACGGTGACCGCGCCGGAGTTCTGGTTGTACTTCCTGGGCGCGCTGTTCATCGGCGTCACGCTGTTCATGCCACAAGGCGTGGTCGGCCTGTTCAAGCGCCTCGCACGCAAGGGAGGCCCGCAATGACGCCCGACCTGATGGAGCAGGGCGCCGCGCGCATGGAAACGCGCCTGGCGAACCTGGCCCTGGCCACGTCCTCCGGTGGCAGCGCCTCGTTCGGCCGCGTGGCGGTGCCCGACGAGGTGGACGTTTCGCACGGCCGCATCCTGTACCTGGAAGACGTGAGCGTGAGCTTCGACGGCTTCAAGGCGATCAACAAGCTCTCGCTGGACATCGCACCTGGCGAGCTGCGCTGCATCATCGGCCCCAACGGCGCGGGCAAGACCACGATGATGGACATCATCACCGGCAAGACCCGACCCAACGAGGGCACGGTGTTCTTCGGCTCCACCATCGACCTGCTTCGCTACAAGGAAGCCGAGATCGCCCAGCTGGGCATCGGCCGCAAGTTCCAGAAGCCCACGGTGTTCGAGCAGCTGACGGTGTTCGAGAACCTGGAGCTGGCGCTCAAGACCGACAAGGGCGTGAAGGCCTCCATGTTCTTCCGCCTGGACTCGGCCCAGGGCGACCGCCTGGCCGAGGTGCTGCACACCATCCACCTGGCGGACAGCGTCGGCCGGCTGGCCGGCAACCTGAGCCACGGCCAGAAGCAGTGGCTGGAGATCGGCATGCTGCTGATGCAGGACCCCAAGCTGCTGCTGCTGGACGAGCCCGTGGCCGGCATGACCGACGAGGAAACCGCACGCACGGCGGAACTGTTCCTCACCCTCAAGGGCAAGCACTCGCTGATGGTGGTGGAGCACGACATGAGCTTCATCCGTACCATCTCCGAGATCGTCACCGTGCTGTGCGACGGCTCGGTGCTGGCGCAGGGCACGCTGGACGAGGTGCAGAACGACGAGCGCGTCATCGAGGTCTACCTGGGCCGCTGAGGCCGCCGCACACGACATGCTGAACGTCAAGAACATCAACCAGTACTACGGCGGCTCGCACATCCTGCGCGACGTCAGCCTCGAGGTGAAGCCGGGTGCCATCACCGTGCTCCTGGGCCGCAACGGCGTGGGCAAGACCACGTTGATGAAGTCGCTCATGGGCCTGGTCCCCATCAAGACCGGCGCCATCGACTTCGACGGCCAGGCCATCCAGGGCTTCACGCCCTACCAGCGCGCGCGCGCCGGCATCGGCTTCGTGCCCCAGGGGCGCGAGATCTTCGCGCGCCTCACGGTGGAAGAGAACCTGCGCATGGGGCTGGCCTACAAGAGCGCGTCCACCCCCGTGCCGCCCCAGCTATTCGAACTGTTCCCGGTGCTCAAGCAGATGCTGCACCGCCGGGGCGGTGACCTGTCGGGCGGGCAGCAGCAGCAGCTGGCCATCGCGCGCGCGCTGGCGGCGCAACCCAAGCTGATCATCCTGGACGAGCCCACCGAGGGCATCCAGCCGTCCATCATCAAGGACATCGGCCGCGTGCTGCGCATGCTGGCCGATGAGGGCCTGAACGGCCAGCGTGTCGCCGTGCTGCTGGTGGAACAGTACTACGACTTCGCCGAGGAACTGGCGGACGACTACCTCGTCATGGAGCGCGGCGAGGTCATCGCCCGCGGCCCGGGCAGCGAGATGCAGGCCAGGGGCATCCGCCAGCTCGTGGCGATCTGATCACCGCGGTCCCGCCTGCGCGGGTCGGGCCGGTTCGGCGATTCGCCTCAGGGTTGGCTCTGGCGGGTGGGCGGCACCTCGGGCATGCCCCGAGCCTGCCGCATCTGCTCCAGCGTCGTGCCCGAGTGCTTCCCCCGGTCGCCGCTGTCGAACTTGTCGCCGCAGTTGGGTTCCTCGGCTTCCTGCACCCCCTGGTTGGCGTAGGGCTGGCGGCCCTGGCCGCTGGTCCAGCGTACCTCGCTGGAGTAGCCGTGGCTGGCGCGCGGCGGCGGCCGCTCCTCCTCCTGGCGCTTGCTCGCATCCGCCGAGGTGGGGTCGTGCAGGTCGGGGCGGGGCATTTCGTCCTCACTGCGGCACGGACTGCGCGGGTTCGTCGGAGGGCACTTGTTGCTGCGACTCGTCGGGCATGCCGGGGTCGGCCGGCAAGTCATAGGACGGCGCGGGCGTGATAGGCGCCTGCGGCTGGGGCTGCAGCGGGTCCTGCGGCGCAAGTGGCGACGGCCCGGCGCCCATCGCGCCCGTGTCACCGGGGCCTTGCTGCGCCTGCCGGTTCTGCTGCTCCTGGGGCAGCGTCACTTCCAGCTCGCGCAGCAGGCCCCCGCCGGCCACGCTGCCCGACAGGCCGCCTTCGCCCAGCACGCGTTCGCGGCAGGCCTCCTTGTCGATCGCCACGCGGTGCGCGTCGCAGCGCGCCAGCGCATTGGCCTGGAAATCCCCCTGGTTGGTCAGCACCCCGCGCCGCTTGTCGGCGGCCGCGTTGCGCGCCTCCTTCAGGCAGGTGTTGCGGTCCTCGGCGGTGCGGCCCTCGCGGCAGGCCTGCACCTCCTCGCGGTAATTGCCCGAGTCGTCCAGCGCCGAGGTATCGCCATGCGCCACCTGCGCGGCGGCGGCCGTGACGGCGACCAGGCTGCTGGCGATGAAGGCCAGCAGGCTGGGAAAGCAAAGGGAAGGGTGGTGATGGGTCGTGCGCTGCATGCGTTCCTCCGTGAAACCGGGCAGTCTAGGAACGCAGGCTCAGCGGCCGCGCCGGAAGGCGCGCCTGCTTGCCGTAGGAAAGTCCTGATGCCAGCGCGCCGGGCGCCGGGCGCCGGGACTCAGAGTGCCCAGGTGCGCGGCGGGTTGGGCGCCAGGCCCCACAGCGCCGGCCGCCAGGCATTGCGCACGGCCTTGAGCAGGTCCATGGCCGGCTCGACCACGTCCGACAGCACGCGCACGGCCACCGTGCGGCCGTCCGGCGCCGTGGCGCCGGCCCGCGCGCGCAGCGGGTGCGCCTCGATCACCTCGCGGGCGAGGGTGAGGGCCTGCTCGCGCCGGTCGCGGCCGATGTCCGTGCCGGTGGCGAGGAACAGGGTGGCGATGCAGCGCTGGCCGGCCAGGCCCAGGGGCCCGTCCATCAGGCGCGCATCGTCGGCAGCGAGGGTCCCGCGCTCCAGCCAGCCGCCGCGCACCGCCAGGTGCTGGCGCAGCCGTCCCGCGACGAAGGGCTGTCCCGAATTCGGCAGCCCCAGCGCCGTCACGTCCCAGCCCATGAACTCCGCGCCGGGCGCGAGGTCCAGGTCCAGCCGGTTCTCGGCGTTGCAGCCGCTGTAGCAGATGGCCTCCATCGGCAGCCACTCCAGCCGCGCGCCTTCGCGCATGCGAACCTGCACATGCTGCGTGGCGCGCTCGCCCTCGGAGCGGTAGAAGCGGCCGGCCCCTGGCGTGGTGATCACGCCATGCGTGCCGGCGGCCAGGTCGATGGCGATGTCGAGCCGGTCGCCGGCAACCAGGCCGGAGGGCGGATGGACCAGCACGTTGTGGCAGGTCGCATCGCCCTCGGGGTACAGGCTCTGGAGGATGCGCAACGGGCCTTCGTGGAGGAAACGCGCCACGGTGCGGGGCGCACCGGCCCCGTCCCGTGCCGCCTGGCGCTCATACTGCAGCGCCAGCCGCGCATGCCATGCCACGTCGGGGGCCTCCTGTCAGTGGCCGCCCTGCGAGCCGCGGTGGGCCCAGGCCGTCGTGTGCTTCTCCACCCAGGAGAACAGCTCGTACATCGCCATGGCCATCGCGCCCACCACCACCAGGCCGGCGAAGGCCAGGCCCATCTGCATGGCCGAGCCGGCGGAGATCAGCAGGTAGCCGATGCCCTCGTTGGCGGCGGTCATCTCGGACACGGTGGTGCCCACGAAGGCCAGCGTGATCGCCACCTTCAGCGAGCCGTAGAAGTACGGCATGGAGCGGGGCAGGCCCACCTTCACCAGCACGTCCCAGCGCTTGGCGCCCAGCACCCGCAGCACGTCCTCCAGTTCGGGCTCCAGCGTGGCCAGGCCCGTGGCGATGTTCACCGTGATCGGGAAGAACGAGATCAGGAAGGCCGTGAGGATGGCCGGGCCGATGCCGATGCCGAACCACACCACCAGCACCGGCACGAAGGCCGCCTTGGGCAGGGCGTTGAACGCCGTCATCAGCGGGTACACCGCGGCGTAGGCGATGCGCGAGCTGCCGATCAGGAAGCCCAGGAGCACGCCCACCACGATGGCGATGCCGAAGCCCGCCATCGTCACCCAGAAGGTGCGCCAGGCATGGCCGGCGATCGTGCCGCGGAACTCCACCAGCTGCTCCCAGATGCGCAGGGGGCTGGGGAAGATGTACTCCGACACATTGAACGCCGAGCACACGGCCTGCCAGACGATCAGGGTCGCCACCAGCAGGATCCAGGGGGACCAGCGTTCCACCTGCTTCTTTTGAGAACTGTTCATTGCGCCACCTCCGCGCCCTGCTTGCGCATCGCGCCGATGTGGCCGCGAAGCTCATGGACGATGTCGGTGAATTCCTTGGTGTAGGTGACCTCCAGCTCGCGCGGGCGCGGCAGGTCGATCTCCTTGCGGACCACGAAGCGGCCCGGGCTCTTGCTCATGACGTAGACGGTGTCGGCCAGGAAGACCGACTCGCGCAGGTCGTGCGTGACCAGGATCACGTTGAACTTCTGCTCGGTCCACAGGTCGCGCAGGATGCACCACAGCTCCTCGCGGGTGAAGGCATCAAGCGCGCCGAAGGGCTCGTCGAGCAGCAGCAGCTTGGGCTCGTGGATCAGCGCGCGGCAGATGCTCGCGCGCTGCTGCATGCCGCCGGACAGCTGCCAGGGGAACTTGTCCTCGTAGCCGCCCAGGCCCACCTTGCGAAGCAGGGCGCGGGCGCGCTCCTCGTACTCGGCGCGCTTTTGCTTGAAGGTGGAGCGGTAAGGCTCCACGATCTCCAGCGGCAGCAGCACGTTGTCCACCGTCGTGCGCCAGGGCAGCAGCGAGGGGGCCTGGAAGGCCATGCCCGAGATCTTCAGCGGCCCGGTCACGGGCTCGCCGCCGATGCGGATCTTGCCCATGGAGGGCATGCGCAGGCCGGTGGCGAGCTTCATGAAGGTCGACTTGCCGCAACCCGAAGGCCCAACGATGGCGATGAACTCGCCCTCGCGCACCTTCAGGTCGATCGCCTCGACCGCGAAGTGGTTCTTCGCCAGCAGCTCGTCGTTGTAGGCGAGCCAGACGTCCTGGAAGTCGACGAAGGCGTCGACGGATTTTTCAACCGGCATCGATCACTTCTTGGCAGGAGCGGCGGCCTTGGGCACGGGCAGGATGTTCAGTTCCGCCTTGGCCGGCAGGAAGGAACCGTTCCACACGGCGTCCGGGTTCACGCGGGTCTTGGTGGCGAAGGCGTCGGACACCTGCGAGGCCATCAGCGACAGGCGGCCCGGATTGACCTGGCCGAAGCCTTCGGCGCGGGCGTCGGCGCTGTTGATCACGGTGTCGATGGCGATCTTCAGGCGGCGGGTCTCCAGCTCGCTGTTGATGATGCCGTCACGCTGCTTGACGAACTCGATGGACGCGGCGGGGTTGGCGATCACTTCCTTGGCGCCCTTGGTGAAGGCCGACAGGAAGGCCTTCACGGCCGCCGGGTTCTCCTTGAGGATCTTGGGCGAGGCGATGATCACGTTGCCGTACAGCTTCACGCCGAAGTCGGCGTAGGGCAGGGTCACCACGTCGTCCAGCTTGACGCCACGGGCTTCCAGGTTCAGCAGCGAGGTGAAGGTGAAGCCGGTGATGGCATCCACGTCGCCGCGGGCCAGCATGGTCTCGCGCAGCGGGGGGTCCATGGCGGTCCAGTTCACGGCGGGGACTGCGTTGGCCTTCTGGAAGATGGGGAAGGCGCGGCGGCCGGCGTCGAACACCGGGGCGCCCAGCTTCTTGCCGGCCAGGTCGGCCGGCTTGGTGATGCCGGACTTCTTCAGCGCCATCACGGCGGCGGGCGTGTTGTTGTACACGACCATGATCGCCACCGGCTTGTTGGGCGCGTCGGGGTTGTTGGCGTGGAACTCCATCAGGGCGGCCATGTCGGCGAAGCCCAGGTCATACGTGCCCGAGGCCACGCGGGTCACGGCGGCGCCGGAGCCGTTGCCGGCGTCCACGGTCACGTCGAGCTTGGCGTCCTTGAAGTAGCCCTTGGCCGCCGGGGCGACGAAGAAGGCGGACGGGCCTTCGAAGCGCCAGTCCAGCTGGAACTTGATGGGGGTCAGGGCCTGGGCCTGGGCGCCGCTCACGGCGGCGGCGAAGGCGAGGGCAGCGGAGGCTTTGAGGAGGAAGCGTTTGGTCGTCATGGGAACTCCAGGGCGTTAACTACAGACACGGCAGGGAAAGCAAGATCGGTGCCCGGATGCCCCAAAAGGGGGAGCCGGGAGGCGGCGGGGGCCGGTGG
>JACCDR011566191.1_pt1 | contig 61976 bp, 59 predicted proteins | sample 7446431 | NCBI WGS metagenome assembly JACCDR01 (sample SAMN15323443, study PRJNA562643) | freshwater metagenome | isolation source: river surface water | place: USA:Blue River Watershed | collected 2017-08-17 | reverse complement strand
TTAAATCCGTTTGATGATACGCTGCGCGCAATGTCCACCAATCACGCCCTAGAGTAACGGCTAAGCCCATTTGATTTCGGCTTTTGGTTTCTAACATCACACCATCATTAGAAAACTCTCCGGTGAATCCACCAAAATACGCCTGCAAACTCGTATCAAATTTACCTAAGGTTCCTGTGGTATAAAAATCGATACCATCCATATTATTAAAAGGCAAATAGTAAACACTGTCCGGTGGTGTAATCCATGCGTAGGAATAACCCACATCCACGAAATCCGAATATTGATAGAAAGGGGTACGCAAACGTCCTGCGCGAATTTTGCTGTTATCGGTTAATTGATAGGTTAAATAAGCCCATTCAGATGTCACATCATAATCACTGCCACTGCGTGCAATCATCTGTGCGGTTGCTGTTAATTTATCTGCGACTTGGCCGCTGACTTGCAGCCCCAATAAATTTTTATCGAACGTTAAATCTTCTTCACTGTAGCCTGCATAGCCGACGCTGTCTTCATCATCGACCATTCCACCGCCTACCGATAAAAAACCTGAAAAGTTTAGATCACCTGCGTGGGAAAAAGGTACAAAAGTGCACGCCGCTAAAGCTAGCGCTAGTGCATGTTTTTTTCTGATCATAGCCTTGCCTCTCATTGTTATAAACTTCTCGTGTGGCATAGTGAGCCAACACATCCTTAGTTACCAACACACTCAAAACGCAACAACAAAAACGCTTATTGAAGTAATACTGAAGATGAAAATGAAAAATATTTATACTTTAAATTGACTGGAAATCTTACGCAGATCTTGCGTGATTTGATCAATGTCATGACTAATCCCATCAAGCTCATTGGTGCTTTTGGTGACCAATTCGGTATTGCGGTAGATACCATTGACATTATCGGACACATGAGAAAACGTCACCGTTTGTTCGTGAGTCGCTTCGGCAATTTTTTCATTGATAGCGCTGATATTTTCAACATTATTGAGAATAGAATTAAGCACCTCGCCTGAGGCTTTAGTGGCCTCCACGCCGCGATTAGCGCGCTCAACACTGCCTTGCATAGCAGTAACCGCACTTGCAGAGACTTGCCGTAATTCACTGATGACTTTATGAATTTCTTCTGTTGCTTGACGAGTACGTACAGCAAGGCCGCGAACCTCATCTGCAACCACCGCGAAGCCTCGGCCATGCTCACCTGCACGAGCGGCTTCTATCGCTGCGTTCAAGGCTAACAAATTCGTTTGTTCTGCCACTGTTTGAATGGTATTTAATAGGTTGCCAACATCCGTTGAGAATTCTTCGAAGCGATTAACAACGGTGGCAGCACTTCTGACTTCATCCGCTAAGGTGCTAATCGTTGCCACATTATTGGCCAATGTCTCTTTACCGCGAGCGGCAGCGCCACTGGCATCCGAGGCCTGATCTGATGCATTACTGGCGAATTTTGCAATTTCATTCACGCTACGCATCACATCTTCTATTGACGTTCGCATGACAGAAATAGCATGCGCTTGATCATTGATACGCTCGAGATTGGAGCCACTAGAATCTGTGAGTCGCGATGCGACTTTTGCCAAGCTGTTAACATCATTACTGACTTCGGCAAATGATCCGTGTAGCTTTTCGACAAAAGCATTAAAGCGCTTAACCAGATCACCCACTTCATCATGCCCGGCATAATGAATACGCTTTGTTAAATCACCAGCGCCGGATGACATTTCTTTTAACGATGAGGCTACTTCATTGATGCTAGACGTAATTGAACGACTGATGATTAAACTAATACCCACCAATCCACCAATAACAAACACGGCAATAATTAATGCGATGCGAGCAGCGCGTTTGGCATCATCAATCGTGTCACTGATCGAGACAGTAAATCGATTTGCCGTTTCATTTTTCATCGCAGATAGCGACTTACGTAAATCGCTTAAACGATCGGCATTTTGCGCAGCCTCTGCACCGACTTTCTCGTAGTCCACACTGCCTTTGATAAAATCTTTAGCAATGCGAATAGATACCTGATACCACTCCTGCAGCAAGGCATCGATTGTTTTGACTTCACTCGCGAGATCTTTATTTAAACCAGACAGTTTTTGTAAATTTTTACGAATTTCCTGGTAGTGCTTATCCGCATCAATCAGAGCTTGCTCATCACCCGTAGTGACCGAACTATTAATCTGCTGCTCCATTAAGAGCAACGACCCCAAGTTAATCGTCGTTAATTCAAGAGTGGGATATAAACGTTGCTCAACAGCGGCTAAACGACCATTGTTTGCTCGCTCAACAAACATTGAATAACCTTGGCTAATCACAAATCCCAGTAGCGCAATCGTTACTAAGAGCATTAATTTTTTTGCAATGGTCAAGCGGAGCATTTTCCTAGCCTCAAATTCTTATAGAGGTAAATACCAGCAAATAGAAATACTTATCTTTATTTCTTAAATTCGCATAGAAACAGAAATACGATGAATAAGGATTAATCAGTCTATTAGGGTATAGCAGCGGGGCTAGAATTCTGCAAATGCAAGACTGGATAAGCGCTAGATAAAACGATGCAGCAAAAAACTTTGCTAAAAAAGATGCACACAAAAAATGAATTGGGTGCCCTTATATCACTTTTAATATAAAAAACATCAATGTAACAATCAAAAGTGTGGTACGGCAATTACCACGAATTACTGTCAATCTATCGACCTAAAATCATAGGTTGACATCATACCCAAGCGGGAAGACCTCGCGTTTCGGTTAGATGTTAAACATGTAACGCTTGGCGCCGAAAATAACAGGTAGCACTAGAGCCATTCCAATAAACGCTAGGCTTAATTTCAGAATATGAGTGACACTCATCGTAAGTAAAAATGCATAGCCGTTATGAACCAATTCACGCCACGGAAATTGGCTCAGTACGAGCAAACTAATCAATAACACGGGAAGCCACAGAATTGTTTTTTCTAGCAGAGGGTTTATGCGATAGGGTTTGGGTAAACCCGCCATAACACGGGCACTAAAACCTTCATCCTCAATATAATTCTGCGGTGCTTGCAAGTGCTTAGCAAGGAAAGTATCAAACTCACTGTCTAGATTTCTTTCGCACTTTATTTCGTTTGTCATAACAACCTCTTGCCTTGTATTTATGCCGGTAAGGCATCATTCCAAGAGACTAATAACGTCTGTAATTTTTGTTTGCCGCGTGCAATATGCGTTTTTACCGTGCCGAGCGGCACCCCCATAATCGTCGCCGCTTCTTCATGGGAAAAACCGTCTTCATAGCATAGCCGCAGCGCCAGTTGTTGCCCAGCACTGAGCTGCTGCATGGCGGCCTCAACATCTTTTTTGGCATCGAATTGTTGCAGCTCGCAGTGTTCGGCAACAGCATCCTCATCATCGCTTAGCTCACACCATTCGATTTTTTTATTGCGCCAACGATTAGCGGCAATATTAAAGGCGATCCGGTAAAGCCAGGTTGAAAATTTAGCGTCTGCCCGAAATGCACCTAGCGCAGCATAGGCTTTCATAAAAGTCTCTTGCGCTAAATCATCGGCCAAATGCGTATCGCCGTTACAGAGGCGACGCGCCCAGGTCCGCAGCTGCGATTGGTAACGCAATACCAGCTGCGCGAACGCATGCTGGTCTTTACGACTGACCACTCGCGCAATCAATTCCTGATCGGGAATCGACATGCGAATTAATCCTGCGGTTGGTTCGGTTGAACTTGCGTTTTATTGGGTTGTGCGATTTTCCATACAATAACGCGCGACACACCCAAGCCAATTAAAATAAACGCGATGGATGCAACGTTAATATCAGCAATAAGCCATAGAAAAATTAGAATTCCTAAGCCTGTACAAATATTTTTAATACCTTTGTTTAAGCTACTATCCTCGGCGTCATCATGATCGGCAGAGCGCGGCTCATCACCACGTAATAACTCGATGGGAATATCTCGGCCGGCAGCAAGTAACTTGTCGATATTCATATTGATCGATTGCTCGCGCTGGCGGCGATAGCGATAACGTAAGCTCACAATAAATCCCACCAGCAGTAACGGCCCACCAATCGCCAGTATTAATGTGACAAGCGGAACAAATTCACCCGGATTGAAACGATCCTCATGAGCCTCACCCCACTGATGGTGCTGTATGTTTTCACCGATATGATGCGGAAATTCCTGCCACATCTTGGTGGGCTCGTCCGATGGAGATTGTGGATCTGTCGGCGTGGAAGGAGGGGTGATTTCAGTCACTATTGGTGTTGATTCAGCGGGGATAGGTACGGGAGTGCCAACCAACTCTTCTGCACTAACCGCTCCTGCATTGGAAATAACGCCGAGCGCAACCAAGCCAAAAACACAGGCAAATGTAGACAATACTCGCATGGGATACACCTCTTTAATCAATGACGTGATGATCTGCGCGGTGATATGCACAACGCATTTCAGCCACTACTGATAACTAAGACACAGTCTAGAGGGATTCAGATTCACTACCGAGGATTTTTAATAAAGAGAAGGGGGACGAGCCCCCTGCACAGCAGATTCAATCAGTTAACGAGTTTCTGCCAAAAGCTTTTAAGAGGATTTTTATCCTGCTGTTTGCAATCCGCCGTTTGCAACGGGCGGAAATCATCGCGCACCGGCAACCACACGGTATTTTCACAATTAGCCGCACTGAGCTTTCCGGTTGCCACATCCAACCACTCGAAACTCACACCGGGAGGAGGATCTTGATTGAGGCTGCGGGTAGGAATGTGTTTCATAAAATCTGTCCAGACTTGTAGTGCACCACCCGCTCCACTCAAGGGCGTTGCACTATTATCATCACGCCCTAGCCAAACCACAGCCACGTGTTCGCCACTAAAACCTGCGAACCAGCTATCGCGCTGATCATTGGTGGTGCCTGTTTTACCCGCCACGTCCAACGTGGAGGGCAACACGTTGTAGGCGCTGCGCCCTGTGCCTTCACGCATGGTGCGCTGCATGGCGTACTGCAATTGAAAGGTGGACTCAATGCTAAAACGCTGTTCCAATTCAAGCGGATAGCGTTTTAAGGGTTTACCTTCTGCGGTTTGAACTTCACGAATCGCGTGGAGCGGCGTATATACCCCTTCAGCAGCCAAGGTGTGATAAATCGTTGCCACTTCAAACGGCGTCATTTCCAATGAACCCAATAACATGGCGGGCAATTCAGGCACATCACCGGCATAACCAGCCGCTTTGACTGTTTTAGCCACTGATTTTAACCCTAAGGTCATTCCTAAACGCGCCGTGGATTGGTTATACGAATGCGCTAATGCGCGATACAAAGGAATATCACCATGATCTTTTTTATCCGCATTTTGCGGTGCCCACCATTTGCCGCCCGATTTATAACTCACTGGCGCATCACTCAATGTAGTACCCAAATTGAAGGTTTGAGGAATTTCCAACGCCGTTAAATACACAAACGGTTTCATTAACGAACCAATTTGGCGTTTGGCATCCAATGCGCGATTAAAACCATCAAAACGCGGATTCTTATCACCGAGCAGCGCTAAAATTTCACCGCCCCCCACGGACGTAATGACAACACTACCCTGCACATTTTTTGTTTTGAATTGCTTTTCTAACTGCTCGACACGCAAATGCAAAGATTTTTCCGCCTGCCGCTGAACCATAGGCGATAGGGTGGTAAAAATACGTAAGCCTTCACTGCGCAAGTCATCTTCATCATAATCTTGCTTTAGTTGACGCTTTACTAACTCCATAAAAGCGGGATAGGTTTTTGCGCTAGCTTCGCTTTCCGCCACGACCCCTAAGGGTGCCGCCTGAGCGATTTTTAACTGCGCCGCTGTAATCAACCCTTCTTGATGCATAACCCCTAAAACGATATTGCGGCGTTCTTTCGCACGCTCAGGATGCTTCCACGGATTGTAATAAGAGGCGCCCTTCACCAAACCCACCAAAAGCGCAAGATCCTGTGGTTTTATCTCACTCAATGGCTGACGAAAATAATGCTGTGAAGCCAGAGCAAAACCGTGAATAGCTCTCGCACCACTTTGACCTAAAAAGACTTCATTGATATAGGTTTCTAAAATTTCAGATTTGCTGTAATGCACTTCCAACAGCACCGCCATAATGGCTTCAGGAATTTTGCGTTGAAAAAAACGCTGTTCATTAGAAAGATAAAAATTTTTCACCAATTGTTGAGTAATCGTACTGCCACCCTGCACGACATCACCTTGACGCACATTCACCCAGGCGGCCCGTAGAATTGCCATGGGCGATACGCCGTGATGCTCAAGAAAATGTTTATCCTCAACGGCTAATAAGGTTTCGCCCAAGAGTGGCGGCAAATCCGCAAGGCGCACTAATAAGCGATCTTCTTTGTCAGCGGGATAAAAGCCACCAATTTCTTCCGGCTCCAAACGCACTAAGGGTAAATCCGCACCGGCAACATCCATCAAACTCTGTACACTGCCATTCGCAACACGCACCATAAATTTTTGCGCTGGCTCCTGTTTATCCCAAAATTCAAAACCACGACTGTGTATCTGATAAGTCACATCTGCCGACGCACTGCTCACTTTTTTCACCACATGTCCCGGTGATGACGCATCATGTTCAAAACGATACCCCAATGAACGCAGTTCTTGCTCAAAAGCAACGGGGGTTAAAGAAAGGCCTTGATACAATTCCAGAGGACGCGCGTAAACACGAGCAGGTAACGACCATTTTTTACCTTCAAATTTATCGCGCACCACCACATCCAAATAGAGAGTCCAAATCCCTAAGAGAATGATCAACACTACGCTCAGGTAAAAAGCACCCAGACGCCACAAAGCCCAACCACGGCGAGGCGATGCAGCTGTTGTTTTTTTACGGGGACGAGTCAAGGCACGGCGTTTGGTCATTAGCGTATCTAATCAAGTGAAGAAAAATGTGGCGCTAGTTTAACTGCCACCGTGTCATTAATCGAGACAATACGCCCAACAGCAACACGCAGGAGCAGCTAATTCTGTGCAAGCGTAGCTAATCCTTTATAGAGCCGCCGTTATTTTGCATAATGCGACACAAAATCGCATCAATAGCACACCTGAGGTTAATATCACATGAACAAGCACTACCACATTTATGGCATAGGCGCAGCGCTAGTCGATACCGAAATCACGCTCGACGATAAAGACCTCACTGCCATGGCCGTTGCCAAAGGTGTGATGACACTGGTGGATGAAGAACGCCAACACACGCTGGTAAATTATTTACAACATCACTTGGTCGCCTCACACAAAGCCAGTGGCGGCTCCGCAGCCAATACTATTATCGCCGCCAGTTATTTTGGGTGTAATAATTTTTATTCGTGCAAAGTCGCGAACGATGAGAACGGCCATTTTTATTTAAACGATATAAAAGATGCCGGAGTCATGACACCCGCACACATCACACCACCGCCAGGCATTACCGGAAAATGTTTAGTCATGATCACCCCTGATGCCGAACGCACCATGAACACTTTTCTAGGCATTAGTGAAACCTTATCGGTGAATGAATTAGATAGCGATGCGATTGCACAAGCGCAGTATGCCTACATCGAAGGATATTTAGTGACATCCCCCTCTGGTCGCGCAGCTGCCATAGAACTGCGCAAACAAGCAGAAGCCAGCAATACACGAACAGCGTTAAGCTTATCTGACCCAGCGATGGTGCAATTTTTCCGCGATGGCTTATTAGAAATGATTGGCGAAGGCGTCGATTTAATTTTTTGTAACCGCGATGAGGCTATAGGCTTCACTCAAACGAACAACATTGATGACGCTTGTGACGAACTAAAAAAATATTGCAAGCAATTTGCCATTACCTGCGGGGGCGAAGGCGCTTTACTATTCGATGGGAAACAACTTATCACCGTGCCCGCGCAAAAAATAAAACCGCTAGACACCAACGGCGCAGGCGATATGTTTGCGGGCGCCTTTTTGTATGCAATAACACAACGCAACGATTTCAAAACCGCCGGTGAATTCGCCAACCTCGCGGCCGCCAAAGTAGTAACGCAATTTGGCCCACGGTTAAAACCCGAACAGCATGAGGAATTGAAGAAAGCGTATTTTGGGTGATAGCAAAGCAAAGTGGCGAATAACATTCGCCACTACAAAATAACTAAACGCCACACACCGGACATTCTTTATCCTTCAGCAATTTCAATTCGCGCCATTGTGAATGGCGCGCATCCAGCAACAATAATCGCCCTTCCAAATTGGTACCAAAACCGCAAATTACTTTAATGGTCTCGAGGGCTTGCATAGAGCCAATCACGCCAACTAAGGGCGCTAATACGCCATTGGCAGCACACGTTAAATCATCATCATTTTCTTCGTAGAGACAGCGATAGCAAGGGCCATTTTCATTGCGCAAATCAAATACAGCAATTTGCCCCTCCAAACGAATCGCAGCGCCGGATACGAGCGGTACTTTTGCCGCAACGCAAGCAGCATTAATGGCGAAGCGTGTGGTGAAATTATCGGTGCAATCAACCACAACCGTTGCTTGTTTTATCTGTGCAGCGAGCTCATTTGCATCCAACAATTTTTCGATGCAGGTGATGCCCGCATCAGGATTTAATTCGCGCAGAGTTTGTGCAGCAGAAGCGGCTTTGTTGATGCCTATTCGATCTGTGGTGTGAATAATTTGACGCTGCAAATTGGTGAGATCGACCGCATCAAAATCCACGAGCGTTAAATGCCCGACACCTGCAGCGGCAAGGTACATGGCAACCGGCGAACCCAATCCACCTAAACCAATAATAAGCACGCGCGCTGCTAATAATTTTTCTTGCCCGTCGATATCAACATCAGGGAGCATAATGTGGCGAGAATAACGAAGGAGTTGATTGTCGTTCATGAGTGCTCCGAATATTGAGCCTGTTTTTGAGCCAGAGTAACGCGATCATTGCCACCATAATCACGACGCGTTTCTATAGCAACAAAACCTTGTTGATTTAGCAAATCGCGCACCGCTTCGCCTTGGTCATAGCCATGTTCCAATAATAGCCAACCGCCATGCGCTAAATAACTTAGGCTGTGCGCAACAATCCACTCAATATCCGCCAAGCCTTTTTTATCGGCAATTAATGCAGAGCGTGGCTCAAAGCGGACATCGCCTTGATCGAGATGGGGATCTTGTGGATCTATATACGGGGGATTGCTGACAATTACATCGAATTTTTGAGTGTTATCAATTTTCGCGAACCAATCGCTTTGTTGCACGCGCACATTCGTTAACTGCAATTGCGTGCGGTTTTTTTCGGCGAGAGAAACTGCATCTTGCGATTTATCTACCGCTAGCACTTGCCAGTGTGGTTTTTCACTTGCCATCGCCAAAGCAATGGCACCTGTACCGGTCCCCAAATCCAATAATGTGCGAATTTGTGTGGGCGAATCTTCGGCAAATAATTGCAGTGGTATCTCAACCAGTATTTCCGTGTCAGGACGAGGGATCAGCGTGGAATTATTGACGGCGAGCGGTAGCGACCAAAACTCACGCACACCAATAATATGTGCGATAGGTTCGCCACTTATGCGGCGAGAAAAATAATCCTGAAATATTTTGGTTTGCGCATCGCTTAACGAAGCATCTGGCCATGTGAATAGCCAGGTGCGTGTTTTTTGCAAAACATGTGCGAGCAGCAATTCAACATCGAGGCGCGGCGTATCGCTAACAGTCGCCAATTCAGCAGACTTTTGCAGGCATTGTGCGACTGTGATCAAACTCATAAAAAGACTCTACGATCTGCGCATTGCTTCTGAGGTAATTCTTGCGAGACCGCCGGAGGCATGGATGCCGACGACGAGCCTACATGGATGTATTCACGGCGTGTCTCGCAAGGATTACCTCAGAGGCACACCACACGTAATATATCAACAAGATTAATCCGCAATAGCCGCCAATTGATCAGCTTGGAATTCATTCGATAGTGGTTGAATAATCGCGGCTAAATCGCCTTGCATGACTGCATCCAACGAATAGAGCGTTAAGTTAATGCGATGATCCGTTACGCGACCTTGTGGATAATTGTATGTGCGGATTCGTTCAGAGCGGTCACCGCTGCCCACCAAGCTGCGGCGTTCATCCGCCATGGATTTATGCGCAGCATCTTCCTGCATCGCTTTTAATCGAGATGCTAACACGCTCAAGGCGCGCGCACGGTTTTTATGTTGCGAACGCTCGTCCTGACATTCCACGACCAAGCCCGTTGGCAAATGCACGATACGAATCGCCGAATCGGTTTTGTTAACGTGCTGACCACCCGCACCGGATGAACGGAAAGTATCAATGCGCAAATCGGCTTTATTGATATTAATCTCTTCCATTTCATCGGCTTCTGGCATAACCGCCACCGTACAGGCCGAGGTGTGAATACGACCTTGGGTTTCGGTTGCAGGTACGCGCTGTACACGATGCGCACCCGATTCAAATTTTAATTTTGAATACACACCTTGACCGGTAACCAGCGTAATAATTTCTTTAAAGCCACCGTGCTCACCTTCGCTCTGACTGAGCACTTCTACTCGCCACCCTTGAGTTTCAGCGTATTTGGAATACATGCGAAATAAATCGCCGGAAAAAATCGCTGCTTCGTCGCCACCCGTACCGGCACGAATTTCGAGGTAACAGTTTTTTTCGTCGTTAGGATCTTTAGGCAACAATAAGCGCTGCAATTCAAGCTGTGCAGGTCCTAAACGCGCCTCGCAATCAGCCAACTCTTCCTCGGCCATTGCTTTCATGTCTTCATCGCCATCCGCAATTAAATGTTTGGCTTCTTCGATATCCGCCAGCAATTGTTGATAGTGTTTGTAGCCAACCACTACCGATTCCAATTCCGCATACTCTTTGGAAAGCTCGCGAAATTTATTTTGGTTGTTGATGACCTCCGCCTCTGACAGCAAAGCACTCACTTCTTCGTAACGCTCTTTAAGGCGATCCAGCTTTTCTAAAATTGACGCTTTCATTCTTGCTCGCTTGACTCTTTACCCGATGGGGTAAATTCGTTAACTGAAATTTCAAATAATTCTTGTGCAACTTGCACTACGTGGTGGCGATTATTAGCGCTTGCTTCTTTTAATACGGTGGTGGGCGCATGAATAAGCTTGTTAGTCAGGTTGCGTGCAAACTGTTGCAGGGCTTGCTCTGCACTGGCACCCGTTTGCAAACTGCGCAGGGCTTTTTGTAATTCAAGATCGCGCAATTGCTCCGCTTTTTGGCGCAGGGCTTTTACCGTATCAACTGCATTGAGTGCACGCTGCTGACGAATAAATAGCTCAACGCCTTCGTTGATAATTTCTTCTGCTTGATCAGCAGCAGCGACCCGCGATTTTTTGTTTTCATCAATCACCGCATGCAAATCATCGACCGTGTAGAGATACACATCGTCCAATTCACCCACTTGCTCTTCAATATCGCGCGGCACCGCAATATCCAGCATAAACATGGGTTTGTGCTTGCGTTTTTTGAGTGCGCTTTCCACAGCACCTTTACCGAGCAAGGGCAATTGGCTAGCGGTGGAGGAAATAACAAGATCCGCGCGATGCAAATAATCGGGAATATCCGCAAGCAAAATCGCTTCACCATTAAATTCGCGCGCTAAACGCTGGGCGCGATCCAGCGTGCGGTTGGCAACAATCATGTGTTTGATGCCCTGCTCCGCCAAGTGGCGCGCGACCAATTCTATAGTCTCGCCCGCACCAATAAGCAGCGCGGTATCCTCTTTTAAATTCGAAAAAATTTGTTGTGCAAGGCTCACTGCCGCGTAAGCGACCGATACCGGATTTTCGCCAATCGCCGTTTCCGTGCGCACCCGCTTGGCAACGCTGAAAACTTGCTGAAAGGTTGCATGTAATTCACCACCGAGCGTGCCGGCATCACGCGCTACGGCAAAGGCTGATTTCATTTGGCCTAGAATTTGCGGCTCACCTAACACCAGTGAATCCAAACCACCGGCCACTTTCATCATGTGGCGTACCGCATCATGATCGGTATAGCAGTAGTAACTTTTATTGAGATCTTCTGCACTGATCGCCGTGTGTGCGACTAACCATGCTTGCAGGGCGGTAGCATCGGCTTCACTGGCGGCATAAATTTCCGTGCGATTACAGGTAGAGAGAATCGCCACTTCGGCCAAATTCGCATGTGCACAGGCCTCTCGCAGCGCCTGCTCCAGCGATTCCGGCGCGAACGCCACTCGCTCGCGCAAGGCAAGAGGTGCAGTGGTGTGATTGATACCGAAAGCGAGCAGAGTCATGTATTAGGGTAGTTGCAATAAAGGCCGGTATTGTCCGGTTCGCAGCGAAGCATGACAAGAGGCAAAGCGCGAGAAAGCCACAGAAATCAAAGGGGATTTTCCGACTTACCCCAAAAGTGCAGCCTATAATCTATGTTAGCCTTCAGGATATGAGTTTATGCGCAAGCCCAGTTGTCCCATTATTGTCGATATTGAAGCATCGGGCTTCGGTGCACACAGCTACCCCATTGAGATTGGTGTAGTGAAAGCTAATGGCGATCGCTATTGTGCCCTCATCAAACCGGCGCCCGGCTGGGATTATTGGTGCAAAAACGCACAGCACATTCACGGCATCACCCGCGAGTTATTAAGCATGCGCGGCAAAGATCCTGCGCAGGTATGCCATGAGCTTAATGGCTTTTTACAGGATGAAACGGCCTATAGCGATGCTTGGACTCACGACAGCCCCTGGCTTAACCGCCTATTTTATACCGCACGGGTACATGCTTTTTTTCACCTCAGCCCCATCGAACTGATTGCTACCGAAGAGCAGCTTATGCTGTGGGACTCAACCAAAAAACGGCTTGAACAACAACTGAACATTCAACGTCATCGCGCCAGTGGCGATGCCTTTTTGATCCAGCAAACCTATGTGGAAACACGCCGATTACTGACCGAGAACACGCCTGCGCGTAGCCTGCCAAAACGCCACATCTCACTTTGATTACAGCGCCCCTTTTTATCCCGTCAGCACCCGATTATGATGTCGACCCACTGCGAAGAGATACACCTGCGGCATGATCACCCATTCCATTACCATAGATCCCTACCGCAACCTGATAACAGGTATAGCGCTGTGCTGCCTACTGCTAGCCAATCCGTTACAAGCATCACCGGAGCAGCAGGCAGGCGCTCGCGTTATGGAGGCAGCTAATAGTGCCCCGAAAAACCCCACACCCAAAGCGCCCCCTTTGGTAATCAACACAGCTCAATCCACCAAAGGATTTACACCAGAAACACTTTATTCGCTACTGACCGCCGAAATTGCCGGTAGCCGCGAACAGTATGATGTCGCACTGAATAACTACGTGCAGCAATCCAAAGAAACCCGCGACCCGCGAGTCGCCGAGCGTGCCACCCTGATTGCTCGCTACTTAGGCAATCACGCTACTGCATTGGAGATGTCACTGATCTGGGTTGAGGCAGCCCCCCAAAATACCGATGCCTTAGCCAATGCCTCTGTAGCCTATTTGCAATTAGGGCGACTGGAAGATGCTTTCCTGATGTCTGAACGATTATTGCGCGCCGGCGGTGAAACCTTGTTTCAGAACATTGCCGCTAATGCCACTAGCCTTAATGACATGGAACGTGCCGATCTACTGCAACGCTATGCCAATTTACTCAAATCCTACCCTAATGAAGAACAACTTCTGGTAGGCGCAGGTTTACTACTCCAACAACAGGCTAATTACACAGAAGCACTGCACCTTAGTCATCGCCTATTAAAGCAAAATCCTCACAGCATTCCTGCCGCCATTTTGGAGGCCAATCTCCTTCACCAACTCAAACGAGACAAAGAAGCCATCGCTAAAATGGCAAAACTGCTCGAGCTATACCCCGACAATACCAGCCTGCGCCAACAATATGCGCGGATTTTGACCCACCACGACATGGGGCTCGCGCAAGAACAGTTAATTATTTTGACCAAACAACAACCCAATAATGGCGACTTTCTACTGTCATTAGGCATTGTGTCCTTAGAGCGCAAAGACACAGAAACAGCCCGCCAAGCCTTCGAATCACTGCTGGATAAAGATCAGCACCTATCCAGCGCCCACTATTATCTTGGGCGCATGGCAGAAAGCCGCAACGATCTCCCCGAAGCCATTATCCATTACTTACAGGTTGATACTGGCAATGACTTTTTATCTGCAACCATTAACCTAGTGGATATTTTTATTCGCCAGAAAGACTTTCTCAGCGCCGAGCAGCATTTGAATCGCCTACGCCTAGGAATGCCAGACCAAAGCGAAGCACTCTATTTACTGCATGGACAAACGCTGATTAAGCATAAAAAACTCGCAGAGGCCAAAGGCGTGCTTAACGAAGGCCTCAACACCCACATAGACAGCACACGCCTGTTATTTGCACGCGCCATGCTTAATGATCAATATAACGATTTACCCAACACTGAACGCGACCTTCGCCGCATCTTAAAACTCGACCCCAATCATGTGGCCGCACTTAATTCACTAGGGTACATTTTGGCAGAACGCACAGAACGCTTTGATGAAGCCTATGAGTTACTCACCCAAGCTATCACCCTTAGCCCAGACGATCCGGCTATTATGGATTCTATAGGCTGGCTGTTTTATCGCACCGGCAAATACCCAGAAGCACTGACTTATTTGCGCAAAGCTTACGCAGCGGCACCCAACCCAGAAATAGGCGCCCACTTAGGCGAAATCCTGTGGGTGATTGGCGACAAAGAGAGCGCACGCAAAGTCTGGCAAGAAAGCCTAGCGATAAACCCAAACGATCCCCATATTCGCGCCACACTGACTCGCCTTAAGGCCTCTTTATAATGCTACGTATACGTCTGCACCTTTTTCTATTCACAGTGATGATCCTTGTAGCAGGCTGTACTCATCAAGGAAGAATAACGCCACCCCCCAACCTTCTCGCCCACCAAACCGCCCTGCAAACCATTGCTCACTGGGAGTTAAACGGCAAATTGGGAATTCGAACCGCGGAAGATAGTGGCAGTGCGACCCTGAAATGGATTCAAACTCAACAGGAATATCGCATTCAACTGAGCGGACCCTTTGGGCAAAAAAGCATGCTCATTACCGGCACGCCAAGCAAGGTCATTCTTGAAGAAGCAGGGAAAAAACCCTTGACCGCCAACACGGCAGAAGCACTGATCAAAAAAGCCGTCGGCTGGACACTGCCCGTCACTCAGTTAGCATTTTGGGTTCGCGGTATACCTTCACCACGTGAAAAAATCACCCGGTTACGCACTAACGAACTCGGTCTTATCGACGAATTAGAGCAAGGCGGATGGGTCATTCACTACAGCAGCTATCGCCAATGGGATATTCAGGGTAAGCAGCTCACGCTGCCGCAGAAAGTTATCGCCCAATACCGCGATGTGCGCCTGATTCTTGCAGTTCGCAACTGGCAAATGGGAGCAGACCAATAATGACCCCAACCACCCATCGTTTACGCCTGTTGTCGCCCGCCAAACTGAATTTGTTTTTGCACATTACAGGGCGCCGCGCTGATGGCTATCACAACCTACAAACCCTGTTTCAGTTACTCGATTATGGAGACGAACTAACATTCACATTACGTGATAATGATGAAACCATCACCCTATCACCCGAATTAGCTGGCGTACGTTTTGAAGACAATCTAATCACTAAAGCGGCACAGCTCTTAGGCCCCCAGAAAAAAATCGTCGCCGGTGTCGACATTCAACTCGAAAAACGCCTACCCATGGGCGGCGGCATAGGGGGCGGCAGCAGCAACGCCGCTAGCACATTAATTGCCCTGAATTATTTGTGGAATTGCGGATTAAGCAAAGCCGAGCTACAAACCCTCGGCCTGCGATTGGGCGCCGATGTTCCCGTCTTCGTTGGCGCTCAAACCGCATGGGCAGAAGGCGTGGGAGAAGCACTGCAACCTATTGAATTACCTCAACAATGGTTCTTAATTGTGCAGCCTGATTGCCACGTATCCACCGCTGAAATATTTTCTCACAAAGATTTGACAAGAGACACGCCTCCCATTAAAGTGGCGGCCTTCCTTGAGCAGGGTGGTAAAAATGACTGCCAAGCACTGGTGAGAAAGCTCTATCCGCAGGTCGATGAAGCGCTCAACTGGCTTGAAAAGTTTACCCACAATGCACAGATGACAGGAACAGGCGCATGCGTATTTGCGGCGTTTGACTCGGTAGAAAAAGCACAAGATGTGCAAGCGCAGTTGCCGCAACATCTACCCAGTTTTGTGGCACAAGGCGTAAACACATCGCCAGCCTACAAGTTACTTCCTGACTACTAATCTCAAGAACAACAGGGGCGTCGCCAAGTGGTAAGGCAGCGGGTTTTGATCCCGCCATTCGTAGGTTCGAGTCCTTCCGCCCCTGCCATTTTTTAATCGTTGTCAGGCATACGCCATCACGATTCCACATTCCCCTCTATGATCTACAACACTCTACGGTCGGTCTCGGTGATAGCCGAAAAAACCTTAGGGTAAAAAACCATGATTCGCACTAGCGGATTGGGTAATTTCGGCACAGACACTCACAAAGGTATTTTGACGTGACTGACTTAATGGTCTTTACCGGCAACGCAAACCCTGATTTAGCAAAGAAGATTGTGGAGCACCTCGGCATGACGCTAGGCGAAGCCTCAGTGTCACAGTTCTCCGATGGCGAAATTGCGGTCGAACTGAACGTGAACGTGCGTGGTCGTGATGTGTTTGTGGTGCAGCCCACCTGTGCACCGACTAACGATAATTTGATGGAACTGATTGTGATGGTAGACGCCTTGCGTCGCGCATCCGCCGGTAGAATTACTGCCGTGGTTCCCTATTTTGGTTACGCTCGCCAAGATCGCCGTGTGCGCTCAGCACGTGTACCAATTACTGCAAAAGTTGTTGCAGACATGATGGTGGGCGTAGGCGTTGACCGCGTACTGACTGTGGATCTACACGCAGAACAAATTCAAGGGTTCTTTGATGTGCCGGTAGATAACGTCTACGGCTCACCCGTATTACTCGAAGATATTGAACAACAACACTTTGAAGACCTGATTGTGGTATCGCCCGACATTGGCGGCGTGGTACGTGCTCGCGCAGTAGCCAAACAATTAGGTATAGATTTAGCCATTATCGATAAGCGCCGGCCACAGGCAGGTGTTGCCGAAGTGATGAACATAATCGGTGATGTTAGCGGCCGTACCTGTTTGTTAGTTGACGACATGGTAGATACTGCAGGCACCCTGTGTAATGCCGCGAAAGCCTTAAAAGAGCACGGTGCGAAGCGAGTGGTTGCTTATGCAACGCACCCTGTACTCTCAGGCAAAGCCGTAGAAAATTTGAATAACTCTGTACTGGATGAATTGGTCGTAACCGATTCCATTCCTCTCAGTGACGCGGTTAAAGCCTGCACCCGTGTGCGCCAATTAACCCTGTCAAAAATGCTTGCGGAAGCAATGCGCCGCCTGAGCAATGAAGAATCCCTGAGTGCGATGTTTCGTTAGAAAAAACGTTTCGTTAAAAAGTATTTCGCTAACTAAGTTATTTACTTTTCAGCAAAATATTCACTCGGTAAACCGCCTGCACTTTACTCCTAAAAGTTCAGGTTTTTAGCAATCTGTTAGGTTCTGGTCGCGGATCTGACAGCATAATGAGGCCTTAAAAAATGTCTGAATTTGAAGACTTTAAATTGAATGCAACAGCCCGTAACGACTTAGGGAAAGGTGCGAGCCGCCGCCTGCGTCGTTTGGCTGGCGAAGTACCTGCTATTGTTTACGGCGGTAAAGTTGCGCCGTTAAACGTTAGCGTTTCGCATAACGAATTGTTGAAACACTTGGAACACGAAGCTTTCTTCTCTCACATCATCAACCTGAATATTGATGGCAAAGAGCAAGACGTGATTCTGAAAGATCTGCAACGTCACCCAGCCAAGCCGTTGGTGTTGCACGTTGATTTCCAACGTATCGACAAAAATACTCGCGTTCACACCCACGTACCCTTGCACTTCATCAACGAAGCAACCTCGAAAGGCGTGAAAATCCAAGGCGGTAAAGTGGTTCATAACTTGACCCAATTGGATATCACTTGCTTGCCACACAACTTGCCAGAATTTATCGAAGTTGATTTGGCGAACGCTGAAGTGGGCACCATCATCCACATTTCTGATCTGAAATTACCAAGCGGCGTAACGTCTGTTGCTCTGTCTCACGGTGCAGATCACGATTTGGCGGTTGCTACCATCGTTAAGCCAAAAGGTGCGGTAGAAGGCGAAGAAGCGTAATTCTTTGCGGTCACCAAAAAAGGGGCAGAAGCTGTTTTAGTTCTGCCCCTTTTTATATTGTGCAGATAGCGTTTTAGTTCATCGGCGAAAGTGTCGGACTGTTGGAAAAACAACGGAGAGATTTATGGCGAATATTGCGATTCAACTCATTGTCGGTTTGGGTAACCCCGGCAGCGAATATGATCGGACTCGTCATAATGCGGGTGCGGATTTTGTTGCAGAGCTCGCCTATAAAAATAAAACCAATCTGGTCGCAGACCCAAAATATTTTGGTTTAACAGCACGCATGCATTACCAAGGTCAGGATGTGCGATTACTCATCCCCACGACCTACATGAATCGCAGTGGTCAAGCCGTTGGTGCCATGGCGAATTTTTTTAAGATTCCACCCGAAGCGATTTTAGTTGCACACGATGAGTTAGATCTTGCTCCGGGTATTGCACGCTTTAAATTGAATGGTGGGCACGGCGGCCACAACGGCCTGCGCGATATTATTAGCGCACTCGGCAACAATCAGAATTTTCCACGCTTGCGTTTAGGTATTGGGCACCCAGGTGTCGCCGCACAAGTCGCTAACTTTGTATTAAAGCGCGCGCCGAGCGCCGAGCAAAACTTAACCGACGAGGCTATTCAGCGCGCGATTGCGTGCATGCCCGATGCGATAAAAGGTGATTGGAATACGGCAATGAAAAATTTGCACACAGCCGTCAATTAATGGCTGCCAATTTCTACTCCCTATTCATCACTCGTTAACCAATCACCTACAAATTTATCGCTGATAAATTTCACTGGCTGTTCCCATATCGCCAAGACTATGCAGCCCTCTTTGCTGACAATTTCATGGCTGCTACTCACGGGATTAATCAAAAAACTACCCGCTGTATAATGGCCACGCTCATCCGTTTGGCTACCTCGCAATATGAATAAAAACTCCAAGCCCACATGCATATGACGCGGTATTTCTGCACCAGGCTGATAACGCAGTAAAGCACTGGAGCAACCTTGGGCTGAATCGCCATACAGCGGAATAATGTCCACACCATCGCGAAAATCCTGCCATTCAACGTTGGGGGAATCGAAATCTTGATTTAATAAATCCTTCCACACTAGGTGCTTCATGCACAGCTCCTATTTCGTCAACACGGAGACTAGATCAACCGAACTGGCAACAGCACCAAAGACACCCCCTTGCATACCAATCATTGCCAAGGCCGCAGCGTGATTGGCCGGATCAGTCGCTGCACAACAATCTTCCAATAACACACATTCAAAGCCGCGATCATTGGCCTCTCGCATGGTGGTGTGTACACAGACATCGGTGGTGATGCCAGTCAGTATTAGATTACGGATACCTTTGGTGTGCAGCACCAGCTCCAAATCCGTTGCATAAAAAGAACCTTTTCCGGGTTTATCGATGATGGTTTCACCCGCGATGGGCGCCAACTCGGGAATAATTTCCCAGCCCGGCTCACCGCGCACCAGAATCCGGCCACAGGGACCGGGATCACCAATGCCCGCCCCTATCTGCCGTGAACGCCAACGTTTATTGGCGGGCAGATCATTCAGATCGGGACGATGGCCTTCACGAGTATGGATAATGTGAAATCCCTTTTCGCGCATCACCGCCAAGAGCCTGCGGATAGGCTCTATAGGCTTGCGCGTGAGTCCAATGTCGTAACCCATGCTGTCGACATAGCCGCCCTCTCCGCAAAAATCCGTTTGCATATCGATAATAATCAGCGCGGTATTGTCTGGTCGTAAATCGCCATCATAAGGCCACGCATAGGGTGTGCTATTTAAGTAAGTAGCCATTCTTGATCCTCTTGTCGCGTCGGTTTAAGCAGCAGAACCAGACTCAAGTTCTTCATGTACTTTTTCTTGCGGTGGCCTTGCTTCAACCACACTGAACTTGGCGCAAGCAAAGAACACACAAGCCACCGCCGCATAAGCGAGTGCAACCGTGGGCGATTCAGCAATGCCTATGGCCTCACCGTGCATAAAGCCGAAGAAGGTTAAGGCCGCGCTCACTAGCGAAAATATTCCTGCTTTAATGAAATCGCGATCGATAATAAATACCGTAATCGCCCCCAGCATTAATCCTCCCAAAATCGCACCACCGCCCAGCACCGACAATCCCTCATACAAGACGCCGCTTTGCGCCAGCTTATCCAACCCAACCGCTGCCGCGTTGGTGCCAGCCGCACCCAGCACACTATCAATCTGCAATTTTCCCCAAGCCGCGAGGTGGGGCATTAAGGACACCACAATCGCAGGCGCATGTGATTTGGGGGATTCCTGAAAGGCTTGTGAACCTATCAACATGCCGATGTAGAGCAGGATCGGCGAAATAGCGACTACGGGAATCAGCGATGAAAATACCGCGATAATGCCGAGCCAACAGAGCACCAAAACCGTTACACCGGTCATTGCTGAATAACCAATTCTGCCCCCCATGGATTTCCAGCCGGGATGACCGATATAAACCGCATTAATAAAGGGATTACCCATACAGCAGCCGATCAAACTGATCACGCCATCGGCAGTGAGTACACGTGTCGTTGGAAAACTATCGCCCGCCACTGCCGCGCTCTCGACGTTATCCATCGCTTCTACCAAATCATAAATACCGAAGGGAATGGCGGTGACTAAAATAATGCCGATAAATTCAAAGCCGGAAAAAACATGTCCAAACGCAGGAATAGGAATTGAAAAACCAAAACTGGTCACAGATTGCGTGAGATTCTGCAAAGTAAGGCCACCGTAGTTCAGACCTATTGCCGTAGAACCCCACGCGATTAAAGTACCCACCGCAATAGCGACAAGGCCCGCAGGAATACCTTTAAAGTAACGCACACCACCGAACCAACTCAGCAAAATAATCGCGAAGCAGACAAAACCAATCAGCGGGGTCATGAACATTTCCAGTGCAGGGCGCAAGGAAATAAAAGCGATAGAAACACCCGCCAGCGTTCCCAAGAGTGCAGCGCGCGGCGTGATTTTACGAATGTAAGGCGCGATAAAACCGCCAATCATCAACACAAAACTTTGCACAAATACCCACGTTAAACCCGCTTCCCAACCTTTTACAGGATCGCCCGTCGTCAAACTAATCGGCAACATAATGACAAAGATCACTACAAACATATGGGGCACACTGATGCCTGATGGGAGCGCGCACACATCCGTTCGCCCCGTTTCTTTGGCGAGCTTGTACGCCAGCCACGCGTAATAAAGTGTGCTGAGGCACAGCATCAAGCCCACGGCGGGCAATATGCGACCAAAGACAATCTCATCTGGCATTTTCAATACAAAACGCAGCAGGCCGGTGAGTACTAATAAGTTAACTAAAATATTGGTCCCGAAACCGAAGAACGCGTTCCAATCCCCCGGCACCCAAAAGGTGGGCTTCATTGTTTGCATAGCGGTATCCCCTAGTGATGTTAAATTGCACCCCGTAAGTCTTACTGTTGCTAAAACGAAAGCGTGACATCTGAACTCTTGAACCTAAACAGCTCTTGCTGCTTTTTGAATGGAATCGATCACGGCCGATGAATGGGCAACCCACCCCAAAATGCCACCTTGGGCGGTAATCATGCGCAATGCCATCGCGTGAAATTCCGGGAAATAAGAACCACAAGCATCGCTAATCACCACACAGCGATAGCCGCGATCATTCGCTTCGCGCACCGTGCTATGAACACATATCTCCGTAGTGACACCGCACACCAACAGATTTTCGATGCCGCGTTTTTCCAATACCTGCCCCAGTTCGGTACGATAAAAAGCCCCTTTACCGGGTTTATCAATCACCACTTCACTCGCCAGCGGCGCCAACTCGGGGATGATGCCGTGACCCAGCTCGCCACGAATCAGAATCCGCCCCATTGGCCCGGGACTTCCGATACGCAATTCCGGTTTACCACGCAGCACTTTGGCAGGGGGAGCATCGGACAAATCTGGCAAGTGCCCTTCGCGGGTATGAATCACCAGCAGCCCCACCTCGCGCGCTGCCGCCAATAACTGACGGCAAGGCTCGATGGTGCCGCGCAGCAGGCTTACATCGTTCCCCAAGCTTTCTCCAAAACCACCCGGCTCCAAAAAATCGCGCTGCATATCAATAATCACCAACACGGTTTTGGCGAGATCCAGCGGCAGTGGTTCTGGTTCAACTGGAAGCAAATAAGTAGTCAACGCGATGTCCCCACAGAGCGATTAGAAAATCCACTTCACCATTAACTCGGGAAAGTCCTCATCCACACCGTCAATGCCGAATTTATTGCGCCAGATTTGATACTCGATCCCCGCTTGAATCGCACCTGGCGATCCGAAGAGAGAACCCACATCCAATAACAGGCGCGGTTGGGTAACGATGTTGTCTTCGCTGGGATCAACACCCCAGGCGTAATCGAAGAAGCCCTCGAAACTGAATTGGGCTTTTCCTAATGAGAAGGGCATTCCCCATGCCAAGGTGATTTGCTGGCCGGTATCCGTTCCAAAAGTGACTTCATGACGGGCGTACCAGTCGACTTCAACAAACTTAAAGCCGGGGATATTGAGATTCACGCCGAGGCCATAAAGGTAATTGTGAAAGCCATTACCCATTTCCACGGTAGAAGCGACGAGCACATCGCTCACTATGCCAAAGGACAAATCCTTGCCTGTCATCTTGCCGAAGCTCAAACGTGGCGATAATTCAGAATAGGTGTTGGTTGTAGTGTTCTTGCCATCCTTGTCTGGATTGGTGACATCCACAAAGAAAAAGTTATCGCCATATTTCCAACCGTTGGCGTGCTCCAAGGTCAAGAGCGTGCGTTTCTCATCGCCCAGCTCGTATTCCGTACCATAGTGGTATTGAAAGTTGGTCGAACTCCATCCGCCCGCCACACTTGTCGCCGATAACATCAACGAGGCAAGCCCCATGCAGCCAGCAACCATCATTCGTCCAGATACCGCCACCGATCTATCTACTTGATTTACCACTTTCATAGACCAACCTCGCTTTTGTTAAACATCGTTGTATACATCGATACATGCAACGTGGTTTTAGCAGAATTCATGCCAGCAACCTTTAGGCGCTACATTTATCGATTAACACACTGAATTTTCAGATGTTTTCGCAGAGAGCAATACAAGGGGGGTAACTAAGAAGGAAGTAACGAGAGCACCAACAAAAAGCCACATGGGTTTATTTATGCACCGTTTGTGCACAACTCAATCTACACAGGTTTGGTTTACAAGCTGGAGGGGCTGACCTACCATGAAAGAGTGCACAAGCCATCTCTCAGGGCTGCAAACATTACTCTACATACGGAGACACGCTTTCTTGACCATCCAGAAGTCAGCCGCACAGTTGGTTTACGATCAGCTCAAACAAAAGATTATCGACTTTGAAATTTACCCCGGCACCCGTATTACCGAATCGGAAATTGCCGAGACTTTCCAAGTTAGCCGAACCCCTGTGCGCGCCGCGCTGCAACGGCTGGAAACCGAAGGCCAGATCACCATCATGCCCAAGCAAGGCTGTTTTGTGCGCTCGGTGGATATTGAAACCATCAGCCAGTATTACGATGTGCGCATCACCCTTGAAGCCACCGCCGTTGAGCTCGCTTGTGACCACATGAGCGACGACGATTTAGATGCACAACAAGAAGAGTGGAACCCTGAACGACTGGAACAAGAAGTCGATATGGAGGAAATCAAAGCCCGCGAAGAGGCGTTTCACATAGGCATTGCCCTCGGTAGCGGCAACCCTGTACTCGCCAATTACCTGCGCGACATCAACAACAATATTCGCATTCTGCGTCGCCTCGGCTTCCCCGATTATCAATCAGTACTGGAAACCTGTGAAGAACACTTTGCTATCTGCCAACTCATTCGCGAGCACAACAAAACCCAAGCGCGCAAAGCCATGATCAAACACATCCGCAAAAGTCAGGAACTCGCGCGCAGCGTTACCCTCAGTCAATTGCAACAGGCCATTAAACGCCACAAACCGCTGTAATTTTGCCAGTCGCGACTTGTCGCTCGTAACTGTATAATCGCGCCCCTGCCAGATTCTCTCGGTGCGCTCTGCACCTCTATTTTTATCAACCGGAACAACATCATGGGTTTTAACTGCGGCATCGTCGGCCTGCCCAACGTCGGCAAATCAACACTGTTCAATGCACTGACCAACGCGGGTATCAGCGCTGAAAACTTTCCCTTCTGCACCATCGAACCCAACGCCGGTATCGTCACCGTGCCCGATCCACGCCAAGACAAGCTCGCGGAAATCGTAAAACCCGAACGTGTTGTAGCAACCACCATGGAATTTATCGATATCGCCGGTATTGTGGCAGGCGCATCCAAAGGTGAAGGCTTGGGCAACAAATTCCTCGCCAACATTCGCGAAACCGATGCGATAGCCCACGTGGTGCGCTGCTTTGATGACGACAATGTGATTCACGTTTCAAACGGTGTGAATCCCGCTGCCGATATTGAAACCATCAATACCGAACTCGCCCTCGCCGATTTAGAAGCGGTTGATAAAGCCATCAACCGTTACGCGAAAGCCGCCAAAGGCCAAGACAAACATGCCATGGCGATGAAAGCCATTTTGGAAAAAATTCAACCGCATTTAAACGAAGCCAAACCCTTGCGCTCATTTCCTCTCACCAAAGAGGAAGTGCTCATGTTAAAAGAAATCAATCTGCTGACACTCAAGCCCACCATGTATATCGCCAACGTTGCGGAAGATGGTTTTGAAAACAATCCACATTTGGATGTCGTACGCAAAATTGCTGAAGAAGAAAAATCCATCGTTGTGCCAATTTGCAACAAACTCGAAGCGGATATTGCTGAATTAGAAGGCGCCGATAAAGCCGAATTCCTCGCCGAAATGGGCATGGAAGAACCGGGACTCAATCGCGTGATTCGTGCAGGCTATCAATTACTCGGTTTACAAACGTATTTCACCGCCGGTGTAAAAGAAGTGCGCGCATGGACAATTCCTGTCGGTGCTACAGCACCACAAGCCGCCGGTGTCATCCACACGGATTTTGAAAAAGGTTTTATCCGCGCTGAAACCATCGCCTACGAAGACTTTGTGCAATACAAAGGTGAACAAGGCGCAAAAAACGCGGGAAAATCACGCAAAGAAGGTAAAGACTATATTGTGAAAGATGGCGACGTGATGCACTTTTTGTTTAACGTCTAATTGGCCCGCTTCCCACTTCCAAAAGCCGCACTCGAAAGACTGCGGCTTTTTTATTGCCTTGGCTGATGAAGTGCTATTGATGACACAGCCCATTATCAAATTATGACAATTATCACCTCTCATAACGACATTCACTTCTTATAATTCGCGCTGATTATTCAATTCTTATCATCGCAGGTACACACCAATGAATATTCGTTCAGTCATAGCGACATATTTTCTCTGCAGTTTCGTTACGTCATGTTATGCAGCGGAAACAATACCACCCACATGCAGCAGCACGTCTCCCTCCTGCTGGCAAACCATAAAACCCGCCGAAATTGATCCTCGCTGGGCAAATGCACGCTGTAACGATGGCACACCTGCCAGCTACAATTTCAGGCCTTCACCTACCCAATCAAAAGATTGGGTTGTTGTTTTTCAAGGAGGAGGTAGTTGCGATGACCTAACCGAGTCTTGCAAAAATCGCTCAAAAAATCTGACAACCACCTCACCACTGAGCAACAACAGCTGGCACAGCATCACCCACACTGGAATTCTCAACACAGACAAAACCTACAACCCTAATTTTTATAATGCTAACTTGGTTCATGTAAATTATTGCTCCAGTGATCAATGGAGTGGCGCAACCACAACGAAACGCATTACGAGCGCCACACCAGAATGCACCCCAGGCGACTCCAATTGCGGCTGGTATTTTTCTGGACGCTATAATTCCCGTATTGCCGTTCAATCCCTCAAATACTTACATGGATTTCAGGATGATGGCACGCATCGCATCATGTTTATTGGAAGCTCTGCAGGTGGTTTTGGATTAGCCAGCGCAGCTGAATCATTGACACTGTTATTTCCACAAACTTATGCAGCACAGGGAATGCGTTTTGTGTTCGATGGTTCTTACATCACAGACGGCTGGAATGAAGCTGAACATAAGATTGGTGGCAGTGAATTAACCAACGTAAACGATGTCGCCATACACAATAGAAATTTCTGGAGAGCACGCTATGAAACCTATTGTGAGCGCGATCGAAAATCACAAGGTTTAGATCCAGCACTCTGTGTGTTCGGTTCCATTCACTACCCTTACTTGGTTTCAACATCGAATGGCTTGGGCTTAAAGGTTTTTATTCAAAATAGCTCACTCGACAAGGCCGCTATAACACGCTTAAAACTCACCGATGTCAGCGACCCCGCACGTGAACGTTGGCGCTGTAACATTAAACAATCGCTGCAGAATGTGGAATGGTTGTTTTCTTCAGGCAGTGTTTATCACACATTAATGACGAGCAACTCAGGGTTAACCGCGGGGCCTAGCGGAAAGAAACTCGGTGAAATGATCGCGAAATTCTGGCGCAATGAGCCCGCACAACAAGTGGTTTACAACACGCCAGCATGCACCTCTTTTTAAAAGCCAAAAACAGGTGATCTTCGAAGAGTATGTGCATAGCAATGTGAAAATACGCGCTAAGCTCACCCACGTTTTATACGGTGGACGATGGATAACAACGCTTCGTCCACCTTTTCAGGCTGTCATTGCATAGCATGTTCAAGCGCCTTCATTGCTGTTATTACCGGACGGATCTCAACAAATAACTCATCTAGAAATGCACGCTTCTCATCAACAGATGCCGCTTCGTTAATGAGCAATTTTTCACCTATTGCTGCTTTAGCGGATAACTCAGTAACGCCCATGGTGGCGGCTAAGCCTTTTAACGAATGCAGAGTGCGTGATGCACCACGCAAATCACCTTTGTTATACAGTGTTTGTAAATCCGTGGGTACATCATTAAGGCTTTTTAAAAACATCGGGATCATTCGAATATAGAATTCCTGTTTACCCCCCAAACGTTGTAGCGCCGTTTTTAAATCAATTTTATATTGCATGGCAATATCTGTTGCTGAAAGCTGCACCTCTATCTTGGTCTCGGAAGGCGTGGGTGGAGTTGCATTCGCCCAGCCAACTTGACGACGCACCACCGCAACCAAATGATGCAAATCAAAGGGTTTTCCAACGTGCTCATTCATCCCTGCATTGATACAAACCTCACGATCGGATGCCATGGCATTAGAGGTCATGGCTACTATTGGGAGAGACGATAAACCTAACTGCGTACGAATTGCATGAGTCGCCGTGAGCCCATCCATCACCGGCATTTGTAAATCCATTAAAATTAAATCAAAACCCGCAGAGTGTTGAGTGTGTAAATTGCCGGATAAAATCGTAAGGGCTTCTTCACCATGATTCGCTACCTGTAATAGGGCGCCCTCTGCTTCTAACAACTCAACCGCGATTTGTTGATTATTGACATTATCTTCCACTAACAAAATACGTAAATGCTCCAAGCGCTTTTCAGTATGTTGATGGGATTTTTTCGCGACGTCTTGTTTTAATGCCGCTATCTCTTCTTCACTCAGCAGCGGGAGACTGATGGAAAAATAAAAACAACTCCCCTCACCAAGTTGACTCGTTAATGAAAGCGTTCCCCCCATTAAAGAAACAAGATGCTGACTAATCGCCAACCCCAAACCTGTGCCACCAAAACGACGCGTGGTTGAAGATTCTGCTTGGGTAAAACCACTGAATATTTTTGCTTGATTTTCTGGCGCTATACCTATGCCAGAATCTTTCACACTGACGTGCAAGTAGGTATGCGTATCGCTCGAATAGTCTTGCGTAATATTGATATCGACAGTACCACGCTCGGTAAATTTAATGGCATTACTGCCCAAGTTAATAATAATCTGCTGCAAACGAAATGAATCTGCCAACAAATAGCGTGGCACATCATCAGCAATATTGAATCGCAACTCCACAGGTTTATTCGTCAAGTTAGCAGACAATATCACCAAAATATCCTGCGCCATTTGATCCAAAGAAAAAGGGATAGGATCTAATTCTATTTTTCCCGCTTCGGCTTTCGAAATATCTAAAATATCATTCAATAAACTTAATAGCGAACGAGCAGCGCCTTCCGTTTTGATCGCATAGTCAGCCTGACGTTCGGTCAATTCCGTTTTACGCAATAACGCCAGCATCCCCAATATTGCATTCATGGGCGTTCGAATTTCGTGACTCATGTTGGCCAAAAAGTGGCTTTTAGCCACACTAGCCTCTTTTGCTTTAATGGCTGCAATCTCTAGCGCTTGTTCTCGCTGCATGAGTATTTCTGCAGATTGCTCTGCCTGCGCTAGCAGCTCTTTTGTGCGAGCATTCGTTTCGCGAAACACATTAGCGGCTTTTGCCAGCTGGCCAATTTCATCCTGACGATCCGCGCCTGGAATATCACTCACCGTTTCGTTTTTAGTCAATTGATTAAACGTGTGAGTAATTAATTGGAGTGGCTTACTAATACGCCGACCAATCACAATAGCCATGATCACCGCTAAAACGGCTCCCATCAAAGAGAGATAAATAACGGTTAGTTGATTGTGATTGATCTCTTTGTTGTTCTCTTTAATTAACTTTTCTTGTGATGCGATTGACTCATTCTTGAGCTGCTCAGCCAGAGTGCTTAACTCCCCTGATTCACCCGCAATAACGACATTGGCAAGAAACAAATAATCTCTATCTGCTTGTACCGCCTTGTTAAAGGTTGTTTTAACTGATGCTAACCACTGAACAATATTATTTATTTTATTGCTCATGTCGGCATTATCGGTCAAGGACACGGCATTTTTAAGCGTTAATGCAGCCTCATTAATATTGGAGTCTACATTTCTTCTGATTTTAATATCATGCTTGGTGAAATAACGAGTGCTCAGTATCTCCGTTTGTGACAAATAAATTTGCGACCGCCATAGCTCAGGTAACAAATTTTTATTCCCTGTTTTATCTGCCTCTCTGAATAATTCAGACATAGTGGCGTTCATTTTCTGATGAAGCGACGACAGTTCTATATTGATCAGCTTTTCGCGGTAAGTTTGCTGGGATGCCAAACTTTCTATTTTTTCTTCAAAGGACTGCACCGACGAGCGCATTTGCTGCAACGCTTCTTGGCTGTGTACATCCAAGAAAGAATTATTAGCGATCAGCTTTTCTATAGAGATTAATAATTCCTTATGTCTCTCACTCATTTGCGATATATCGGCATTTTTTTCAGATTTACTAAAAACCAAAATAGATCGTTGCAGCTCAGAAACATTCTTATCAATCTCCAAAACCACATTCGTTTCTGCACTGATTTTATTAAGCTGATGGAAGCGATTATTAACGCTGCTTAGGTTCAGAATATTGACACTGGTGATAAAAAAACTAATGCACAGGAGCGCCATAAAGCCAAGCAGTATGCGCTGGCTGATGGCGAGTTTAGCTAGCATGGAATATAGGTTTTTAATTAGCATGTTGTTACGGCTTCAACCGTTCTGTGGTTAAGCAACAAGAAACTCATACCAACGCTGCAAGGAATATTCGTAATTATCCATTACTGTATTCCACACAGCGACATGACTAAAACGATTGACATAGGAGCCACCGGTGCGAATGTCGCCGGCTTGTACCGATATTTTGCCATCGGTTCCCCTAAGGGGTTTAACGGCGGCTTTGCCGCCATACCAATAATCCCATTCATCTTCACTCAAGAGTGGGCGTGAACGTTCCGGATTAGAAATGTAATACCCTTGACGCGCAATAAAGGCACCCGCCCAACCACTCAGCCACCAATTCATATATTCATAAGCCGCATCGCACACTTGGTTTTTACATTCGCGAGACAAACACATAACCCCGTGCCATGCGCGATAACCCTCTTTAGGGGCTGCATAGGTAACAGGTGTACCCCTTCCATTCGCAGAGGAAACACCAGGTGAAAACATGCTTTCAATGACGACGCGACCGCTGGTCATGAAGTCTACGGATTGCGGCACTGTGTTCCAGAAACCGGCAAAATGTTTCTGCTTTTTTAAATCCATCAAAATCGTAAATAAAGAATCGATTTCCTCTAGGGTCATGTTGCTCATATCAGCGAACTTCATGAGCCCGCGAGCTTCCGCCGCTAGCGCCAAATCAAATATGCCAATGGTAGGCGCATTCACTATGCCAACTTTGCCCTTATATTTAGGGTCTAAAAGCCAGCCCCAACTTTCTGTTTCATAAGGAACGCCCTTAGGAATCACATTAGTGTTGTACCCGAACGAATCAACATTGTGCACGTAGGGTAAAAAACTAATGTTCCCCGTGAAGTTCGCCCCCAATGTTCCATCGGGTTGTATATTTAAAATTTTGTAGGGCGCATCGCCCAGGCCAATAGGCGCGTCTGGTGTGATGCGACCTTTTTTAGAAATGTCGTTAATTTCATCCCAATAATGCAATCGCTTGGTATCAATCGCCTGAATGGCTTCCGCTTGCCAGAGGGTTTTAATACTGTCTGTCCACTGCTCATAAAGGTCGAAATCTTCAGGATGCGTGGTGGCCTTTTGTACCAATTCAGCCTCACCTTTCGCTTCAAATTCGAGGTGAATACCCAGATCTGACATAGCCTTTTGTCGAATCTCTTCTTGAAGGGTAACGTGTGTACCCATGACTCGCACAGTAGGCTTGGTGTTGGCAATCACGTAAGGCGCATTAATAACGGCTAACCCAAGCCCAGCACCTTGAATGGATTTATGTAGGAAGCGACGACGATTTAGCCCCATGTAGAGTTCCTCTCTGCCTATTTATTGAATGAGTATAGGAGCAGAGAAACGAGTGGGGATTAATTTTTTGATGCTGCTGACTAGAGACGCATTCTGCTCAGAGTTCCATCTTTGCGAACAACATGGTTGATGACTGCGGCAACAACATGGCCAAGTGCAAGAAAAAATAGCGTGATATTCAGTGCACCATGTACCCTCCCCAAATCGGCGACGCCGTTCCATGTTAACCCGCCGGTGATGACCATTGCGAGCAACAACACATACAGTAGCCAATGGACAGCATGAGCGATTTTAGTTTGAGTCTTCGACGTTTTGGGGCTGGGTGCAGGCACACCTTGCTTGAATCTCAAATACACACGCGCAATGACAGCAAAGAAAATAATGGTTCCTACCGTTACGTGTAACCACGCAAGGTTTATGTCCTGATGTATTGGTGTTTGCCCATCGCGAATGGCGGCACTGACTCTCACGATAGATTCATGAAATATCATTTGTAAGGCGATGGCCACAACCACTATCCAGTGCAAAACAACTTGTGCCGGATGATAGCGACTTACTAGGTTTTTATCTTGAGACATAAATTCCTCACAATAGACATAGGTTACATATTATTGGTTATTGGCAACCAATTTGATTGCCCCCTCGGGACACACCGCTACACACAGTGCACAGGCTCTACAGAGATCCGGCTCTACAACAAACGCTTGCTGCCAACTGTGAACAACACCTTTTACTTTTCCGAAAAAACTCAGTGTTGCGCGTTGATCAACAGGTAATTGGTCAATTTGCAATACTCCATAAGGGCACACTGCAACACAGGCCGCTTTACCTTCACATTGATTGCGATTAATGAGCGGTATGTATTTACCGGCAGGCTGATTGCATTTGCTCATAAGGTTTTTCCTATTTTCGAATGCCACCAGTTTGCTAACGCTGGACTAACGATTTATCGAAAATCGATACAGCATGAGCGTGTGACGCAACCATCGATCAACCATCGATCAACCATCGATCAACCATCGATCAAACATTCATGCCGCACCTGTTTTTCGCCTAGTTAGCCATTTTTAAAACCAAAGGCGCTCTAACACTCCTCCCCCACAGCACAAACGCGGATAGACCAAGAATCAACACATTGAATGGAATCACAAAGAGCTCGCCCCTAATCCCGTGAAATCCCATCGCGAGTACCTGCAGAAGGATAGATCCCAAGGCTGCGGCTAGCGTGAGCTGGGGCATAAACCTAATTAATGCAGGCAACAAAATCCCCACCCCTGCGGCAAGATCCACGACACCAATAAAACGGAGAAACCATTCAGGCACATCGTTAGCCCAAGGAATTTGGGCAGCGACCTGCTCGACAGGCGACATCAATTTCATAAAACCGGCGGGCACATAAACAAGTGCCAATAGAATTTGAGAGCCCCAAAGACTGAACTTCATGGCCATAGATGGTGATGGATTACGCATATAAACCTCCGTTAGTGGGTGAGACACCATAATCCCATCTAATTTATTGAATAAAAATGGTATGTATACGATATAGTCAATCTACTTACATGATAGTGTTGTATATAAATCAGCCAGAGGTTACCCCATGGACAAGCAGGCGCTCAATTATTCTTTCGATCAAATGCAGGTATTTATTGAAGTCGTTGAATCCGGCGGTTTTGCAGCCGCGGCGCGCAAGTTACAACGCGCACAGTCAGCCGTGACCTATGCAATTCGTCATCTGGAGGAACAAACCGGGTTGATATTATTCGACCGCACACACTATCGCCCCCAATTAACACAAGCAGGGCGAGCACTACTGCCACGAGTGCGCCGACTGCTTGAAGACTTGGAAGATTTTCATTTACACGCCCACGACTTTGCCCATGGAGTCGAAGCGGAACTATCGTTGGTGGTGAATGAATTTGCCGATATGCGCCCGGTCATTGCAGCACTAACTGAAATGCACAAACACTATCCATCGGTAAAAGTCCGGCTAACTCAAAAACCCTTCGGCGATGATCTGGACGCTATACGCAATGGAGTGGCGAAGGTGGGGGTTATTGCGGAAATCATGCAATTAGGAAATGAATTTGTGTCCCATCACCTGACTGAACATCAGTTAGTCGCCGTAGCCGCCAAGGGCCATCCGCTGACTCAATTGAACTTGGTCAATATCGATCATCTACGAGGCCACCTGCAAATCGTGTGGACTCGCGCAACCACCAGCAATCATCTGGATTTTGGCGTTCACTCTCTAGACACTTGGTATGTGACGGATCTGGAAACCAAGCTGCGATTTTTACGCGCGGGTTTAGGTTGGGGCAGCATGCCTTTGCATTTAGTCGAAGAGCAGATTAAAAATGGCGAACTGCAAGTGCTGAATATGGAAAGCTGGGAAGGACGGGATCGTATGCCAAAGTATTCTATTTCTATCGTTAAATTAAAAAAGACCGTCTCAGGACCAGCAGCACTCAAATTTATTGAAGCAATGAGAACACATAAATAACCTCTCCAATAGATTGAATCAAAACGCGAGTAAAAGATCCTTAGCTAACCAGAATCAAATGGAGTGAATGAGGGTGCAGAGTAAATAAATTACCTATCAGCATGCTTTCAATGTTCATGGCTTGGTCAGGCTCTCTCTCGTTTTTTACTGAACAGAAACTTGAAAACAGGCCAAATTATAAAAACCATTCAGCTTATCGACAGGGTTAGCCGTGTTAGAATGATTACACTCAATTAACATTGAGTATGGATCACCCGTGATCTACCAATAAAAACCATGGGTACACATCGCAGGTATTCTTGTGAACACAGGGAAAAACTGCACTGAAAATAATTTGAGGAGTTTTTATGAATATTCGTATCATTGCGGTGCTGCTTGTGTTTGCAATCACCGGCTGCGCGACAGAACAATCCAGAACCGTAGAAACACCAACCGTCACTCAAGCTAGCCAGAACACTTACAAAGGCGCTAAAAGCCCGATTGCGGTTGGCAAGTTTGATAACCGTTCCAGTTTTATGCGCGGTATTTTTTCTGACGGTGTCGATAGATTGGGCGGCCAAGCCAAAACGATTTTAATTACTCATCTGCAACAAACAGGTCGTTTTAGCGTACTTGAGCGCGACAATTTAAGTGAAGCAGCACAAGAAGCTGGCTTCTCTAAACAAGCGTTGAATATCAAAGGGGCTGAATATTTAGTGACGGGTGATGTCTCTGAATTTGGTCGCAAAGAAGTGGGCGATCAGCAATTGTTTGGCATATTGGGTCGCGGCAAATCACAGATTGCTTATGCAAAAGTCAGCATCAATATTGTGAAAGTACAAACCTCTGAAGTGGTTTACTCAACTCAAGGCGCCGGCGAATATAGCTTGAGCAATCGTGAAGTTTTAGGCTTTGGTGGTACCGCTAGTTACGATTCAACACTGAACGGCAAAGTATTGGATCTCGCTATTCGTGATGCGATTAACAAACTCGTTGACGACATCAATAATGGTGTTTGGAATCCAGCCAACTAAGTTCAGATTACAATAAGGAATGATAATGATTAATCCACTCTCATCCCCCAGCAAAATGCTGGGGGTACTCGTTTTTGCATTGCTATTTAGCGGTTGCGCCACAAAAAAACAGATGTATAACTGGGGCGACTACGAAAGTCAGGTTTACGCCCGCTTTTCTACTAATTCCAATCCTGAACAACAAATTGATGCATTGGAAAAAACACTGCAAACCAATAAAGGCAATCGACCTGCACCGCCAGGTTTTCATGCGCACTTAGGTTTGCTCTACGGTGAAGCAGGCAGAGTTGATGAAATGCGCGAGCAATTTGCTCTCGAAAAACAATTATTTCCCGAGTCAGCTGCATTTATGGATTTTCTGTTGAATAAATCCGCACAACCGAAAGGAAGCAAACCATGAGTATTTCTTTTTTATCTCGTTTGAGTTTAATTATTGGTATAGGCATGTTACTTAGCGCCTGCGTAAGTACACCACCTTACGATTACAGCGCACTCAAAGCAGCTCGCCCTGCGTCAATTTTAGTATTGCCACCGAAAAATCTTTCGCCCGATGTAAAAGCCACTTATTCCTTACTCGCACAAATGACGAACCCACTGGCAGAAGCGGGTTATTATGTGGTGCCCGTTGCGTTAATGGATGCAGCCTTCAAAGAAAATGGAGTGCATAATCCCGATGAAGCACAGAACATTGCCGCTGAAAAACTGCGCTCTATTTTTGGTGCGGATGCTGCGCTCTACACAGAAGTCACCGAGTTTGGTAATACGTACAAATTAATTACCGCTGAAACCGTGGTTGCAGCACGCTGCAAACTTATTGATTTACGCACAGGCGCCTTACTCTGGGAAGGTAGTGCTCGTTCATCGAGTGCAGAGCAGCAAAACAACAACAGTGGCGGACTTGCAGGCATGCTAATTCAAGCCGCGGTGCAACAAGTCGTGAATAATTTGGTTGATAACACCTACACCTATGCAGGGATTACCAGCCAACGATTATTATCACCGCGCCCAGGGGGTTTGTTGCACGGCCCACGCTCACCGCTGTATGGCAAAGAAACACAGAAATAAAAAAAACCGCTGCACAGCCAAATGCTTCATATTAACCACGAAGCATTTGGTTATTCCAGCTCAACTCAACAACTAACATTTAGCTACCAACCACACCGCCATCATTTTTAGTAACTAAGACAGTTGTTGAACGTGGCCGGGTTTGACCGTCGCTCGCGGGATAACTGATGGTCGGATGTTGGATATTCAACCACAGTGATTTTCCATCAGGCGTTGATGTAAGCCCCGTAATTTCGCAACCACGCGGCCCAACTAAAAAACGTTTTACCTCGCGCGACACTGGGTTGGCGCAGAGCAATTGATTACACCCCATCTCTGCATACAATGGCTCTTCATCATCACAATCCGTTTCAATCCAGAGGCGCCCCTGAGGATCAAACCACAAACCATCAGGACAGGAAAATACATCACCACGAATGTTGCCTTGCTGATTTTTTGGCACCGCGGCTTGCGGAGAATGCCCCGCCAGTAAAAAAATATCCCATTGAAATACAGTTGCTGCCGGATTTGAATCTTGCTCAACCCAGCGCACAATTTGGCCGTGATAATTTTCTGCGCGTGGATTCGCAGCATCGACTGGCTGATCTGCTTTTACACCGCGCTCGTGATTATTGGTAAGGGTCACATAAAGCGCGCGCGTATGCGGATCTACGGCGACCCACTCTGGGCGATCCATAGGGGTTGCGCCTAGTATGTCTGCCGCCGCGCGCGCATTAATCAACACATCGGCCTCGCTATGAAAACCATTGCGCGGAGTTAAACCCGCCTGCCCCCATACCAAGGGCAGCCAACGACCCGTGCCATCGGCATTGAACAAGGCAACATAGAGCGTACCCTCGTCTAACAAATCGTTATTCGTTGCCATGGTGTGCGCATCAAATCGATTTTTTGGCACAAACTTATACACATACTCACCACGGGTATCGTCACCGGAATAAATAGCACATTGTCCGTCATCACCCATCATCACAGTCGCACATTCGCGCGCATAACGTCCCAGCGCTGTACGTTTTTTTGGGGTAGATGTTGGATCAAAAGGATCAAATTCCACCACCCAACCAAAACGATTCGGCTCGTTAACAAAACCATTGAAGGGCAGCTGCAAATCAGGAGTAGCATTAAAACGTGCATCAACCGTTTCCCAATAATACTGATAGCTATTTAAACCTTGAGAAACATCATAGCGATTATGCGCAGTGCGTTTTCCCCAATCTGCTGGATTATGATTTACAAAATATTTATTCCAATTTTCCTCACAAATTAAATAAGTGCCCCAAGGGGTTTTTCCCATAGAGCAATTATTTAATGTCCCTAGTACATGCATACCACTTGGATCCGCAACCGTTTTTAACGCGTCGTTACCGGCCGCTGGCCCACTGATCTCCATTGGAGTTGTCGCCGTCAGGCGACGATTCAGTGGCGAATTTTTTACACGCTGCCACACACCCGCATGATCGCGTTTAATTTCAATCACGCTCACACCGTGCGCCGCCTGCTCTTTCAATACCTCATGCTCAGGGCGATGAATAACCCCCTGCGCATCACGCGTTTCCGTTGGACCATTGGTGTGCAGGGTAGGATTCGTGTATTCATGATTAATCACCAACAAACCGTGATCATTCGGCGCAGCGGGAAACGGAAAGTATGCCATGCCATCGTGATTTTGTCCGGCCTGCAATGTTTGCTCTTGCCACGTATTCGTTCCATCGGCACGCCAAGGCACAGCACCACTAACAACCTCATCACCCCACGAAAAAAATGCACGGGCACTGTAACCCTCCGCCACAATCACTTGGTCAAAATCCGGTGCCAATTGCAAGGGCACCGAATTAAAACCAATCACTGGCGATAAATTATTGCTCAGTTTTTTTGCTGATGTCGTTAGCGATGACGGATTACTGCAGCCTTGCAAGTTGCCACCTAAAAAACCACTTAGCGCGAGCCCCAAGCCCCCTTTTAAAATATTGCGGCGATTCGCAACCACCGTGCTAAGCCAAAGATTAGCCGATGGATTAACAGCAATATCTTCAACGTCTTGCACTTCTGCTACTGGGCTCACAGGGTTTTCTTGTTTCAACAAGGTCATAACAACGGCTCTCTAGTCTAAATTTAAAGCGCGACGAATTTTCTCCCAACCCACATATTTAAAATTCTGCGGTGCTTCCGGCATGACCTTGTGACCATCTTGGACGACCAACATACCTTCAGAAAAGACGCCGCCAAAATTAACGTGGCTTACCTCAAGGCCATCAGTCTCAGAAACACCATCAATACCTTTCTCAGCCGCCATATCAATCCGCACAATACCGCGCAGTTTATAAGGTGGTGCCGCATCCAAAACAACAAAACTATTATTTCCCTGACTGGAAACCACCACATAATTTTTTTGTTTACCTTGATAAATTCCTACACCTTCAACATCAGCCACAAGTATTTCACCCGCATGCATCACTGGCTCCACTTTCTCTCCAGCATTAGGTTCAGCGCCGATAGTCCACAGAGCCTCATCCTCTTCACCAACAAACAAGCGCTGATTTTTATCGTCAGCTACACAACCTTCCGGCTGGCTCTTTACAAAAAAGCTACGCACTTTTTTGCCTTGCCATACCAAAGCATTTTTATTGGTTTGATCTGCAACTGCCATTAATTGAATTTGCTGAAACTCACCACTTTTTGCATTGGGAATGGCGTAAGTAGCACCAGAAGCATTTTGATAAAGACAAAATCCGTAAATTTCTTCAAGGTCAGTTGCGACGCTGCCAGAAAAAGTTAATTTGCCGTTTTTAGGATGAATCGTATAAATCGCAAGACTGTTATCATCGCGATTGGTGGCCACAGCAATATCGACAATTTTTTTACCCCATTGAACACCGTAACGAACATCCACATTATTCAACTTGCCGGTATTAAAGTGTTGTACTTGACGCCCCTGTAAATCGTACACAAATAAACCTTGTTGTTTATTCGTACCAATCACCAGGCTTTTATGTGGATGCTTTTTATTAACCCAAATGGCGGGGTCATCAGCAGCATCACCAAAACGCGCCATCACTTCGGTTTGTACATCAGCACTTATCGATACAATAGGAAATGCAGTTTTAGTCGGCGTTGCAAGCTGCCAAGGCAATTGCAACACATGACCACCGGTAGTTTCATCATTGACTACGACCGATATTTTTTTTGTTGCAGAAATGTACTGCGCCGCCAAACCTTCAGCGTCATCAACACCCGTGAGAGGAATTGTTTGTTGCAATGCAAACTTACCCTGAGTGGTGCGATAAAACATTAAGGTTTTTTGTTCAGGCGAGAGGATGAGTAAACCTTGTGGCACTACAGCCACGGTTTCTACACCCTCTGCTAATGCGCCAAAGGGCGCGACCATATCAACCACTCGGCGCCCCGGTGCTGTTTCTGCCGATGCACCAAATGCCCACACACCAACCGCTTCCTCTACAATAAATAACAAGTCCTGCTCATCATCTACTGCACAGGATTTGCTATTTGGTGGAATGGGCAAATTACGCAAGTGTTTAGCCACCGCATTGCCATTGGCATCTGCCACTAACCAGTGCTCCGCTGTACCACGCTCATCCAGTAAATAAAGTGAAAGATTATTGGCACTGTCGCGACTCAAACACAGATTTTCAATTTTGAATGCAGGCACAGGTAAACGTGCTAATTCCCGCAATTCCTGTGTTGCCGTATCCAGCACCACCAATCCCGGTTGTTGTTCTGGCAAAAAAACGGTGGCCGCTATCACCATCGATTTTTTATTTGTCGCCTCACCCGATAAAACCAACGTGCGCCAATCTAATAGTTCAGCCGATTGATCCAAATGCGCAAGTGATTTTCCCTCAGCATCCAGCCAACGAATTCCCTGCTGCTCATCAACCACCAAATAGGATGACTCGCGATTTTCCAGTGGCATCACCGGAGCAATCGCCGAACCGTTAATGGTCGCCGATAAAGCTTGTAGAGTTTTTTCTGCCATCATTGCCGTACCTGTAGGCGAGGCCAAGGAAAAATTACTCCACAAGGCCACCACACAGACAACCACAGAATTAATAACGCAATAACCAAACATTGTATTCATGGATTTACTCTCAAATAACATGAGCTGAAATAATGATGCAAAAAATAGTCAATTAAAACTGCATAAACATAATGCCCAGTTTGTAAGTAGCCCCATAACTTTCATATTGTGCATTGTATTTAGGGTTGTTGACGTAGGTGTAATACACTTCATCCGTCAAATTCAGCGCTTCAATATGCAATTTTATCGAGTCGGTGATGTAGTAGCGCATTGAAAAATCTAATTGCATTTGATCATCCACATAAACATCTTGATTGGCATCCATAGGTTCCAATACTTCTAACAGATAATTGGATTTGTAATTAGCTGACAATCGCATACTGATGCGCGTGGACTCATAACCAACCATAAAATTCGCTGAAACATCCGACTGACTCGGCATAGGAATATCACGCGCAACAAATGCATCATCGTCATAACCACCTATTTCAGCCGATGAATCCACAAAAGTCGCATTACCGCCGATCAACAGGCCATTCCAAGGCGAAGGTAGTGTTGTAAATTGTTGCGACGCAGCCAATTCAATACCCATCAACTCTGCGCTATCGCCATTCACAAAAGTCACTGCTTTATCAAAATCTTCATAACCGACAGTCCCACCTAAATCTGTTTGATAGGCAAAATTATCAATAGATTTATAAAACGCAAATGCCGACATAACACTGGCAACACCTGGGTAATGTTCGATACCCACATCGATATTACTCGACTCTAGTGATTTTAAATTCGGATTGCCAAATTCTGCTTCAATATCACCATCATCTTCTTCAATTAAACGGCCAGGGGATAATTGCGCAAAACCGGGGCGTACTACCGAATTCGTCCAAGCAGCGCGCACTTGTGTTTTTTCAGTAAGACTGTAACGAAGATGCAAGGCCGGTAAAAAATAATCATCGTCGTTAGAAAACGCTTGCGCGCTCACTTCATCCGCCTCTGCGTCATAGGAATTACCTTGCGCAGTAAAATCGGTATTTTCATAGCGCACACCGGTCAACACGCGCCAAACATTAATATCCATTCGCCCCATGATATAGGCTGCACTGGTATCTTCAGTAATTTCATAGTCACCTATGCTACTTTCTTCAGTATCGGTCTCGCTTGAAGCAATCGCTGCTTTTACTTTTTTGGCATTGATAGTTGAACCAAAATTACCTAATTGATAATCCACAGAGGAACCAGAAAATTCACTAAGCGAGGCATCTCCCACAAAATCTTCCGCTACCCAGACGGAAGCATCGTTATCTTTTTCACGTTCCGTATGTTTTGCCCCAAATTTTAATTGCGCTGCGTTGCCCGCAAGATCCAGCTCGCGCGTAAAATTCAGATTAATCGCCGTGCTTTCGTCGTTGGTATTGGTGCTAGCTAACTCGACTTCGTCAAGCTGGTAACTCGCCGCCTGATAATATTCAGCAGGCGCATTGATGGCGATTTTGTCGCTATGATTAAAGCTGATATCAAATACTTCGTCGGCAATAACCTCGTCGTTAATTTTAAATACTGCACCGGCAATATTTTGTGGTTCGTCTTCACTGGACTCACTATAAGCAACACCATAATCTACAATCCATTTATCCAGACGCGTTTGTCCGCCTAAAGAGGTAGAAAGAATTTTTTGGGTTTCTGTGCGATCTTTTAATTCACGCTCTACTTCTGCAGTGCCAACTTCACCTTCAGCAAGCGCATCCTCAAACTCAATCACATTGGCTAAACGAATTTCAGAATCAGTGTATTCGCTGTAGAGATTGCGCCAATACAGATCGGTGTTGTCGCCGGCTTTGTAATCCAAATTTAAGGTTAAACCAGAGCGCTCACGCGTGATTTGGTAATCGCGCTGCTCCAATTCTTCAAGCAGTGCTTCATCGCCATCAAAATCCCAACTCCCACCGGTTTCAACATTGTCAGAGCCAAATTTTCGCTTGAATGAACTCACGCCAAAAGCAACACCCACATTATCAACACCATCGCCAATGCTGAATTTATTGCTCGTTGTGGCCGCAATTTTCGGGCTGGTGTTCTCCGTGTTTTCATCAAAACTGCCTTCTAGTGTCAGTTGATAGAAAAAACCATCGCGATCAAATGCCGATAGACTTTGCACATCAATACTACCGCCCAAGGCGTTGGCATCCATATCCGGCGTTAAACTTTTTGTTACGACTAAATTCTCCAATAAATCGGAAGGAATGACATCGAGTGCTACAGCACGGCGATCAGCATCAGGGCCCGGCACACCCACACCGTTAATCGTGACCGCGTTATAGTCAGGACTCATGCCACGCACACGCACATAACGGCCTTCGCCTTGATCGCGCTCAATCGACAAGCCCGGTAAACGCTGCAGAGATTCCGACACATTGGTATCGGGAAATTGACCAATCGCATCGGCAGTAACAGCAGTAATAATATTATCGGCACTGCGTTGATTATTCAGCGCTTTGTTCATGCCCGCTGCTTGTCCAATAACAATGATGGTTTCAACAACACGGGCCACACCCCGCAATTGAAAGTTAGCGGTGGTGGTTGCATTATCTTGCACTACAACTTTACGTTGAATTTCATCTGCACCAATGTAACTGGTTATCAATGTGTAAGTGCCTGGCTTTACATCCTGAAACACAAAACGACCATCGCGCTTACTCACGGCTTCGCGCTGTAATTCTTTCACATAAATTTTTGCGCCCTGTAGAGCAATGCCTTTATCAGTTGCTTTTATATGCCCTTCTATGCGCCCGTCAGCGAATGTTTGACTAGCACAACTAGCAATACACAAGGCCAGCAAGGTTTTGCAAAATGGTTGATAGTGGATGCCAGTTTTATGCAGCATTTTTTTCACGATATATTCCCCAAAAAAGTTAATGGCGTTCGACGGCGCCAAACTAGGGAATTCAAATGACACTTCAGTGACATATAGCGATAGAGACGACAAATAGGCTGAGCTAATTTGACCCCCATGCATTCATCTATCTGTCACATTTTTTTGTTAAGGGTGTGCGCATTCGTCAACTGCAACCAGATAATCACCAGCACACCACCCTGTGTGCCACCTGAAAATCTTTAACTATCCTTGGATAATCGCTCTCATGATCAAACTACACAAATGGAAATTACTCAGCTTGGCATTACTGGCAAACCTTGCGCTGATTGCCAGTCTGGCGACAGGCGAACCCAAAAATATCGCCGCATGGAATTGGTTGGATATTGTAAGTGAAGGTGGCGCAGCCTTACTGGCTTTAAGTTGGCTGCTATTGATTTTGCATAGCCGCCCCGCTGGACGGGTTACTCAATTATTGAGCATGGGCTTAAGCGCCATTGTGCTGGCAGGTTTTCAAGATTGTTTGGATGAGTTTATTGCATTTCCCGACACGGCAGTCTGGGATCACTGGATTGAATCTGGTTTTATGCCTGTGGGCTTGGTGTTGATTACGCTGGGCATTTATCACTGGCACAAAGAACAAATTATTATTTCAGCACAATTGCAAAAACGAGAGCGATTATTTCGAGAACATCGCGGCTTGGATTTCATTACCAGCTTAAGCGGTGCCAACTATCTGCGCGCACAATTAAAACATGAATTGGATAATAAAAAAGAAACTGAACCTCTGGCGTTAGTGCTGATTGATATCGATAATTTTGCACATATCAATCGTCAGTATGGCCATCATGAAGGCGATCAATTATTACATGCATTGAGTGAACTACTCTTACTGAATATTCGCCGCAATGATTTACTGTGTCGTTACGCGGGCGACCGTTTTGCACTGGTATTGCCTAATACCGGTAAATTAATGACAGACACTATCGCACTTGAAATTACTCAAGCGGTGCGCCATTTTGCCTTCAAATCCAAAACACATAATGAGAGCCTATTTCACTCAGTGAGCATCGGCACCGCATTTGCCAACAATAGCGATGCTGTCGACACTGCAGAAACTTTAATTGCGCGCGCCACTCAATCGCTCCTCCATGCAAAAGCGCAACGCAGCCTTGTTTTATCGCAAGTAGCCTGAGTGTGATCAATGAAACTGGACGCCAGTTTTCTGCACAATACTGAGCCTGATGTTGGCAAGGCGCTTATTGCCCAAAAAATATCGGTCAACCACAGGGCAGATGTTTTTTATGAGATTGATACACCGCTAGTACCCGCCACACAATGGCCCAAAATGCTCATTGAGTTAGCACTGAGCCGTGGCCTAGCGGAATACAAATTGCTGCGCAATACCGGTATTTTTTATACCGACCTTACACAGGCTAATTTTTTTATCAGCCCACAGCAAGCGTTACAATTAATCCGCAACACCCAAAAATATTTACCCAATCGCGATATCAGTTTTTTATTGGGGCAACAACTATTTTATGGATATTATGGTGCAGCAAGTCACCGGCTAGCAGAAGCCAAACATTTAGATGACGCACTGGAGATTATGCTGGATCAACAAGCATTAATGTCTACACTGCTCGATTTTCGTTTAAGTTACGAAGGCGAGCGACTCGTGATTTATTGGCAAGATTGTTGTGGTGCGCAGGAAACGCTGAGCTTTTTAGTGGAGATGATGAGTGCAGCCATCAATGCACTCTGCAATTGGCGAACTGGCCGCGCACTGCCTTGGCAATTTTATTTTGCGCAGCCAACTCCGGATTATATCGAACAACATCAAGTGCATTTAGATGGTAACATCGCCTTTAACTGCCAAACCAATGCGATGGCGATTACACGCGAGTTTTTATATCTTCCTTGGCAAATAGATCAACACATCAAGGATACAATATCCGCAAAGATTACAACCGACGCAATAGAACCAACAGCCTATCGCCAAGGATTTTTAAGCGCCGTTTATTGTCATTTGCATAACAACATTCAATCCAACCCCAATCTTGAGCAAACTGCCGCCGCCTTTGGTATGAGTAGCGCCACATTTAAACGAAAACTAAAAAAACATCACAGTCATTTTCAAGCACAATACGATAGCGTGCGTAAAGATTTAGCAATCTATTGGCTACATCACGAAAGATTAAGTAATGAACAAATTGCGCACCAATTACATTTCCATGATGTCGCCAATTTACGGCGCGCTTTTAAAAAATGGACAGGTCTAACACCACAGGCAATGCGCAGCTAATTCTTTTGCGCGAGTCAACCAAACACTCGCCCCGCCCACACGCCTAACCCCGCCGCAACACTGCCAAAGTGATCACCATCGACAATCGCAATGTCATCGCCGAATAAAGTGCGAATTAGCTGACGAATTAATGGGGACTTGGCGCTACCGCCGGTGATGTAAACAATCTGCGGCTTGGCACCAGCCTGCTGCGTTGCTTCAACAATGAGTGTCGCAATTTTCTGTAACAGTTGCGCACTGACATTCGCATAATCTTGAGCCGTACAACAAGGCGCTAAACCTTGCTCGATAAAATCTAACGCAAAGTAATGTTCTGTTTTTGTCGATAAGGCAATTTTTCCTAATTCCGCTTCACGCACTACCGCAAAATTATGTTTACCGGTACGCATTTTTATGAAGCGGGCTAACAATTCTGGTTCGGTAGTTTCGCGGTTTAATTTATCGAGCAGGTATTGCGTGTTGGCATCGTAAAAATCGGTTTGTGCACCTATATCATTAATCGCCATGGCATTGACAAAAGGCATGAGCGGCATAGGCAGGCCAGTTTTTAATGGCGATAACATGCCGAACTCCGGCATTACTATTTTTTGTGCTAGCTGAATATCAAAATCGTTGCCGCCGATACGCTCACCGGTATGCCCTAAAAAATCCTGCGCGCGATTTAACTGTTTAATATGCTGTGGCCCCATAAGCACCATGGAGCAATCGGTAGTGCCGCCGCCAACGTCCACTACTAATACGATTTTATTGTCAGTAAGCCGCGTTTCAAAATCAAAACCAGCGGCGAGCGGCTCGTAGAGAAATTCAATATCTGTAAAACCGATGCGCTTAGCCGCAGCCCCAAGAATAGTTTGCGCTTGACGATTACTTTCTTCAGTGTTGATTCCCTGAAAATTTACCGGGCGACCAATGACCACTTGCGTGATGGTTTTTTGCAGATGCTGCTCGGCGCGAGCTTTTACATTTAGCATCATAGCCGCCACAACATCCTCAAAAAAATCAATCGACTGTTGCCGCAAACCACTAGCGCCTAAAAATGATTTGGGCGATTTAATAAAATAGCCTTCACTGGGGGCGGCTATGTAATGCGTTATGGCCTCATTGCCAAAAAATAACCCCTGGCGAACGTGTTCAATGTCATGTTCTATTTTTCCCACGCGCACCAAACTCAACAGCGACGCACGGCTTTGCAGGTAGTTGCGTTTTTCATCACCATCCACCAACTGCTGCGCAATCGTCTCTGCAATAAATGGACGCTCAAGGGCATACAAGGTCGAGGGAACAAACGCATCATTCCCATACAAAGGAATGAGTGCAGCCCGACCATGATCAAGAAAAGACATTGCACAATTGGAGGTGCCGTAATCAAAGCCTGCGAACATTACTCACCTGACAAATAACGATGTTCAAGATGCGCTTTAAAATGACGCGCATTGAGCGACTCACCGGTTGCGGCAACCATAAGATCATCAGTCGCAAGCAAACTGGCTTTGGACCAAACATTATGTTTTAACCAGCCAAACAATTCACTCAGATCACCGGTGGCAATTTTGTTACGCAATTGTGGTATGGCGCGCTCAGCAGCGGAAAATTCTTGCGCTGCATACATGGCGCCGAGCGTATAGGAAGGGAAATAACCAAACGAGCCACCCGCCCAGTGAATGTCTTGCATGCAACCATTACGATAATTTCCCTCAGTAGACAAACCTAAATAAGCCTGCATTTTTTCATTCCAGAGCGCAGGAATATCATCCACCTCAATGTCGCCCTCCATCAGTGCGCGCTCAATCTCATAGCGCAAAATTACATGCGCGGGATAAGTTAACTCATCAGCATCTACACGGATAAAATCGCGTTTTACCTGGGTATTAAGCCCATAGATATTTTGCGCACTGAATACCGGATTCAGTTCATGCCCCAAAAATTTCGCTACGAGCGGCGCAAGCAATTGTGCGAATTCTGGTGAGCGAGCTAACTGCATTTCAAAAAACAAACTTTGCGACTCATGCACTCCCATAGAGCGCGCCTCACCCACTGGCAGCCCCGCCCATTCTGGCGGTAAGTTTTGTTCGTAACGCGCGTGACCAGTTTCGTGAATTACCCCGAACAGCGCTTTCATAAAATCATTTTCATCGTAACGAGTGGTAATACGTACATCGCTCGGCACACCACCACAAAATGGATGCGTGCTCACATCCAACCGCCCGTGGTTAAAATCAAACCCGAGCAATTTCATCACCGCCAATCCCAACTCTTTTTGCTGCGCAGTTGCAAAAGAGCCTTGCGGAACCAAGAGTTTTTGTTTTGCCTGCACACTTTCAGCCCGCCGAATAAAATCGGGTAGCCAAACTTTAACTTCGCCAAATAACATATCGAGTTTCGCACTACTCATACCAGGCTCGTACATATCAAGCATGGCATCGTAACGACTCAGTGATGAGCTGGCTGCGCGAATACTTGCCTCCTCACGAGCCAATTGCACAACTTTAACGAGATTGAATTTAAAACCAGACCAATCATTATTCTTACGCTGCTCGCGCCAAGCATGTTCACACTCAGAGTTAGCGAGCGATTGCGCCATGACCAAGCCTTCCGGCAACACATTTGCTTGCTGCCAACGACGCTTAATGGCAGCGAGACTGGCCTTTTCCAAAATGCTTAGGGATTCAGTTTCAGCTACAGCAATCCAATCAGCCAGCTGCGGTGCGGTGGTAAGTTGGTGAATAAGTACCGAGAGTTCCGCCATAGCAGCACCCCGTGCTTCATTTCCACCGGCAGGCATCATCGCCGCCTGATCCCAGGAGCAAATTGCATCAAGATGATTAAAATGGGAAATTTTTAAAAAATGCTGGTGCAATTGCTTATAAGACATAATGACATCTCGCGATAGTGTGGTTTTTGCAATAAAAAAGCCGCAGGGATGAACTGCGGCTTTTCGATACAGTGATTATTTCGTTTAACTTACCACCGAACCAAACACATCAAAGTACGTCGGAAAAGTTTTGGCGGTACATTTGGGATCATTTATCCGCACCGGCACACCACCAAAAGTGGCGAGTGAAAAACACATCGCCATGCGGTGATCGTCATAGGTATCTATAGCGACATTGGGAATTAATTTTTCGACTGGCGTGATGCGAATCCAATCTTCGCCTTCTTCCACTATCGCACCGAGTTTACGCAACTCGGTTGCCATTGCTGCAATGCGATCTGTTTCTTTTACACGCCAGCTCGCGATGTTAGTTAGGCGCGATGGCGCATCACAAAAAAGCGCAACAACGGCGAGGGTCATAGCGGCATCAGGGATATGATTAAAATCGCGATCAAATGCTTTTAACGGCAAACCATTAGGTGTGGATGCTTCAATCCAGTTCTCACCTTTAATGATGGTAACGCCGATAGCCTCAAGCGCTTCGGCAAACGCCACATCACCTTGAATACTGCTTGCACCGACACCTTGCACACGCACTGGCCCGCCACCAATCGCACCCGCTGCGAGAAAGTAAGAGGCGGATGAGGCATCGCCTTCTACAAACATCCTGCCGGGAGATTGATAACCGGTTGCAGCAGGAACTGTAAAAGCTTCCCAGCCTGAACGCTGCACATTTACACCAAATTGCGCCATCAACTTTAGGGTAATTTCGATGTAGGGCTTGGAGATGAGCTCGCTCACTAATTCAATCTGGGTTTCTTTACCCGTCATAGGTAAAGCCATCAACAGTGCAGTCAAGAACTGACTGGAAACATCGCCACGAATTTTGATGGAGCCTTTGGCGGCAATCTGAGCTGGCTTGATTAATAACGGAGGGAAACCTTCTTCACCGAGATAGGTAATATCCGCACCGATTTGACGTAACGCATCCACCAAATCGCCAATGGGGCGCTCGTGCATGCGCGCAACGCCATGGAGTTTGTATGTGCCGCCACTCAGCGCCAAGGCGGCGGTCAGTGGGCGAAATGCAGTGCCTGCATTACCGAGGAATAAATCCGCCTCTTTATTAGGAAAACTGCCACCAGTACCCACTACACGGTAATCGTTCTCGCCAGTTTTGGTCACGCTCACCCCGAGCGATGCCAAGGCCTCCAGCATACGGTCGGTATCATCAGATTTAAGCAGATCGCGAATTTCCGTCTCGCCCTGCGCCAAAGCAGCCAGCAACAAGGTACGGTTAGAGATACTTTTTGAGCCCGGCAACTGCACGGTGCCTTGAGCGCGAGTAACAGATTGAAGATCGAGATATTCCATCGTGAACCTTTTTGGTAAGCCACTGCACTTAGCCCTGCAAGTCAACTCAGGCTGCGCATATGTGCGTTTAATGGTTGGTAAATAAGATGCGCATCATATACATATCAGTCCGCCAAGGCATTAGTTACCTCAGTAACATCAAGCCTTTTAGCTGAATCGGGGTTGACAGCCAAGGCCATGATCGCCACAATGCGCGCCTCGATTATGGCTAGATAGCTCAGCTGGTTAGAGCACAGCACTCATAATGCTGGGGTCGGCGGTTCAATCCCGCCTCTAGCTACCATTTTAGAGCCAGTCAGCTGCCCGAAACGGCAGCTGACTACTTCCAAAAAAGTAGTAGCACGTAATTAGGTAATAAATACCCTCAAAAACTTGACGTTTATGAGGATATTCTAATGCCAGCTAAAACTTACGGTATTGTTTGCACCAAGGGTGGAGTAGGTAAAACCACCGTCTGCGCGAATTTAAGCGCAATTCTTGCCGACATGGGACAGCGCGTCCTAATTGTTGATGCAGATCCCCAGCAATCCCTTTCCCGTGTATACCCCATTTTAGAGCAAGCCCCTTTTGGGTTAACTCAGCTTTATCGCAATGCTAACCCTGAAGGTTGTATCTCTAAAACCATTATCTCGAACTTGGACATTGTCATTAACGATGACCCAGGTGGCGATAACGGTGCTATTACCAATTTTTTACGTGAGTCATTCACTCACTTCCAATACCTTCATATCGCCCTGCAAAATGTTAAAGATCATTACGATTACATACTGATTGATACACAGGGCGCTAAAGGCATAGTGCAGGAATCTGTTATTTATGCCTCTGATATCCTCCTGTCACCCGTAAAACCCCAAGTTCTCGACAGCCGTGAGTTCATTTTCGGCACGGTTGAACTCATCAATAAATTCAAGCCTAAGCCAGGATTCCCCAGCATCACTGGAAAACCCTTACCTCCAGTGAGAGTGCTGATTAATCTTTGGGATCGGACTTCCAACGCGGATGCCATATCAAATCATTTGCGCTCCGAGTTCGATCGTCAAATTGATGGCCATATCACGGTACTAAACACGTTCATCCCCGCCCTTCAGGTGTATGCCGAAGCGATTGGCAAGTGCATCCCTGTTCATCGCTATGAGACTTCTCGACGCGGAAGCACTCGCTCTGCCCTTACGACGATTCTTGAGCTCGTTTATGAGCTAGAACCCAAACTAATGGGCATTTCACCCACTTGGACTAAGTAAGGAGACTTGCCATGACTACAGAATCTTCACAAGCACTGCACGAACATCAATTGGATTGGGTTGAGCAATTCAACTCAACACCAACTCGATGCACATTTTTGTTCAGCAATGGCGAAACGATGGAGTTCTCACAACATTCCATTAACTCCCTCAAGCACGAAGCCTGCTTAGCTACTGCGCAGGAGGACAAGTAAATGTCTAAAAAAGAATTTGATGTTGCAGCCATGCTCAACAAGCCGCACTTTGAACAAGTAGGTCATTCCGACATACTTGCGCCTGATCCTGCTGTGCCCACACGCGTAAGAGTCACTATAGACCAGCTAGTGCCCTACGCTGAAAACCCCCGCACGACACAAAACCCGAATTACGATGACATTAAGGAATCGATTCGTAATCGCGGTTTGGATCACGCACCTAACATCACCCGTAAAAGCCCTGCTGATCCTTACATGATCAAAGATGGTGGTAACACTCGTTTAGCCATTTTGAAAGAATTATGGGAAGAAACGAGCGATACACGCTTTTATAACCTCGATTGCATGTTTCACCCATGGACAAATGACCTCGATATTTTGGTCGGCCACATGGTCGAGAACGAAGCGCGCGGCAGTATGTTGTTTATTGAGCGTGCAATTGCGGCAAATAATATTAAGCAAAAAATCGAATCAGAGGAAAACACAACCCTTTCTGTTAGGGAGCTTTCAAGACGAATTACAGCATTAGGTTGGACATTAGCTGCTAACACTTTAAGTCAATTACTTTACGCCTACGACACCTTATTCCCTGTTATACCAGAAACATTTTGGGGTGGCATGGGTAGACCAGGTGTTATGGCAGCCCGAAAAGTCATCGACAACGCGCGAACATTTTGGGAGTCAGTCGCCACACCAGAAGAAGGTGATTTCGAGGAAATTTGGAAACAAGTATTTAGCGCAATAGATGGCGATGCGTTTGATATTACTGAGGCACAAAATCAATTAGAGAGCGAAATTGCTGTGCGATTGGACTCTCCGATACTGGCAGTACGCGGTGAGATTCAAGCGATCACTCAAGGCATCTCTCCTGGTGGTGTTCGCCCAACCAATATTGTTCCCAACCAACCTGTGGACGCCTTTCCAAAAACCAATGCCTTACCTAAAACAAACTCAGCGCAACCCGCGAAAGATATTCAACCTCAACCCGTGGAGCAATTTAGTGCTGAGATCAATGACGATTCAGTAGCACCGCAACCCATAGGGCATTTCAGCGAAGCGGTTAAACATGATCTCACGGACAAACCCGTAGAGGCACTGATGGAGAATGCTTACATTCTCGCCGTCGAATTTGCCAGCTATTACGGTTTTGAAAATTGCGTGCAACTACCATCGGATTTTGGACTTAACGGCTTTCAGGGCTTTCATAGTGGCTATTTCCTAACGCCACCCGATGAGCAAACTCAATACCGCCTACTCCACCACTGGGAGTCGCTATACAGCTTTGTCTACCTGCAACGCTTGACGTCTTGCTGGTATGACATTGGCGATCCAATAGCGATGCAAGCCTTTTCAGATAAAGCAGCCCTCTCTTGGATACCGATAGAACACGTCATGGCAGCCAATATCGGCATTCCCTTTTTCCAGTGCTTACTGGCCGTCCCAGCGAACAGCAACGAGGACGACAATAGCGCCTATGCCTTTAAAGCCATGCAAGAACTACAAACCACTGTTGGTTTGATATTTCGTCGTTTCCAATCCTATCAAGCACAACAAGGAGCGTAATTATGCGTATGGATAATGTATTAGGCGTATTGAACCAACAAGCCATTATTTTAGCGGTACAAGCTATTCAGACGGATGATGCCAAATTGCTTTCAGAGTTCGGCCTCACTGAACTGGACGAAGAGATGGCGCAACAACTGAAAGCATTAAATATCGAACACCTCAATTGCACCCATGCGTTTCGTGGATCGCTGTTTCAAGTGAGATTCGATGTTCGCCAGCTTAAGAACTATTTAAAGATGGCCTCGGAAAAAACCCGAGAAGACGACCAGATCAACAAAGCGATACGGGCTGGCCTACGCCAACCAATGCTGGAGATGATGAAAGGCATTACTCGCCGCGACTTTGCCGCACGCCGTCAACGTATGGGGCTGCCGGAACACAGCAAGGGGCGTATCGAGGGCTTGTGTGAGGAAGATGAGCTTTCGGTACTCACTTCTTGGGCAAAGCTCAAGAAAGATATTGCAGACCCCCTAGAGCGCCTCTTAACACTCTACGACCAAACAGGCATCACGCTTGATCGAGCATGGGTAGTGATTAATCAGTTGGATGGGCAGCAATGAGTAATAACCTCAACGCTATTGCTCGTCAGATTGATAAAGCCGAGCAAGATCTTATAGAGCAACGATCCAATCGAGGTGAAGAAGAGGACGGTATTGCCGTTCTCTTTACCGGCAATTGGAACGACAGCTTTCCTCGCGCTCTTGTTCTTGATCGACAATTAGACCCAACCGAAAAAATTACATGGCAAGCCATTCGATTAACCATTAACAACCCCTCCCGCCCAGGATCATTGCCAAGACGGGAAGAGTTGGCATTAATGGTTAACTGTTCAGGCCCCACTATCACCAAGGCACGCGCCATGCTACGCGTTTGCCGCTGGATGACCTTCTGTAAAACGGTTCGCAAACAAGGCCGTTTTGTTGGGGACATCTTCTTATTCAATGACGAACCCATGTCACTTGAAGCTACTTTGAACTTCGATCCACATTACATACCGTTTCTACAAAGCCAAACACAATCGGGCAATAAGCGACTACGCACCATTGCTGCGAATGTGCTGCGTGAAATAGATGCACTCAATAGCATCGAGATACCCACAGAACTGGAAAAGCTAGCCGCCAGAGTCGCACCATGGTTTGCCGGTTCCACTCAAGAAGAGCAACCAACGACACATGAAACTCACCAGAGCAAAAATTTTGCTACGGTGAAAAGCAGCCTTAAATCCCTGATTTCGGCTCAACATGAACCAACTCAAGGCATCCAGAGCAAAAATTTTGCTGTGGATCGACATGAAGAAAACACCACTTTTGGCAACCAGAGCAAAAATTTTGCTGCGGTTGAAAACGACCAGAGCAAAATTTTTACCGGAGAAAGAAATTTTTTACCTCACGCGCGCGGTAGTAATAATAATTATATTAATAATATAAATATTAATACGCGCACGAATATCGATGACGCAACGCCAAAAACCAGTATCCGCAATGATGCCAATCCCAATCCGCAGGACGATCCTGAAAAAACATTCACTCTTGCGATCGAAGAATTTCCACAGCTTGCCAGTAATGCCATCAAAAAATACGTGGTGCTGACATTTCACGGCAGAGAAAATCATCTTCCGATTATCAAACGCATTATTTCGCAGACGGATGAACCCACTAGGACTGATGTGCTATTGCAACTCATTGGCCGAAGAGCTGCTTACTATCATGGCTGGATTGAGCAACCACTGCACAACGCAATTGCTTTCATGAAAGAGCTGGTGGCTCGCAGTCAGCAAAATGAATTCTTTCCTGATGAATGGGCGCTGGAATTAAAAAAATCACTGTCCAGTGGTGAGGCGCCAGCTTTTTTCGATAGTCCAGAAAAAATGCGCAAGAATCGGATTTATCAAACTTTTGATTATGCCGATGAATCTGAATAACAGAAGTGTGCACAGTGTGCACACTTCACCGTCGAATCTAGTTTGGGTAGAACCAAATTTGAAACATTGGGCATGTGTGCACAGTGTGCACACTTTCAGAAATCTAAAAAAAGTTAAATGTGATGCTTTAGGCGAGGATAAGGAGACTGGAATCGGATTAATCAAACCATTGATTATGGTGAATCAGATTAGAAAAGTGGAAGCACTGCTTCCATTGAAAATTAAAGATTTCCATAGGATAAAAAATCACCACCATGAGACTGCTATTGATTTTAAAGGTAGCTCTAATTTAAACAAGTGGGAGCACTGCTCCCACGCTAAGGAATCTGAACCTTTAGGTTTGGTGCTGTGAAAGTGGAAACACTGTTTCCATTTTCAGGAAGCTGGAAAAGTTAAGTGTGGGACTGAGGATGTGTGAACGCCGTTCACACTTTCAGGAAGCTGGAAAAGTTAGGCGTTGAGCTGAGAGAGTGTGGTAGCCGACCACACTTTAATGAAAAGGTTTTGGGGTGCAGCCCACAAAGTTTGGAGTTCCAAGTTTACGACTGGAGGCGTGTTGTAGATGGGATACAACAAAAGCTTGAGTACTTTAACGACCGCGCTCAATCGCGGCCGTCAAAATCAGTTCGGGTTTTAGGGTGCCAAACTGATTTTGATTAAGGTTCACAACGATAAAACCAAACCAGTTCGAATTCTGTGTGGCGAATTACAAACAGGCGGGCTGCAACCCATTTTAAACATAGAGGGTGGAATTATTCAATGAATAAAAAAGCGATGGTAGAAATCCTAACTGTTTTACAGAAGCACCATGTACCTCTCCAGCATGGGGTAGCGCTCATTTGTAAAGCACAAGACAGAAAATTGAGTGATTTAGCGAGCGCCTGTAACTATCACCGTAACTCGCTCTACAAGGCGCTCATGGGAGATATTCCGGCACAGCCGGAAATGATTGAGGCTGTTAAAAATGAACTTGGAATCGATCCGTGGTTGTACGCAAACACAACGCAAGTTGAAAAATAAGGAGACTGGAAGTGGCAAATAAAACTGATCAAGAAAACAAACCAAAGGTAACTGGGATGAAAAATTCAAACGATATGACACTGGAAGATTCGTATGAGGAAACTGCGGCAGATGCTGGCAGCGATGAGTTGGAAGTTGAAGAAGAATTACACATGCGCCAAGTGCGTGAACGTATTAAATCATCGATAACCGAAAAGCCTTGGAATCGCAGCAGCACTGCCGATCCAATGTTAGGCCCTGGTATTCAAAACATGACGCCAGGCGCTATGCAAATGTCAGCAGTAGTCAAACTGCATTCGCGCTTGGCAATCAATTTGTTTCGCGGCCGCAAAGGTGATCCTGCAAACAATGTTCGCCCCATTATCGGGTTAGCTCGTTTTGCAAGGCAATCCGCATTGGTATGGACAGCCGCTGGTTCAGATGACCCCTATGCCGATCAAACGCTGATTGCTGTAGAGATAGCCTATGAAGCTGCGCAGAAAGCGGTAGAGCAAAAGATTCACGCGATGCAAGAGTTGCTTGATGGCATGGAAGACTTTGAGATCACGCTGCAAGCCAGTGAGCGTCCTGTGAATGTGGATCTGAAATTTTTTAGTCCATGGGGTTTCCGTGGCGCTACGTTGCTCAAGCAATTCGACAAGCTGGTACGCCTTGCACTGACAGCGCGCCACATTGGTTTGTTTACTGACGATGACTGGGGGCGCGTTGTGCATGAGGCCTCCCAAGCGCTACGACACATGTTTGCAGAGGTGGACTACTGGATATCCACCGGAGTGAAACGTGTCGATCTGCTCACCGGAAACCGTATCGCACAGCGCGCTAAGGCGCGCTATGAAACTGCGAGGAAAGTTCCTTTTGTGTTGGAGCCTGAAGTATTAGCAGGAAACTACAGAGCAAAACTGAGTCCGAAAAATAAAGCATTGGAAGCTGGCTCTGGAGAAGCTGCGAAGAAAATGATGGAGGCTGCGAAGGCAGCTTTAGGGAAAGTTGAGAATGGAACTGTGAAGGTGACGCGCAAGGCGACTGTGAAAGTAACGAAGGAAGCTGGGGAGAAAAAACCTACGTTTGGTTTTTTGAAATCGGATGTAACTACATCAAGTAAAAACGACAAAGGTGATGAGTAATGCGCGGAGTTGAACGAATTACTGTGGATTCGAATATAGCGACTTTTGATCTGGCGGACGATCCTTTAAAAGGCCTTTTAAGGGATAAGGCTGTTTTGGATATTGAAAAGCATATTCGCATTATTCAGCGAAAAATGTTTTGTGTGCAGGAGGCTATGGAGAAATTGGTGGAGTCTCAGCGTGCAAGTGCAAAGGCAGCGGGTAGTGATTGCATGGATCTGTATCTGAACACCAACAAGGCAAGCGATGCGCCGAGTGACAAGATGGCCAGTGAATTGGAATTGGCTGATGCAAAGGCAGGTTGTGTTGTGGAATGGAGAGCTAAACGATCTTTTGCGATGCGCTATGAATTAAGTCCATCCTGTCGTTTACATCCATTTGATGCAGAGCATAAATCACATCAACTCATTTTTGATTACGTTAACTCGACTACCCCGAATTATTACAAAGTGCTCGCTGCATACGAAACAGCAAGACTCACGCTTAACCACGCACTCAAGTCGCTTAGAAAGATTGCATTGGATATGAATAAATTAAAACAGGAATCTATGGGGCTACCGCTTGGAATTTTTGACAAGGAAACTGCTCAGCTAAGCCGGAGAATAGTTCGTGGATTGGATGACAGTGAAGAGTTAACCTGGATACTTCAGGGTTTGTATTTCGAGGTGTAAGTGGTGTTGGCGTGTCACGGGACACGCGTAGTCGGTATTTATCAGGTGGCGACCATATAAATGAGAAAACTTCGAGTCTTACTAATACCCATGGTGATCATAGTTGAATTAGCAGCACTGCTACTGGCGTGGACTCTTATATTGGCTGGCCAACTGACGATTGCAAGCAAAATTAAAAATTTCGCATTTCAGCACCTCCCGAATAGCGAATGGTATTTTGATGGATATAAACACAAAAGCTCAAAATCTAATCTATGAATTCTTCAGAAAACCAACTACTTCTAGGGCTACAAACCACTACCGATAATGTGGCCAGAGTCAAATTGATTGGTGACTTGTTGGAGCACGGTATAGATACCGCAACGATTGCGACGAAGACTAAAATCCCTGGATATATGATTCGTCACTATGCACGTATCATTCGGAAGCTGGTGCCGGAAGTGATGGAACTCTTTTCTCAACGAAAAATATCGTTTTCTTTGGCGCGAGCCATTGCCTCACTGCCACCAAAGCAACAAGAAAAATCAGCACGGGATTCGATTGCCAAAAAAATCAGCGTACATAAATTCAGGGCAAACACGAGTGGCAATCAGGATAAACAACTCGTTCGTGATCTTGAGAGAATGTCTGATCGATTCTCAGAAATAACCGGATTACAAATCACTATTAAAGCTGATACGAACAATCCCAAAGCAGGAAACTGGATAATTCGCTATGAATCATTGGATATGTTTGACACCATCACTGAGAAATTTTTAGGAAAATCGTCGCTGGAAGATTATTAAAAGTTGGCGCAATTAATTGCACGGCGGTTATACAGTTAAACTCTAGTAGACACCACCCCTGCCCTTTAGACTGCAATCGTTGTAGTCGATTTCGATCAACTCCGACACGTCAAGTTATTATCCCTTTAGGCGCTCTCTGAGCGCCTTTTTTCTATCCGATTTATAGGTCAGATTATGAATCAATTAAGCCACTTAACCGTTGTCTATTCCATTCGAGACACCTCCGCATTTTTAGCAGAGCATCAACGCGTCATGGATATGTTTCAAGAAATTGGGGATAGGCCCTGGGCAATCACTGCTGTATCCACCGATCATGAAATACGCCGTATCGAACTCATTGAAGAAGCGATTAGCCAAGATGAACATGAATTGGTTAAAACGCTGATTGATCATGATGATGTGGGTAACCTTACGTCATTAGAGGCGCTTACCGGCGAGGCAAACTAACCATGAGCACTGAAGAATTTAACCGGAAATTTCCCATTGGATCTGACGTTGTTTATACAGATGATCAATGCAACGAAATTCTTACTAGAACAAGGAGTGAAGCATGGGCGCTAGACCACGGCAGGGTCGTTGTGAAACTAGAAGGTAAAGTGGGCGGTTATGACATCACGAGAATCAAAGGTATTTAAAGACCTCGCTAACTGCACTTGTTGAAATCAATTTATCAATAGAGCTATGCATTAACCACCTCATAAGATATGGATGGTTTTCATCATTCATATTCTTGAGGTTATTTATGCAAAATTTATTTATTGGCGAAGGCAATCTTGGTCATGCACCCACGTTGAAATATGTACCCATCAAAGACGGTACCGAACAAAAAGCGGTACTGGAATTTGATGCCAAATTCAATGTGCAAAAACTGAATCGTAGATCAGGCGAATTTGAAGACAATGGTGGCTTTTGGGCAACTGTTGAATTATGGGGTAAGCGTGCTGAATATTTTAACGACTTCCTGGTGAAAGGTTGCCGCGTATTGGTGGTAGGTGAATTGTCTCACGACACCTATGTGGCAACCAAAGGAGAGCGAGTTGGACAAACACTGAGTGCGCATAAAATTGTTGCTGAACATGTAGCATTGGTTTTACTGGGTATAGATTCGATTACCTACTCTGAGCGTAAGCAATCACAGCAATTTGATGCCGCAGAGGAAACCGATAGCATTCCATTCGATACCACTACGCAAGAATAATCCATAGGGAGGTGCGCTGAACATGAAAGTTCTTTTAGTGGTTGAATCACCCATCAAAGCCAAGAAGTTTCGCGGCTATTTCCCACACTTCGATGTAATCGCCACCGTCGGTCACTTCAAGGATTTGCCCAAAAAAGAGTTTGGTGTTGAGCCACCTCTTCACCAACCCCAATGGCAGGTGATGGAAGGTAAACAACAAGTAGTATCTAAATTAAAAGCAGCCGCAAAAACAGCCGATATTATTTACGTTGCCACTGACCCTGATCGCGAAGGTGAAGCGATTGCAGGTCATGTTGTAAATACACTTGGTAAAGCATTCTTGAACAAGGTCGCACGAATAACCTATAGCGAGATTTCTAAACCAGCTCTGGAAAAAGCCATAGCCGCAAAGCGAGCCGTAGACTGGCCGCTTGTACGTGCTCAAGAAGCACGGCGCGTGCTGGACAGATACGTAGGTTACTTAGTATCGCCAGAGCTAACACGTAAGTTAGAAAAGGAAGGCGTAACCAATGCTTTATCGGCGGGCCGCGTTCAATCCATTGCGTTAAAGCTTATCGTTGAACGTAAAGAGGAAATTGATACGTTTACGCCGGTAAAGCATTACGGTATTAGGGCACGGTTAATTAAAGCTGGGATTGAATTCGATGCTTTGTGGAAACCTCAAAAACCCACAGGTCAGTTAGTGACAGAGTTAGGTGAAGCCAAAGCGGTTATCGGCAGAACTAACACCCTTAAATTAATCAGTCTTGATAGAACCCCTAAAAAAGTATCTGCCCCCAAGCCTCTTATCACCAGTTCTTATGTTCGACTGATGGCGGGCGTTCTTAAGTTAACCACCAAGCAATCCATGGAAGCCGCGCAAAAGTTATTTGAACAAGGTTTGATTACGTACCATCGAACCGATAGCCCGATCATGTCAGAAGACTTTATTGTGACGGTGAGGGATTTTGCGACACGCCACAAATTGCCGATTCCTACAGCGGCGAAACAATTTAAAGCCAGTGCGAATGCACAGGCCGGTCATGAATGTCTACGCGTAACCGATATCAATTTGATTAATGCTCGCGCAGCAGGTGTTGAGGATTCTTTACTGCAATCGGTTTACCGTATGGTTTGGATGATCTCACTGGAATCACAATTGGCGGACGGTGAAGATACGATTACCGCTGCCACCTTTGAAAACCAATCGAAAGATACATTCATCACTAAAACATTATCCAGAAAGACATTAGGGTGGCGACAAGCGTCTGTGAATTTCACCCAAAGTCTGGAAGCAAAAGAGGCAACAACTGCTCTGGATATTGAGAAGGAAACTGACGAAGACACCACAGTCGCCTCACTTCCTGAATTACATATCAATGATTCGCTGACTCCCTTATCGGTGGATTTACTCACTAAACAAACTGAACCCCCAGCGCATTACACCGAAAAAACACTGGTCGAGAAGTTGGATAAATTAGGCATAGGTCGTCCCTCAACCTATGCCCAAACCATTGAGCGCATTATTTCGGTGGCTTATGTCACACGCCATTCAAAAACACTTCGACTTGATCCAACTCCATTAGGGATCACGACGATGCACGCGCTGAATAATGGCTTTTCGTTTATGAACTACGCCTATACCGCCACTATCGAAAAATCTTTTGACTTAATCGCAGATCGCAAAGCGGAGTATCTGCCCATCATTGATGGCGCGTGGAAATCATTACAGGAAGAAGTTAATCGTTTTAAAGATGCGCCATTACCGATCAAAGCAAAAGAAGGCGTCTCTGAACTGACAGTAAAGCAACCTGTATCGACAACTGCATCGAGTAATAAAAAAACTCCCGCAGCAAAGAGCACCAAGTCTGACACGTCATCCAAAAAATCCTTCCCAGGCGATAAATGCCCTTCTTGTGACAAAGGCATCTTGAGCGCCAAAACGATAAAGAATGGCAGCAATCTCGGTAGAGCGTTTGTGGGTTGCAACCAATTTCCACACTGCAAATTTTTCCAATGGATGCAATAACGGGAATTGGAACTCCCGGATTTCAGTTTGATGATTGATGAAATTTTCCCTCCACGATTTACTACAACCATGTTTTAGAAAACTACATTAGGAAGTAAATATGAAATATTTGAAGAGCACCTTTTTAGCTTTCATAGTAATCAGTTCAATGAGTTTTTTTACTCATGCCGAAGAATACGTGAGAACCGATCGCTATACCCTTGCCACAATTGATCCGCGCGGTGATCAAGCTGCACCGCTTACCGCTGTTGTCACCATGACATTTGGTTCGCACATACAAACTGTCGGTCAAGCGATTGATGAAATTCTACAAGGTTCAGGTTATCGCTGGATCGTTCAAGCAGGCGCTACCGAAGATAGCGACATGTTGCTTAATGAGTTACCGCTCCCTGCTGTGGTGAGAACCATTGGGCCGATTCGCCTACAAGATGCACTAGACACTATCGCCGGAGAATCTTGGGGCTTAGTGGTAAACCACACCAATCGCACCCTGTGGTTTGAATTGGTATCCACTAAAAACACCTCACACAAAACTCAACCATAGCAAGGAGAAATAACATGCTGATTTTAACTCGCCGCATATCCGAAACCTTAATGATTAATGGTGGAGAAGTCACCGTTACTGTTTTAGGGGTTAAAGGTAATCAAGTACGTATTGGCATCAAAGCTCCACAAGATATGGAAGTGGATCGCGAAGAAATATTCTTAAAAAAACAAAAAGAACGCTCTGCGCACGAATCATTTGCGTCATCTCGTTAATAAAAAACCTCTATAGACCATCACACAAAACCAACCTTAACAGGAGTTAACCATGACATTTCTCAAAAACCTACAACGCGCTGCTGTGATTTGCTCTCTCACGACGGTGTTATTCGGTTGTGCTGCTAGCAACACCTTGCTCACCAAAAAAGATTTGGATGTGCAAACCAAAACCAGCACGGCGATTTTTATTGATCCGGTGGCACCGGCTAAGCGCACCATTTTTGTGGATGTAAAAAGCGGTGTAGAAGAATTTGATCGTGCTGTGTTTAAGCGGTTACTGAAAGAGAGTTTTGCAGTGAATGATAACGGGTACAAATTGGTTGATGATCCAGAGCA
>JACCDR010771959.1_pt1 | contig 62111 bp, 85 predicted proteins | sample 7446431 | NCBI WGS metagenome assembly JACCDR01 (sample SAMN15323443, study PRJNA562643) | freshwater metagenome | isolation source: river surface water | place: USA:Blue River Watershed | collected 2017-08-17 | reverse complement strand
GTTGCTTTCGCTGCTATTCGGCGCAGAGCAACGGAAACACAGTTCACCGTTGTTGCTGAGGGTGAACTCTACACGATCACAGTACGGAGGGTTGAATGACCAACCATTACACCTGTTACAAAAAAGGCACTCGTCCACAGGACGGTGTATCCATCGCAGCGATCAGCGAGCTTGATGCTCGCCGGACGTTCGCCATCAAGTGGGACCTTCCTATTGAGGAGGTCATTGCTGTGGCTCAAGATCGGAGGCAGACACGATGAAACTGCACAAGCGAGTAGAGCGTTATCCTTGCGACATTACACGTCGCATTGAGGACCTCACAGCTGAGTTCATTGCAACTCACGGCTACTCTCCACCAAACAAGGTGCAGAACTACATCTACCGCACTTCTGTTCGGTACAAGTACAACAAATAAGGAGGACGACATGAAGAAACGCTATTACTGCTGGGACAGTCGTGATCTCGGCAACGGCGAGTACATCTACGCCGAGAGCGAAGAGCAAGCCATTGCTCAGTTCGCTGAGAACGAGAAGATGGACGCCAAGTACATCTGCTGCCGCCCGTCGCAGAAGGAGGAAGTCTATGACTGACTATCGTTCGCTTCCTGACTACAAGTCGTTGCTTGGTCGCTTTCTCAAGCAGTTCACTCCGCTCATCAACGAGTTTTTGGTGCCGAACCAAATGCGGCTGTATCGTTGTTGGAATAAGAACACCAACCGCAAGGCTGGCACCACGTTCTATGCCATCAACCGTGCTACTGCTAAGCGACGTTTCGCTGCCATGTTCCGCGTCTCAGCGGACCGTGTTAACTGCACGCTCGTCAGATCGGAGGACTAATGATTCTCAAAGGACTGCTGACTGTGGTCGCAGTACTGCTCGTCCTTGACGGACAGCTTCTCGCTGGGATCGCTATGATCGGCTTTGGTGGGATGTTCTACATCCTCGGAGATATCTGCAACCACCTCTGTGAACTCGTCACGTTGCAACGTCAAGTTGCGAACGAGGACGCGATCATGGCGGACATCAAGGGGAGGCTCGACATCAATGCCTGAAGCGTTCTACGTCTGGGGCGGCCTGCTCTGCTTCGCCGCTCTGCTCGGCTACATGATCTACGGCCTCATCAGAGAAGCAATCTGGTGGTGGTTTGATCGTCGTGTCGAGTGGTTCGATCCGGAGAAGCATGACTGATGCACCCCCAAGTCATTGCTCTCGGCACAGTCATCTGCTTCGCTGCTGTTGCTAGTGGCGCTCCGCAGTTCGCTGCTGCCTTCGTGGGAGGGTTTGTAATCCTCCATTTCTTCTACTCCATCTTTGCGGAGGACGGACGATGATCGGAATTGCTGTGCTTCTGGTTGCTGCCTACATTGTGGGCATCGTCATCTGGGAGACGTTTTTCCCGCCGAGAAACATCCTCCATGACGAGGATGAAAACGACAACCTGTACTAAGGAGATCACATGGAACTTGTACTTATCGCCGCTATTGCGGGGTTGACGGCTGCATTTATTGCTCTCGTGATAGCGAGAGCCTATGCCCTGGACGTTCGATTCGAGCGCAACGAACGCTTTGCTGAGCGGAGCTTACGCAAGTTCTACCAGGAGGCGTACTACCGCACTGAGAAAATGCTCATTGAGGCAGAAAAGAAACTGCACGACAACGGGATCGACTGATGCAAACCTTCCTCCCCTACGCAGACTTTGCCGCTTCAGCCAAGGTGCTTGATCGACAGCGCCTTGGCAAGCAGCGAGTGGAGTGCAAGCAAATCATCAACGCCCTTGAGGGCACAAGTAAGGGTTGGCAGAATCATCCAGCCACACTGATGTGGAAGGATCATCCTGTTGCCTTGGCCCTTTATGGGGCTATTGTATGTCAGGAATGGATTAGTCGTGGTTACAAGGACACCTTGTTGCCGTTCTTCCAAGAGCGGATGCAGCATAGGCCGTTGACGGAGCCCTATTGGTGGGGCGACGATAAGTTCCACGCTTCCCACCGATCCAACCTGCTCCGCAAGATGCCGGAGCACTATCGCAAGTTTTGGCCGGACGAACCAGATGATCTGCCGTACGTCTGGCCCACATAATCCCAGAGCTAGGTGGCCGTAATTCCCGACACTCTGTGATCGACTGATTAGTGGCTCATTTCCACTAGATCAGTATTCGCCGCACTAACTGACGAGCAACGCCTATGTCCGTAGGTGGAACCTCACCCGTGCATGAGGGAACTCATGCTAGTGCATTTCATCAACGCTTGCCCCTGGAGCAACACAATAACGCGACAGGTATCCCTCCCTGGCTTAATGTCCACCATATGTTGGACGTTATTGTTCCTCTGGTTCTTGCCCTAAACCCCAGGAGTTAACATGAATGACGTAATTCCGCTATCGCCCTTCAATGGCCTTTACAGCTACCGAACGGAGCGTGTCGAGGTGGAGACAAACGACGACGGGACTTTGAGCTACAATCCGGTAGAGTCATCCCGCGTCTACTGTGCCACTACAAACTCTACGTTTGCTCACGTTCTAGGCGCCATGAGTTCTGAGGACCTCTGGCCCGGAGACATCATGTGGATGTTCTTTCCGGAGACCTTCGCTGTACGGTTGGTTGGAGACGTAGTGGAGCGCGTCAAGAATGGCGGCTTCTGGGAACACTACCGAATGGAGCTTCTGCGCCTTAGCGGTGGGTGCTACACCATCGCTGAGCTATGGACCTCCGATCTCATGCTCTACGATGACTTCTGGAGTCCAAATCTAGAAGGCGGTGACAGTCGTGACGACGAGCATGAGTACGAACTTCTCTTGACCGATGAGTACATATGCCCTGAAAAGCTAACCGCTCAAGATAGTGTCGAGAGTCTGTCCCTTAGTCCGCAACGCCGGGTTGTGGCTATCCAACCTACTGAGCAGGAGGACTAATCATGCAGAAGCAAATCGTTGACCTTGTTGTCTATGACCCCAAGAACAAATCACGTCACTTGATGACACACACCATTGAGGCCGTCATCTATCGACGAGGCGACGATGTACTGAAGAAATCCACGTCGGCGTATTACGAGCCAGTCGGCATGTACTACGTCCGACGTGGACCTTTCTGGCTACGAGTTAAGCTCACTGGTAGCCGGTTCCTGCTTGAGCTAACGCTACGGAATTTCGTCCGAGCGTTTTTCCCTAACTACACAGTGGAGCAATTCCTCAATGTCTGCAAAAGTCAACGATCAAATCGTGAAGCCCCTCAGCAACAAGCAGAAGGCACAACTCGAAAAGCAGAAGCGTGAAACGGCTAAGCGAGAGAAGCGCAACGCCGACGTTGCCGCCAAGCGCAAGGCCGAACAAGAAGCACTCGACGCCGGACTCAAGTGGGACGACACCATCGTCGCCCGCAAGTTCGGCGAGGACTACGACGCCGCCTATAAGCTGGCGACTGCTGGTGGTCCTGAGACGGAGGAGAATCTCCGCATCAAGCGTGAAGCTCAGGCCAAGTTCGCTCAAGACATCGCCAAGATTCGCACTGAAACGGCGACGACCGAAGAGAAGCCGGTCGAAGAGAAGCCAGTCGAAGAGAAGCCGGTCGGCGACAAGAAGGCTCGTCGTCTGAGCAACGCCGAACTGACGGCTGCTGCTGCCAAGACAGCCCTGCTCGGTACCTCCGCTGGTGAAGCCGTCCAGTACGACTCATCGAAAGCCGAAGCTACGACCGAAGAAGAGCAGCACGTTGACCAGGACCTCGTCGATGCTGGCTCGTTCAAGGAACTCACCAAGCGCCAAGCTGAAGAAGCTGCCAAGTCGGCGCCGGTTGAAGAGTCCCGTGACGAACCCGTCATCGAGACCAAGACCGAAACGAAGGCCGAACGTAAGGCTCGTATCAAGGCCGAGAAGCAGAAGGCTGCTGCTGCTGCTATTGCAGAAGCTGGTGCTAAGCTGGCTGCTGAGCAGCAAGCCGATGAGCTTGTCGCTCAAATGCCTGGCCTTGATCGTGCCTCAGTTGTCGAAGGCTTGCTTGAAGGCCGCAACGGCAACGCCCCTGTTGAAACTGAAACGAAGGACAACAATGTCGATACGCAGCAAACGCCGGAACAACCCGAAGAACACAACGACGCTGTCGAAGCGCCGGTCGAGAAAGCAGAACCGGAAGCTGCGCCGGTTGAAGCGAAGCCGGATTCGGAACAAGCCGAAGGAGCCAAGCCTGACCAAGAAGCAGCGCCGGTTAAGCCGACGCTCGTCGTGAACAATCCGGTTGATGAGGGCAACCACACTGACGACCATCGAGCCGGAGCCAAGAAGTTCTACGGCAAGGCGTTCACCAAGGAACGGGCGATCTACTTGACCGAAGCCTATCGCCTGCTGAACATGGCGATCAAGGCCGAAGCCAAGATGAAGCCGGGCAGCACAGCCATCGAGAACACGTTCGCTCGTGCTGTTGACATGGAAGCTCGGGCGTTCGGCGCTGTCGCTGCCCCCGCTATGGCAGCCTAGTGCAGTCGAACGATACCACAGCTATGGTTGTGGGCGTAATGTCCACAACCATAGCGTTCGCTCTCGCCCTCCTCATCATTGGTGGACAACATGAACAAAGAACTATCGGAGTCCGAGCAGAAAGCCCGAGTGAAATACAAGGGACTGACTCGGCGACAATTCAACTCACAATACTCGAAGTTCGCAGGGCATCGACCGAAGTCCGAGAACGGTAGCTTTGAGATCGTGGCTCTGTTCAACGGCAACCCTGCGCCGCAGACAGCGCCCTTCCCTAACGAAGCCGCTGCACTGACTCGCTTTGATGTGCTGCGTGGCAACCCTGCTGCGCACAGCATCAAGATCGTCAAGAACGTCGTCGAGTACGGCGCTGATGGTAGGGCTAAGGGGCTGCGTCCGACCACCATCTACTCGCTGACTCGTTCGGGGCAAGAGTTCGCCAACAGTAAGGTCGAGTTGCTGTATCGTCGCAAAGGCGGCAACGATGTGTTCAACATGAAGCACATCCTCTCTCGACCTGAGTTGGCGCAGCTTATGCTGCGCGGTGAACTCGAAGTCGCCAAACGCATAATAACGGGAGGCACTCCGTGGTGGGCATCGAAAGCGTAGTCTCTGGCTACGCAATGCGCTTCGTTATCATGGCCATGCTTGGCTTCTTCGCTGCTGCTGCCATAGGTCCAGCCTCAATGCTGCCTGGTATGCTGCTTGGATTAGTCACGTCAGTAGTGTTGGGGTTCTAATGCTCACGGCTATGCTAAGCGCACTATGCGACTACGTTTCCCACATCATCTATCGTGAGATTGCAGTATTCACCATACTGCTGCTTCACGATGTCCCACTAACCTCCTGCTAGGAGAGACAGCAATGTCATTCTGGAAATGGCTTGGTGAGGTGTCTTACAGCTTGGAAAAAGCTGAGGCCGAAACCAACAAGAAGAGAGAGGCTCGGCGAAAGGAAAAGCTCGAAGCCCTCAAGTACACGTTCGCAAATCTGGTGACGCTCAAGGCGTTCCATAAGCGCATGGACGATCTCGGCAACGGCATCAGCCAAATCTTCGAGACAACAGGGACGCTGTTCGTGCAGCGCTTCAACGATATCTCTGCTCGCCACACCAGCGAGCTGGGCGCTGTCATCAGCCTCAAGATGGACGACGTTGCCGACAAGATCAAGGACTTCGTATCTCGTGGCGAGAACTTGCTGCAGATGAAGGTTGAAGGCACGGTGAAGGCTTTGTTCGACACGTTCGACAAGGCGAATGAGCACCGCAGCTATGCGACCAATGCACAGATCGCTGTCGTCGGACAACGAGTACAAGCCAACGATGTCAACGCCACGAACCGCTACGTTGACGTGCTGCAACGCTTCCAAGACCTGAAGCAACACATCACCGACCAAGTGGCGTCGATCACATCGGGGGTTGAGGTTGGCGCTAAGGGTTCGCCATCACCCGACTGGTTGGCGGAACACAGCGACGGCATCATCGAGTACGGCGACGCACTGAAGAAGCTCCGTGACGGCACGATACCAGCGGCAGCAGCTATGGTGCAAGTCGTCCGTGCTATGCGGAACCTCGTCTCTGTGGACATGCTCTCTGCGAAGCGAGCTATGGACACGCAAGCCGAATTGTGGGGCGTCGGTCAGACTGAACTCGCCGAAGCCGCCTAACTCATCAACACAACTGAAAGGTAAATACACCCATGACGAAGAAGAACAACACTGAGTCCACCGAACTGGTGCAAGCAGCGAGCATGAAGCCTGCTGCACCGGAAGATCAGGTCATCAGCTACGACACGACGGGCAACGACAACGACGTTGCTACAGAACAAGCAGTTACGGTCGAGGCAACACTGACCGAGAGCGACGCCGAACTGGTGGCGAAAGAAATTGACGACGGCAAAGCGCCTGAACCGACGTGGTTTGAGCGACTTGCTGGCAGCACTCTCGCTGCTCGCCTCCAATTCGGGTTCGCTTTGGCCTGCCTCGCTGGCAAGCTGCAAAACTGGTGGATCAAGGCCCATCTCCAGGTGTTCAAGGCGTACACCATCGCCTCTATGTGGGCTGACACCAAGCTGATCCGCTTCGGCAAGTGGGCTCGCCGTACCTGGGACAACTGCACTCCTATGACAAAGGGGTTCTTCATCAAGGTTGCTCAGATGGCACGAGACAACCCGCTTGGTGACACGTTAGTCGAGCAGCGCCTCGCTGCAATGGAAGCATTGATGAAGGCTCACGCCAAGGAGCTTGCCAAGCTGACGAAACAAGCCAGTCAGGTTGACCCCGACGTGTTGGCCAAGTACACCAAGGCCATCATTGACGGACGCAACGGCTTGGCAACGGAGCTGTTCCGTCATATGACCGGCTCAACTATTGCCGGTGCCAAGCTGCATGTCGAAACCCTGACCGCTGAACCGGCGCCAGCGTGAACCTAATCGGCTTCCTTATCGGGACTGCCTTTCAGATAACAGGCACGTTCGCTCTTTTCGTAGGAGTGGCGTGCCTGTTCTTCTTCTTTGGCTCCCTGTACTACCCAGACTACTGGCTTGAAAATGCTATCGACTCAACAGTCGGCTTAGCTGTTTTCGCCCTGGTGTTCGACAGACTCTTCGGACCGTCAGCAAAAGCTTTGCGTGACGTTGGTAAGAGCTTGGCCAAAGCTCGCCGTAAAAGACGCGCCTAATGTCGTTAGAAGCTAGGCGTTACGCCACCATCGAACTCTACCGAGTCGATGAAGTCCGAGTGGCGTACTTTGAAAGGCCAAACCCCCTCCTTCGACAACAAGAACCGGAGAACATTGACCCTGGTATAGCCTACGATCTTGGCTCAGCTTTTGCCGAGTCTTACGATACGCTAGATGCTATGCTAGACAGCATACGAAAGCTACTCGATGGCTGACACACCATACTCGGCGCTGGTAGGGGTTAACTTCCCTACCAGCACTGACCTTGAAGCTGACAAGCAGCTTAAACTCGGCTCGCTCAAGCTTGCCGAGGCCATTGTCGCGTCTATACACTCCTATATTGGAGCGCAATTAGAAGCGGAAAAGGCTCCGCCTTCGGCGGACATGATAGGCGCAGCGTGTTACCTTGCCGCCCACGCTGTCGCTAGTGCGTTTGATGACGCCCGCAAAGAGGATGTCATGCACGCCCTGCTTGGGATGGCGGCAATCAACCTCACTGAAACAAGACACTAAGGATCACAATGACAGCCGCACAAAACGCGCATGTCTGTGTTCGGTGCTGTGCTAAACCATCGGAGGTCCGAGCTACATGCTTGGATTGCGCCGCTGAACTAGCGCAGATGCACTGGAACTCAGAGTATTTACTGTTCGATACCCCTGTTTATTTAACAAGGGTCGAGGTTCAGTGGTTCAGGAACAACGGATACGCACGCTACTTGCGTAAGCCCGTGCCCCCTGAAACACACAAACCAAACGAAGTCATGACCCTATGAGACGTAAGTCATGGCTCGAACAACCAGACGCGGAAAAGCTGAACGCGATCACGTGTGTGACAAGCACGCAGGGACAGGTCAGCTACGTACCAGACGGGCTAAGATCGTAGGTCGAAAGTCCAAGCTCCATCAACTCTCTAACACAGGAAATGAACAACATGAAAACCAATCCAGCTCACGAATCGTCGGCATCCTCGGTGACAATCGTCCCTTCCGAGGGCAAGGACATGATCGTCAGCTCCTATTTGGCGGGCACTTTCCACCGCACGTTTATCTTCACTGGCTCGCCGGGTATCGGCAAGACCTCGCTGGCGAAGGAAGCACACAAGGAGTTGCAGATCGCATTGAAGGACCCGAACTTTGGGTACATCGAGATCAACCCGACGATGCCAGCCGACGAGGTTGGTGGTATCCCGGAGCTTATCCGCAAGGATGGCGAGGCTACCAAGACGGACTACGCCCTGCCTGCGTGGTTCCCTCGTGACCCCAACTGGCGTGGCATCATCTGTTTGGACGACGCACTGCAAGGTGACCGTCTGATGCAGCAAGTGCTGGCCAACTTCATCCTCGCTCGCAACCTGCGTGGCCACCCGCTTCCGAAGGGGGCTATGGTCATCGCCACCGGCAACCGTCTTGAGGACAAGGCTGGTGTGACCAAGACGCTGACGCACTTGGCTGACCGTATGTGTTGGCTGCACGTCGTCGCTGATGCTGACTCTTGGATCGAGAACTTCGCCGTCCCTCGTGGCCTGAACGAACTGGTCATTGCCTACATCATGTTCGGCAAGGACAAGCTTGATGCGTTCGATCCGAACGCACCGAAGTGCCCGACGCCACGGACTTGGGAAGCTGTCAGCAACTGGCTGAACTACCTCAAGACGTTGAAGGGTACGCCGCTTGAAGCCAAGACCAACAAGTTTGCACAAGCCATCCTCGGTGGTGAACTCGGCGTCGGTGAAGCTGCTCGCTTCTGGGCTTACGTTGAGCGTGCGGACAAGATGCCGAAGCTGGAGGACCTGCTTGCCAATCCGAGCACGGCTGACACCAAGTTCCCGATGGACGTTCAGTACGCCATCGCTGTTGGTCTGTCCGGCATCGTGGACAACACCAACTTTGGTAAGGCATTGGAGTATGTTGACCGCCTTGGCCCTGACCTGACCACGATTGTGGTTAAGATGGCAACCAAGCGTCATCCTGCACTGCTGCAATCCAAGGACTTCGTTGCTTGGTTGCAGAAGAATCAAGCTATCATTCCGTTCATCCGCTAACGAACGGACTGTAAAGAAGGGCCGCGCCAGTTGCACCCCGTAAAGGCGCAGGCAAGCGCACTATGTACTGCTGCTAACAACTACTAGTTGCTACCTTTGAACAGGTTAGCTTTGCTAGAGTTAGCAGGAGAAAGAGTAAGAAATTCGTTAGTAAAAGCCCTTCTTTTTCTTCAGGAGTAAACATGACTGAGAAACACAAACCCCAAATGGATCGCATCAGGCGGGCGCGCATGAAGCTGCTCAAGTCTCAGCCGTTCTTCGGTGACTTGGCCTTCAGCTTCCCGATCCTGTTTGACGATACCCTTAACCCGCCAACAGCTTGCACTGATGGTGAGACGATCACGTTCCACCCCAAGTTGGTTGACAGTTTGACCGACAGTGAGCTTGAGTTCATACTGTCGCACGAGGTTATGCACCCTGCCCTCATGCACAACGCACGCTGTGTTGGGCGTGATGTAGGCAAATGGAACTACGCCTGCGACATCGTGGTCAACTACCTGCTGCTCAACGATTGCGTAGGTTCTGCGCCGGACTGGATTGTCAATCATCCAGACTTGTATCGCAAGGGCGGTGGCAAGGTCGAAGCAATCTATGACTTGCTGCCCGACGGGGACTACCCCGCTGGGTCTGCCTGCTCAGGTGGTAAGGGTTCGCACGACGTTGTTAAGCAGGTCAAAGGTAATGCCGACGACCATGCTGCTGCTATGCGTAACCGCCTGCACCAAGCTGCTCAGACTGCCAAGAAAGAAGGCAGACTCTCTGGGGCACTTGAAGCATTCGTTGACCAAATGACAACACCGCTGGTTACGTGGCAAGAAAAGCTCCGCAACTTCGTGATGACTACGAAGGGACAAGACCGCACCTGGACGAAGCCCAATCGTCGGTATGCATCAACTGACATCTTCCTCCCTGGCAACGACGGCGAACGGATCGGCGAGATCGTATGGGCAATCGACTGCTCAGGTTCGACGAGCGACAGGATGGTTGGTCAGTGTGGTGCAGAGCTTAACTCTATCCAAGAGGAACTGCGCCCTGAGAAAATCCATGTCGTCTACTTTGACAGTGAAGTCAAAAGCATGGAGTCTTTCGAGCCTGACGAACCTGTCACCGCTAAGGTTATTGGTCGAGGCGGCACGGCGTTCAGCCCCATCTTCCGCTACATTGAAGAGCAAGGCATTGAGCCAACGTGCTGTATCGTGGCCACCGACCTTGAGTGCAGCGACTACGGACCGAAGCCCAACTACCCGGTCATGTGGACCGTGCTTGACGGTGGCTGCTACAGCAAACCACCGTGGGGTGATGTGCTGCATGTTAAGTAGGAGCCCATAATGCGAGTCCTTTTATCCCCGCATACAATAAACCGCATTGCTGCCGAAGCCGCAACAGTTGCACGCAATAACATACCAGCAGCAGAAAATGTTGGGTATATTTGGGGTGTGTCAAACGAAGTTGCAAAGGCTGCATACAATGCTGTCTTTGACCAAGAAAAACAAGAACAGTTCAAAAAAATCCTACCTGATTGGGGCTATAGATCAAATTTTGAAGTCCAGATCGGTGTCGTCCTAGACCCAAAGGACGACAAAGAGTTCAAACGAACTAGCTGCTACTCAAACGGAGTGGTAACGGATGGCGTGTTTATAAATGGAAACGGATTTGTTGGTCCCTCACCCGGTATAAAACGGGCGCACTACTACAACGGCAACATCATCCTACAACCTGAAGAAGATACGTCACTTATTCAGGACGACGAGCTACGTGTGTACGTCGAACGATGTGTGCGTACACAACGCGACACTATTATGCGTAGAGAGGTTGCAGAAAAAGCAGAAGCAGAAATGAAGGCGCTGCTGTCTAATTACGGCACGTTTCAGAAAGCAGTTAAGGAACACGGTGAGGCGCTAGTCGAGTTCTTGCCGTATGATTTGCTCGAATTATATCGGCGCGAACCACCCAAAAGACCTAAGCCTAAGCCGCCACAGCCAAGCGAAAGTAAACCAGACGTTGACTTTCTAATTGCGCAAGCTGGCATCAAAGCCCTCGGCCTTGGCCAAAACAACGCACTCGACATCAACTTCTAACCCATAAGAAAGGAATACCCCATGACTTACGTTTCTTACGACGAATACGGCGAAGATAAGCTGCAACAAGAACGCGACGCCGCTTATGAAGCTGGCGTGCAAGGCGAGAAAACGTTGCACAACGTAACCGCCGGTATCGAACGGCACAAGACCAACGTGAATGACCTCGTCGGTACGCTGCGTCAGTTGTCGTCTGAAGATTTCAAGCAGAAGCTGCACGGTAAGCTTGCAGAACGCTTGGAGCAAGAGCGCAAGTGGTTGCGCCACTTTGAACGCTGCCTCACTGAACACAAGCGCGGACTCGCGGTTGACAAACTCAAGAAAGATATGGTCGAGTTCCGCAAGAACGCCCTCAAGAAAGAGCAGGCGCTCCGTGTCCAAGTTGAACAGCGTATTGACGAAGTCCGTAAGGAACGGTACAAAGATTTAGAAGCGCGGGTCCGCCGCAAGTGGGACATCAAGTGGAAGCGTAAAGGCTTCTTCGGTCGTCTCGGCTACGTGCTTGGCGGCGGTACCAAGCTGAACAAGAAGAAGAGTGCTGACGGCAAAGCACCGAAGTTCTATCAATTTGAAACTGCGAAGGAGGCGTAATGAGCGTACTCGTCTTTGACGGCGAGACACTAGCTGCTGATTCACACATTCAAAACGGACAACTAACACACCGTTTTGATAAGATCATTGAGGTGCCAGCAAACGCTGCTATGAATACTCCGCGCGTACTAGCCGGAGGAGTAGGTTCCCTCGACCAGCTTGGCCCCGCTTTACAGTGGGTGATAGATGGCCAACGAAAAGACAAGGTGCTTACTTTTTGGGGTGGCGCACAGCTAGTAGTTATCACTAAAGACAAGGGCCTAGTAAGATTTGTCAGAGACACACGCACTCCGTTCTTGCATGGCTTCAATAAACTTGCTATAGGTGAGGGTGCTCCCTTTGCCTATGGCGCAATGACTGCAATGGAAACGCTAGGAACAACAGGTGGGTACACACCTGCTTGGGTAGCAGTCGAAGCAGCCATTGAACATTCACCACAATGCAACGGGGAGCCTATTACACTTAAGCTGTAAAGGTTTTCCATGCGTGTTATCGGTGTTGATTTCGAGACTTACTACGACGACTCCTATAGTCTTAGTAAGATGACAACCGAAAAGTATGTGCGCGACGAGCGCTTTGAGATTATTGGCGTGTCAGTAAAGACCGACCCTAAAGAGCCAGCCATCTGGTTCAGCGGGTCGTTCGAGGAAACAGCGTCCTTTTTGGACAGAGTAATTGACTGGGATAACGACGCTGTTCTATGCCACAATGCGGCCTTCGACGGTGCTATTATGTCGTGGGTTATTGGACGTAATCCTAAGTTGTGGTTCGACACTTTATCTATGGCACGACCACTACACCTTAAGACAATCGGCGTCTCCCTTTGGGCACTGGCTCGGCACTACCGAGTTGGAGAGAAGGGGGGCGAGGTTGTTAACGCTAAGGGTAAGCGCCGTAAAGACTTCACTCCCGAAGAACTCGCGAAGTACGGGCACTACTGCTGCAACGACACCGAGCTAACCTATGCTTTGTTCAAAATGTTACTGCCTCAGACTCCTGCACTGGAGCTACAGGTTATTAACACAACCATCAAGATGTTCACTGAACCAAAGCTATGGTTAAACCAACAGAAGCTACAGGAATACCTAGACGAAGTTGTTGCCAATAAAGAAGCGCTGATCGCTGCTACCAAGGAGCAATCACGCGACAACTTTATGAGCAACGATCTATTCGCTGAGCTTCTTATTGCAGAAGGGGTAGAACCCCCGAAGAAGTGGTCCGAGAAACAGAAGAAGATGGTCTATGCCTTTGCCAAAACGGACAAGGGTATGAAGGACCTATTGGATCACGATAATCCACGGGTGCAGGCGTTAGTCGCCTGCCGCCTAGGGGTTAAGACTACCATCGAGGAAACTCGAACCGCTAGACTTATCGACATTAGTACCCGTGGTCTGTTCCCCGTGATGCTTAACTATTGGGGCGCTGGTACTGGTCGGTTTAGCGGAGGGGATAAAGTCAATCCACAAAACTTCAAGCGTGGCGGTAAAATCCGTGACGCTATTGAGGCCCCTGCCGGACACTGTATTGTCGCCAGTGACTTGTCACAAATCGAGGCCCGTATCCTTGCGCTAGTAGCAGGACAACAGGACTTGGTTGAGGCGTTCGCAGACCCTGACCGCGATCCATATTGCGAACTTGCTTCCGAGTTCTACGGTAAACCCGTTACGAAAGCGGATAAGGAAGAACGCTTTGTCGGCAAGACAGGTACCCTCGGCTTGGGTTACTATACCGGAGCAGCTAAGCTTCGAGAGACGCTGCGTATCGGGCAGGGTGGTATCTCTGTTGTGGTGCCACTAGAGGAAGCTAAACGGTACGTCGATAGCTACCGAAAAAAGAACCATAAAATCAAGGAGTTCTGGTCCATTTGTGGTCGTGCCCTTGAGAACATGGTCATTGGTAGCAGCGGGTATATAAGCGAGCAGTTCAATATACGGTATGAGGGTTCGACAGTTATCCTACCCAATGGTGCCAAGCTGTACTACCCAGACTTGGAGTACCATGTTGACGAGGAGAGTGGAGAACGGGAACTACGGTACTTGAACCGAGGCCAGTGGACTAAGATTTACAGTGGCCTACTCTGCGAGAACATCATCCAGGCTCTTGCCCGTGGTGTTATCGTTGAGTACCTTGTCACTATTGCAGAACATTACTCAGTAGTGCTGCAAGTCCACGATGAAATCGTATGCGTAGTACCCCTTGACAAACGAGAAGAAGCAGCTACCTATATCGAGAAAGTTATGTCTATCGCCGCGCCCTGGCTGCCGGGCTTGCCCGTTGCATGTGAGGTTAAGTCAGGTGCTTCCTACGGCGAAGCTAAGTAAGGAGTAACAAATGAAATTATCTCCAGAACCGCGCATCGTTAACTACCATTTCGATGTGCATAAGTGGCCACCGCCATCAAGTAGAGAGCACAGTAAGCAATCTCTGTTTGGTATCGACGGTGACAACCATCCGTATATTATTCGCTGGGAGAACAAGGCTGAGCGAGCGGGGTGGGTCGCCACTACACTACAGGATAACAAGCCAGCCAAGTCAACAGCTACGCCGCAGACCCTCACGGGCGAGACGCTTGGTAAGGTTATTAAGTGGTGGGCTGAAACACCGCTACTTGCCAGCACAGTTAAGAAGATCAAAGACGCAGACAAGAAGGATGACTAATGATTGACTTCATCATTGACTTGTTCCGGTCCACTAAGCGACCGCTTATTGCAGCAGGCTTGCTTGCTCTCACTGTCACTGGTTGCATGGGTGGTATGCCTGTGTACAACGTATGGTCACAAGAAATGACTGGTCGTGCTGAGCTTGCCCGTGCTTCTCAGAACCGGCAGATCGCTGAACACGATGCTGTCGCTGCGCTTGCCCGTGCTGAAGGCGAGGCTGCCGCTGAGGTCGCCCGTGCCCGTGGTGTGGCAGAAGCCAACGCCATCATCACCGATAGCCTCGGTGGTCCCGACGGATACCTGAACTACCTCTATATCCAAGCGCTTCGTGAGAACGAAGGCGATGTTATTTACGTGCCGACTGAGGCGGGCATCCCGATCCTTGAGTCCACACGTCTCAACGAAAGGACTCAATAATGAGCGATAAAACATTCACTGTTATTGACGGCAAGTCTGCTGTCGCTAAAGTCGAAGACCTCACGCATTGGGGTGACCTCGATACATGGAAGCTTATCTCGAAGGCATCCTCGGACGAAGAGGGCTGGATGAAAAGTACGAAGGCTATGGCCATTGACGGTGTAGGTGTCGTGATCCAAGTAACGACGCAACAAGACGACAATGTTGCGGAAGCCCTCACGTTCGTCCCGTTCGCTGCTATTGTGGACGTGTACGACGTAGACGGTAAACTCACAGGCCGTCGCATTTCCATGATGGAGTCCGGTGATATTGTCCTTAACTAAGGAGGGCGTATGAGTAAGCCAAGACAGGTTACAAAACCAAGTAAACGTGTTGCTGATATTCTTAGAAGGGTATCAGCAACACGTAACGAAGAGAACAGGTGGGGCCCGCTACAGCCCAATAAAATACACAATACACACAATAGCGGCGAACTCGTTGACGCCGCTATTAAGAGGCTTGAGTTAGCAAAGCGGTGCCAGCAAATGCGTGACCCCGATTGGTACGAGACGTACAAGGGTTCGACTGAGCGTACCAACTTGAAGTTTAACTCTATCGACCCTAAAAAAGCCAAAAAGTTACAAGCCTCGCTGGCTCGGCGAAAGAGGCTGCTACCAATCATTGGTCCAGGTGGCACCCTGTTGGGCTACCAACATGGTGGTGGGTACATAAAAGACGATTCTATTGTGCCCGCCCGCTCATACAGTGACGGCAGGCCGCAAACAGAAATACTTGATGCTATAAACTTACTTGTTGCAGAGCTAGAAAGGATGCAGTATAGTGACGAGATAACAATGAGGTTTGTAGATAAAGAGGCTGAACGTGAGCGAAACAACAAACTGCGCGGAACCAACCCAGACCAATTCTGGGCAGATGAGTTTGGAACAGTCACGCTCAACGCCCAGTACCCATTCGGCAGCACAACAACCGCGACTGTCCCATTCGTTCTCTCGACTGGAAATGTTCGAGGGGTGTCCCAAACGGTATCATGCAATAGCAGTGGCCAAGACACACAAGTCTGAGGATAGTGAGGCGTCCCTGGACGGGACACGCAAACACAAGTCCTTTGAGGACAGGCTGCGTGACGGTACTCCGCTGATACCTGAGCTTGCTAAGCACGAAGATAAGTGCAAGGCGTTGCTCGACAGCGGATTTGAAGTTAAGACAGAAGAAGAACTTTCAATAACTAAGGAGTTAGAACCATGCGATTGGTGGCACCCGGATGTTTATCTCCGTGTAAAAGCGGATGTGGCGTTGTATTCGGAGACAACTGCGGCGGTACTGGACTGGAAGACGGGGACTCGGAGGCCGAAGCCCTTTCAACTGGAACTTGGAGCACTGGCTCAGTGGATACACTATCCGAAGATCAAGTCGACGAAAGCGGCTTTCCTTTGGATTAAGGAAGACACTAGCGACGAGTACGAATACTCAAGAGAAAAAGACTTCGAGCGCATCCTCAATAAGTTGAACATGAAAGTGCAGCGTATTGAGGATGCAGTCGAGGAAGATGTATGGCAAGCCAAACCGGGTTACCATTGTAACTGGTGTGAGCTAAAGCGGGAGTGCTCATATTCCCAAGCAAGGAAATAATATGAAGAATATAAACTGGCGAATGGTGTTCGCTTGGTTCGCGTACTTGGGCACTACAATCGGTATGATCGCCGCGTTTTTGCTGGAGGGTCCAGCAATTGCGTGGTTGACAGCCTCCCTTGTAGGCGTTATCTTGTTGCGTGTCGAGGCTATGATTAGCCTGTACAATGCAAACTTCTACGCTGTCCAAGACGACGACGAGGAGGATGAATGAACTGGCTCTTCGATCTAATTAACCGACTGTTCGGTGGACTGGTGTGGTGGGTGCTGATCCAACCTTGGGACCAGGGGGTGCGTACCCGCATGGGTAAATACGTAAAGCGCCTAGGCCCCGGCTTCCACTGGAAATTCCCATTCATTGACCAAGTTGCGGTCATGACTACTGCCTATCGTAACGCGCAGATCCACACACAAACGCTTTCCACTCTTGACAACCACACGGTAGTAACTGGCGGCACTATTGGTTACACCGTTGACAATTTGGAAACACTCTACCGTACCCTCTACCATGCAGAGGATACGATTGCTCAGGACGCAGCCGCAGCAATTGCTCAGGTTGTACAGACTACAAACAAAGCAGATCTCAACCCCATGAAAGTAGCGGAGCACGCCAGTGTATTGGTCAAAGATAAGCTACAAACGTACGGTCTCGGTAACATTCAGTTCCGGCTCACAGACTTTGCGTTTGTCAAAACGTACCGTCTCGTCGGTGACAATCGTTACATGTACGGTGCTACACTTCCTGCTGTAACAGGAAGAAATCGTGGGTATTAAGGATTGACAATGGCCACACCAGAGGGTAAGGTAAAGGCCAAGTTCGACCGGATGTTGAGGGCTGAGAAGGTTTGGTTCTTCTCCCCTCAAGCTGGTCCGTACGGGGTATCAGGGATACCGGACAGGATCGCCATAGTATGCGGCCTGTTTCTAGCAGTAGAACTCAAGGCAGATGCATCACGAAAGATGGCTGCCACGCAATTACTGCGTGCTAAAGAGATTGAAGAGGCCGGGGGTAAGTTCTTCCTGGTCTATGATGATGAAACAATAGAGCTAGTAAGGCGCTACATCCAAGATGTCCGTTCTGATTGTAGAAGACAAACAGATTGTAGTCATCGCGTCGCAGGATCGCGACGCGATACTGAGCGCCATACCAACAGCGAGGGCGGCGCAGGAGAACCTAGCACTAGTACCTCATAAGCTTGATGAGGTGACGGTACTGCGCAATATGGGGTACGCAGTACCGTCACCCATTGAGCACTACTACAAGTGGCCGGGGCAGTTCAAACCTATGTCCCACCAAGTGGCCACATCTAGCTTCCTAACCTGTAACAAACGCTGTGCTGTGTTGAACGACATGGGCACAGGCAAAACGCTGTCCGCTATTTGGGCAGCGGACTACCTTATGTCTATAGGTAAGGTGAAGCGTGTGCTTATTATCTCTCCGCTGTCCACGATGGACACGACCTGGGGTAATAGTCTGTTCTCTACTTTAGTCGGTAAGAAGTACGCCGTGCTACACGGTACGGCTGACCGCCGCAGGAAACTGCTTGCGCAGGACACAGAGTACTGCGTAATTAACCATGACGGGTTCAAGGTAATCGCCAAGGACTTACAGGGTAAGTTCGACCTAATCATATATGACGAAGCCGATGCCCTTAAGAACCCATCCAGGGACCGCTACAAGGCCATGCGCAAATACATGGACGCGCACCCGGACTGTCGTCTATGGCTCATGACGGGCACCCCTACGCCCAATGAGCCAACAGATGCGTGGGCGCTAGCTAAACTTATCGGTAGTCCTACCTTAGAACACACATACACAGGCTTCCGTGACCGTGTGATGATGAAGCTCGGTAAATGGAAGATGGTGGCCCGTCCTAACTCACCGGAGATAGTGGCTAAGGTACTGCAACCGTCAATCAGGTTCGATCTTAAGGACTGCGTTGATCTACCAGAGGTCGTGTACGAGACCAGAAGGGTCCAGCTAAGCGACGAGCAGAAGGTAGCGTATAAGTCGATGCTTAAGACGCTTGTTGCTGAGGCGTCGGCAGGTGCTATCACTGCGGCCAACGAAGCTATCAAGGCGCAGAAGCTAGTACAGATTGCTTGCGGTGTGGCGTACGACCCCGAAGGTAAGCCAGTGGAACTTGACAGTACGCCTCGTGTGAGCGAACTGCTAGACTGTATACAACAGGTTAACGGTAAGGCAATTGTGTTTGTCCCTCTAACAGGGGTCCTAGAAATGCTGTACCGTAAACTCTCGAAGAAGTACAAGGTAGCAGTTATCAACGGGGAGACCCCACTAAAGACTAGAACGGAAGCTTTCCGTGAGTTCCAAGACGGTAAGGGTGTAGATATTTTACTTGCCCACCCTGCAACTATGTCTCACGGCTTGACATTAACGTCAGCAAAGGCTATCATCTGGTACGGTCCAATCAACTCCAATGGGCAGTACACTCAGGCTAATGCCCGGACGGAGCGGATTGGCAAGAAACATACAACACTGGTAATTCACTTCGAGGCTACAGATTTGGAGCAGCGAATGTTTACCCGTCTGCGAACTAAACAAAAACTACAGGGTGTGCTTCTCGACATCCTAGGAGAGAAATGATGGAGCAAGAAACACTAAGCGTTGACACGGTCGTACGAACGTATGTTGCTCTGCGTGCTGAGAAAGAACGCATCAACAACGAAGCCAAGGAAAAGGTTCGCGTGCTCGACGAGCAGATGAAGAAGCTGGAAGCTTGGCTGCAAAATAAAATGCACGACGACGGTGTTAATTCGTTTGCAACGGACTCAGGCACAGCATATAAAGCTACTGTCGAACAGGCCACAGTCACCGACATGGACGCCTTCCTAGACTACGTCCGTAACAATGAAGCGTATCACTTGCTTGAGAAACGAGTGTCTAAGACAGGGGTTCGGGCCCTGCTCGACGAAGGCCAGCCGCTACCGGATGGGGTGAACTGGTACACAAGCACAGCAATCCACATCCGCAAACCAAGTGAAAGGTAATCCATGAACGACCTAGTTACTACGAGCATTAAAGTTCCCGCCCACCTCGCTGGTCGTATCGGCACTGCCGTGGCCAGTGACCTCACCGCAGGTATCAGCATCGGCGGAGGTTTCAAACGTATCTCCATTCGCGGTGGTCGCTTCCGCGTACGTGATGGCAACGATGAGAAGGTGCTACCGGGTGACCGCCTGCGTGCTATTATCGTTGGCTCTAACCCCAACCCGACAAAGACCTTCTATAAGGGCGCGTATAACCCGAAGGCGGAGGACAAGTCTCCGGACTGTTACTCGAACGACGGCATCCGCCCTGCTAAGGATGCTAACGACCCGCAGTCGCAACTCTGTGCTACTTGTGAACAGAATGCTTGGGGATCCAAGATCACTGATAGCGGTGCGCGAATGAAGGCGTGCGCTGACCAGAAGAAGCTGGCCATTATCTCAGCTGACGACACTCGCGAAGACCCGGAAGTGTATTTGTTCACTGTTACTCCAGCTGCACTTCGCGGTTTCTACGACTATGGTAAGTCTTTGGAAGCAAAAGGTATTCCGCCTGAACTTGTTGTCACAGACATTTCGTTCGACGAAACTGAAGCGTACCCAAAGGTACAGTTCGAGTTCGGCGGATGGGTGTCCGAAGACATGGTGAAGACCGTCGAGAAGCTTGTCGATAGCCCGAAGGTGAATGAGATCACTGGTAAGACTACGGCTGTTGCCAAGATTGAAGACGCCCCGGCTAAGAAGGCTGAGTACGTTCCGCCGAAGGTTGAAGTCGAGGACGCTACTTTCGAGGAAGAACCTAAGAAGGAAGAAGCACCGAAAGCTGTTAAGTCTTCAGCGTTGTCCAGCGACATTGCTAGCATCATTAACAAAATGAAGGAAGAGGACGAGTAATATGAGCGCTTCCCCTACCGCTGTGAGTGCTCCGGCACTCACAGCTAAGGCGCCCGACTTCAAACAGATCGAAGCCCTGCGCCGTCGTATGTTGTTTACCGTTGAGTCTATGGCTAAGATCTATGGCGTTAGCCGTGTGACGTATTACAACTGGCTTAAGGGTACTAAGGTACGCCGACCTGAACAAGTGCGTAAAGTTACACGTGGTTTGCTGGCTTGCGTTACTGACTATAACTGGCCAACGACCACTGTTCTGTACGCTACCCAGGCGGAGAGGCTAGAACTTGTACAAAGTTTGTTAACTTCCTTCGGAGAGGACGAGTTGTCCTTGACAAAACTCGCAGAGAACGCTAGTGTAGCTGCCCACTAAAAGGCTAATCGATGGACACGCTAAAATTCCTTGAGCGCGTCCTTCCATCCGAAGGTGAATACTGTGCGGCTGTCGCCTTCAAAGATGAAGGTGCGCCGCCAGGTATTCGACAAAAATTCTTTAGCGATGTGAAGGACCTGTCTGACTTTCTCTACCTAGTCAGCGAACGAAACAACGATGTATACTATGGTGTGGCCTCGTTCACGCCAGACGACAGCGGCAAGGTGCGCCGTAAGCAGATCTACGTACACCAGCTTAAGCTACTTGCAATCGATATTGATGTTGGTAAGGTAAGGAACTCCTATGCGACACGTGAAGCGGCGCTTGTTGCGGTTGCGGATTTTGTTGAACGAGCGAAACTTCCTGCTCCCGTTCTCGTATCTTCTGGTGCTGGCTTCCACTGCTACTGGGTGCTTACGGCTTCTGTACCTTCTGTTGACTGGCAACCTCTTGCCAACGCACTAAAGGCTTGCTGGCAGTCTTACGGCCTAGAAGCTGACCCAGCAGTTACTGCCGACAGCGCACGTATCCTGCGCCCTGTAGGTACTAAGCACACCAAGTCTGGTAAGACTGTTACCATTCTGCGTGACGCGCCGGATGTTACTTACGATGAAATGAAGCAGGCCCTATCTGCTTTCTTCGTCGCTGAACCTGTCATGCCTGCGTACCTTAAGGACTACAAGGCTAAGGTGAAGCTCGTCGAAAAGACAGAGTATGCACCTGCTTCCGCTTTCATGGTGGCCAGCAAGTGCAAGCAGATCGCCAACGCCATCAAAGACCCTAGCAAGGTCGAAGAACCCATGTGGTACACCATCATGGGCGTCGCTGCACACACCGAGAACCCCGACAATACTGTCGAGCAATGGGTCAAGGGTGAGCAGTGGCAGGCTACGGCTAAGGCTAAGTTGAAGCAATGGAAAGAGAACACCACAGGTCCTGCGACCTGCACGAGATTTGCTACGCTCAATCCTGCTGGCTGTAATGGCTGCCCGTACAAGGGTCGCATCACCACGCCGGTAACTCTTGGTCGCTCGTATCAAGAGAAGCCGATTGACGTAAGCGCACCAGATCCTATTGCACAACGGGTGCCTGTACCATTCCCTTTTAAGAGGACCGCAAGTGGCATCAAGTATACCATTGACGATACCGACATCGACGTATGTCCGTTCGACATTTACCCCATTGGTTATGGTCGAGACGAAGCCCTTGGTTACGAAACTGTTCGGTACCATTGGGATCGTCCCCACGTCGGATGGACCTTGCTATCTTTTCGCCAAGCCTTCCTCACCGATGGGCATAGAGAGTTTGCGACAACGCTTGCAGATAATGGGATCGTTCTAAAAAGTCAGAAACAAACAGAGGACTTTAGGCAATTCATGCGCGCATATATGGATGAACTGCGCAAGGTACAAAGCATGTCCAACCTTTACACCTCCATGGGGTGGAAGGAGAACGCGACACAGTTTGTCCTGGGCGATACGATACTGAAGCAAGGCCAGACGGGTGGTGTCATCGAAGAGGCATCGTCTTTGTCCTCGCACGCGCGTAAGGGTACGCCTGATATGTACGCAACGAGCGGCACCGTCGAAGAGTGGCGCGATGGCACGGCCATCTTTGAAGAGGCTGGTATGCCATGGCATATGTTCACGCTAAACATGGGCTTTGCTGCCCCGCTATTCAACTTCACCGGTCTAAAGGGATTGACAGTATCCCTCTATGGTCCGACGGGCGGCGGTAAAACGTTAGCCCAGTACTTCGTACAGTCTATCTATGGTGACCCGGACAAACTGCACTTCGCTGCTAAGTTCACACAGAACACGCTGTTCAGTCGCCTTGGTCTGTACAATAACCTACCTATGACCATTGACGAAGCGACCATGATGCAAGACAAAGAGGTCGGTGACTTCTTGTACTGGGTGTCGCAAGGTCGTGACAAAGCAAGGTTGAACCGTAATGCAGATGAACGAGACGCAAAGACGTGGGCTACTCCAGTTATTGTTAGTACCAATGTCTCTTTGCATTCTAAGTTGGTTAGCTCTGGTATCGACACCGATGCCCAGATGGCTCGTCTCCTTGAGATACGGATACCGCCTCACATCTTGTTCAAGCAAGACACAACGGCAGGCCAGAAAATCTACACACACCTAATGAAGAACTACGGCCACGCTGGTCGAGTGTTCCTTAAGGAGCTACTTACTATTGGTGAGCCACGACTGCGTGAAATGATTGAAGACGCACGCAAGACTTTCGGAGATAAGTATGGCGCTCACTTCTCAGGTGAAGAACGCTATTGGGAGACTGCTATCGTTCTTTCTGACTTGGCTGCGAGCATTGCTTCTCGGCTCGGTCTTATCAAGTACGACCCTGCGAAGGGGACGAAGTGGGTCCTTGAGCAGCTTGGCGCATTACGCCACGCCGCAACGGAGAACCGCGCAGATAGTTTCGATATTCTCTCGGAGTACCTGAACGAAGTGGCCGACGCTGCAGTTACCGTCATGCATACTGGCAGCAAGGTTACACCTGATATGTCCAGATGTCCGAGAGGGGAACTACATGCTCGCTTCGACGTTTACCGTAGTAAACACGATGAACCGTTTAGCCGCGGCGTGCTATTCCTAGACGCTGGCCACTTCCGTAAGTGGTTGTCCATGCGAGGTGTAGACTACCGCAGTTTGGTTGCCGACTTTGACTTTGAACGTATCAACGTGACACCGAAGTCTGGTAGGGCTAGCTTGGGTAAAGACACACCAATTAAGATTGGTACCATGTATGTGCTAGGTGTTGACCTCACACACCCGCGACTAAGTAGTATCCTAAACGACGCAGACGAAGCGATGGAACGAGTAGCAGCAACAAAGCTACAAGTGATTGAAGGAAGCAGGACGTAAAAGAAAAGGCCCCCGAAAGGGGGCCTTTTTCATTAGTGCAGTCCTTCTTTTGTACCACCACGTCCGATGGTAAGAAGCTCTTTTCGATTACGTGGATCGAAGCTGATATGCACCCACGAGTTGAACTCATGGATAAGCTGGTCAACGTCATCCATTACGTCGGATGCAGCAATAGCCTTAGCTACTTCAAGCGGCGTACCAAAACCAGGACATGTGAAGTCTACTGCCCAGCCTTTCGTGTGTGCGCTTGTATTGCTACCACCGACCTTAGCATTTAGTGCTGGGCTACGATAGCCACTGCTGACGATTATAGGCTTGTTACCAAGCAAGGACCTAACAAGCAACATCTTGTTGGCAGTCACCATTAGATTAGCCAGTGCAGTCTTGTCTGGCGCGTTAGAGATACCCTTTCGCGCAGCAGTCTGGCTAACAATCATTTCCTCATACGTAAACTCTTTAGGGAATGTCATCGAGTACCTCGTAAAGCGTTGAGCTTGGACACGTCATCAACGACAGCGCCGCCAATGTACGTTAGGATAACACCAATCGTAGCAAGAGGCAAGGCTTGAGCGAGCGTTTCTTGCACGACGTTAGCACTTTCGCCGAAGCCAGCTAGATAGGTGATTAGGCCCAGCATCCAGCCAACAGACCCGAAGGCCATGATGCGCCGAAACTTCCAGCGCTTGCGCGCCTCTGCAATGTCTAGGTATTTCTCTTGTTCAGCAGTCATAGCCTATTCCCCTCAATCATCTGCTTCTTCGTCGGCGTTAAGCGCCGCAGCAACTTCGTCGATCACGCTGTAGTCAGGCGCGCTGCGTGACGCACGCTCAACTGTGGTCTGGCTAGCCGCACGACCGGCGCGAACGCCTGCTGCACGGAAGTTCGTGATCTTCATATCGTCTTGGCCAGTCTCTTCCGCTACCTCGTTCCACCGACGAACGTCATCAGCAATACGATCCATACGGTCTTGGTCGCCAGCACGATATGCAGCAGCGTAAGCCAGCACGTACCGTGCACGAACGGCACGCATGTACCCGAGGTGCATACGGTCAAGGCGCACAGCTGTGTTGGCATTGGTGGCTTCGATAGGGTAGAAGCCCAACGCTCGCATGAAGATAGCACCAGCTGTAACGTCATCCGAAACAAGGCGCCCGTTGGCGTCTACGATCTGTCCGTCACGCCACATAAGTGCTGCTTCACCGAGTCCGCGAAGTTGTGCTTGCGGCATACGACGAACCAGGTCTTCCCAGTTATTCGTCCGGTTCTTGATACCTAGGGTCTGCAGCGTAAAGTCTGTAGCGAGCCAAGCCCACTCGAACATGGCAACGTTACCTGCGTAAGCCGGGCCGAACGCACTGGTGAGTTCACGGTGTGGGTCTGCACCTTCACGGAACATACCCGTTCCTGGGATAATATCACCCATAGCGATACGAGTAGACATGGTACCGCCGAAGGCAACACCGTCGATGAAGCCGTGCATTACGATTTTAGACAGTCCAGGCTGGATTGCTTCAAGCGCTTGGATGAGTTGCAACTCAACACTGTCATGCTGGAACCCAAGCTTCTGCAACAACGTATCGTATATATCCATGAAGTCATCAGCGAACGGCTCACCCTTCAGTCCGGCTAGCAAGAACAAAATCGTTAGGAACGCCAGTTGATTTTGTAGTGGTAAGTTATACGTCATGATTTGGGTCATAATCGGGAACATCTTGTACATACCGAAGTACTGTCCAATGTCACCGCGCAGAACCTTTGCTCGGTTAATGTTCGAGTAATCACCTTGCGATTGGAAGATCGGGCGACGTACATCTTCAGTTAGTTTCGCATACGCTTCAGACGTAGGGTCATTAAGCTCAGCCTCACTTACACCAGCTCGGATATACCGTGCTTTAGCCAGGCGATAGATCAACAATGCAGCCGCGCGGCGCACCATCGACTCCACCTTGGAAAACGGCAACATAAAGAACTCAGCTAGGTTACGTAGAGCCAAGTTGGTAATGCTGCTCTCAGTACCGCCTGTCATAGAGTATGTCTGCTGCGGACCTAGCACACCTGTTAGGATCTCTTTGTATATGAACGCTAGCTCGTGCTGCGTCATGCCAGACGATGTATCGCCCTTTTTAGCAGCTTCCAGCATAGCATGGACAGTGGCAGCATCGTCCATGTTGGGGAAACGACCAACCTGCACTGTCGCAGTCATAAGTCCGCCCATAACTTCAGATACACCGTAGCCTTCACCATAACCAGTGCGATGGTGCTTAGCAGTTAATAGAACGGGCAAGTGCGTAAACAAAGAGAACGCTTGCATAATGCCAGAGCCAATAGAGCCGAGTTGCATAGCCACCGTAGCCATACGTAACGGTCCGGTCTTGGACAATAGGTCATTCAAATTAAGCTCAAGCTCGCCAGCTTTCAAGGACTCACGTAGGGCAATAGCTTCCCTGTGGTGCACTTGTGCTTCTGGTTCGATCTTCAGTCGCTTCGTGCCAGTGGTTGTACGAACCACCACGTGCGTCTGGTGCGCTGATTTCTCCATCATGTGCTTCATCTGGTTAGCATACATAAGGAGCGCTTTCTCAGCGTAGTAGACTTTCTCTTCGTTGCGAACAAAGTTGCTCGGCACCGGCTGTCCTTCAGGAGCACCACGATTTGCAATATCGAAGTCACGCTGTAGTTTTTCCAGGTGCTCTGGATCACCATATAGATTCTTACGGTCATCGAACAACCTGTTTAGCGCCCAGCTTTCCGACATCTTAGCAGCTGTCCACGCGCGACGCGTCATCACTTCGCTGTTGCTCCTAAGGATATTAGCATCCATACCTGGGATGCCGGAGCGTTGCAGACCAAAGCGACGGCGGCCACCTGCGTTTTCAATCAGGTTCGCAATCTCTTTCATCTGTGGAGCAGTGAGCTTCAGGTTGATAATACGCGCAACGTCAAGGAACTGCTTAACATTCGGCGCTTCAGCAAGCGTCTGCGTACCTGGAGCACGCCCAGACTTCACGTTGAACTTGATGGTGATCTCGTTACCATCAACGTTCTTGATTTTATATGTGCCCTTCAGCTGCGCTTGTAGTCCTTGTTGAAGTACATCAGCTGCTGACTCGTTCTCAGGATAAATAATCGGCAGACTTGTGATCAAGTCAGGGCCGATCTCAGCGCGCTTGCCCGTCTTAGCGTCTAGTACTTCGACGTACACGCGCCACTTACCACGGCGAGTGAACTCGACGTAGTTACCCAGAATGGACTGAATGACTTGGCGTTCACGTTGGCGAACGTCCATTTCAACAGTGATGATGTTCTGGAATGCATTAAGCATGTCGTACTGCTGAGTGTCAGTCACACCCAGTTCACTCATGCGCTCGATGCGTGACTTACCGGTAGCAGCGTCGACCTCAAGGAACCAGCCGATCTGCGCCACGAATGGTTTCACATCTTCGTGTACTTCACCAGTGATGTTGCGCCACTTAAACGCAGTCTCGGTACGCGGATCAGCGTCCTTGTCTGTACGACTCGTGTCCGTCCAGTCCTTCGCTTTCTCAGGCACCCAATACGCACGCATAAGCTCGACCATAACTTGGCGGGCTTTATTAAGCTGCGTGTGCAGCTTCTCCACGGTGCTCTTGTCAGCCTCGTGGAATGCGATGTCAGCGTACAATTGGCGAATGCGTCGCAGCGACTCTTCAAAGAACGGCTTGTCTTTAATGTTGACCTCGATGTCGCGCACTAGGTCTTGGACGACCACGTCGTTCATCTGGTTCAACATGTCGAGGGCGCCTTCGAGTTCTTCAACTGCGGAGTTCGCCATGTGCTTCGTTTCCGGCACATAGATCTTATCGTAGCTGGCGTCTACCATTTCAGCTGGTAGCTTATGCTTACCTTGTGAGACAAGCTCGCCGTCTGAAGTTACGGTGTACGTCTCCATGCCGTCCTTAAACTCTTGCTTAGGAACAAGCGACTTCTCGATAAGCTTATCTTTGAACTCGTGGTTAACCTTGCGCATACCGTAAGCATCAGTAGTAACAAGACCCATATTTGCTTGGATCACTTGCTCAGACACCTTAGGCATTTTGGAGCTAGTGGCAAGAACCATCATTTTATTAGCGCCATCGCGCTCTGCTTCAGTTGAGCCCAGCGCGTGTGCTTGCTTACTCTTACGTGCGTAGATACGAGTCTCGTTACGAGCGGTCATAAGCTCACGCGCACGGTGGATCGTGCGGTGCATCATGTCCATCAACTTTTTGATGAGTACGCTACGTTCACCCATGCTGTTCATGGTTTCAAGTGTCCGTAGAGTAGCGCGTACTTTCTCTTTCAGTGTGGTGCTACCAGCGCGCTTAAGCAGTTCCTGCAGTTTCTCCACTGTAGGGATGTTGCTATCTAGCGTCTCGCGCATCTTGGTCGTCCACGGCATCGGCTGGTACGCACGCGCAGCGTTCTCGTCGTACCCATAGAGTAGACGGTTGTACTCTTCCTGCGTTAGCGGTGTCGCTTCAGTGGCAGTTTTTACGATGTCGTTGTTACGGACACCTGCTTTGAGTCTGTCGACAAGCGCGGCATCCATTTCAAACTGAGAGAAAATAGTAAGAGCGTCGTTAAACCCAGTCGTAGAACCAGTAATGGCGTGCTGTCGTAATCCGCCAACAAGCACGTCGAGCGCCATGTCCGTCGCCGACGGAGTACTATCTGCATACAACATGCCGACCCATTGCCGCCACAACCTGACTAGAGTATCCCATAGGGTCTCACGCGTCTTCGCGTCGATGCCTGCTTTCGCAGACAATAGTGCTTCAAGTGCAAGCGGCCCCTCCATGGCGTGGAAGGCTATGACTTCTTCGACTTGTTCAAATATGGTGTACTGGCGGTAAGCAGGAAAGCGGTGGAGCAGCGCCTGAACACGTGCCTCCATACCCGGCAGTAGCAACACTCTACCCAAGAACATTTCACGATCTTCATCAGTCGGAAAAATAGCTCGCAACCCAGAGTGTACGACTATTTCGTGCTCCAACACGCCAATAAGATCGTCTTCGCTTTTCATAGAGTCTGTGAACACAATGAGTGCATTGAAGCCGTTGACGATTGCAGCTCTAAAATCGAGGTGCCCATCCCGGATCATAACTAGAATATCTTCGTATGGCATATGCTTGAGTTCTTTATGCTCAAGTCGCATACGTTCGGCGACACCAAGTAACCAGCGATCCAGCGTAATCTCTGCACCATTACTGGCGATCATCACATGGTTAGCGCGGTTCTTAATCAGCTCTTCAGCGTTTCTAAACACATGCGTCGTGCGCACACGAGCAGCCGGTGCAATAACTCGCTGTATGTGCTTGACTACACGCTTACCAAGTTCAAGCGTTATACCATCCCCAGCGACTCGGTCAAACCCGAGCACGTTCTTAATCGGTTTCTTAAACGGTAGTACGTTCTCACCAAGCTCAGCACGGCGAGCTTCATCAGCTGCCATAGCCTTAGCTTTATCAGACATCCACGGTTCGAGATAACCGAACGCACGAATCTCTCTTCCCACCTGCGTGTCGCTTTCAGCCGCTGCACGGAAGGTATGCGCAAGGTCCAGCATACTGCGGAACTCAGGCAGTCCAGCGACTGTCAGCTTCATGGCCAGAATTTGTTCACGCCAGTCAGACGGAAAGTACGGTTCCTGGTTCTTGTTCAGACTCGACGGTTGCTTCGGACCAATTGTTTTGATAGCCGCCCAGAGTCGCTCGATGCGACGATACTGCCCACTCTGTCCCTTGTTCATGGACGCTTGAGTAGGTGATTCACGAAGGATACGACTGACTGCACTGCGTGCGGCAGCCTCACCGGGTTTCTCAGGGGAGTTCAGCCACTCTTGTGCAGCAGTAGCGTTCTCACGAACGTCTTGCGCAAACATTTCTGGTGTGCCCTTAGCAGGATCACTAGAGTCTTTGTGCAGCTGGACGATGTCGAGTATAAACGCCCTTGCTCTACGCGCTTCCTTAGACAGCTTGTTAGGTTTCTTCGGTTGTGGTTTACTGCCCTTATGCGGGGGGAACATATCAGCAAGGGCTCGTGCCTCGTCAGCAGTAAGCAACTTACCATCGATCTCGGCCCACTCGCGCGTTTCCTTACCGGGCTTTTGATTACCATCTATTGTTTGGATGTACTTACGTGCACGCTGCCCTGGGTCCTTAAGGAGATCTTTAGACTGCGCAACTAGTTTCTTGTATGCAGTCTCGATGCGAACTTCGCTGCGATCTGATCCAGACTCGGCCTTAGGTTCAGCCTTCGGTTCGGCCTTCATAGCTTCAGCAGCACGACGAGCAGCAGCCTTCAGTCGTTCAGACTTAGGCATTTCCGAAACAGGTTCGTCTGTTTCAATGTCCTCTTTCGGTGTTACGTTACGTGTAGGCGGCGGAAGATCTTCATCATTTGCGTATTCATCGATTTGCCGCCCAAATGTTTGCGGCTTGTCTTCTTCGTACGTAAGTTCAACATCGTAAACGGTATCATCTTCCGTTCTGATGATAGCGTCGTCTTCCACTTGCGGACCAATGAGTTCGCCTTCAATAGCTTTCGACTTAGTCGGGTTTTCTACGACAGGCGTAATTGTGTACTTCTGCTCTGCTTTAGCAGGAGACTGTGGCCATTTCTCTCCGGCCCAGCCCGTAAGGATTAGGTCGCCATCGTTGTAGTCTTGACCCTTGTTTGGTTCTTCTAGGGTCTTGACCTTGCCGGAGCCTTCAACAATAACGCCATCAAACGGCACGCCAGCTTTTACACGGAACTTGCCGCTTTGGCCAAACTTAGAACCTTCAACTGGTTCACGCGTGTTCTCGAAGATGTCACGACGCACAGGTGTGCCGTTGTACACGTAGTACGTGAAGGCTTTCGCGTGTACCTTCTTGCCTTCGGCATATTCAAACGGAATGTCTTGTGTTTCAGTAATAAACGTTGCTTCTTCGATGACGCCTTCTTTAGAGACAGCAACTACCTTCTTGCCCTTGAACTCTGGGTTCGGCGGGGGAGCTGGGTATAGCTCCTTATTCCTGAAGTTTTCAGCAGCTTTTGCAGCAGCATCTTCTTCAGCTTCAATCTCGTCAAGGATTTCATCTTCAAGCACAGTATCGCCGTACAGCTTGTTGACGATGCTTAAGAACAAACGCTCGCGTTGTTCAGACCACTTGTCACCTGCACGCTTACGATCAGCGATGTATTGTTCGGCAGCCTCAATAACGCTGCCAGCCATGGGCTGACCTTGCACCTGAAGTTCCTCGTCAAGTACAGCTTGTGCTTCACGACGCATACGCTCGAACTCGGCATCACCAACTTTAGCACGGAGCGCAGCGTCCCTGATCGCCCGGCCCATTTTGCGTTGGCGCTTGTTTTTCTTCTTACCTTTTTTGAGTTTCTTCGTTTTCTGGGTTTCTTGTTGCGGTGTAGCTTCTTCTGTGCGTCCACGTAGTCCATCATTGGCAGGCGCAATATTCCGCATACTGCGGAGCCGGTCGCCAACAATAGTTTGGACCTTCATAAGGTTGGTACGTTGCGCGGGCTTTAGTACTGCTTTGCCTTTAGTCAGTATCGAACCAGCAAGCGCCTGGAATCGCTCAAGTTGTTCTCTTGTCCACGTCGCAACGTTACGAGCATCGTCGTACATACCCATTGCTTCAGAGAGCATCCTGTCGTTGTGCTCGATAATAAGTTGGCGCATTTGTCCTGGCACCATAAGCGCCAAAGCAGCATGTTCAGCCGGGAAATCTCGTTGTGTAGTCTCTTGTTGAACCAACGGTAACTCACTCAACACGTTAGTGTTGATGAATAGATTAGACTGCACTGAGGTGAGCACTTCGTTGAACGCCCCAGCCAAACGCGGGTTGCGATCAGCCAAAACTCGCAATGCTGCACCGCTAGCCCGTTGTTCGTTAATGCGCTGCAACTCCGTACCAGTTGGGGCGCGGAGATCAGTATCAGGAGACACAGGCGGAGCAGGCGGAGCAGGGAACTCAGTGCTAAGGTTCGCAGGCGGTGGCGGTGGCCAGCCTGGAGGACGAGCAGCGGACGGTTGTCCTGGAACAAGTGGCTCACCAAGAACGTCTACTTGCCCAGGGATCTCAACATCTGGAGCTACATACGTGTCGTCAAAGATGCCAGCCGCAGGCGGCACACCAGCGTTTTGCGGAACGTATAGGTTACCAACAGACACACCTGTGCCAGCGCCCGGGACTGATGGTGGGTCCATAGTGATGCTGTCAGAGAACGGGTTCCTAGCGTGGTAAATACCATCGGCGTCGGTGTACCCACGTCCTTCATATCCGTCTTCCGGCGGCATAACCGCAGGATCAGGACGGGGCTCAGCCGGGATCGTTGGCGTAGTCGGTAACACTTCACCAGTAGATGGTGTAGGTCCTCGACCACCTAGAACACCACCAAGGGCAGCACCGCCGAAGAAGCCGCCGAGGCCAGCCTCAAGTAGGTTAATCGGATCGAGTTCAAGCGGAGTGTCGGTCGCGTTCGCAGTCGCTTGTTCGGTGATTATGCTCTGGCTAACTTCTTGGCCCGCTTCAGAGATACCAACGATGCCTGCGTTAGCGGCGCGACCAGCGAGGCCACGTCCACCTTGGAAGAGTTCAGGCATCGTGCGAGATAGCGGAGCCGTCCAGATAAGGTCGCCGTAAGACTCCAGAATGGCGTACGGAATAGCACCGCCCCAGATATTCGCGATGGAGTTCGCAGTCGTGGGGTCACCGCCAGCGTCAGCGATGGAGTTACGGATATCGCCGACAGCCATCGAGTAGTTACTGGCAGCAGAGCCCGCTCGTGCGCCCCAGCTTGCCAGCATCTGACCGTTGTCTGCGCCGCGTGAGAAGTGGTAAAGTCGCTCACTGAAATCGAAGAAGCGACCAAGATCGTCAACTTCGTTCCTAGCGGCGGCGGCAAGAGCCTGCTGTCGAGTAAGCTGAGAAGCGCCGGTCTGTGTAAGGATGCGACTATACGCAGCTGCGCCCGCGCGCAGCCGGGAACTGAGCACACTGGTAGTTGCGCGACGTAGGCCTTCGCGGACGATCAAGCCCTCGACAGCACCAGCTGGAGCACCAACACCGCCACTGACGATACCACCGGCTACAGCGCCAAAGACCATGGCGGCGATTGTTTCGGCAACCCACGGCACGACTTGAATGCCCATCTGCATGGCGAACACGCCTGCGTCACCAGGGTTCTGGATATCACGCAGCCCCACCATAAACGGTGCGTTTTCATGGAACTCACGAGCTAGGTTCTCACGTGCTGTCTGCGCCCACTCCCAGTCAGGGTTAACGGCAAGAGCAGCGCCGAGGTTGACGTCGCCGAAGCCACGCCATGCGTGCTCCCACGCCTCGGACACACGGCGACCAAGCCCTGGGTTGCGAATGCTGTCGATGTATGCCGCGTACTCTTCGTTGGACATTTCTGTCCAGTCGTCGGCTGTATCGGGAAGTTGAAATTGTTGTAATGGTTGGCGCGCATACGCTTCGGACTCAAGAGCATTTGATGCATTGCGCTCGTTGAACTGATAGCCGTTAACGACCATGTCCCCTGTAGAGGGGCTATAGAAAATGCGGCCTTGTTGCTGCGGTGCTTCTTGTTGCGTTGGCATACCCTGCGCCGCTGTACGCATGATAGCCTGTACACCTGGATCAGACTCAAGACCACCGAAGTTAGCACTCTGCATACCTAGCGGAGGCTGTTGTCCCATAGAAAGATCGAGCCCGGCGGGTGAACCGCCGAACTCGATAAGTCCTGGATTGTTAAGGTATTGGTCATCGTTTACTAGCGGATTTGCACCGAGTTCTACAGGTGCTGTACGATAAACCATTAGTTCCTCATTCTATTATCTTTGTGGTAGTGCGTAGTTAAAACGATCCGGCGGTTCAATATGGTAGTGCGCACCAGTGCCTTGGTGCCTACCACGGCCAGACTCCCATCTAATATATACATCAGGTGGGTAGCCAAGTGCAATAGCGTATTGCCGCACTCGTTCAATATTTTCAGGGCCTCGCAGTCCACCAATACGATCTGGTGAAAGATCGAGTCCTCGACCAAGACTGTCTAAGTGCCACGTTCTGCGTGACCTAGCTGCGCCTTGTTCTACGAGTTGATCTTGCTGCTGTTGCGTACGCCATTGTGGACGTAATGGCCTGAATTCAAACCCTTGTTGTTCTGCGAGCCTACGTAGGCGCTCGTTCATAACACTAAGGTCTTCAGCTGAAGCTAGTCTAGGATAAGCTTCGAGCAGCCCTCTGTTCGGGTCTGGTGTCTCACGGCGCGGGACATACCCACGCATTCCACCAGTCGAACCTTCTTCTCTACTAAATCGAGATAAGTCTCTGTATCGGCCTGCATCCCTAATGTTATCAGGGACCTCAATGCCGAAGTTACGAAGCATACCTTCGATGGTATCGTCCTCCCAAATGCGTGCGCCAGCGCCTGGGGCGGCAGGTGTACGACTTCCACCTGCGGTAGGGCCAGCGGGGGTACCGCTACGGGGGGCCATACCTGGAGTCCTGCGCAGTAAGTTCTGCGGCGCGGAAGATCCGAAATCTAGATCAGACTGGGAGGGATTGTCAAGCGTTCTTTCACTGTTTTGTGGTGGAATTCGTATTCCCATACCACCATTTTGCAGTCTTCGGGGTGCAATTGGGGCAGTTGCATCATCCGCACGCGGTCCGAGCGGCACATGCCTATTCGGTGGGACCTCTTCAACTTGAGGTGGAATACCCACAGTTGGCGCCATACCAAAGGTGCGATGTTGGTCTGCTTCAGACGGAGGGTTCTCCGGCTGGCGACCTAGCGCTCCGGGATATTGAGACGGAGCAAACTGAGGCTCACCGCCCTCTTCTCTATAATAGTTAAGAGGGAATCCACCTTCGTCAGTGAAGTACGCTGGCGGCGTACGCCCGCGAAGTTCGTCATCCATAGTCGGGCCAGGTGTATAGCTTGGAGTCGCACGGCCACGTAGCTCCGTACCAAAGTACTGGCGAACACCGCCGCTTTGAATAAACGGAGCTGGAAGGCCAGTACTAGCATCGATCTCTTCGCTAATACCTGGACCCGGTGACGGAGGGCCGTCACCGCTAGACAACGCAAGAAGGGGTGCGTATGCACTAACAAATTCCGGACCCATTACCTAGCTCCTGGAATTGTGAGGTTGCGCATAACTGTGCCCCGCCGCGTTTCTCTGCCGTTGGTATCAGCAACACGCACATCACCTTCAGTCATTTCGACGAGTCGGTTCTCGTATCTACGTGTCGCACGATCAAAATAACGGTACTCATACCATGTCTGCCCAGTCTCGCTGTTCTGCAGTAGTTGGCCGCGACCAGCTTCCCACTCTGTACGAGCGTCGTTGTTAAGGTTGGCAATCATAATTGCTGTTACATTATCGCGTAGGCTAGACCGTGCGTTGATCTGAGCTACTGTAATGTCCGCACCTGCGCGAATTTGAGCAGCGATGACATTCTGTGCAGCTTCACTACGAGCAGCTGCGCCTTCTGCATCAACCAAGTTCATCAAGCTGCTAGTGGCCTCTTGGAACGTGAACGAATTCTCTGACGCTGTATTCCAGCCACCGTCTGCGCCTTGTACTTGCAGCACGAAACGATCCGGCGTACCTGGTGCTCGTGCGAATTGCACTTGTCCAGGCTCATACCCGAGATAGCTTGCCATCAACGCTGCACCAGCGTCGAAGTTGCCCGACCTAAACGCAGCGAACTGTTGCGTGCGCAAGCCTGTAACGTACGCCACCTGCCCTTGCAGTGCAGCAGCGTAGAACGTACCGGCTTCTTCGCGTCGACCATGGCGGGCTGCCAGTCGTGCGCGTCGTAGGTTGTTGTTAACTTCCGAGGCAAGCAGCTGCATTTCACGAGTCGGTCGCATAGGACGACTCGTATCGCTAATGCCCATATAGTTTTCAGATACATCCGGAGCGTCGGCAGGCGGCAGGCCACCTGCAATGGGTGATTGTTCGGGTCCTGGAGCACCATAGTCGACATCTGCTTCAGCGCCGCTATTCTGCAATAGCTGCTGTTGGATGCTGTCTATTGTGCTGCCTGTGCCTGTAGCCTGCGAACCAGTTGCGTTTAGCCCACCGCTCCGTTCCGCGTTCGGATTAGCTTGCGCAGGTGGAATAGTGGCAGTGGCTGACGGGCTTGCAGGATCACCAAACACAGCTGTAAGTTCAGCAGGAGTTGACAACGGATTCTGGTCAGGGTTGAACCTATATAGTTGCCCTGTTGCAGGATCAAATTGTAAACCACCACGACCTGGAATATAGCTGTCTCTCGTGAGTTGTCGCAGCGCCGCATTAAACTCTTCAGTTGAAATTTCTGCGCGGTTATACCGTCTTTGTACAGCTACGAATCTAGCAAATGCGTTGTAGTCACGTGCGTCTTCTCTGCTAACACCTGGTGAAAACGCCCGAGCGCGTAGGGTATTGATGTCAACGATTGCTCGTGCGCCGGTTGGGCGCTGCAGTTCACGCGGAACTGGACCCTGCGCCTGCGTAGGCGCTGCAGCGGGTGTGCCAGCTGCAGTAGTAGCACCAACACTATCTTGTCCAGCTGCAAGACGTGCCGGTGACTCAAGGTCACCAAGCCTTGGGCCGTAGCCGCTTAGTTCAGCACTATAGTCTGTGAACAACCCGGCGTTGCGATCCATTGCCGCAGCTTCGTCTTCCGCAGCGATACGATTGTACCTATGGTCGCGCTCGCGTTCGTCGCGCATTTCTCGATGTTCCCACCGGGCACGCCTACGTGCGTCAGCCTCGCCCCAGAACTGAACAGCGCGCTGCGCCTGCTCCATAGGGTTCTGTGCGTTACCAATAAAGTCAATCATTAGATACCTCTTCCGAAGCCGCTAAGGTTTCCGAGTCCACTGTCGTCATCGTCTTCATTTCGGTTATCCGTCGGATCTGGAGACGATGTCCTGTCGTAGTCCCAACCATCGGCGAGGCCACCCATGAAAGTGCCCCAAATATTATGTTGAGACTGTCGGTTAGCTCGCTCGCGTGCAGCTTCAAGCTCCGTCATCGAGGCCCAGTGCGCCGCGCCAGCTGCGTCGGGGCGTAACATTTGTGCACCCATGCTACGCAGTTGGTTCTGTGCAATCTCAGCTTCCTTGTACGCACGATTACCTGCAAGCGCCTTAGAGCGCGCAGTGTGTAGCGCTGCACCACGCTCATACGCTCTTCGTTGTCCTGCGTCGAAACCACCGTTGGACACTGCGATGTTACGCATAGCCTGGCGGTGCTGGCGATGTTCAGCGCCAGCGACGTCAGCAACAGCCCAGAGTCGAGCCATGTCAGGATCGTTACGATCTGCCGCTGCTAGGATCTGTTGCGCTTCGTGGATTTGCTGATCGTAGACAGTCTTGTCTCTGGCAGCAAGAGCTTCAAGTTCAGCCTTACGTGCGTTGACAAGGTCGTTCATTCGGCCCATGTCTTCGCCGTTGACAGCAGCGTTTGTGATCTGCGCCATAATGCGGCGCATACCGTCACCTGACACGTTACCGACCATCTGGCGGATGCCGTTCATAATGCTACCGGTTACGCCACCTGCGTTTGCGACGAGGTTAGTGCCTGCTGAGCCAACAGTTGCCATCGCAGATTGTACACCTGCCTGGGCAGTGCCACTCAGGATGCCGCTTTGGCCTGCGCCAATTGCGTTAATAGCAGTAGTTGGAACCCCTGCTGCACCTGCTGCACCTGCTGCGTGCGGAATACCCGCACCTGCTGCACCTGCTGCACCGCTACCAAAGGCACCTGCAAACGCGCCACCTGCACCACCAAGTGCACCGGTAAGCGCAGCACGTCCTATGTCGCCGCCTGTAATAGCCGCGACGCCAGCATTCATAAGCGCGCCTGTGAGCGCAGAACCAGCGATATGCGTAAGGCCGGTAATAAACCCGCTTGCACCTGCGGTAGCAAGCGCTCCAGTTATACCAACACTACTAGCGATAGCGCCCCAAACAGCTGGGGCAGCGAACGGGATAAACACAGCAGCGATAACACCAAGGGCTTTACCAACCCCACCTGCATATTCATCAGTACTAGTGTAGTCGATGCCGTTATCGATGTACTCGATCACGCTCTGCCGTACGGGCGTAAAGCACGTCGTGCTGTTAAGTGCTATATTAAAGGCGGAGCCTGACATGAACCATTTCCTTTTTGAGTCCAAGTTTTTGTTCTAAATAGTTTACCATACGTTCTGGCACGTATGCGTCGATAGCTCGCGCCCCATTCATAAAACACCAGCCTTTGAAGGATTCCCAAAACTGGTCGGCGTTTTTCTTAAGGTCTTTGCCCGCTACTACCAAAAGGGTAATAACTGGGAACTTTTCAGATTGTGGTTTGCTCAGCACCAAGACTAAGTCAACATTGGGTACGTCGTCCGTTTCATCCAATGAAACAAACATAAGGTACCGACCAGTCATGACACCTTGTAAGATGTCGTCCGTTGACAGCTCTTCCATGATAGGCGCTGAAGCCAGCAACGGTTCGATCTGTGGCCAATAGGCCATAACGAGTTGTTGTGTACCTAGCAGCAGCGGTTTATTTTTGTTGTCCATCTGGGGGAGTCCTTGCTTGTTCAACTAGTTTATCGAAGTGCTTCTTGCCATGATAGATGAGTGCGTCTTCTGGTACGATGTACTCGCGCGCGTGCAGCTTAGCAATATGCGGCGTGTCGCCAGTCATGCCACCTTCACGATACGAAGGGATGATGCCTGCATCTGGTGTAGCCGGAGCCGAAGGCGCAGCTTGTTGCTGTCCCCTAGCCGCTGGCGCGCCATTCTGCATAGCCTTGCCAGTGGCAATAAGCGTAAACAACAGCCCTTTATCAAGCTGCTGCGGGATGTCTTGCTCAGTGCCAAGTCCATTCTGGATCGCGAACTGCCGGACTTGTGGGTAAGAGGCTGGGTTAGCTAGCGCAGTCTTCGCGAGCTGAACAGCCATGTTGAGTTCGTCCGGCGTCATTTCGCCAGTCTGAATAGCGTAGGCCATCACTTCTTGGACACGCTCTACAAGCTCAGGGTTCTGTTGCAGCATAGCCGACGCTTCAGCGTCGATCTGGCCTACCTCTAGTGGCGGCGGAGCATCTGCACCAATCGGTACGCCACCTGGCGCTTCCGGTTGCATCACTGCGCCAGGGCGAATTGGTCGTCCTTGTGGCGACATCATACCACCAGCTGCGAACGAGGGTGGCTTTGCATTGTTACTGCCGCTAATAAACGCCGCCTGGCTTTGTCCACCGCTGGACTGGCGCCCAAATATACCTGGCGTACCAAAGTTTACACGTATCGGCCTGTTCGGCGACCCACCAAGTGTGCCACTTGGTGTGCTCTGTGGCATGACACCGCCAGCGTTATTGCTACCTACTGCACTAAAGGGGGCAGGCGGCTTAATGCCAAACATCTTGAAAATAAAGCTGTTCGGGTTACGACGCATGTATTCTTGCGCTTCTTCCGAATTATACCACTGACTGGGTATTTGCATCTGTTATGTTCCTCGTAGTTGGTTCACTAGTGCATTATGTGATGCAACTAAGTCTTTGTGGCTCTCTAGTAATGACTCAAAATCTCTTACAAGTACAGCATAATCATCACCTGACGCAAGGCTAACGCCACTAACTGAGTACGCTTGGCCTTGAGCGCTACGTGCTCTAATACGTGATGTGACAGGTTGGAGATTAACCTGATCCTTGTATATCGTGTTGTCGTCTATAGTCCTAAGTGCATCCTGCGTTGCTTGCAAGAAAATAGTAGCGCCAACCGGCAGCTGACTAGTATCAAACGTAGCAATATTAGGCAGCGCAATTTTACTAGTCATTACACTTCCTTCAACGACAACGGGGTTTGTCCAAGATGGATAGCCCGAATACGAGTGTCTCCAGTAACAGAAACCTCGAATGTATCAGTTCTATACCCTCTTGGCAAGCGGAAAATTTCTTCGTTATACACAGGGTTAGAATACACCTGTACACCATTAGCCCATAGGGTAAAGGTTACGCTTGGTGAACCGGTGTAGTCCGCCTTAACCCTAGCAGCCCCAATGTTATGGTAGTCCTCGGACAGCATAACTTTGGACTTCCATTCAGCGGTCTGGTTGGCTTGCGCGGTGTCATCCCACTCGTATACGTCGCCGCTATCGTCAACGACTATATACAACCTGCCGTTTATAGCATCGTTGTACGCAGCTGTAAAGGATGTATCGCAGTTAACAAACGACCCACCACCTTGCTGTTCGTACATGTAAACAAACGACCCATCAGTATGCGATGCGAAGTAGTTGTTGTCATAATACACGCCAACGATAGACGTTGGGTCATAGTCGCTCGACCATTCGTCTTCGCTGTAGATAGGTGCCGTTACTAGCCTAATACCACCAGACGGTGAATACAAAGCTAGCCCTTCGTATGTCGGATACAGTACGCCAAAGTTCATGGACACAGCACCTTTGGCAGACGTGCATGGATATAGCGCGTCTACTTTCTGTAGCGTCATATTAGCAGGGTCTGAACCAGTAAGAATGTACGGTTGTTTAGTCGTAAGGATAACCGCACCGATGCCGCTAAGCGCACGAATTGCTACAATGTCAACATCTAAGACTTTGATGTACGCTTCCGGCCACGCGTGCGGCTGGTTAGGTTCTGTCATGTATAACGAATTGCGGACGAAGCCAGCTAGGATATTATTCTGGATAACGGTTAGTCCCGATAGATCCTCAGGTGGCGGAACCCACTCGTCCGAAACGAGGTTATCCGTGAGTCGTCGGGAATTATAATCATCAACAAAATCAAAATCGCCACCGTCGCCCCAATACCTAGCGTCGTCGTCATCTTGATCCTCCGAAACGTCGTGGTAAAGGACACCTGTCGTGTCCGCAGTATCAGCGATGGCAACACCAGCTGACGTGTAAGTGAACGTGTACGAGTCGACGACATCAGTAACGATACCGTCGGTTATATCAGCCGAAGAATTTGTAAGGCCAGTGATCTTGAACCTATCATCTGTCAGCAGGTTGTGCGGCTCTTGCATGGTTACTGTAACGGTGCTGCCGACGCGTTGAACACGTGCTGTAGGCTGCGGGAACCACAGTGTGTTCAATAGATAGAAATCTGTCTCACGCAAACCTGCGAGCGTGCGGTATAAGCGCACACCACGAATAAAGTTCTTAGCAGGTACTGTTGGAGGCGTAGTCGGTATGCCGGTTACGGTTACAACCTGTCCGTCTTTCAGAATAAGATCTTCGGACGGATCTGACGCAACACTCTCTTCACCCCATGGGGTGTACCAGGTATAGACATAGTTACGTGTGTACGTTTGTCCCGCAAGTTCAACAGAACCACCGGTTGCTGCGTACGTAGCCTGCTCAAACCCAGGTAGAAATACTTTAAACGTTGTGTCATCAACTACGATAACTTCTGACCCCGTAGTATTGTAGCTACGAGTGTCAATCTTCATGTTGCCACTTGTAGCGCCAGACTCAGTTTCAGTGTATGTAAACGTATTCGTAGTAGCAGACGACGTAGTATACGCACCGCTCGACGCATCACCAGATGTTTTCGTTACAAACACAGTGCTACCATCCACAATGCCGTGGTTGTTCAGCGTTACTGTAACTGTACTGCCAGTGCGTGAATACGTAGCTGCGTAGTGCGTGAAGCCTTTAATAGCCACCACCATGCCCGTACGTAGGTTATGTGCAGTAGACGTTACAAACGTGACAATTCCGCCTGAGTCTCGTGCTACGGATGTAATACCTTTGGCATTGTATGTGGCCGCGCTTACCGTAACCTTATTGTCAGGTAGCGGCAGGCCAAGTTCATAATAGTCACCTGGATATGGCGGACCTGAAGATGTAGCCAGTGCGTACGTCGATACCTTGGGTACGCCATCGCCCGTATAGTAGAATCGTTGTTCGGCTACAACAGGCTCAAACGCAGGCGTAGCAACATCGACTGCGTTTTCCCAAGACATCCAGACTAAGTCGCCTGTATCAGGATTAGTCAGCGGATATATGCTACGAACAGTCGTAGCTCGCCCAGTGTCGCCCACAACAACAGGCTCTGGATACGGTACAATGTTACCCGAGTCCAGCTTTGCATTCCTAGCTATTTGCGCCAGACCGTCGGCCAATAACTCCGGAGCAATCTTCGGAGCTACGCCTTTGAACTGGTCTAGTTTTACGCTCGCCATTACATCTTATCCCGGACGCGAGTAGCTTCTTGTATACGGATGTTGCATTGCTCAAACCGTTTTTCTTGGTCGACTGAGAACGCAGCTAGCTCACCAACGGTGAGCCCTTCTTCACTTGGGCGCTCGATCCGCAGATCGTTGCACGTCATGTTTTCTATCGGAGTTGGCCGCGTCGCGCACGCTGTCAAAACCAGCAGCCCAAGCATCGGCAACATCTTGAGGTACGAGAGTATCTGCACTTGGAGCCTCCAATATTAATCGTTCAGCGCTTTGCGCTGCACGTATAACGGGTTCTTCCCGTTCGTTAATTCTATCGAGTACAACAGCCGCCCGTTCCCATTTCACTTTCTCTTCTCGGGCGTCTTCTAGTGCTGCCTTCGTAAGAGTGAGGTCAAGAACTAGCCATGCAGCTGCGGCAATTGCCGCTGCGAACAGCCAGCTTAGTATAGGCATACTCTTGAAGAATGCAAGCATTATGTCACCCCAGAGCCTGTGATAATGATCTCGTTAGTGTCTTTAACGAACGCAACAGCCAGAGTATACGCTGCAAGGGTGCGGCTACCAGTAGTGGCGGAACCACCCAGGCGCAACGTCATACTCGTACCTTGTGTAATCGTACGCGAAGAAGAGCCTGCATAAAGCAGGATCATCTGCGGGTTAGAGAACACACCACCGTTAAGCGTAACGTTACCACTCATCATAATGACGCTGTCAGCATCAGCCAGGGTAAGCGTACCAGATGTAGTGGCGGACACCTTAGCGGTCATCTGTGCAGAAGTGATGCCTTCGATAGTACCACCTGTAATAGCGACAGCACTTGACGCTTGAGTAGCAATTGAACCAAGGCCAATGTTACTACGGATCGCGGAGTTGTTCGCAGAGCCCAGCATTGTCCATACGTCAGAAGACGTAGCCTTAGCTTGCGGCACACCGGAACCAGAAGACGTACGACCAATTATTTCGTACTGATTAAGGTTTGCCATTTTAGGCAGCGTAACCGCTGCGTCGTCGAGCGTCCAAACGGTACCGCTGCTAGACACAGTAATGCTGCCCTTGTCGCCATCTGTGACAGCGACACCAGTAACCCAAGACGGGTCTGCGCCTGCGCCACCAGTCTGCAGAAGTTGTCCTGCAGTACCTGGACTAAGGGCCGACCAAGTGGAGGCGCCACGGTACAGAACCTGTCCGCGCGTGCTACCAGCCAAGTCAAGTACGTTGGTGATCGAGAGTTCCGAGACGTTGCCACCTGCTACAGAGCCAAGCACTTTGGCTGCAGCGATAGTCTCGATGTCACCAAGTTCTACCGAGTTAGCTGAAAGGTTGTCTTCTGCGAACTTATCAAGCAAGCCTTGATTAGTAATGCGCAGTTCAATAGACGAGCCAGCTGCGAACGCCCTGGCTGTGGTGTCCTCTTGCGCGCGCGTGATAGTCATAGCATCGCCAGTGCGTGCAGTGACCTTTACAATTTCGTACGTACCATCAGTTGCAGTGATCGTAAGGTAATAGTACGCACCACCGGTTGTTGCGGGAAACAGACTGCCATCGCCATACGCTACAGACATACCAACGTCTGCGGCGCTGATAGCCGAGTCAAGCGTGCTTTCCGCGTTGTTCTTGAAAACAACACCCATAGTCTTCCCCTTATAGCCAGTTTACTGAGCGAGCACTCATAGGCCCGCGCACGTGTCCGATGTTAGCGCGACGGCGTTTTTCCAAGTAGCCTTCGCGGAATTTGTTGCCGTAGTACACAGCGTAGTCTGGGTTAGTCCACGGTTTACCGGGCATTGAGAACAGCGACTCAAGCGCTCCCCAAACGAACAAGTCTTCGAGTTCGTTAAACGCTTGTGAGTCCATACCAGTCGCTGACCGTAGTGGCTTCAACGCCATCCACATACGCGTAACATATGTCTCTTCTGCATCTGGGAGCGGCAGGATTACAAACCGTTGTGGCGTCAGCATCGTGCAGATCTTAGGTCTAGATGCATCAGCAACGATTGAATCAGGTAATACGAACGTTGAGCCACCGTTAAACAATGCTTCATTGTACTCTGTGGCACCGAGATATCCGCCCGGAGTTTCGCTCCAAAGCTCCTCGGCATCCTCGCCGCTAAACAGGTCAGCCCATTCAGGATACCGAGCAATCGCTACGTCTAAGTTAACAAGGTCGAGCGGCGTACCGTTCACGGACACGCCGAACAGGTGCTCGACCTCAGCCCCTTCCGGGGTAGTGAAAGCGTATTCGTGCACGCCTGGAAGGAGATCGAAGTTATCCCCTTTGTACCTCCACGCTAGTGTTTTTTCACAAGCGATGCGCGCAGCAATCTGTAAGTGTTCAATAACGGTCGGCCTCGGTACTTCAGGTACCAAGGCTTCGACACGATTAGCAATGGTCGAATACTCTACGTTAGCCATTGTTACCTCTACGTTGTTCCGTTACGTTCACGGAGCCGTCTTCCATGTCTACTAATCTGCGTTGCTGGAAGTCCGCCTGCATAGCTTGGACGAATGAGTCGAAGAATGCTTTCGCGCGCTCAGTCATAACGTGTTCATTATCTACAAACTCTGCGAGTCCTACGACTGAATGAGTGATAGCTGTTTTATAGCTATCCGGTAAATCAATCGTATCGCCAAGTGCGTAATCAGCGGGCACTTCGACGTACTCTACAGTGATCGTTGTACCTGTTTCCGGCGGCGGATACAAGTAATATCTACGCGGATTACGCGGGTGGCGCATCCAGTTAACGGGAGTGTCCGATGTAGCAGTCGTCCAAGATGGAGCGGACCGATCCATAGTTTGCTTGTCAACTTCACCGATAGCATTGCCGCCGACTACACGGTGGACTTCCATAATACGCGTAACGTTCGCAGGCAGTTCCTGCTCAACTTGGTCAGCTGTTGGCGTTACTGTGCCATTTGTGATGAACAAATCAGGGCGCACCGAACAGGCGGTCTTGATAGACTGGTTAACAAACACAAGTAGGTCAGCGTCCGAGAAGCGCTCTGGCATAAGAGCATTATCGTCGCTGATAACAATCCGCGCTGCGTCAATAATTTGTTGCGGCGTCATCTATTACTCTCCAGGCAAACCTGCAACAAGTTTACTCTTAAACGTGTTGCGCGGACCAAACCGCCGCGACGCATCAGCCTGCAATTCTGGCGACATTTCCGGTGGAGCCTCGACAAGCTCTACTGGAACCGTTACATCTACTTTTGCCTTGCGGCCCTTGAGTGGTACAGGTGCAAACTTTTGCGGGAACGCTTCTGCTTCTGTAACAACCTTCACGCCACCGGCGTTCAGCAGCCGTTCGTTGAACGGAAGGATCGCACCAGTAGAAAGGCTTTGCAAATACTTTTTCATTAGAATCCTCCGTTTAAAAGCAGCGTACCAAGGGCTGTACCAGCTGCTGTAATAGCCATAAGCACTACGTGCATAACGATGCTAACCTCAAACTTTTCTCTACGTAAACGCTGCTTACGCAAGAAGTGCATGTCTTGCTGAAAGTCAACGATTTCATTAGCGTCGTTGACATTCATACCCATAGTCAAAAAGACTTGGCGCACAGCTTCTTTAACGATAGCCCTGATTTCTACTTCGGGCATTACCATAATGTTATCGTTAGTAGTCATTGTGTTTGTCATATCGTTATGCTGGTGCTGAATCTGAAGCATAAAGAGTAACAACGCCGGTATCTTGTTCTTCGTTGTTGCCCGTCCATCTGATCTTAAACGTTATTTCAGAAGTTAGGATGCCGCTTGGGCTCGTTGAAGCTAGAGTCCACGATCTTGATGTGCTAAGCGGTAGCCACGATGAAAACGTCCCCGTTGGCGTATCCCCAGAGTCTAACGTTGCGTATATTTCATACTCACTAATATTAGTCTGGGGTGTAATCCAGTAGCCGTCTACAATAGGTACCCCATTGTAGTATAGGGCGTAGGATCCGTTGTTGTTGAACGAAATGCCAGCTGTTGCTTCACTATATGCTTCAGAAGTAACGCCATCTGGTATTTCGATTACGTTAGGTGCAGCCGACTCACCACTTAGTGCGCCGCAAACAAGATAGAAAATAGACATTACTCAACCCACGGAGCAGCGACGGTCGTGATGGTTGGTGCCACGAGTTCCGCCAGCTGATTAGCTAGGTAAGCTTTCATTTCAACGATCTTCTCGGCATGGGTCTCTTCAACCCAAGCAAGCACGTCTTGTTTAGTCAGATTAGCAAAAGACACGAAGTCCTCGCCGGGCGGTGGAAACTCTACCTTAGACGACCATGTCATGGTGTTTGTCCCGTCGTTAGCTTCGATCTGGTAGACCGCAGAACGCACAATGTAGTCCGGGGTTGACACTTCCAAACCCGGAAGCAAGGTGATTTCATAAGTAACCATTTTGATCTCCTTAAGCCGCTACTGTCGTGCCGCTGTCTACTGCGACCCACACAGACGCGTCCCTAAAAACAATAACACCTGTACCGGCACCAGGGGCTTCACCGTTTTTGCGCCCGTTGCTGGCGTAAGCCATATCACCTGTCGATCCACCGGGCAAGCTTGCTACTGTGTACGACGGCAATCCGAAGGGCACACTTGATGCAATTCGACCTGATGAGTGAGTGAGTGTTGCGTTACCGTTATTAAAGTTAATGACTGCGCCGCTAGCTAGGAATAGATCAGAATAGCCTAACACAGCCCCACCAAGGGCAACGGTATCGTTTACAGCCGGTCTTATTTGTGTTGGCGTAAACTCGTGCGTGGCCGTCAGAGTACCAGCGGTAATTAGGCTAAGCCTGAACAAAGCTGCTTCCGAAGCGCTGGTAATAGTTGTGCCCATACACAACCAGCGTCCGAATATATCTTGGTTACCTGCCGAGTCAGACAGGACCCAGTCACTATACACAGCATCGTTCGTGGCGGGTGTTGCTCTGTCGCCTTCAATGCGGAGCGCTAGAACGGACGCACTGTCTGTCGTGTTAATAAACCGAGCGGTCGTTGTTGAAGCCGCCGCAGCTTGAGAGACAATAAGCTGCCCGCCAGCTAAAGTTAGACTATCAGTGGCGTGCGTAAGGGTCACGTCGCCGTTGTTCCAGTTAATAACGCCGCCCGATGCTAGAAACAGATCGGAAAAACTAATTGTAGCTGACCCTAATGCTATTCCGTCGTTCGACGCTGGACGGAACGCAGTAATACCGACAACAACGCGCTGAGAAAGAACCCCGGCGTTTGTAGTGGAAAAAATCATCGACCCGTTCTCAGCGCCGCTTGTTACCGCGTCGGCAACAACGGTCATGCGGGCCATTTCGTCTTGATTGCCAGCACTGTCTGATAGGCGAAAGGTCATATAAACCTGATCGCCTGCGGCTGGTGTCGCGCGGTCGCCCTGAAAAATAGCCGCCAAAACGGAGGCGTTGTCCCTATCCTGGGTAACTACAATGGTCGGGTTTGTGCTGGACGACCCTTGCTGGAGATTAAGCCGACCGCCCAACATCGTTAGTGATTCGGAAGCGTGCGTCAGCGTCACATTACCGTTATTGAAGTTGATAACAGCGCCGTTGGCGAGGAACAGGTCAGACCAAGACAGCGTTGCAGTGCCTAGGGCAGCAAGATCATTTGTCGTAGGGCGTATAGCAGTGTTGAACGACTGGTTTGCCGTCCACGTCTGCGCCACATCGAGCTTAGCCGTGTCGGCGTCGTAAGCCTGCACAGACGTACCGATATCGGAGGCTTTGAGAATGTTCGACCCGCTGATCGTAGGCTGAACTAAAAAGTCCCAAACACCGGTGTCACGGGCAGTCTCGAACACTTTGATGTTTTGGCCACCTGCGTCGTTGTACGCCCACAATTCCAGGTTGCTACCGGCGTTGGAGCCGGACTCACTATCCGTGTTACGCGCCAAGAGCCAGCGCTCAGCGCCGTCGTAGAGCCAGTGGATATGCGCTACCTGCGCAGGTGTAGCACCATCAATATTAATCCCTGGGAACGTCTGTTGGTCAGTCCATACGTTCTCTTCGTCTCTATAAGCGGCGCGAGATAGATCGTAATCGATTGTTGCTATCTTATCATAGACAGCATTACGGCTTGGAGCGTCGTCAGTGTCGCCGTTCCAAGATGATCCATACGCTTCGTTGTCGATGTTGTTGCCGGTGAGCAGGAAGTCCTCAAGGCTTTTGACGGTCACCCGCAGTTCAACACGAGCACCTTCAACAAAAGGAATAGCAATCGTATCTTCCTGCGCGCGTGTAGCTAGGAAGTTTGTGTTGTTAACTTGTGTAACTTTCACGATCTCGTACGCACCTGTGGTGCTTTCAATCGTGCAATAGAAATAGTCATCAGTACCTAGAGCTGGAAAGCTGCTCGTATCGGTAACTGGAATTGTCGTATCTGTGCTAGTGATATCGCTAGAAAGCGTAGTCTTAGCATTGTTCTTTAGTGTGATACCCACAACGCACCCTTGAAAAAGTGGGGGCCGAAACCCCCACTAATATTAGCTCACAGTAGCCGAGAACGGGGTAGCTTCCGTACCCGAGGCTTGCGAGAAGCCGCGAACAAAGAAGTGGCCCGAGGCAGCGTCCACAACCTCAAAGTATTCACCCTGAGCAGCGAGGCCCGTGGTGGTACGATTGAGGGTGATCGTGTCATCGTTATCAGCAGCCCACCAAATATTCGGTGCAGTCGCCGTATCAGAATCTTGGACAACAAAGCCACGGAACTCATCCGAAGCGCTGCCAACCTTGATAACGTGCGAGTTCGACGTAGCCGTGACGGTCACGAGGAACTTGTACACAGCACCACTGCCGGTGGCTGCAGGAAGGATAGCAGTGCTACCCGCTGCAGTATCAAGTTTAATGGTTTTGCCAGCGTGCTTGGCTGCCGTCAAGGTCAGCGAAGAACCGCAAGCAACAACCGCTTCATTGATAACCGGGTCGTTGATGGTCGGGCTATTGAGCACTTGCCCGTCGAGGGCAATGCCGGTGTAAACACCCATATTAATCTCTCCTAGTTAGGAAGAGGGGGCCGAAGCCCCCGCAACCATTAGTTCGGGTCCAGCATGAACGCGAAGACGCGCACAACAGCGTTCTGAGGAACTGCAGTGTTGAGCAGCAAGTCGATGGTATCGGCGGACGAACCGACGACAACAGCGTTAGCAAGCTTCGTGTGCAGAACCGCGAGAGCGTTCGACGCACCGTCGTTCACGAAGTAGCTCGCCGCTTCCGGAGAACCGCCAGTGAAACCGAGGTCAAACGTTGCCGTGGTGTTGGTCGTTTCCGCGCTAGTGACTTCCATACCCGCGTGGAGAATGACAGCATTAGCCGGGACTTGCAGGACCTGCAGCGTGTCGCCAGCAGCCAGAGCCGTAGCCGAGGCAGCCGTGCGAGCAGCTTTGATCTTTGCAAAGTCGAGAATGACTTCGACGTAGCCCTGACGCTTATCGGAGTGAGCCCCGAAAGCAGCAGTACCCTTGTAGAAGCCAAGCGTATCAGTGTAGTTAGCCATTGTAATTTACCCTTTCAAAGTATCGCTTATGCGAACTCGATGACCGCAGTCGCAATGCACTCAGGCTTAACGACCTTATAGCCGTAAACCTGCAGACCGCGAATGAGGGTACCGAACGTGCTTTCAGCGCGCAGGGTTTCCATGTTCGTCAGTTGCGAGGCGAAGGTCAAGCCGCGCTTGGTACCAGCGATAATGCTGAACTCACCGCTCGACTCAACGAGGTTGTGCGACATGTAGATCGTGAAACGATCAATCATGCCGACGCGACCGTTGCGCATGATGGACGAACCGTCACCCGAGAGCGAGGCGTCCTTCAGTTCCGACTTCTTGATGAGGCCGATTGCCTTAGCCGGGAGGACCAAATAACGGTCACCTTCAGGGCAGTTAGCTTCATCGAGGACCGTGCCGATATCAACAATCAGGTCCGTGATCGAGGTCGTGCCACCGGCGCCGTCCTTGGTGACGGTCAGCGGCGTGCCAGCGACACCAAGGTTGAACGACGCGGTCTTAGCACCGGCGGTCGCGCCTTGGTTGTCGGCAGAAATGCCAGCCAGCATACCGGCGAGCACATCTTGGTCGACTTCAATCTTCATTTGTTCAGACGCGTCCTTCGACCAGGCGTCCATCAGGTTGATGTCCGACTGAACCTTATCAACGTCGTCAGAGACAGCTTGCCAGTAGAGACCCTTATCGATCAACAGTTCAATCGGGTCGCTGTCCGGGCGTTCCACTTGAAGGGTCATACCCTTAGTGTAGCTGCGGATCGTCAGTGTCGGCGTAGTGCGGATGTGCACCGTATCGCCCCACTTCTTGATCTCACCTTCGTAGTCAGTGTTGCTGATCTGAGCGAGCACAGTGGCGTCGTAGAAGTTCTCAATCAGCTTACCGGACCACAGTTCCGGGATAAAATTCCCGGCGTACTGCGGATGACCGGAAGTAACAGGAAAAGCCATTTGTTAGTTCCTTTAGCGTTTTAACTCACGCGGCCTTCTCGCTGTGCAGCGAAAATGTCCGCTTCAATTCTTCGTTGCTCCTCTTTCCGAGCACTGTACTTACCCATAGTTACATCCTTATAGAAGTCTGCAATTTCTGTGCGAGTCCATTTCTTTTTCTGAGTATCACCTGGGATTGTGCCAGCTTTGCTGGTGCCAGGTGCTACTAGACGTTCGAGGTCGGCCTGAGGATTCTGTGTTGGAGCAGGCGTCTGACCCCCTGCTGTATGACGTTTCCATTCTAGAAAGAATCGTGCGACTCTCGACGCATCCATATTCCTGTGCGCGGTAGACAAGAACTGCTGCCGGTTAGCGCCTGTAACAGGGTCAGCTTCAAGGAGCCAGTCCTTGAACGCTTGGCTGTCGTTAATAGCTTTCCAGTCAGGTACTTGTACTGCAAGGCTGTTCCAGTACTCAGCTTGTGTTTTTTCCAACTGCGACTTCGTCAGGTCTTCGACCCTCGGAACAACAGTATTACGGAAACTACCAAGTTCGCTTTCTAGTTGAGCAATGCGGTTCAGATATGCTTCTTGTTGTTTTGCAACAATAGCTTCTGCTTCTTCGCGCGCAGCACGCCGCATCATATCTAGGGACTCACCATACTCTGCTTCGTCAGCCTCAGTAACATATTTGTTCTGCGGCATAGCAGGTTGGTTATTCTTACTCTCTACTGCAACAAGGCGATCTTCAAGATCTTGAATAGCCTGATTGGCGTAATTAAGATCAGTGCGAAGGCGGTTGGTGTCAGCAGTGTACATACCCTGGAGTGTGCGGTAACGCTGATCGAGTTTGTCGTACTCGTCTTTAGAGACGGTTACGGGCGAGTTGTCGACAGGTGGTTGAACAACAGGTTCACTTGGAGTTGGGTCCGGCGTACCGGGATTATCATCCTGGTTGTCGCCTTTCTGCAGCTCGTCTTGGATTTCCTTTGCTCGCGCAATCTGGTCTGCAACTTGTGCGGGTCGTGACATAATAGCTCCTTACGGTGTGCTAAAGTTTGGCTTCGCGGGATGCGATCTGCCGTTAGGTCCATAGGCTTCCAGATCGGCAAGTAGTTCTTGCAGCATCTGGCATCGGCCTTGGAATAGTTGGATCTTATCCACATTCATATGTGGTAGATCATTGAGAAACCCGTCTAGCTTTTGCTTCAGGTATTTCTCGTACTGCGGTACGTGCTGATTAAGCCTACGCAGTGTATCTTTATCATCAGCAGAAAGCATCATTGCGTACCCTGTGGGACTAGTGTTGCTGCTGCTCCGCCTGCGGGTGACCCATCAGGCAGCGTTGGTGTAGCGCCAGGTAGCTGAGTAGAAGGGTTACCTGTACCCTCCATCATCTGTGCCATTTGGCCCTGTTGCATCTTCATTTGTAGTTTGGTACGGGATGGTACCACCTCTTCTGCAGGCATCTGCAGGCCCTTGCTGACTTCCCGTAGGACAGCGGCACGACCTTCAGGTCCCATGATCTGGAAGTCAATCGGGTTACCTGTAGCATTGAGGAATTCGATACGACGAACTTCAGCAGTCTCTTTAACCGCCAAGTTAATCGCGCCCTTAGGTTCACAATATGCGTCACCCTTGATAGATTCATCTGGGTCGAATCGCATGTTGTAAATAAACTGAGCGGTTACGATTGGTTTAACGATGTAGTTGTCGACGTAAGAGACGACCTGCCGGATAGATTTACCTGCAGCGCCCATAAGCATACTGAGACCAGAACTAGTACGACCGGCCCCAGTAACAGAAATATCGCCTGAGACATAAGATGGAATCCCTGAGTATTCATCCGCCAGTTTATTGAACTCCTGGAAAATACCCATGAGCTCTTGCGCTCGGCTATCCGGCTGTTCAAACTTAATTGCATCACCGCCCGCGCCAGATTTATCTGACGTGACTTGCCAAATCTTCCACGGAATAACCTGCGAGATATCTTCGCCTGGAGCTAAACGACTCACGTCGATGATAACTTGCGGGCCAGAAGCAATACCCATGTTTGCAACTAGTGCGCGGATAGCCGCGTTACAGGCCGCTTGCACAGGCTCCACTGCTTCAGGAATAGCCCGGCCCCAGAACGCGCCTGGAACCTTAAACATAGAAGTAGCGTAGTACGGTTTCTGCCCGAGCGGATCGTAATTCAACATCGCCTTAATGACGTTGTTACCTACAATCCATACGCAGGCGTCATACTCACGCGCGCTATCAGGTACTTGTTCTTCGTCAAGCCCCCATTCACGTAGCATCTTTCCAGAAACTTTACCCCAGAATTCAAGGCAATCGAACATTTCTGTTGGGCGATACCAAGTGCTGTGTTTGTTTTCGAGTTCGTTCTTAGTCAGCTCAACGTGCGAAGTGAACCACGAACTGCGTGGACCTTCGTCAAGCGACATACGAATAGCAGCGTCATCAAACCCTGGAACACCAATAAGCGCAGCCAAGTCGGTGCGCGTCATCGGTTTATGTTCAAAGACATATCCATCTTGCAGGTTCTCTACGCCTGGTTCGGGATACACACGGAACGGATCTACTCGTTCATAGATCGGCATAACTTTAGCCGACACTTGTGCCTTCGCTTTACCAGCTTCGTCAACACCCCAGCCGAGGACGGGTTTCTTACGAATAACTGGGCCCTTAACAAAAGCAGTCGGGTACGTGCATAGATCAGTGACGAAGTCATTAAACGCGTCGTACCATCCGCCTTCGGCAAACTGGTCTTCGATGCGGCGTTGCATCAGATCCGCTTTATGTTGCGCAGCTTGCGCCATCTTACGGACTTGCTCTTCCTCGTACATTTCCTTAATGGACGGCATTTCACCAATCTCTGGTGCTACACCTGTACCCTGAATGAGCTGCAAGATTTCGTTCGTAAACTCTTTTTCAATTCGTTCTTTGTCTGCTGGAGACAGTTCTGGAATTGGGGAAGCTGTTAGTTTCCACGGGGGAGCACCGCCATCAAGCAGAATATCGCGTATCCAGCTTTCAGCTGCACGGCACTTAACATCTGTAATAGGCATAAAGATCAACGGCTGTCCGCTCATTTCGATCTGAACAACCTTATCTGGCTCGTACTCACCACGGCGCTGACGCATAGCTTTAAGCATACGAGTCTCAATCGGCATTTTCGCCATACGCGCGGGGTCCCAACAAGAACGCACGTACGCCGCTAGATTAGAAATCAGCGGCGTGTTCTGGCGTTCTTGTGCTTCTTTACGGGCTTGTTCCTCGGCGCTCATTTTATCTAGTTGTTCGCCTGAAAACACCCGCATAATGCTGGGATCGTTCATTAGTCAGCCTTTTTTACTGTTTGGCTTTGCACAGCGGCACTGATTTTATTGAACAGTACAGCCGCATCACCGGCTACAGGGAGGCCGCCGTTTTTCACAGCCAGGTCTAGAAGTTTAGCTAGTACCTGCAGTTCTTGCACCGAAAATTCAACAGTTACGTTTTCCATGTGCCACCTTTTATTATCGGAAAGCGATGACCACGTCCACATTGTCGCCTGTGCCGCCGGTTACAGACGGTTTAAAGTACACAGCAGAGCTAGAAAACTCTTGGATCTTAGCCGCCGTAGCGCTGATGGCGTTACCCGCTAGATCCGTAAGCGTAGCCCACGTGCTGTTATCATTCGAGCCTTGGAGTACAGCAGTTGCACCACCGAACGTACCACCGAACGTGACAGACGCACGAGTTGCGCCCTTGCCGCGTGACGTATTAAGCGCCGACGGGGTGTCAGTGGAAGTAGTAATGCCAGTCCAAGTTGCCGTAATAACGTCACCGATTGATCCGGTTGACGGAGTAATAGTAGCCATTTATAGGGCCCCTTTATAGAAAATCTGCGCATTGTAACACAAAATTACAGGCTTGTCAAGTCCAAGCTGCGTAAGAAACACGTTTTACTGGTTTTGCTGTGATAGGTATCTGCCCTGCAAAATCGGAAATATGCAGAGCCAAATACTGCAGTGCTTCAGCTACGTGTGAGTGATTATTCTTTTCGATGTTCCCAGTCTTAGGGTGGAAGCGATATCCACCCATCATCGCTGCCTTAAGCGACGTACACGAATTATCCATTAAGAACGCAGGGTCGCCGTCAACCTGACGCATCAGGTAGTCGTCGACAGCATTGAGTCGTCGCACTGGATCGTTCGTGCTCGCGAGGATAACGGAGAATCCTTCCTCTTCGATAATCTGTTTGACAGACTTCTCGTCGCCCTGTTGCCGGTTACGACCAGAAGGGTCGATAACCAGCTGGATTTTCTGGCCTGGAAATTTCTCAGCCAGCAACGGCTTAAGCTTCGTACGACAGAAGCGCTGAACGCCCATGTCAAAGCCCGTAGCCTCTCCCAAGATTAGCATCCGACCACGTGGGTCTTGTTGTCCGATGACCGCAGCAGGTGTTAGCCCAAGATCCATGCCCACGATGATGGGGCGGACCGATCCTCGGACGTAGGTGAGTGGGTGCTTAGCGACATGGTAGTTAGGTTGAAAGTACTTGTAAACCGGTGTACCAGCAAGAGAATGCCCATACTCACCGTCAATAAAAGTTCTAATATATTCATCGCTTCGCCCCTGTGTATCGTAGTATCCTTCGGGTAGGTTCTCGATATTCTCAGCGTACGGAGACCGACCACTTGGCTGCTTGAAAACAACCCAACCGTTATCGTTCGGACTCACACCGTCGGTGGGATCGATATGCTCCATCTGATAGTACCACCAGGTATCAATGGTTGGTGGGTTGGTGTCTCCCCACATTCCATGCCAAGTTGCACCCCCATCTTTCTTAGACGGATAGCGACCAACACGTTTTGACATAGCATCGACAATTTCTGGGGCAATGTCGCGACACTCGTTAAACCAAGCGCCGGTGAGTTCGAGCGAGTTAAGGTTAGCAACATCGTCCGCGTCGTCAAGGGCTCGAAACATAATTTCACACCGGATGTCTCCGACTTCAAGAAAATATGTTTTAGTCGTACGCATGAAGTGCCCACAAACACCATCGGGGAACCAGTCCAGGAATGTCTTGATCGTCGTATCAGCGAGCTGGCGAACCGTTTCACGGACGACAGCAAACCGTGTGCGTCTAAACCCATCTTTACCAGGCTCCTGTTTCATAGCACGTCGTAAGATCTCAAAGCACATGCCCACGGACTTCCCGCTACCGACCGGTCCCATAATGACCCGCATCTTAGCGTCAGACTCGTAGAACGCCTTGACTGTCTTAGACGGCGTATACTCGATGTGTTCCATGTTTACTCTCGATGTGCTTTACGTCAGTAACTTCCCAGTCTTTATCGAAACACGACCCACACCGAGCCACAAACATTTTGTCCATGTGCTCCTGCGTGTCCTCCAATTCGTGCTCTCCCGGCTCAAACTCAGACGCAAAGTGTACGTGCTGTCCGCAGTTGCGGCAGTCCAACCCTACTTCAATCATTTGCCAAGCTCCAACGTTTCAATCACTAGTCCTGTCGCGGTATCCCGCTCAGCAGCAACCTGCACTGCAGTCTTCGAGTTAGCCCCCATGCTCAACGCACCGTACGCGAACTCATACCCACTACCTAGTGCGTAGGTAGGTGCATCAGATACGAACCACCCAAGTGAGTCGTGACACTCGATCTTCTTATCAGGGCGGATTATAAAGGCCGATGCCTCATAGTTATCAACCTTAAGCTCAGGCCGTTTGCCCCGCTCACCCTTCATGAACCAACGCAAAAACGCAGCAACGAGCGACGCCGACCCGGCCCCGCCCGCAAGCGCCCCATCTTTCTTGCGCTTGACAATCTTAGTCGTCGTGCCGTCGATCACACCGTTAGCGGTGACCCGCCGATCAGCGGACAGCGTTTTGCCGTCCCAGACAATAGTGGTCACAGCGGAAGCTCCTGATCGTACACGTCGTAGTCATTATGCGGCGGGTATACGTCTCGGTAGTACATCTGTGAGTTAGCACCCGGTTCGCCACGCTCGATGTCAGTCGCGCAGAACTCGTGATTCTCCCCGCATCGCGGACACGTCTGCGACGTAAGGTGGCGCTGTGCCTCCTTACCCGCACCGTAGAAATCCAAGAACCGGTCGTCTGTGAACGCAACAGCCCGTTTGCCCAGGCAGTCTTCGTCCGCAGCGGTCATCATAACCCGATAATTATACTTCGTCATACTCAATCACCCTAGCTTCTTTAGGTGGTGGAAGCACTGGATCACCCATGTTAATGGTAATGGTGACCCCTTTACCGTCTGTCTCGCCCTTGTTGGTTGGCTCGTAGTTGGCCATTTTGGTAACCCACTTGATAAGATCCGCCCGCACAGCAGCCGACACCTCTTCATCGTGTATGATCCGCCACGCTGTGTCAAGCACAAGTTCAGCCTGTGTCTGCGCCTTAAGGCGAAACGTCAGCCCCTGCTCACGGAGCGACTCGCGCAACTTATCCAGCCGTTGGTTAAACAGCGGATCAAGCGCGAACCCATCTAGATCCTCTTGCGTCAGCGAGTACGACTCTAGCAGGACGTCGAGTGTATCACCCGACCCTTCGAGCGTCATCGCTAGGTCCAGTACGAACCTATCCGACCACTTACGTTTCAGTGGTGCGGGAAGCATCACTGATGTCATGCAGGTCCTCGCACCGTCGCATTACTCACGATAGAGCCTAAGCGTCTAGCGGCGTCAATTGTGTTGTTTGCATATACCACGAATGTACACATTACGCCTTCGTACTCAAACTCGCACACGAACTTCTGCAACTTCTCTGAGTTGGCAGCTGTCGTCTTTTTGGTCGTTGGTTCCTTCTCCAAGGACAAGTTATAAAACTCATGTTCCTTCATTAGTTGACCCCCGGCTGAATAATGAGGCTGGGTGCAGCGCTGCTACCGCCCGCCATTTCACGCAGCTTATCTGCCAGGGCTTCGCAAATTTCCTTCTTCAGGTTTCCGCTAACGTTACCAGTGATGTAAACGTGCGGCTCTCCGCCGGATGCAATAAGGCCCATAACCATGTGTGGCCCACCGAAACTATCGATGTGTTTGCTCAGTGGGTCAAGGTGGTGCTGTAGGAATGATGTTGGTGTAATGGCTACCATGGAAAGCTCCTTAGGCTGTGCGGATAGTGTCCGGTTCTTTCATACGAGTGGGGTGCTGTTCTGCAAAACGACGAAAATCAGCTGCACACACCCTTACAATAGACCGGTGCTCTTCATCTGAGCAGGTATCCGCGTACGCAGAAATTGCAGCTGCAGCATGGCGGTCTCGCGCCCGAAAAATAAACACTGGTTCGTCGTCAGGGATGGGTTCGTTACTGGCACGATTAACAAATTGTCCGTTAACTACTGCGTACTTTGGATCGTTAACTGGTGTTAACATGGAAAGCTCCTTCTACTAAACCTACTGGGAAATGGCAGGGGTGTCAGTTTCCACAATCTACACTTGCAGGTAGCAGGCTGACACCCCTGCAATACACAAGCGGCTTCCCAAACGCTTGCGACAGGGAGGTTTTATCTCAACCTGTTCGTATAACCTATTGGATTTTTTGGGAGTTGTCAACAATAAAAATACTTAACAGTAGTGTATACATTGGTTTTTGGGGTCGTGCTTTATGAGGTTGCATCTATATTTAGCCGGGGTCGCGCCGCTGGCCGTGTACGGGGGGGCCTAGTCTCCGCGTAGAGATAGGCTTAACTGTTTGTTTACCGGTTTGTGGTTTTATACTAGGCATCGCAGCGAGCCCTAGCAAATCGCCTGCGATAGTTCTTTGACATAGGTGCACGCACTAGGGAGCGTGACCAACCCACTGAAAGGGTTAATATCATGGCAAGTGCATGGCCGATGAAAAGCGAAACCACGCAACGCGGAAACCAAGTTGGCGGGCCTGTCCTGCTTACTTGGGACCACACCGGCGCAATCGTGCTGGAGCGTGCAGGATCGCAAAAAAGCGACTTGGTTTTTGAGCCGGACGACTTGGAAAGCCTTTGGGCAACCATCCAAGACGCCGGATTGAATGCCGATCCGGCTTTCGTTCGCCTCTACGGAACGGAACGCTGGGGTAACGGCGCCGAAGCGCACAAAGCGCTTGCGGGCGACATCGTTCGCCCGCGCGTTGACGGCGCTGGGAACCGTAAAGATAACGGTTACTCGGCGAAAATGCTCGCAAAGTTCGAGCATGTCGCGCTTCAGCTTCGGCTTATGAACGGCAAACCCTCGCTTTGGGTTTACCAAGAAGAGCCGATCAAGTCGCGCAGCGGCGGCAACGCCAAGCCGAAACCGGCGCTTGAGATCAAGCGTGTGTCCATTGGCGGCAACGTCAAAGATGAACCACGCTCGGCAACGCCGCGTGGTCCGCAAATCAATCGCAGCAATCGTCGCCGCGACTAACCGGCGGTAACGTGCAACGGGGCTCTAGCAGAACGCTAGAGCCCCTAGCATCGGAGGCGAAACGATGTACAAAAAGAAAGCAATCGGGCGAAACATAAAACAAAAAATGCCTGCGCGCTTCCGCACTGAATGCGCAATCTGTGACAAATATGTCACATGTCGGCAAGTCGCTGGCGTGTGGTATTGCGTCGCGGTTTGTGCTGATAAGGTCGAACGCGAACGCGAAAAGACACTCTAAAGGCTTGGGTGTGGTGGATTAATTGCAATTAGGAATGGAGGCTAAAGATGTCAAAATATCAGGCAATAACAGGCAATGGCAACCGCCGTAACTTGTCGGCCACTACTCACGCGGCGGCAGTTAAAGAGGTCTGCCGCCTGCTCCAAAAGCCTGAACTGCCGCCGTACGTTAGCGTGGTCCGCACGGTGGGATAACGTCTTAGCCATTCTCTGACCTCGTGTCTGGGTAAACTTAGGCGCGGCGTAAGCCGCGCCTCTTTTCTTGAAGGCGTTGCGTTTGGTGGGGATAATTAACATGGAGTAAACCTATGTTTGCATCACGCTTGGCTCAAGCAATCATGAAAAGCGAAGAATGGTTCGCTAAGGCGCTTCAGTATGAAGCTAAAGGCGACTCTATCGCCGCTGATCGCTGCTTGCGCCTCGCAATCGAAGCAGAAGCAAAAGCGTTCGACTGAACTCCACACCTAACTCAGACCCCGGCTCGAAAGAGCCGGGGTTTTTCTTTGTCTATATTCTGGCCTTGTTTATTGTTAGTCATAGGTCAAAGGTTAACGTTCGTTAACGCCCCCGATTCTTCGCTTCGCTCAGCCATAGGCAGGGGGGTCCGGGGTCGCACTTGTACGCGCGTCAGATGCGCACACGCAGGGGGCCCCAATAACCCGCGCGAGTCGACGAGTAGATGTTGGGTTTCTTTACGTAAAGAAACACTACATCTAGGTCAAGTGTAAAGAATTTAATATTTTAGATGGCAAATACTTTACGTAAATCACAAGTGTAAAGTATTTTAGGGAAAACTCTTTACAGTCCGATGGTATGTTTCTTTACGTAAAGAATCGCTGCGGCCCTTATTTTCCAAGGGGTTCAGGGGAGTGGAGGCCAAAAGCCTTGTTAAGCTTGTTGTGAATGTTATGAGAATATTATAATCATTCATACGTTTTGACCCCCAAAATTTTTTAGATGTTAGCCTTCTTTACGTTAAGAAACTGCCATATTTCCACCCCCTTAAATTACCCAACATTACCTCAAATAACATAACAAGTTTAACAAGCTCATTGTAAACTTACTACCCGCAACCCCTTGAAAATAAAGGACTCTTTACAAACTTTACGTTAAGTAACACCTATTTTTGTAAAGCGTTTTCCATAACAAATTGTAAACTTTCACCACCACCACTATGTCAACCTTGTCAATCCGTCTTTACACACCAAAACTCACCATCGCCACTTGTCTTTCCACTATTGTACATTCGTATTCAAACCCCAACCCCCCTAGGGGGTTGACATCCCGGCGGGGCCGGTTTACGCTCCGGGACCGTCGGGCTCCGGCCATTTACGGCGGCTTTCAACCACTCTCATGAGGTGTTCCAATGTCCAAGCTTCTCGGGACCACATTCAAACATGGTGACATTGTCACCTTCAAGAACGGCATGGTTGGTTCGATCACGCTGAACGGCCGTATCGCACTGACCAATCAGAACGGTATCACGACGCCGCCGAAGCACATGCCAGATGCTGAAGCGTATCTGCAGCTCAACGAAGCGGTGCAAATCGACGTCGCCGTCAAGGACCCGAACAGCAAGTCGCTGTACGACAAGCTCAAGCTCGTCACCATCTGGTGCGAAGAAGAGCGCAAGCAACGGCTCGACATCGAGGTCGTCGATGAAGCGGACTTCGAGTCGGCGCCGTCTGGCTACACGACACAACAGCTGCAACAAATCGCCGCCTAACACCGACCCTGGCGGGCTAGTCACACTTGGATGCTGACCAAGTGTTTGGGGCTGCGACAGTCGGTGCTTCAGCAACACCATTAGCCTTCGGGTGGCTGTCGCCCTATTATGGAGTATTGACATGAACTGGCTTAATCTATCCAATGCCATTGAGTACGAAGTACAGTTCAGCATTGACTGGATGGTGTACCACGACCTCTACAACATGAACCTTAGCCGTGGCGGTTGGTATGGCTATACTCATGGCTCGTACACACCACCGCTAAAGCACTAAGGAGCACTGACATGAACTGGCGAAACATTGGCAAAGCTGTAGCCCTTCAAGCCAGCTTTGACATGACGAACAGCAACATCACTACTACTAACGCCAAACTTGCTGCTCTCGGCTATGTTGGCGCCCTACCACTTGCCAAGAAAGAGTGGGTCGTTGTTTGGTGGGGTGGTAAAGACCCAAAGTAATGTGTCTCTTGTACTCTGCGGAGTGCAGCAGTCACACTATGGAGGACGCTATGGTGCGGAACAATTCTATCTGGGTACGATACCCATCGGTTATTGGGTTGTCCTACAACGCCTGGTCAGTGCATGGCACCAAGCGAATCATACCTCGTGGTGGCCCATTAAGCCCAGCTGCAAAAGCTGCCAATAAGCGAGCCAAGAAAGCCCGTAGAGCGGATAGGCTCCGGGTAAAGCTGTCCAACAGAGAGTGGTTTGCTCATCACAGCACTGGTTGTCCGCTGTTTCAGCTACCACCTTCGCTGTACTTTAACCTCCCAGTATAGGAGCAGTCAATGAACTGGCAAATCATCGCTGAGGCTATTCGCCGTGACGCCGCCTATTGGATGGCTCTCGTCGTTTGTCCCAATCGCGACCGTTGGGTTGACACCTATCGGTTCTTCTACAACCACGGCGACCGAACGATCACGTTCAAAGTGCCGTTCGTCGTTGACTTCGAGAAGGAACTCTGTGGATGAAGCACAAATCAATGCTCAATCATGACCGTGGCGTTATGGTCGCTGTCATGACGAACGCTGAGCGCTTGTTCAAGCGCCTGGCCAAGATCAACGACAGAAAGCTGTCCTTTGAGGCAGACGTTAGGAAGGACAAGTACATACTGCTTGTCCGCTTCGGCGACCAGCACTACAAGGTCACGGTCAAGCCGATCTCTGCTAAGCGGTTCGATAAGGCGTAGCCATGTTCGACCAGCTAGTTGAAGCCCTTGACTTCATGCTAAAAGCAGTGGCCAAGGCGGACGCTGACAAGCTCGTTGCTTTCGCTGCTATTCGGCGCAGAGCAACGGAAACACAGTTCACCGTTGTTGCTGAGGGTGAACTCTACACGATCACAGTACGGAGGGTTGAATGACCAACCATTACACCTGTTACAAAAAAGG
>JACCDR011649586.1_pt1 | contig 62113 bp, 92 predicted proteins | sample 7446431 | NCBI WGS metagenome assembly JACCDR01 (sample SAMN15323443, study PRJNA562643) | freshwater metagenome | isolation source: river surface water | place: USA:Blue River Watershed | collected 2017-08-17 | reverse complement strand
GTGGTGGGGGTGGTGGTGGCGGCGGTGGTGGTGGCGGTAGCCGCAAGCCTTTCGAGCTGACCGACGGCGCGTTCACGCTGCACCCCACCCGCGAGAAGAAGAACGATCGCTCGCCCGACTTCAACGGGCAGATCAACCTGGGCGGCCAGCTGCACTGGATCTCGGTCTGGGAGAAGGAAGGCCGCAACGGCACGTACTTCTCCGGCTCGGTCGGTGACGCCTACGAAGGCGACAGCGTGGTCGCGGTCGGCTCCAGGAGCGGCGGCCGGGGAGAGTGACAGGGGAGCAGCGAGCGCGCCTTCGGGTGCTGCTTCCCCTCAGCGCAGTGAGAGCGGGACGAGCTTCGACGACATGGACGACGACATCCCGTTCTAGCAGAACCTGACGCGAACGCCAGCCGAGCCTGTGGTGGGCATCCTGATCGGCGTGACTCCCCGGAGAGACGGGGACTACTCGGAGAGTGGCTTGGAGGCTAGGGGCGCCGTTCAGCTCCGCAGCCTGACACACACCCAGGCCACTCCCCGAGGGGTTGTCCCTCGAACCTTGGAGATCGAGATGAGTGAAGAGAACAGCGGCGCGAAGCCGGAGACGCCCGAGGGCGTGGAGGTGCTGACCGAGACCGACGCCCAGAACTCGGGCCTGGAAGAGTTCCTGAACAGCCTGCGCAACCCGCCCAAGCCCGAGCGCCCGGCCGACGCCGAGCCCGCGGAAGACGTCCTGGCCGCCATCGACGCCGCCGGCGTGACGGTGCTCGACCTGGTCAAGCGCATCGAGAAGTACCTGGACGACAAGGTCAACCTGCAGAACTTCCTCGAGCACGAGAACCAGTCGAGCGGTGGCGATGTCCCCTTCCTGGAAGGCACCCAGCGCCTGATCGACAGCAAGTCGGGCGCCGTGCTGAGCACCGGCATCGGCAACCTCGTGGCCGGCTTCGAGCTGCTGCGCCGCGCCGTGACCCACCGCGTGGGTCTCTGATCCTGGCTGGTGTGTGAACCGGGGGTGGCTGCGGCCGCCCCTCTGGAACCTTGGAGAACCGAATGAAGAAGATGATCCTGGCCCTCGCGGCCATCGTGGCCCTCGCGGCCTGCAGCGACAAGGCATCCTTCGAGGAGGTGGACGTCCAGCGCGGCGTCGCCAACGAGAACGCCCGCTTCAACGCCAAGCGCTGGGTCGGCGAGAACGGCTTCAGCCACCTGGACATCCTGGCGCGCGGCGACAGCACGCAGCAGGCCACGTGCCCGCAGGGTGACGGCTGGGCCTCGGTCGACCTGATCGACCCGAAGAACAAGCAGACCCAGGTGGCACTCAAGTGCTCGACCGTCAGCGCCAACGTGGGCTGCATCAAGGCCGAGGACTTCAAGGCGCGGCCGACGCTCTCCCAGCAGGAGAACAAGTGCAACGCCGACCTGCCCCGCACCCTGAAGAAGCTGGCCGAATGAGCGCGCTCGACATCGTCATCGCTTTCGGTGGCCTGGCGGTGTTCGCGCTCGGCGTGGCAATCGGCTGGGTCGCCCGCGGCATCGAGCGCACGGTGGAGGGCATCTGGAAATGAGGCTCTTCAACCGCATGGCCTCTCTGGCCACCGCGCTCCTGATCGGTGCCGGCATCGCGCCTGCGCCGGCCCGGAGAGAGGGTGATGGCCCGCCGGCACTGAGCCCGTGGAGCCTCTTCCGGGGCCAGCACAAGAACCCCGAGGCCAACAATCGGCGCCAGATGAAGCGTCGGTACGGTGCTCGCCAGGTCAAGCGTGCCCTCAAGTCGGCAGCCCGCGGCGACTACTACCCATTGACCGAGAAGGTGCGCCGGTGATGCCCAAGCCCACCGTGCACTACGTGGGCGAGGCCAAGCCGCACTGGAACGGCGCCTTGCTGGTCCCGGTGGATCACCCACGGGCCGGCGAGGACGCCATCACCAACGGCAGGCAGGTCTTCACCAGCGACGTCGTGTCCTGGGACAAGGCCACCGGCCGCATCGAAACCCTCAACACCATCTACATCCCGGAGGTCGCCAATGGGGATTGACATCGGGTCCTCGCTGTTCGTCGGGCTGCCCCATCCTGAGCTGGTGGCCGGTCTGCCGGTCGGGCTGCAGGAGCGCCTCAAGACCGAGGACTACTACAACATCCTGTCCGAGGATGGCGAGCTCCAGCTCGAGCGCGCGTTCCCCTGGTTCGACGCCGGCCCCGAGGACTGCCTTTGGGGATACCACGTGGCGCACGTCGGGTATCGGCCCCAAGTCCTCAGCCTCGCCGACCTGGAGACCAAGACCGCTGCAGCGCTCGTCAAGTTCAAGTCCAAGACCGGCCTCGATGGCCGCCTCTATCTCACCAACCACGTCACCTAAATCATGACCAAGCACGTCAACCCCTTTCTCCAGGTCGCCGAGTTCAACCGGCTGATCGGCAACCTGCCCCAGGGCCCCAAGAGCGACAAGTCCGGCCTCTACGCCAAGCTGTTCGCCGAAGAGGTCAAGGAGACCTGCGACGCCCTGGCGCTGCTGGATGCTGCGCAGGACGACGCCCAGCTCCTCGAGGCTGTCACCGATCTGGCGGATGGCCTGGTCGACGTCACCTACATCGCCGCCGGCTGGCTGCACATCATGGGCCTGGACGCCCGCTCCCTGTTCGCAGAGGTGCACCGCTCCAACATGGCCAAGATCCATCCGGACGGCACTGCCCACCTCCGCGAGGACGGCAAGGTCCTCAAGCCCGAGGGCTGGACCCCGCCGAACCTCAAGCCCCTGGTTGCCCGCCAGCTGGGCCTGATCAAGCGCGTGGGCAAGGACATCGACGCCCAGATCGACCGCAAGATCAAGGCGCAGGCCGCACTGGACGCCGAGCTGGGCCAGGGCAGCACGGTCGAGCGCATGTTCTCGGTCGAGCAGGCGGCTCTGATCTGCGGCGTGGGTGAGGACCTGATCCGCCAGGCCATCGAGGCTGGCCAGATCCGCCACAAGGTGTTCGGCGTCAAGACGGTGCGTATCCCCGAGAGCGCACTGGCCGAGTTCCAGAAGTGAGGCTCTACACGGTCCAGGAGGTGGCGGAGATTCTCCGGGTCCACCCCGACACGGTCCGCCGGCGCATCAAGGCCAAGACCCTGAAGGCCGGCCGCACCGGTGGGCCGAAGACGCCCTGGCGCATCTCGGACGCGGAGGTCAAGCGGGTCATGGCTGCGGCGAGCGAGCCGGAGGGGGCGGCATGAGTGCCCCAGAAGACCGAGAGGTGTTCGAGGCGTGGATGACTGCGCGCGACGGCGACTTCACTCACTGGGAGTTGTGGCAAGCGGCGGCAGCTGCTGGTCAGGCTGCCGCCGAGCGCCTGCAGCGGGAGAACCAGGAGCTGCGCACCGTGATGATCGCGGCAGCCGAGGAGATTCACGCCCACTGGGACGCGCACTGCGACGCCGAGGGCTACGGCCCGGCCAACCTGATGCGGCGCCTCGAGGAGGGCATCCCCTCCCGCTACGCCTACACCGTGGGCGACTTCGCGGTGCTCAAGGCCGAGCGTGACCAGGCCAGGGCCCAGGTGGAGCGTGCTGCCCAGCTGTTGAGCGGGATCCATGTTCTGCTGTACCCGCCGCCGGTGACGACTGCCGAGGGTGTCACGATGGTCTTCCGGCCGGAGGACCCGCACGCCTGGGTGCAGAACCTGAGCGACCGGATCCGGGCGCTGCCTGATGAGCTGGAGAAGTTGCGCGGCGACCAGGCCCACCCTATCTCGGCAGACGACCCAGGCATCTACGAGTTCTGGGACCGCAGCGAAAGGTGAGCTGCCATGGCTGGCACATTCAGACCGAAGTTCCAGTGCAAGTGCCCCAAGTGCGGGTGGACCGGTGATCGCGCCCGGGAGGCGCGGGCGTGTCCCAAGTGCGGCCACTGGCACCCGAGGCGGGTGGTGCGGGAGCAGCCGGAGCGCGCTGCGCAGCCGCGCATCTGGAACTGCTGGACGCGCAACTACAGCCGGCGGGACGATGGCTACATCACGCACGCCTTCGATGAGCTGAGCGAGCAGTACCAGAAGCACAACCGCACCCTGTGCGGTGCGCAGATAGCCGATAGCGGCTTGGTGTCTCTGGGCGAAGACGGATGGAAGCCCGGATGCTTCAGGTGCTGCCGCATCCTGACGGGGCTGCGGATGTTGACGCCAGACTAGATTCTGGCCATACTGGCCTCCTTGTTGAAACCTTGGAGGCCCACAATGGCACTTGTGAAGATGGACGGCAGCCCCTACTGGTGGCTCGACATCACCGTCCCCGCAGAACTGCACCACGTCCACGGCAAGCGCATCCGGCGCACCACCGGCACCGCGGACAAGAAGCTGGCCCAGCAGTACCACGACAAGGTCAAGGCGGACCTGTGGCGCCAGGACAAGCTGGGCGAGCGGCCGCGCTACACCCTCAAGGACGCCATCGACCGCTGGGAGAAGCACGCCACGGCGCGCAAGCTGCGTGACCAGGAGGGCGTGAGCTTCAAGCTGAGCTGGTGGGCCGAGCAGCTGGGCGAGAAGCGCGAGCTGGCCTCCATCCGGCGGGCCGACATCCTGCGTGCCGTCGAGGGCAAGCAGACCATCCCCAAGAACGCGAGCGAGAAGCCGCGCCCGGCGTCGCCGGCCACCATCAACCGGTACCTGGCTGCCATCCGCGGCCTGCTGCGCTTGGCGTCGCGCGACTGGGACATGATCGACTCTGTCCCCAACTTCTCCCTGCTGCCCGAGCCCAAGGGGCGCGTGCGGACGCTGGACAAGCCCGAGCTGGTCAAGCTGCTGGCCGAGCTGCCGGAGTGGGCGCGCGGGCCCTGCGTGTTCGCCCTGGCCACCGGCCTGCGGCAGGGCAACGTGGTGCCCCTGCAGTGGTCACAGGTGGACCTGGTGAAGGCGCGGCTCCTGGTGGGCGCCGAGAGCTTCAAGAACGGCGAGGACTTCGGTCTGCCCCTGAACGAGGTGGCGCTGGGGATCCTGACGGCGTGCCATGGCCAGCACAAGACCGCCGTGTTCACGCGCGACGGCAAGCCGCTGTCGGCCATCCCGCACAAGGTCTGGAAGGCGGCCCTGGCCAGAGCCGGCATCGAGAACTTCAAGTGGCACGACCTGCGCCACGTCTGGGCCACGACCATGATCGAGTCCGGCGCGGACCTGGATGAGGTGCAGCAGCTGGGCGGCTGGAAGAGCCGGGCCATGGTGCTGCGCTACGCCCATTTCCGAACCGAGCATCTACGGACTTCCTCGTCGAAGGTCGACAAGGTCTTTGGTGACCTGCTGCCGAACAATCCGCAGGTCACGCCGATCGGTGCGGCGCATTCTCGTCAGAGTGCTGGTTGAAAGTTAGCGGGTGCTCCGCTCGGAACACCCGCTAATACTGGTGGGCCCTGAGTGACTCGAACACTCGACCTACGGATTAAGAGTCACCAAGTTTCCTTGTTTCCCAGGCGCCTCGATGGTCAGAGTGATCTCTGCCGTCCGAGGCGCTTGTGCATTGTTGCGCAACATCCGACGCCATGCTCACGCCAGAGTGCTCTGGCGAACACGACTTGTTGACGGGGTCCCCAGCTACAAGTATCCTTGTGCTTTCCACAAGCCAAGGAGATGACGATGGACGTCAAGCCGGTTGATGAGATGGGGTTCGCGGAGCTCAAGAAGGGCATCGCGGACCTGACCAGGACGGTTCCCCCTTCGTTCCAGAACTGGGACGTGATGAAGGCCCGGGAGTTCAAGAAGGCGGTGGCCAAGGCCAACTCGTCGGCAGAGGGCGGCAAGGAGCACATCATGCGCCCGGCCCTCAAGGTGCTGCGGGGGTTCTGGCAGTGAAGGCACGCGAGCGTATCCTCCAGGCCCTGCGGAGCAAGGCCATGCGGTTCGGTGAGCTGCGCGAGGCGGCCCACACCCACACCAGCACGCTGACCAAGGTGCTGGGCGAGCTCGAGGCCTCCAACGAGGTGCTCCGCCAGGGGCCGAAGGGGCGGTACTTCTGGTACCTGCCGGAGGGCCCCTACAACCCCGACGAAGAGGATCCCTGGAAGACGGACCCCGCCATCGAGCGGGTGTCGTCCATCTTCGACTACGCCGCCAGGATCCTTAATCCGCCGCAGCCCGCTGCAGCCGCTTCTGCGCCTCGGCCCGCCGCGCGATCTCGCTCTTCCGGGCGGCCAGCAGGTCCAGCTGCTCGCGCTTGACGTCCCCGCTCAGCGTGGGGTCGACCTCGATCCGGCGCATCTGCCGGTTCACCGCGGCGATCTCCCGCTGGGCGGCGGCGTACAGCCCCTTCAGGGCCATCACGTCGCCACGCTCGGTGGCCAGGGCGCGAGCCTCGTCCATCATCCCGAGCCGCTGGTAGAACTTGATGTCCTGCCACTTGCGGTCGATCTCGGTGGCGCTCTTGTAGAACTCGTTCACGTAGCGGCTCTGGCCAGACGGCAGGTCGCGCACGAACGCACCGAGCACCGGGATGTCGTCCACCCGGGCGGCAGGCGCCTCCACCGGGCCGGCCCAGCGGATCAGGGTGCTGGCCGACTGCATCGCGCTGGCGCCAAGCCAGCCGAAGTAGGCTCGAGCCAGGTAGTCGATCTGCGCCGGCGACAGCACCTTGTCCTTGCCCAAGGGGCCCAGCAGGTCCGCGGCACCCTGGTTGATGTCCGACAGGATCTTGGCCGGCTCCGTGGTGCCGGTGCCCCAGCGCTCGGTCTTCGACAGCTGCTGCATGCCCAGCGTCTCGATCGGCCGGTCAGTGAAGGTGTCCAGGTTCTGGGCCGTATTGAGCAGCGGCCGGACAGCCTGGGGGATCGGGTCGAAGGCGAAGGTGTGCACCAGCATGTCGAGCATGCTCTTGGCGAACACCTCGCCGCCGGCGTCCTTGTCCACCAGCTGCTCCATCGCGCGCTCGGCGATCGTGCCCAGAGCGCCCACCTCGAACGGCTTGGGGATCCGGTAGGCGGTCTCGCCCACCTTGAACCACCAGAAGCCGTCGCGGTCCCAGGGCTCGCGCTTCTTGAAGTCCTCGTCGTCCTTGTAGACCAGGTACAGCAGCAGGCCTGCCATGGTGACGGCGCCCAGGATGGTGCCGAACCGGGCCGCCTTGGCGCGGTCGCCGTCGGTGCCCTTGCCCATGAGGGTGAGGATCGTCGGGGCGATGCCGTCGCGGCCCAGCTTGTACAGGCCCTGCAGCCGCGCGTTGAAGAACGGCAGCATCATGGCCAGCATGCGGATCGCGGTGCTGCGGCCCTGCAGGCTGAAGTCCATCAGGTCCCGGGCGGCGTAGGCGGCCTCCAGGTGGGTCTTGCCCTTGGCGATCATGGCGTCGTACAGAGCCACCCGGTTGGCGTTCTCCATCCGGTCGCCCACCCGGTTGTACCCATCCCACACCGCCTTGGTCAGCTCCAGCGGGTCGGTGATCACGGTGGTCCGGTTGGTGCCGGCCTTCACCAGGCGCTCGATCTTGGCGGACAGCTGGTCCTCGCCGAAGAAGTGGCCATGGAACAGGCCGCCGCCGGCCAGGGCCGAGATGCGGTTGTCGTCGTTGCTGGCACGCATGCCGCGCGCGACGTTGGCGATCGGGTTGAACGGCAGCTCCGCCAAAGCCATGGCCTGGATCGAGTCGCGGATCAGGTTCCGGATCTTGAACGCCGGGTCGATCGTCACCGCGCCGGTGAGGGTGCGCTTGAACCAGCCGAACACCCGCAGGATGGGGTGGTTCAGCTGAGCCGTGTTGATCGACAGCAGGGCGTCGGTGAGCAGCGGGTTCTCGACGGTGTAGTGGGTGGGCTTGCCGTCCACCATCACGGTCACCGAGTCCTTGCCCTTGAGCGCCAGCTTCTTGGCGGCGCCCATGGTGGCTGCCTGCTCCAGGGTGTCGCGCGCCACGCCGTTCTTCTGGGCCGCTGCCAGCAGGCCACCCCAGTTGCGCATGACGTTGAGCAGCAGGTCGTCGACCCGGGTCTTGCCGCCCTTCAACTTCTCACTGAACTGCTGGTTGCTCAGCCCGGCGGCCGCGGTGTAGCTGGTGATGTCGTTCTCGGCCTCCTCGGCCACACGGTAGAACGGCACGTACCAGATGTCCTTGGAGAACCGGTCGAAGCCCGCCTTGTCGATCAGGCCCTGCTTCAGCGACAGCTCCAGCACCGACCGGTTGATGGCGTTCATGTCCTTGAGGACGTCGCGGTAGACCACCGAGCGGCTGCGGCCGTCCGGCGTCTTGCCCTCCACCAGCTTGCCGCGCAGGGCGATCGACTCCTCGGTGAAGTAGTTCTCGCGGTCTTGCTTCTTCAGCTCGGCGGCGCGATTCAGCGCAACCCAGCGGAAGAAGTCCTCGACCTCGCCACCCAGGGGGCTCAGCGCCTGCAGCAGGCCCTTGGTGCCGCGCTTGACGTCCAGGGCGCCGTCGTTGTCGTAGACCTGGCCGTAGTGCAGCAGCGCCTCCATGCCGCCGTCCGTGCCGTTGGTCAGCCGGGCGCGCATGTACAGCTTGTCGCTGATCTCCTTGATGCCCACGAAGGGGTCAGCCACCGCGGCGGTGAAGCGGCGGAGGAAGTCCTTGCGCAGGCCGCCCAGGCGCTGGGTGATCGTCTGGCCGGCGGCCGGGACGAAGGGCTTGTTCAGCGCATCGCGGGTGCGGTCATCCCAGCCGTCGCGGTCGATGGTGCGGGCTGAGAAGCGAGCGCCATCATCAGCTCCGGCAGCGTCTGCGTCGTCTCCAAAAGTGAGGCTGCCTGCTCCAGGTCGCGCAGCTTCTCCGGCGGCGCGCCGCTGGTCTGCGCCTTGAGCTGCAGGTACGCCACCATCCCCCGCAGCTCGTCCATCGACGGCGCGGTACTTGACTTCAGAGCCCGAGGTGAGGCTTCGGCCAGCAGGTTCTGCAAGGTCGTGCTTGGTTGCATAGGAGAAGGTCTCCTTCAGGTCCTGGAGCATGTCCAGGTGCTGCGTGTACAGGGCAATCAGGTCGCGGCGCAGCAGGCCCGCATCCTGGTCGAACATCAGGTCGCCGACGATCTTCTCCTCGGCGTCGTTGAACGACTCGCCGTGGCCCATGTCCTTCAGGTGGGCGAACTCGTGCAGCATGGTCATCCAGGCCTGGCCAGCGCTCTGCTGCGCATTGCGGCGGAACGCCACCGCGGGGTTGACCAGGATCTGGTGGATCGGCACCTTGGAGTGCACGCCATAGTAGCGCGTGTCGTAGCCGATCCCAACGGAAGCGGAGCGCAGCACCTCGGCCTGAACCTCGAACTCGCCGCCGTTGCTGTAGGTCTCGATGAAGAGCTGCTTGGTGCGGCGGAAGATGTCGCCCATCGCGGCGTTCATCTCGTCGAACCTGGCGCCGTACTTGGCCTGGGCCCACTGGCTGAGGCTGACCTTGGGCTTGGCCTTCTGGGCAGCCGGGTCGGCGGTGATGTCCAGGCCCTCCGGCAGCATCACGTTGTCGTGGATCAGGATGCGGTCGGGGTCGATGGTGCCGGGCGGCGCCTTGTATTCGTCCAGGCTCGTGGTGGCGTTGGCCATGTCCTCGGCGGACAGGACCTTGACCGGCCGCCCGTTGACGACCAGGTTGCCGTCCTTGACCTCCACCTTGGCACTGGGGTCGATGCCGCTGGACAGGCTATCCTGACCCATGGGAGGGTTGACGTCAGGGGCGTCCTCGCGCGTGCCGTCCTCATTGAGGTACTGGATGTTGGCCATGCGCTTGGCGCCCTCGCCCAGAACGTCGCGCTGGTAGAGCATCCCCAGGTACTCGGCCACCTTCCCGAAGTCCGAGCTGGCCAGCTTGGTCAGGCCCTGGCGGTTCAGCTGGAACGGGTAACCCGCCTCCTCCGGCTTCACCTTCGAGCTGATGTTGACGAACATCTGGCGCGGGATCGACTTCTTGCCGGACTTGATGGTGGCGGAGAACTGCCAGAGGCCATTGCTCAGGAAGTGGGTGTTGTCACCCCACATATATTTCTCGGGCTCGTTGGCCACGTACACGCTGGCGCTGCCCCACGCGAACTTGACGTCGAAGGCGCGGGTGTAGGCTGCGGCCTCGAAGTCGGCGCCCATCTTGTTGCCGTACCAGCGGTGGCCGTCGATGGCGACATCGACCTTGATGTCGTCGAACAGCGGGCTGCGCGCCAGGACCTCGTACTCGCCAGCCCAGTCCGGAGCCTTGATCTCGACGGTCTCGCCGGTGGAGGGGTCGACGAAGTCCTTGGGCACCTTGACCGTGACCACGGTGCCGCTGGTCATCTTGTTGACTTCCAGGAGTTCGTGTGTCGAGCTCCCGGCTGCCACCCAGGCGTCACGCATCTTCTGGCCAAACATGGCCGCTGCCTCGGACCCGCGCACCAGCCTGATGTCGGGCCGGATCTTGGCGTTGTCCATGGCGGACATCAGCTGCTCGCCCGTCGAGGACAGGATCGACAGGACGCCGTCGCGCATCGTGTAGACCTCCAGCTCGCGGGACCCGAACAGGAACTGCATCTTGGCGATGCCGAAGCCGCCGGAGTTGCGGTCGCCCTCCTTGTTGGTGCCGGCGATCTGCAGGAACGGGCCGCCCAGGATCTGAGGCGTCATGCCGAGGCCGCCGTCAGCCACGGTGATCGAGTTCTCCTGGGTGTTGATGGCCACCGCAATCTTGCCCTGGCCGCCAGCCTTGGCGATACGGCTGCGGGTGGCATCGAATGCGTTCTGGAACATCTCCTTCACCGCGACCTTCGGCATCTGCTTCATGTCGCCGTACAGCTGCGGGCCCAGCAGACCAGCCAGGCGCTTCAGGTTCACGCCCGGGGTGGCCTTGACGGTGTCGCGGTCGACGCTGAGCCGGGCGCCGTCGTCCAGGCCCTCTTGCCACGTCCACTCCGGAAGCAGGCCGATCTTGTTCTCGGCGAAGATGGTGTCCTGCACGCTGGCGTTGCGGTTCTGCTCGCCGTAGGGGCCGTAGTTGAGCCAGCTGTTCTGGCCCCGGGTCTCGGTGGTCAGCGCAGCCAGGGCCTGGCCAGTGAACAGGCGGGCGTGGGCCTGCCATGCGTTCTCCTCGCCGCGGGCGCGGAAGCCGGCGCCCTCCAGGCCATGGCCGAAGGCGTCGTGCACGGCGCGGAACAGGTCGTTGGCCACGACGTCACGCATGACGCCACGCTGGTCAGGCCAGCGCAGCCCGGTGGGCTCCTGCATGGGGGTCCAGCGGTTGGTGGCGGTGACGCCGTCGGTGCCGTAGCCGGAGTAGGTGCCGTAGACGGCCATGCGCTGGTTGGCGCGCAGGTCCCGCATGGCGTTCCAGGGGTTGCCCTGGTACGGGTCACTCGTGTCGTCGAAGAAGCTGAACTGGTAGCCGGCGGCCACCAGGGCGTCGTACTGGGCCCGCGTCTGCCGGATCATCTCCTGGTAGGCGGCGAGCACAGCTGGATCCTGCGGCGCGTGCCGCATGTCCTCGAACGCCTGGGCGATGCGGCCAGCCCGCTCGGGGTCGACCTCGACGTAGGCGGCCTGGCGCTGGTACGGGATGCCGTTCCGGCGCGCGTATTCCTCGGCTACTCGGACGAGCCGGGGGTCTGGACCGGAGGCACCTGCGACAGTCGGCGCACCCGGGAGCGGCGCAAGGCTTCCGCCTTGATCCCGTCCGCTTCCGTCTCCGGCTCCTCGCCGGACGCTGAAGAGACCCAGCTGTCCATCAGCTTCTGACGCTGCTCTCGCGTCAGGTTGGCCACTGTCTCGTGGAGCGGGTCGGCCGCGTTCACGAACCCATCTGTTGGCTGCTTCTGCATAGGAGATCCTGTCTGGGCCGCGCACGCCGATCGACGCGAACAGCTCTTTTTCATAGTACCAGATGGTGGCCTGGATGTCGGCGATGGCCGCGACGATCCCCTTGTCCCGGAGAATCTGCTGCGCGGCCTTGACCACCTTGATGTTGAAGGCACGGTCGTCCCGGCCCTGCGGGCTGTCGTTCAGCTCCGACTTGGCGTTCTTGAAGACCGTGGTGGCAAGGGTCTCCAGCTTGCTCGAGACGTAGAACTCGCCACGCGCTGCGGCCGCCTTGTACTTGCGGTCGCGGTCACGGGCGATTGCCTCCGCCATCTCGATGAGCTTGTCGTCGGAGGTGCGGGGCTTGTTCAGCAGCTCGCGCAGGGTGTTGAGCGAGCTCTCGGTGGGCTGGGGCGTCAGGTAGCCGCGGTACCGGTTGATGGTGCGGGTCCACCAGCGGTCCATCGTCAGGTACCCGGTCTCGCCCATCAGGTTGGCGTAGAAGGCGCCCAGCTTGGGGCCCAGGAACACGGCTGCGCGCGGCAGCACGGCGTCGTCCGGGTAGTCGGAGGTGATCGACTTGATGCCCAGCTCGGCGATCTGCTTCTTGAGGGCGGAGACCTTGCCAGGCTCCAGCAGGTAGTTGACCGTGCCCAGCAGGCCTTTGCGCTCGATCAGGTCGTCGAGCACCTGGGCGTTGGTCTGGTAGACCGACTCGTACTTGCCCTGGCCAGGGGTCGAGTCAGCCAGCTTCTGGCCGCGCTCGAACGCCTCGTACATGGAGAGGGCGTAGCCCAGGTTCTCCGAGACCTCGGTGCCGTCGGAGGTGATGGCCAGCAGGACCGTGAACAGCCCGCGGCCGTCCCGGCTCTTGAGCGAGGGGATGACGGTGGCCAGCGTGTCGATGGCGCGCTGGAACTTCACGCCGTACCAGTCGATGCCGCTGTCCTCGGAGTAGCTGGCGTACCAGGCCACCTCCTCTGCCAGGGCCTTGGCCAGCTTGTTGACGGCGGCGCGGCTGAAGTCGGTGCGGTCGACCTTGCCCATGCGCCATGCGTCCAGGGCGTCGCCGAACTCGCGCTTGGTCACCCAGCGCTGGTCGCGCATCTCCGGCAGCTTGAGCACCTTGCGGGCCTCGACCGGGTTGGTGATGATCCAGTTCATCGTCATCGCAGCCTTGGACGGCTTGATCGACTCGGCGAACATATCCTCGACCACCCGGGCGGCAGCCAGCCGGCGAGCAGAGAACAGGCTGCCCTGCGCCGGGCCATCTTCCTGCGCCGGCGCCTGGCGGCCGGCGGCGTACTCACCAATGGACTCGACCACCAGCTTGCGCGCGGCGGCCACGTCCTTCAGGTACTTGTCGGTCCGGAAGGGCTTGAACTCCTCCTGCTTGAGGAGGGTGTTGTAGAGGTTGTCCAGGAAGCCCAGGACGTAGTCGGCGACCTGCTGGAACAGGGTCTGGTCACGCTTGGCCAGGCCTTGCCAGAACTTGGGGTCGGTGAAGTAGTCACCCACCACGTCGGCGCCGAACTCCTCCTGGAACACGCTCTCCGACATCTTGGCCAGACCGTGCCGCCGGTAGGCCAACTCCATCTGGGTCTCCAGGCTGGCCAGGTTGCGGGCGTTCTTGACCAGGTCGCGGATGAAGCGGTCGTACAGCTGCGGGTTGTCGCGCCGCATGGCGTGCAGCAGCTCGTGGCCCAGGACGGCCAGCGGCGGGGTGTCGGTGTCGACGTCGATCAGTACGACGCCGTCCTTGGTGAACATCCCGTTGAAGAGCTTCTTGCCGGGCTGCTTGACGAACAGGACTCGGCGGCCGAAGACGCGCTGGGCGACCTCGGTGACGGCGTCCCACTGGGCGCCACTGGGTTGATCAGCGAGGTCCAGCAGATAGCCGGGGTCCTTGCTGCGCCGGCGCACGGTGTCGCGGGCGCCGTCGATGACGTCTTGTCCATCCTTCTTCTCCGGCTTGGGTGCAGGCGCAACTGTAGCCGCCGGCTTGGCTGCCGGCTTCGGCGCGGGCGCCGGGCTCGGCGCGGGGCTGGGCGCCGGTGCGGGAGCCGGGGCCTTGGCCTCGCTCCGCGGGTCGCCGTCCAGCTGCATGGCGGCGCGCAGCTTCTTCCTGGCCGCCTCACCAATGGTGCGCCACGGGCGCTTGACCACAGTGCTGGCAGTCCGCTCGGAGAGGCCCGCCCTGGAGGCCAGGCCGGCGCGCATGCTGTCGGTGGTTCGAGTCCACTCTGCCTCCGCCTCCGCCTCGGACTCCTCGTCGGTCTTGGCGCCGGCCGGGGTCTTCTTCGGCTTGGTCGCCTTCTTGGGCTTGGGCGCCGGAGCAGGCGCCGGTGCTGCCACCGGAGCTTGTGCTGTTGCCACCGGAGCTGCCGGTGCTGCCACCGGAGCTTGCGGCGTTGCCGCCGGAGCTTCTGCCAGCGGGGTGGGCGCAGCCGTGGGCGCCGGCGCGGCAGGCGCGGCCTGGCCAGTCAGGCGAGCCGGCGGCGCGGACAGGCCCTCGGTGGGCTGCACCTCGGTGACGGCGCCGTCGATCGTGTTGCTGTCGATGCCGTTGGTCTCGAGCCCAGGAGGGGTCGGACCCGGTAGCGAGGAGCGCGGCTTCAGCGGCCACTGGAACCCTTCGTCAGGACGGATCTCGACGAAGTAGTAGGTGCCGCCACCGGCGGCCTTGGAGCGCTTGCCCTTGCGCACGCGCGCCTGCACACCCTCGTAGCGGGTCTTCAGGTACCCGGCCAGGGCGTTGGCGGGCTGCGGCCGCGAGAAGTTGTTCCGAGCGATCGGCTTCCCTTCGGCGTTGGTCATCGTCACGCCGGCGGGCAGCTCGGCGTCCGGCTGCACCTCGAAGGCGGGGATGGCTTCCCAGCCCTCTTGCCGGGCCACGATGTCCTCGCCGGACACAGCCTCGGTGGCCTGGCTGTCGCCGCGCCAGGAGGTGGTGGGCAGCGTGACTCGCCGGTTGGGGTCCAGCACGTCGACCGTGCGGGTCTCCTCGTTGGGGCGGACGGCGCCGCGCTCCAGGATCGTGTCGGCCTCGGCCACGCCAATGCCCACGCCGGAGGTGGCGGTGTCGCCGAACGCGGCGTTGACCTCCGCCTCGCGCTTGCTGCGCTCCTCGGCGGCGAAGCGGGTGCGGATCACACCGGTGGCGCGCTCCAGCGCCTCCATGGCCTTGATGGCCTGGTCGGCCTCGGGGCTGTCCGGCGCCAGGCCGCGGGCCTGCAGGTCCTCCGCGAACTTCTGGCGCAGCTCGGGCGTCACCAGGATGTTGTTGCCCAGGGTGCTGGGCTGGTTGTCCGGCGCGGCGGGAGGCGCAACGGGATCGACCGTGGGCGCAGGGGCCTCGGGCTCCGGCTTCTTGGCCAGGGCGCCCTTGACGCTGCCGAACATGCCGCCGCCCAGAAAGCCCAGGGCAGCGCTATCGATGTACTCGCGGATGGCCTCGGGGCTGGTCAGGTCCTGGGTCGCGCCCCAGCGCTCGACGCCGCTCTGGACCAGCTCAGTGCCTGCCTCGCGCAGGCCGCCGGCGAACGCCTCGGTGGCGATCGTGCGCAGCCGGCCAACGTCGGTGGCTTCCTTGCCGCCCAGAGCCTTGGCGGCGCCCTTCAGGTTCAAGCCGTCGGTGAGAGTCTCCACCGCGGCCGACAGCACGCCAGCTGCGTACACGCGGAGCAGGTTCGGGTCCTCGCCGCGCGCGGCCGCCTCGTTGACAGCCTCGGGGTAGATGTGGCCCAGGGACTGGCTGAGGTTGAAGGCGCCCAGCGTGACACCGGCGCCCAGCTCGCGGAAGGCTGCCTTGGTGCCCTTCTCCAGGCCCTCCTTGGCGACCTTGTCGGCGAGCATCTTCTTGGCGTAGGCCTCGACGCCGGTCTTGATGGCGCCCTTGCCGAACAGCGCAGCGATGCCGCCCACGCCGCCGCCGGCCACCGCGCCACCCAGAGCCATGCCGGCCTGGGCCAGCACGTAGCCCGAGCCGTACTGCAGGAAGTCGATGGCGTCACCGAAGTCGCCGTTCTCCCAGACGTTGGAGAAGGAGTCGGTCTCCTTCTGGCGCTTGGCGATCTCCTGGCCCTGGGCCTCGTAGGACTGCAGGCCCTCCTGCTTCATCTTCTCGCTGCCGACGGTGGCGCCGGCCAGCGCCTTGACGCCGGACATGGCCTGCTTGGCCTGGTCGACGGCGATGCCCATGCCGCGGGAGAAGTCGCCCTGCTCTGCCGGCGGCGCGGCCTGAGCCCTGGCGCCACCGTTGAGCATGTTGCCGCCGTAGCGCAGCGCGGTGCTGGCGCCACCAACCCCGGAGCCAAGCGCGTTGCCGCCAAACCGGAGGCCGCCGGTGGTGGCGGCGCCGGCGGCGGAACGGTCCTGGATGGGGGAAGCGATCGGGTTGTCGCGCTCTTCGTCTTCGAGGTTCAATCCGGCCATCAGAATCCCCGGTTCAGCAATCCAGCAGCGTCAGAGGGGTACTCCTCCGACGACCCACTCGGCACAGCCAGCCCAGGCTTGCGCTTGGGCGGCGCGGTGGGCTTATCGGTGGCCTGCGGCGGCAGCATCGAGGCGGGGAACCTGACCCGGCCGTAGGTGGCCATGCCATCCGGGCCGCGGACCACCTTGGAGAGGTCAAGCGTGCCGGCATCCAGGCCCAGCACGAACTGCTGCACCTCGGAGGCAATGGCGTTGCGCTCCTCGGGCTTGGCCTTCTCGGTGCTGGTCCCATACAGGCTGGTCGCCAGAGCAGCTGCCTGCTCCTTGGCTGAGGCTTCGGCGCGCTCGGCATCCGACGGCATGTCACCCAGCTTGCGGTTGGCGCCGAAGCTGTTGATGAACATGGACTGCCGGGTGAGGAGGTCCTTGGCGTTCTCGTCGTTGTCGAACTTCTTCTGCTCGAGGTTCAGGCGCTGCTCGCTCAGGCTCAAGGTGCCCAGCTGGTACTTGCGGGTGTGAGCGTTCTGCTCCACTTCCTGGGCGAACCTGGCCACGTCGAGCGCCCAGCGCTGGTCGGCCTGGCGGATGCGGGCCTCGGAATCGGCAACCTGGCGCTGCTCGGCGCCGTCAGCGCGCCGGTCCTGGTTGAAGGCCAGCTGGAGCGCAGCCACCTTGGCGGGGTCCGACTCGCCATAGGCGAACGCCATCTCCTTCGGGCCGAGCTTGACTGGCTGAGATTCGCCGGTCTTGACGTTGACGTGCTTCACGCCGACCCAGCCCTCGCCGGGAACGTGGCGGGCCTCGGAGGTGTCCAGCTCCCAGCCGTTGGGGTACTGGTCCTTGTAGTTGCTCTTGATCCAGTCCAGGCCGCGCGGGTCACCGCGACTTGCGAGCCTGAAGGCGTCGAGGCGCTGGCGGTTGAAGCCGGTCTCCTCCAGCTTGTCGAGCTTCTCGCGGTAGAGGAGCGACTTCTCGGGCGGCAAGGTGGCCTCGCTCAGCTGGCGCAGGCGCTGGAAGTACAGCTTGTCCTTGGCCAGGGGGTCCATGGCGACAGGCTGCAGCGACTTGCTCTCGGCCGGCGACAGCGACAGGCCCGGGGTGGGCGGGGCAGCAGGGTCGGCCTCGGGGGTCTGGATGCCGAACCGGCGGTTCTCCGCCTGGGCGTAGGAGGCGTCGGACTTCTCGACCGCAGCGGGGTCGGGGTTCGCCGGCTTGCTGGCGTAGGCGCCGTTGCCGGTGTAGTAGTCCTTCTGCTCCTGCTGCCAGGCCTCGTTGAAGCGCTTCTGGGTCTCGTACTCCTCGTCGGCGCGGGCGTCGAGCTTCTCCTGGCGCTGCGCGCCCTTGTAGGCGGCGCCGAGCTGGGCACCGGTGGTCAGGCCACGGAGGAACGGGCTGCTCATTGCTGGGTCTCCATGTTGATGCCCATGCGCTTGGCGATCATGTCGAGCTTGGCGTCGAGCTGCTTCACGCCGGCCAGGGCCACGCCACCCACATCGGTCGGGCCGATCTCGGTGCCGTTGCCGACACCGAACTTCTGGTGCAGCTCCTCGGCGTAGGGGCCAACGTGCAGCTGCTGGTCGCCCTTGTAGCCCCAGCGGTCCACCTTGAGGCCGCGGATCTTGCCCAGCACGTCGTCGCCTTCCAGCGACTCGTTGCGGTCCTTGAACTTCTTCGAGGACTTGATGGCGCCGTAGATGCCGACGCCGGCGCCGAGCATCTCCATGAACGGGTTCTGGCTGGAGGCCTGGACCTGCGTGGAATACTGGTTGTTCATGATCTGGCCGGCCGAGTTGTTGCCGGCGATCGAGGTGGTGAAGCCCTGGCCAGCCACGTTGATGCCGGCGTTCGCGGCGCCGGTCACACCCACCGAGGACCCCGTGGCACCGGTGCCCGCAGCCGTGGAGGCGCCAGACGCCGCGACGGCGCCCGCCTGCAGCCCGCGGCCGCGATCGGCCACGCCAGCGCGCAGCGCGATGGCCTTGTCGGTGGCGCCGACGGCGAAGTTGGTGCGGGCGGCAGCATCACCCAGGGCCTGGGCGGTACTCAGCCGGCGCATCGTGGCGGCGAAGGCGCCGCTGTTGGGGGACAGACCGTACTTGGCCAGCTCCTGCACTGCGCTCGAGCGTGCGCCGCTGAAGGCCTGCTTGACGTTGGCGGAGGCCATGCCCATGCCGCGCTGGATGCGGTCCTGGCTGTCGTAGCCCATGGCGTCTTCGGCGGCCTGGCGCTCGACGGGGCGGTAGGTGTCACGCCACTCATCGCGCATCTCGGCGGCGAACTCGCGGTTGGCCTCCATGTCGGTCAGCAGACCGCGCGTGACCTTGCCGTTCAGCTTGTCCAGCTTCTCCTGGCGGGGAGCGATGTCGTTGGTGTAGATGTCCTGGTACCAAGACAAGGCCTGCGCCGCGGTCTCGGAGTTCTTCAGGGCTGCTTGCCCGATCAGCGGATCGGGGGAGGCGGGGTCGCTGCCAAAGCTCATTGCGTGAACTCCCGGGTGTAGTCGGCGAGGGTGTCGGTGGGGAAGACGCTGTAGAGGCGCTTGGCGCACTCCACCGCCCACTCCTGCCCACCGATGAGGCGAGCGCACATGACGAAGACGTTGACCCCGTCGAAGCGCAGCATGTGGGCGCGGGCCAGGGACTCGTGCTGTCCGAACGTGTCGAACTCGCGCTCCAGGTCGTTGGCCGCCTGCCACGCGGCGATCGACATCTCCAGCACCGGCTGCAGCTCGGCCTGGTGGGCGCGGTAGAACGGGTTGCGCGGGATGTGGATCAGGGCCGCGGTGAACGCGCTGTTGATCCGGTCGTCGGTGACAGGCTTGTCCCGGTCGACCAGGTCGTCCCAGATGTTGATGATGTGGTTCAGGTGGCCGATGAAGTTGAGCGCGTGCTGGTCTCCCTGCACGCACTCCGCGACGATCTTCCAGCGCTCTTGGTCCGCAATGTCCATGGTCGAGATTATCAAGGATCCTTGTGGATCAGGGCCCAAGATTGCGCAGGATCGGGGGCAAGTGGTAGCGCTGCCGCTCGCTCAGGTAGGCCTTGTAGCAGTGGTCGTCCTGCCAGAACCAGAGCCAGTCCACCACGGGGCGCAGGATCTTGCCGGCGGGCTTGCCCTGCACATCCAGGCGGTGCAGGTAGGACGAGATGGTCTCGTCGGGGTAGCCGCCGAAGAAGGCACAGATCCACTGGTCGGTGGCGATAAACACGTTGTAGCACCAGCGAGCGATGGGCCGGATCCAGCCCGGCCAGGTGTCGAAGTTCATACAGTCATCCCCCAGTAGATGGCGTCCACCTGTTGAAGCGTGGTAGCCGCCGCGAGCGCAGCCTTGAGCTGCTGCGAGTACACGAAGTTGGTGGTGCCCTGGGTGACCATGGCGGCATAGAACGCCGTCCAGGTGCTGATGTCAGGGATGGCCACGTAGGTGTTGTCAACCGCCTTCCATGCGCCAGGCCAGCCACCCGGCAGCGCACCGGTGAGGGAGATGATCCCGTTGGCGCCGTCGATGTCGCTGCGGCTCAGCGGGTCCACCGCGATCTGCTTGTTGGCGAACGTGAAGGTCGATTGGTTGGCCGCGAGCCGGGCGGCATTGATCTCGGCGTTCTTGGCTTCCTTGGCTTGCTCCAGGGTCCTGGAGTCCACCCACTGCAGGTCGGACGCGCGCAGCCGGTGCCCAGGCGGCCCAGACAGGATGTCCACGGGGCCACTCACCTCGACCACGGTCAGGCCCGGCACCTCGGCCGGCTCGCCGACGCCGTTCGCAGCGGACGTCACAAAGCCCGCTTGATCCACGTACAGGTAGTACCTCATCGCTTCAATCCGATCGCAAAGACGGTGCCGCTGGCGCTGACCACGGACGGTGCGCCGGAGCCCTGGATGGTGATCTGCACCGTCTGCGCGGAGCTGCCCGGCGTGGCGTCGAAGTAGGGCTCCGTGAACACCTCGCTGCCGCCGCCAGGGCCAAAGGTGGCGGAGCGGGTCAGCACGATGGCGCCGCCAATCCGCAGCCGCATCGTCACCGAGGAGCTGGTGCCGCCAGTGGCAGTCGCCGCCACGTGGAAGTGCACGTACAGAGGTTGTCCATCCGTGTCGATGGATGGGGTGGTGCAGATCGCGGTCTCGGTGCCGAGCACCCCGCTCACCGAGCCCGTCGCGCCGGCGGGGATGGTGACGGCGTTCTCGCCGATCTTGATGGTGCTGACCGCGCCGACCTGGATGTTGCCGGTGGCCACCAGGTCGCCATTCAGCTGCAGGGTGGTGTTGTTGAACACCAGACTGCGAGTTGCATTGCCGATGGCGAACGTGCCGGTGGCGTTGAAGACTGCCCCGGAGCCGGTCATCTCCAGGCCGCTGCGCGCGGGGTCGGCTCCGACCTTCACCTGGCCGTTGAAAGTGCCCGTGGCGGCCGACAGCGCGCCGCCGAACGTGGTATCGCCGTTGGCCAGGACCTCGAGCTTGGTGCCCACCTTCAGGACCGGGTCGGTGCCGGTGGCATCCAGGTCGAAGATGCGGTCACCCAGCAGGTTGCGCAGCCGGGCCGAGTTGGCGAACAGCTTGCCGGAGGAGTTGTCCAGCCGCCAGCCGCTCTCGTTCAGCACGTAGTTGGTGGACTGGATGCGGGTGCTGTTGATCGACGCGCCGCCGATCGTGCCGCCGGTGGCGAAGATGTTGCCGCGGAAGTTGCCCGTGGCGAACTCGACGTCGCCGTTGCCGTCAATGCGCCAGCCCGAAACGCCAGGGGTGTAGGCCGAGCTCTGGATGACCGTGTCGACGTTCAGTGACCCGGTGGTGATCTGCCCGGCGTTGATGACCGCGGCCTCGATGTAATCCGAGATCAGCGTGCCGATCTGGGCGTAGGTCGCCTGGAGGTTGACGATGTAGGCGGCGTCCATGTAGACGCCAGGCTCGATCGTGCGGCCGTCCTCGGTGGTCGTGGTGGTGCGGACCTGAAACGGGAACGGGTTCTGGTACGGCACCCAAGCGCCGCCCGAGCGACGCTGGATGGTGTTGTCAGAGGGCTTGTACCAGAGCTGGCCCGCGCTGGCTCCGGAAGGCGCCGTCTCCTGGCTGTAGTTCACCGGCGGCCCGATGCCGAACTGGTCGGCGCGGATGATGAACTTCGCCTCCGGGGTGGCGTTGTTGGCGTCCACCGCGAAGCCGTAGCCGGCGATGAAGCCGGCGATGTCCACCTTCACAGAGTAGCTGGCGTTCAGCACCCCGATCTGCGAGGCGCGGACGCTGGTCTCCTGCTGGATGGCGATGCTCGTGGGGGTCGTGGTGGGCTGGCCCACAGCGATCCAGTCCACGCGCCACACCGAGGTGTCGTCCTCGGTCAGGTGGATGCTCAGCCCCCGGATCTCGTTGTCGAGCCAGTCGGTGCCGCCGGCGGTGAGCTCGCGCATGTCCCACTCGACCACCGTCCAGTCGCCCGGCACCTCGGGCTGCGAGATGACCTTGCGGAAGCTGGAGCTGTAGCCATGGCCGGCGGTGCTGTAGAAGAGCGCCCCCTGCCACACACCGGTGCCGCTGCTGCGGCGGATCCGCGCGCGGACGATGGGCGCGTCCGAGCCCAGGAAGCGGTCGCCGGTGGGCAGCGTCTCGTTCAGGGTCGGGTTGGTGGCGCCGTCGTTGGGGTTCCAGCGCAGCTGCCCATCCACGATGTCGATCACCGCCTCGTCGGCGGTCCAACCCTCGACCGTGGTGTCGAAGCCCCAGAATAGCCTGGTGGCCAGACCGACGTCGTTGCGCACCCGGGCCTGCAGCGTGGTGATCTTGCTGGCCTCGGCCGAGAGCGCCGACATGATCTCGTTGCTCTCTTCGAGGATCCGGGCGTTGACCGAGCCGGGGCCCGAGCCGTCGATCAGGTCGATGCGGCCGCGCAGCGTGGCGTCCAGCTGCGAGCTGGTGAGCCGGTTGGTCAGGGCCAGCAGCGTGGCGGGGATGTCGATCGCGGTCGACGCGCTGGTGCCGCCGGTGGCGTTGTACGGCCCGACGATGTTGGCCTGCGACACGAAGCGCACCCAGTACCAGCGGGTCGCATCCGTGCCCACCAGGTGGGAGAAGGTGTTGGCCGACGACTGGCCGATCAGCGTGGCGCCGCCCAGCGAGTTGGTCGTGTTCGCCCAGATTTCCGCATACGAGGGGTTGCGGTACACCGGCGACGGCGGGTCCCAGCGCAGGATGACGATCGAGTAGCCGCCGTTGGCCACCAGGTTCGCCGGCGGGGGTGGCGTGGTGGTGTCGGTCGTGGGGTCGTAGTCTGGGTCTCCGCCGCCACTGGAGCCGCCACCGGTGCCGGAGCCCACGGTGGGCAGCCCGGCCAGGATCTGGGAGAAGTCGAGGCTGGAGAGGTCGCTGTACGTGACGGCGCGAGCAGAGGCGTCGCGCTGCCCCGTCATGGAGTCGACGTTCTCCTTCAGCAGCCGCACCACCTCCTTGAGGTTGTTCGCGGTGAGCGCAGGCACCGAGACGGCGCCCTTGATCAGCTTCTTCATTGCTCGAACAGCTCCGCCACAGAGGGAGCGAAACGCATCTCGGTGATCTTGACGTTGCTCTCGATCTCGACCACGAAGCGGGTGAAGCGCTTGCCGGTGGGTAGCCGGCCGACCTTGCCGGTGGGCAGCGTCTTGGTGGACCAGAGCGTGCCGTCGAGGTACGTCCGCACCGTGACGTTGCCCGCGGCGCCGTAGACCACGAAGGCCGACAGCAGCTGCGGGTCAGGGAACCGGAACTCCTTGGACCGCCAGGTGTAGGTCTGCGGCGAGCCGGTCTTCAGCAGCTTCTGGATCTGGTTGTTGCGGGCGATGTAGAGCGTGTCGCTTGCCGGGTCGCGCCACGCGGCGGTGACTGGCTGGCCGGAGACCTGGGTGCCCAGGACCAGCGGCGCGGTCTTGCCGGTGGGGTCGATGATCAGCAGGCCGGTGCCCATGGCGCCGCCACTGAACCAGGCGTGGTACTTGCCGTTCTGCATCGAAGCGATGAAGGACGACGGGTTGTAGGCCAGCCACTGGTTCTGGGTCAGCATGCCCTTGGTCACAAGCTGCGGGCTCAGGTCCGTGCCCACTGCTACCAGGCCATCCGGAGACGGGTACACCGCGCCGCCGCGGGTCACCACCACGCCGGCCGCGGACAGGCAGGCCTGCGAGTCCTCGAGCCGGGAGAGGCTGAGGCCGCTGGGCACCGAGCCGGCGCCGACGTACAGGTCGCCCTCGGTCATCACCACCAGGGCTTGGCCGAAGGCTGCGGCCGCCACCGCCTTGAACTGCAACTGCTGCACGTTCTCGGGGTCGTAGGCGTGGGGCAGGTAGTTCTCGGACAGGTAGACCGAGTTGCCCTTGAGCAGCACCATGATCCCGCTCTCGGTGAGCGTCATCCCGTAGGCGCCATCCGGAGGAGGGTAGTAGCCCTCGGTCTCCAGGGTCTTGCCCAGGTTGGCCTGGGGCACCGAGTCCACGTAGCTGAGCGTGGCGATCGGGAGCTCGACCACCAGCTGGAACGCCGCGGTGCCGGAATCTGTCACCGAGGTGCGGTACAGCCGGCGCTTGGTGATGTTGTAGGTCTTGCCCACCGGCGGCGTCGGCGCCGGGTTCAGTCCGGACACCGTCACGGGCGAGCGCGGATCGACGGTCGCGCTACCGCCGACGGGGCTGGGCGGGCCCTCCTCGTCGTAGGCAGAGACGAAGGTCTCCAGGTAGGCGCGCGACTCGGTGAAGTCGGTGACGCCGGCGGTGAAGGCGGTGATGTCTGGGGTGCCGGTCGGTGTCGGCATGCCCAGCGTGTAGCTGGTGCCCGGCGGGCTGACGCCTGACATGACCAGACTGGCGGGGCCGTACTTGGCGCCGAAGCTGTCGGTGTAGTAGATGCGGTCCCACACGTCGCCCTGGATGGGCGAGCGCACCACGCTGCCTGCTGACGACAGCTCGAACCAGTTCGTGTTGTCGGGGCCGCTGGGGTAGCGCCACATCGTGACCAGCGGGTTCTTGCCGGCCGACTTGACGACAGCGCTGCCGGGCAGCCCTTCGATCGCCCCCGTCTCGAGCAGGGCGTTGAGGGCTGTCTGGGCCTCCGGGAGTTGCAGGAGGTGCGGCTCGACCGCCGGCCTCATCCCGCCGAAACGGTCGAACAGGATCTTCATGTCAGATCAGAGCCGCCTCTGCCTCTCTGCGAATGGTGAGACCGCGCAGTACGCGGCCACCGGCCTTGTTCCAGCGGCGCAGCTGGTTGGGGACATCGCCCCAGTCGCCGGCCTGGATGCGCTTGCGCAGGGTGCTGGCGCGCAGGTTGCCGGCGCCCAGGTTGAAGGTGAAGTCGATGATGGCCGCCAGCCGCTCCGGGGTCTCGTGCACGAGGGCCGGGCACAGCTGCAGCACCTGTGGCAGGTACTGCCGCTCCAGCGTCAGCATCAGCAGCCGCTCAGCCGCCTCGCGCGAGATGGCGGGGTCCTTCATCTGCACCCGCCTGCCGTCGGCGTAGTGGGTGGCGCCGTACCCGATCGTCGGCACACCGGCCGGGCACAGGTACGGGGCACCAACGTAGCCTTCGAAGCGCCGGCACAGGGCAGCCGCAACCGCCAGGGCCAGGTCCTTCACTTGCCGCGCTTGCCGAGCGTGCGATCGGCAAGGTAGATGCCCAGTGCAGCGAACGCAACCTGCGCAGTCTGCTCACTCAACGGCAAGGCGAACCACTCGTGCGCGGTGAGCATCACGATGGCCCACGTTGCCACGCCAGGGCGAATGGTGGCGTTCCAGGCGTCGACCCAGGCCACCCCGATCGTCTTGCCCGTGAGCTGCACGGCATCGCGGAAGGTGTCGACGTCGATCTTGCCGATGTCGGCCTCGGCCTGCACACGGATCGTCTGAACGCCCAAGGCGGCCTGGGTCTTGATGGCCTCGAGGTTGCGGCCGTGCTGCGCGGCGTCAAGCTCGCCCTGCAAGCGCATGCGCTCCTGCTCCTGCTGGTGCTCCCGCTTGGCGGTGAGGTAGGCCGAGACCTCACCCCAGATCATGCGAAAGGCGGTGCCGCCCAGGAAGCTGAACAGCGATGCGCCGGCGCCGGCGACAAACTCAATGAGAGACATATCAGACCTTGTAGACCTCGCCCCGGAAGACGATCGTGTTGTCCATCACCTCCGCGATCTCGGGCGGAAGCAGCTTGTGCTTGTGGAACGTGAGCACGGCGAAGCCCGAGCCCCAGGGGACAGCGTTGTCCTCCGTGTACTCGAACTCCTCGTGGTCGATGTCCGCCAGCGTGCCGGTGTCGACGGCGTACCGGCGGCCGCGGTAGTCACCCCAGGCCTCGACCTTCAGGCGGTGGAGGTGGCCGGTGACGATGTGGGCGCCGCCCTTCAACAGGTTGTTGTAGGTGGCGTGGATGCCGTTGTGCCAGCGGTGCTTGATCATGGTCGGCGTCTCGCCGGACCCGTCGTTCACCATGATCGACATCGACTCCTGCCACTCGGGGATGTGGTCCTGGAGGCTGAAGCCCTTGACGCCCTCGAACGCGGCGGCGTGGGTGGCCAGCATGATGTCGAAGCGCGCGTCGTGGTTGCCGCGGGTGCGGTACAGCTTGACCTTGCGGTTGGCCTTGCGGGCCGCTGCCGACACCTCGCCGAGCCGCTCGCTGACTGCCTTGAGCTCGTCGGCCACCTTGACCTTCGGGCCGTTCCAGCCCAGCGGCGGGTGGCGGGAGATCGAGGCGCCGTCGAGCAGGTCGCCGTTGCCGATGACGACGTCTGGCTGCAGCTCGGTGATCAGCTTCACCAGGCCGCGGTGCGCGACGCTGGCCGGGCCCGGCATGTAGTGGGCATCGCTGAAGATGGCCACCTTGCCGTACTCGATCTCGAGGTTGAGCCGCTTGGTCCAGCCCTGCGTGGTCTGCAGGATCTCGGGGTTGCGGTGGGCTGCCAGCAGTGGCTCACCCATGGCGGCCTCGAGGCGCCGGCGGCGGGACAGCACGCTGCGCTCGGTGACGCCGAGCTCATCAGACACGGACTTGGCGTGGCCGAGGTGGCGGCGCCAGATTTCGACGAAGTCGGCGTCGCTGCATGCGGGTGCGGTCATGACTGCAACCTCTGTGTGAATCGGCCGCAAGCGGGCTCGTCAGGGGGCATCCATGGGCGTGCGGTGAAGGTGTCCTCCTCGTGGAGCAGAACCACAGGTGGGTTGAAGAAGCACTCGCCGTCCTCTTTGGGGTCGGGGTGGCGGTAGTGCTGGCAGTTACCGCATACCCGCTCGTAGGGGTCGCGCGGTTGCTTGGACTTCTTGCGGGCCATCCATACTCACTTGCCGCCGACGGCGGGTGGGGGTTGGGGGATGTCTCGTTCGGGCTGCTGGGTGACGATCGCCGGCGGCTCGGGCGGCCGCTTGAAGTCGAAGGCGGTGACCAGGGTGAAGGCCAGGACCAGGACGCCCCAGGCGCCCCAGCCGCGGTTGACCCAGCGGTCGACCTTCTTCTCCAGCGCCAGGCGCTCGCGCCGCTCTTCCTTGAGGTCGTGCTCCAGCTCCTGGATGGCGCCGGAGGCGTAGACCTGGCGGTCGGCGATGAGCTTCAGCTCACCGGCGACGTCGGACAGGCGTAGGGTTGTCTTCTCGAGGCTGCCGACCAGTGCCTCGAAGCGGTGCGGGTCAACCGTCATACGAACCTCGGCGTGACTCGGGTCTGGAGGCGCGAGGAGCCCTCGTTGCGCACCAGGATGCGGACCTCGTTGAGGCGGTTCTGGTACTGCATCTGGAAGACGCCGGCCATCTCCATGTCGGTCCATGGCTTCTTGGGCATCGACAGCAGCAGCGCCTTGGCGCCGTTGATCAGGGCGTCTTGGTAGCGCAGACCGGGCTCGTCGGCGATCTGCTCAGCGGTCAGCGTGGGCGCCACCGTGAAGCGGATGCGCAGCTGGTCGGGGTCGGTCGCCACCGGGTAGGGCACCAGCCTGATCTGGTTGGCGCCGGCGCGGTAATACTTGGGCCGGCCGGTGGCCGACTCCCAGACGCCGAACTCGTCGACCAGGTCACCATCACGACGAGGCCACAGCTTCTGGCCACCGAGCCGCACCGCGTCCACCTCACAGAGAGTCGTGTCGGCCGGCAGGGCCAGGTTCACGGTCAGGGTGTTGGCTGCCACCGTTGCCGGCGTGGAGTCGACGGCGTAGGCGCGAGTGCGGCGGTAGAAGTCGTTGGCCGCCTCGGCGATCTTGCGGATGATCAGCGGCTGCGGGGCGCCCATCACGTCGATGCCGACGATGGGGGCCAGGTCGACGTAGTTCATTGGGCACCACCAGTTGCGATGCGGGGCGGCTTGCCACCGTTGTTCGCTGAGTTGGGGCTGAGGGCCAAGGTGGCGGAGACGTCGGCGCCGACAGCGGACGCGAAGGCCTGGAGGTGCAGCACCGCACGGCTGCGGTTCTCGGGGGACGTGGCGTCCTCGAGCAGCACGCGACCGGTGGTGTAGTCGACCAGCGCGTCCAGGGCCATGTCCTCGGCCTGGTTAAGCGTGCCGCCCAGGGCCAGGTCGGACGGAACCCGGGAGTAGCTCAAGCGCACCTGGGCGCTGGCCACCGCCGGCGGGAACACCTCGACGGCGAACTTGTCACGCTCGTCGTACATGAAGTGCACCGTGGGGCCCGCGGTCTGGTTGCGCCACCCGGGCCGGAAGGCGTCCAGGTACTCGCGCTCGGTGACCGTCACCGGTGCGCCGGCCGAGGTGCTGGAGATGTCGTAGAACTTGGCCAGGTCGGTGGGCAAGGTCTGACGCACACCGGCCGCCAGCGTGAACAGCGAGCTGACAGCGTAGGCGCCGGGCTGCGCCATGGCGAACGCGCGCCGAGCGCTGTTGGCGTACTTCAGCAGGTCGGCATCGCTGTAGCGATCGGCGTCGTAGTCCTGCAGGAAGCGCCGGGCGCCCGCGACGATGTCACTCGCCGCTGCCATCGTCCTCTCCGCCGGCGGTCTCGACGACCACAGTCGGGGCGGCGACCTTGGCGACCTTGGTCACCTTGCGGGTCTGGGGCACCACCTTGACGGCGTAGGCCTTCTCGGCTTCTGCGGCGGCCTCGGCGGCCTCGGCGGCCAGCTTATCGCGCGCCTGGTTCAGGGCGTCGCGGACGGTGTCGGGGGTCGAGCCGGCGGGGGCTTCGATCACGTCGATGTCGTCGCGCTTGGCGAGCTCTTCCGTGAAGTAGAAGACGTCACCGCTGTGGCGGACTTGAATGAATTTCATGTGGGGGTTCCAAGGTTCCAGAATGAGAAGGGGCCCCCGAAGGGGCCCCATGAAGCACCGGAGTGCTTAGCGCGCCACGACCAGATCGACCAGGGCCTCGCCCTTGGTCGTCTTGAAGCCGTACACGTTCAGGCCACGGAGGATGTTGCCGAACGTGGTGGTCGAGCGGATCGACTCCACCTCGGTGAGCTGCGAGGCCCACGAGATGCCGTCGCGCGTGCCGGCCAGCACGTGCCACTTGTTGCCGCCCGCAGTGATCTTCGCCAGGTTGTTGTTGACGTAGATCGTGAAGCGGTCGATCATGCCCAGCTTGCCGTTGCGGATCGGGCTGGTACCGTCACCGGTGATGCTCGCGTCCTTGAGGTCCGAGGACTTCAGGAAGCGGGCGTACCACGGCGGGATCACGATGAAGCGACCCTCGTCCGGCACGTTCTGCTCGTCGAGCACGTTGCCGGCGTCCAGGATCTTGTCCACGGCGTTGCCGCCGTTGATCGTCACCGGCGAGGCCTCAGTGCCCAGGTTGATCGTGCCCGACTCGGCGCCGGCCGCGGTGCCCTTGTTGGCCGCCACGATGTCGGCGTAGACCGAACCGAACACCTGACGCTCGATCGTGATCTTCATCTTCTGGGCCGCGTCGCTGGTGTACATATCCATCAGCTTGACGTCGACCTGGGCCTTGTCGATGTCGTCGACCACGACGGCAAAATACTTCGCCTTGTCGATGGTCAGCGTCACCGGCGGAGACTGCGGGGTCTCCGTGGTCAGGGTCTGGCCCTTCAGGTAGTCACGGATCGTGACGTCCGGCGTGGTGCGGATGTACACCTTGTCGCCCATGGCCTTGACTTCGCCCTCCCAGTCGCTGTTCGTGACTTCCGTCAGAACGCAGCTGGCGTAGAACTTGACAAGGATCTTGCCCGACCAGATTTCGGGGATGAACTTGCCCGTGCCGCTGCTGTCGAGCTGCGGGTACGGGGCTTGAACTGCTACAGACATTTCGCCACCTCAAGGTAGGCAGCGCGGATGGGGTCGACTTACTTGATGCGACCCTCGGCCATCGCGCGCTGGATTTCGCTCTCGATGGCGGCGGCCTCTTGGCCCTTCAGGCGCCCGGTGCGGACCTTGGTGTAGAAGTCGGTGACTTCCGCACGGGTCCACACACGAGCACCAGGCTGGACCTGCGGCCCGGCGCCACCGGCGCCAGGTGCAGGGACCAGCTGGTTCTGCAGGGCTTGGGAGGAGGTCGCCGCCCACGAATCCCTGTCCTTCTTGAATGCAGTGAAGACAGCTGCTGCGCGCGTGCCGTCCTGAGCCTTCTGCGCTTCGTCCAGGAGGTCCTGGCGAGTGCGCCCCGACAAAGCGTCGACCTGGCCGAGCCACCGGTGGAACGACTGGTCATCGTTGATGACCGGCCAATCCGGATGGGCGTCAGCCAGGGTTTCGAGGAAGCCCTTCTGCTTGGTCTGCACGAAGCCGTTGCGGAGCTGGTGAATCTCCAGCCTGAGCTCGTTGATCGCTGCGTCCTTCGTGGCCAGCTCCTCGCGGGCGGCCCGGCGGATCAGGTCCACCATGCCTTCACCGTGCTCCTCGACCTCTTCCGGGGTCACGAGGCTCGTCGGCGCAGCCGGCATGGACTTCAGCTGTGCGGACAGCTGCTCGATCAGTCGCGCTTGCTCCTGGGTCTGGGCGGTCAGGCGGGTCACCTGGTCCAAGAGCCTCGGGATCTCGGCGTTGTACTTACCCTGCAGCACCTTGTACCGGTGTTCGTCCGAGTCATCCGCCGGTGCGCTTCCGGTCGGTTGATTCGTCGAGCCAGGCTGGGGAGCTGGAGCGGGGGCGGCCACCGGCGCGGGGGCCGGTGCCTCGACAGGGGCAGGCGCCTGGGTGGGCGCGTTGCCGCTCTGGATGGCTTGGATCAGCGCGTCTGCACGACGCTCTGCTTCGATCACTGCACTGGGAAGGGACATGGGTACTCCGTGAGCCGCTGGCGTCCAGGCGCGCGAGCCCCTGCGCAGGGGTATTCGCGCACCGTTGCCGTCGGTGTTCTCGGTTGCCAGCTATGGAGGCTGGCGCTCCTGTGCCGCGTGTTGCGGCGGGGGTCTCAACGCAACGACAAGCGCACGGCTTCGTCGATGGCGTCGAGGGTCTGGACGCCCCCTTGGTACTGCGCCGCGGTCCATTGATCGCGGGAGACCGAGAGGGTCTTGACGGCGTCCTCGCGCTCCTGGCGGAGCCAGTTGAGGACGACGTTGAATTGCGGGTCGGTGTTCTTCAGCAGCCGCAGCGCGGCGCGGACCTCAGCGGGTGGCGACTTGAGCATCAGGCCGCCATTGGCTGGGGTTGCTGGCCGGGCTGGCCGGGCTGCACGATCGGCGTGCCGTCAGGGTTCAGGCCCTGGGCGGCCATGTCGGCGATGCGCTGCTGTTCCATCCGCTGACGGTGCTGAAGCACCTCAGTGGACGGGATGATCTTGTCGGTGTTGAGCTGCAGGTCCTGCGCCTGCTCGCGCAGCAGATACGCCCTGCCCTCCATGCCCATGATCTGGAGGTCGATCGGGTTGGCCGTCTTCTCCATGAACAGGTCGCGGGCCTGGCGCAGGCTCTCCTTGACCAGCACACCCAGCGCGCCGCGCGGGCTGACCTTGAAGTCGCCCTTGATGAACGGGTCGGGGTGGTACAGCATGTTGTGGATGTAGAGCATGTGCACCACGCCAGACATCGCGCTGTCCACGTTGCGGATCGCGGCCTTGATGCCCTTGGCGGCGTTGTCCATCAGCATGGCCAGGCCACTCGCGGTGCGGCCTGCGCCACTGGCCTGCGAGGAGCCGTAGATGTAGTTCGGGATGCCCGTGACCTCGTCGGCCTGCTTCTGGAACGTCATGTAGACGTTCATCAGCTCGGCGGCGTGCATGTCGGGCTGGAAGAAGCGGATCGCCGGCTGGTTGGCGCCCGTCCGGTCCGACGTGGACTGGTGGATCTTCCAGGGGTACAGCTCGCTGACCACGTAGCCCTCGGGCAGGCGGTCAACTGCGACATCGACCTGCGGGCCAGAGCCGATGCCCATGTTGTCGGCCAGCGCGCGTGCAGCGTTGTTGCACATGCGGGTCACGTCGCGCACCGACTTCATCAGGCTCTCGCCCCAGAAGCTGTTGGCCAGCTTGCGCCACGAGGCGGTGTGGTACGGCCGGCGGCCGAGCGGGTCCGGGTTGATCACCGCGCGGATGACGTGCGGGCCCACCAGCCAGGCGTTGATCTCGTAGGTCTTGTAGGGCAGCACCTCGCCGGCGTAGCCCCACTCCATGAGCATCTGGCCTGTGACCGGTCCCCAGAACTCGAGCGTCTCGATCTTCTGGTCGACGAAAAATCCGTAGGTCGCTTTGTTCTCGAGGCGGGCGCGCTCGTGGTCGCCCTGCTCGTTGTACTTCAACCCGGTGCGGCCGTACTTGGCAATGGCGGCTGCGATCTCGCCGGCGTTGTAGCCCGGCACACCGATCTTGTCGTTCAGGTCGGTGGCGGTGAGGCGGTGGCGCTCGACAAGGTAGCCGTCCTGCGGGCCCTTGCTGTTCGGGCTCGGGAAGATGTCGTAGGGCGAAACCGCATTCACCTCGCGGACCAGCTGCTCGGTGACGATCGGCTGGTAGTTCGGGCCCCACGCCATGGCCAGCTTCTTGCGGACCACGGGGCCCTTCAGAATCGCCGTCGGGTAGGTCACATAGTCGTCGATGAAGGCGTCCAGCGCCTCGAAGAACCCGCCCTGCTTGAGCTGGTCCTCGATCACGCCGGCCATGCGCTCAGCGGACTGCGCGGCCTCCTCGCGCACGCGCAGCATCACCTGGTCTCGCACCTCTTCCATCCGGGCCCGCATGGCCTCCGGGTGCACCTGGCCCTCGGCGATGAACGGCTGGGCCTCCAGCATGACGAACTCGCCGATCATCGACATCATCTCGGCCGGCAGCTCGGGGTTCTCTGCGGGGTCGATGTCGTAGGGGCGGTCGCCGGCGGTGGCGATGACGTCCTTGATCCACGAGGCGGCGGCGCGGGCCTTGACGTCGGGGATCATCATGTAGATGTCCGACTGGCCGACCTCGGCGATGCGGCGCTGCTCCTCGGGCTCGTACTGGCCCTTGCGCTGGCGGTCGCAGCGCAGGAGCTCGTTCGTCATCTCGATGTTCTTGTAGGTCACCGCCTCACGCCACGCGGCCATGATGTGGCGCGCGAGCTGCGAGGACATGGACTGGTCGAACTCAGCACTGGTCGACTGAGGCGCGCTCTGCGGCTGATTGCTGTTCGGGATCATGCGTTCAGCTCCGGGCCCGGCCCGTGCGGACGACCGTTTGGGCACGCGGCTTGCCCGTGCCTCCACGGATCTTCAGGCAGGCGTACTGCAGGGCGTCGTGTGGGTGTGAGAAGGCGTTCTTCTTCGGCTGGTCCTTGTAGACGGCGTCGCCGGCTGCCTTGACCCGCTCGTAGAGGTAGCCGCCGGTGAAGCCCTTGCGCAGCGTCTTGCAGCGGCGGTTCAGGCGGAACGCCGGCTTGCCACCAGCCATCCGGGTCAGGTAGTAGGTGACGGCACTCTTGCGCGGCAGGAAGTCGTTGGACTCCGCGGGCTCGCAAGGGATGCCGGCCTCGAGCAGCTCGGTGAACGGTGTGCGCTTCTTGTCGACCTGGCTGCGGACGATGCCGGCGGGGTCACCCACGTGGATCAGCGTGTTGCGCGAGTACCGGGCGGCGATGAAGGGCTTGACCACGGAGTCAGCGAACTCGCGGACGTCCATGTTCTCTTCCACCAGCTCGTCCAGCACGATCAGCTCGCCGAGCAGCGTGGGCTGCACGAACACGGCCGCGGGAGTCAGGCCGAAGTCCCAGCCGACGTACACAGGCAGACCGGGCGCCGCATCGACGTCCTTGTCGCTGGTGTGCAGCCGGTCGTTGTAGTTCGGGTAGACCGGCCGGCCGGTGCTGATGCGGCCGTACTGGCCGCCGCAGAACACCGAGATCCAGCCGTCGTCCTTGCCGCCGGTCATGCGGATGTAGTAGTCGAACCCGCTGGGCAGGTTCTGCACGTTCTCCGCGGCCGGGTTGGGCACCCAGGTCATGCGGCCGTTCTCGTCGAGCACCGGCTCGCCGTCGCTGTTGCGGACGCAGATCAGGCCGCCCGGCTGCTGGAAGAACTTCCACCCCTTGGGCAGGTCCTCCTCAGCCAGCTTGTAGTACCAGTGGTCGTCGTCCGGCGGGTTGGTGTCCATGATCACGCATGGATCCACGCAGTCGCCCTGGTTCTTCGCAGGGAACCGGCCCACCCGCTCGGTGGCCTTGTCGAGCAGCTCCTTGGAGAGCTCCGAGGCCTCGTTCAGCCAGACGCCCGTCAGCTCCATGCCGCGCAGCTTGCTGATCGATTCGGCCTGGTCAACGGCCAGGAACAGGACCTCCAGGTCCATGCCGGTGCCGTCGCCGATGTCCTTGATCAGCACGCGGCTGGAGATGGGCGTGCCCCACTTGATGGGCGCCACCTCTTCCGGGAACCAGGTCTGCCACGACTTGATCGTGGTCGACTGGAGCTCGGGGTAGGTGTTCCGGATCACCGCCCACCGCGCGCGACGCTTCCCATTCCAGGGGTTCTGCCGCATGGTGTGGAAGATGATCTCGCTGCAGCAGGCGGACGTCTTGCCGCTACCCACCGGGCCCATCAGCCCGCGCACGAAGCCGAACTGCTCGTGAAACGCGGACGCGACCGGCCCCGGTGGCGCATAGCTGACCACCAGGTCCTGGGCGCCGTCGCTCACTTCTTCTGCGGCACGTAGGACGTGGTCATGTTGAACACGACCGACTTGGCTTCGACCTCGTGCTTGACCGAGGCGAGCGTCGGCATGCTGCGCTCGAGCAGCATCTCGATGGCCTTCAGCCGGCTGGGCGGCATCTTCATGCGGCCCTTGCCCATGGCGTGCTGCTGGAGGACGTTGACCAGACTGGAGACCTGGATCTGCTCGCGCACCAGGTCGCCATTGATCTTGCGCCGCTCGGCGGCGCGTTCGGCCATCTCGGCCTTGTCCTTGGGTTTCAGCAGAGCCATGGTCTTACTGGGCGGTGAGGAGCGAGAGCTGGGCGTCGGTCAGGCGCGCGTCCCAGACACGGACGCGCTGGATCCACGAAGTGAACTCGACGATGCTGCCGCTGCCGGCGAAGTTGATGGAGTTGATCGCCGACGGCAGGGTGATGCTGGTATCGGCAGTGCCCAAGGTGCCGCGGGCTGATGCAATCGCATCGTTGGTGTTGGCGGCAATGGCAGCCGTAACGCGGCTGGCCGGCAGAACGCTGCTCACGGCAGAAGAGGTGAACTGCTGTGCGCCACCAGACCAGAGGCTGCCGTTCACCTGGCCCACGTCTGGGATGTGCGCCACACCCACCCGGTTGTTGGCGGTGCCGTCAGTCAGCGCGGCCAACACGGAGCCCGCCATGCCGGTCAGACGGGGCATGCCGGACGCTCCAGTGAAAGCGATCGTGCTTGGGCCGGCGACGTACCAGGAGGAGAAGTTGGTGCCGGCGACCCGATAGGACTCGGAGCCAGTGCCGGCCGAGTTGCCCCAGGTGGGGATGAACGCAGGCACATTGGTCGCCAGGGCCAAGTTGCACACCATGGGCGCGCCGATGCGGATGGTGAAGTCCACCACTTCGTTCAGTGCCACCAGGAAGTCCAGGCGCGCTGTGACCTGGTTGGCGCTGGCGCTCAACGCCATGTAGGTCATGAAACGCTGGTGGGTAATCGGGGCGTCGCGCAGGGCGTCGAACACCTGGGACTGGCCCAGTGGACTCTCGGAATCGAAGGTGCCTGTGATGCGGCCCTGCAGGCGCAGCCTCTGGTTCGCACTGGATGGCAGCCTGCCGGCCTTCAGGGCTAGATAGACCGCGCCGCCCCAGATGGAGTTGGCGGTGGCGACCTGATTGGAGGCGCTACTGACCAGGTCGTAGTAGATGCTGCCTGCAACGTTGGCTGTGCCCCAGAAGCGCACGTCGATGAACGGCATACCGCGCTCGACACCGGATCGCACCAGCGAGTGCTGGATGCCAGTCAGGCCGGCGCCGTAGGTGACACCCTGGCCCACCGGGTAGGTGCCCGGGGTGCCCACCACGGCCGTGGTGAACATGCTGTTCGTCACGACGTTGGTGGCGCTACGGTCGGTGCGCAGGCCCAGGGGCTGCAGCGTCACCGGGTCGTAGTCGAAGCGCGGGCCATGGAACGCGCCGCCCCTGGTCTCGATGTAAGGGCTGACCGGCAGGAACCGCGCCTCCGCCGACGAGAAGCGCTCGATGGCGTACTCCAGCTGCGGCTCGGCAATGCGCAGAGTCAGGTCGACCGTCGCATTGGCGCTCACGGCGACCAGCATGATCGGCACACCGGTCACCGCGGAGTCGCTGGTGATCTCCAGGTCGGTGAAGCACTGCCGCCAGGTGGAGTTGGGGGTACGGTTGGCGGTGTTGCCGAAGGTCGTGCCGTCGTTCAGGTAGTTGTTGCTGCTGCCGAAGAACTGAACCGACGGGGTCGGACCGCCACCAAAGCCCGCAGTCGAGCCGGCGATCACCTGGGCCCACACAGCCACCCGCATCCGGGAGCGCGGGCGCACCACCACACGATCGGTGGCGCTGATGTTGGCGCCGAAGTACAGGTGTGGGTAGGTGACAGAGCCGCCGTTGGTGCCGGACCAGCGCACGTCGATGTACTTCTGGCCAAGCTCGTTGACGCCCTTGCCCACCACCTGGGTGGTGATACCGGCGCCGCCACCAGCAATCACCCATCGCTCACCCGGCACCGTGCCCAATGTGACAGCTGCATTGGTGATCGGCGGAGTGAGCGGCACGACACTGGCGTCGCTGCAGACGCACAGGTTCTGCGGCGGGATGGTCAGCTCACCCTTGCTGTTGAACATCGTGCGGCAGCCGCCGGCGCCCGGGTCGTAGGTCAGGGTGGAGGGGATGCGGCCAGTGGTGTAGCCGGACATGACCTCCATGTCGAAGTCAGGCGTCGGCAGCGGGCTCACCGGCTCGCGGGCCAGGGTGAGCGTCTGCGGGCTGAAGCGGGCGATGTTCGGCAGGATCAGCGACAGCTGGGCCTCGGGAATGCCCCACCACTTCAGCAGCGCGCCGTAATACTGCTCGAGCGAGGTGGTCGGGATGATCCGGCCCTGGCCAGTGTCGAGCGGGCCGTTGACCGTCAGGTCGGTGGAGCCGTAGACGCCACCAAGCACGGAACCGCCCATGATCAGGTGGTGGCCGCCCCAGCCGTGGTCGGAGCCCAGGGTGCTGTTGATCACCAGCGTGCGGCCGAAGTCGCTCTGGGTGAAGGCGACCACGTTCTCCTGTAGAGACAGGTCCTGCATGGCCAGGTAGAACGCACCCATGGCCTTGTCGAGGGTGTTCAGCAGGTTGGGCAGCTGGCCGTTCAGGTTCTCGTGGTTGTCGAAGCCGCCCAGCGAGACGAAGAACAGGTCGCGGCGATGCTGGTACGAGGCGCGGCTGGCGATGATGCGGGCGACGACGCGCAGCTGCTGGGCCAGGCTGTTGCTGGACAGGGCGTCGAAGCGGCCGTTGGGGGTCGCGGGCAGCGTGGCCAGGTTGGCGGCCAGCACAGTCTGGTTGGCAACCGCCTTGCGCACGCGATCGGCAAACAGGCGCTGCGGGGTGTTGTTCCACTCCTGGCGGATGCGGGCGGCGTTCAGGGCTGCGGTGAATACGCTACCGGTGACGCTGCGGTTCTCGCCGAGCCCGAAGGTCTGGGCGCCGGTGGTCTGCATGGTCGAGGCCTCCTGCTGGAAGCCTTGCATCTGCAGCACTCGACCCGCGATCGAGAAGGTCGGCAGGATGCCGTTCAGGGGGTCGGTGTTGTAGATGCTGCCGGCCAGCTCGGAGGTGCGCCCCATCCAGCCGCTGGTGAACGCCAGCTCGGTGTAGCCCGGCGCAGCCTGCCAGGTCAACTGCTGACTGTTGTGCGAGAACAGCTGGTCGGGCAGCTTGACGGCGCGGGAGAAGTAGGCGGAGCGGGTCGTGGCCTCACGCAGAGGCCCGACGTTCAGCAGCACCGCCAGCTGACCCGCGTCGCTGCGGGTCTTCAGGTCGGTCATGTTGGGGTGCAGACCCCAGCCACTCGAGCCCAGGGGCAGAGCCGAGGCAGAAGCCACGCCGTTGGCGCCCCGGACAGCATCGTAGGGCGCGCGGTTGGGGTTCCCGTCCAGCGGGATCACCATGTTGTGCGCGTCCGCGCCGCCGAACAGGAAGATGCACACCAGCGCCCTGTAGTCGTTGCCCGAGTCGGCAAGGGCACGAATGGGGGTGGTGTTGGCCGGGTCGGAGTAGCTGCTGGGTACGGAGGGCATGGCTCAGCCTGTGGTCAGAGCTGGACGAAGAAGTCCGGCGAGTTGGTGATCAGCTGCAGGCAGACTGCAACCCGGTTGTCCTGCTCGGTCGTGGTCGAGACCGGCATGCCGGTGATCGTTGCCTCGAGGCTCGCGCGCAGCGCAGGACCCATCTTCCCGCCGCACAGCAGGATGTTCAGGCGCTCCACCAGCGCGGCGGGGGTGCCGGCCAGGGTGTCGGTCCAGCTTCCGATCGCGCCGAGCGGTGCGTAGTTGCTGACCTGGCCGTGGGTGGCGTTGGTGTCGCCGCGCTCACCCAGGATCGAGATGTTGATGCACTCGCTCAGGGCTCGGGCCAGCAGCACGTCGGACCAAATCTGCGCCTCGGGAAGCACCAGCGGGCGCTGGCTCGGGGCGGAGTTGATCAGCTCGGTCGGGGTGTGCAGCGGGTCGTAGGGGCCGAAGATTGACGGGCCGTTGCGCGGCGAGGTCTGGCCGAAGTTGGTGGCGAAGGTCGAGGCCTGGTTGTCGCGGCCCAGGCTGACGTTGCCGGCCGAGTTGCGGCGGCCCAGCGGGCGCACCATCGACATGAAGACCTCGAAGCCGTCCTTGACACGGCCGAAGTCGGGGTCGAAGCGACCGTCGTCGTTGGCGTCGGGGTCGGTCAGGATCGCGGTCCACACCGCCTTCAGGTCGCCGCGGACGCCGAGACCGTTGTCCTCGAACACGCGGGCCACGCGGGCCACGTAGGTCGGGGACGGGTTCGACGTCACCAGGGTCTGGATCATCCGGACGGCGAAGAAGGGGGCCGTGTTCGGGTGATTGAAGAGCGCGTCGTGGACCATCCGGAGGTTGGTCACCGGATCGGTGCCGGCGGGCACGTTGACGCGGCCACCCAGCGCCACCTTCGAGCCGTACTCGTAGAACGGCAGGTAGTGGATCAGGTTGTAGTTGGCGTCGGTGAACAGGCTGACGCCGTGGCTGCCGAGGAAGTTGTTGATCGCCATCGCGCGACCGGCGGCGTTGTCGAGCTCGTACCGCTGGGTCGTCAGGTTGAAGTCCCAGCGGGTCAGGCCCGTGAAGGCGCGGGCCATCTGGCGGATGTCGTCGTTGGTGTACGTCGGGATCCGCTCGCCGGTGGCGTCGAGCTTGTAGGTGCCATCGATGTTCAGCTCGTACAGGCCGATGCTGAACAGCTGCATGATCTCGCGGGCGAAGTTCTCGTCCGGCTGGTTGGAGCCGGTCTCCTTCTCGTTGCCGAAGTACGTGAGCATCCGGCTCATGTGCAACGAGTAGGTCACCGACTCGAGCAGGTCGCGCCAGTTGCCGAACACGTGGGTGTTCAGGCGGTCGTACCAGCTCAGCCAGGACACCCAGCGGCCGAGGTCGTCGAACGCACCGCCGCCGAAGTTGATCTGGAACAGCCTGGCCAGCGCGTGCAAGCACTTGGCGCGCAGCGGGCAGGCCTCGGTGACCAGCTGGGTGCAGAACGCAATGTCGGTCGCGTCGCGGGAGGCGAAGCCGATGAACGGGTTGGCGGCCGAGACGTCAGCCGAACCGCCCAGGGCAAAGCCGCGGTCCAGGAACCGCATGGCGAAGTTCTTCTGCAGCTCGGCGGTGATCCAAGCACGCTTCGAGCCCAGCGCAGTCAGGGCCTGGATCTCGGTCGCGGTGCCGCCACCCAGGGTCGCCTTTTGCAGGAACGAGGCCGCCTCACGGTCGTTGGCGATCCGGTCAGCGAACACGAACTCCGCGGTCGACAGGGCCGGGCGGCGCAGCAGCTCGTCGTTGGCCAGGTAGCTCCCGGCGAACTCGGTCAGCGTCTTGTTCTGCGCGACAGTGGGCAGGAACGCCAGCGGCTGATCGGTCACGTCGTCCACGACGACGCCGTCATTCCGCAGGAACAGGCGGTTCAGGAAGCGGCCGTTGGACATATCAGGCTCCGGTGTGGCTGCGCACGACGCTGGTCGACGAGGTGCCAGTGGCACGCACCCGCACGCACAGCACCGGCAGGGTGTGCCCGATGGGCAGGTTGACGAAGTTGACCGTCTGCCCACCCTCGGTGACGACCGAGATGGTCTGGCCGGCGGCGCCGTAGTGGGTGATCAGGCTCGGGCCGAACTGGGTCGTGTCGCTCGGGGTCACGACCTCAGCTGACCGCGGAGGGATGTTGGTGCGGACAGCGCTCACTTGCGGCTCCCGTTCAGACCGTCGGTGTGATCACCGGCGTTCTTGCGCAGACCGAAGGCAGCCACAGGCGCCCAGGCCTTGGTGTCGAACGTGACCCAGTGGCCGTTGCAGAACTTCGTTTCGTAGCGCATAGCAAAAAGCCCCGTGAGGGGCTTCGTTGTGGTGTGTGGAGGCCCCCAAGGGACTCGAACCCCTCGCCGCGGGATGGATCCCGGGGCGCTGCTCCTGCAGAGCGGCCTGTTGTTGGACCAGGCGAGGACGGCGTCCCCTGGTCCGGTGCGTCTCGGTGCCGTCAACGGCTGGCTCACCAAGCACCCCTTGGAGGGGGAAGGAGCTGTGAAGTGGTCCCGAGGGAGCCGACACAGGCCTGGCACCAGCTGCAGTCCTTTATGTTCCCAGGGACTGCTAGGGTCATGACATCAACTGCTTGTTCCCGTCTCCGGGGCAGACGACTCTCACGTCCGGCCGGGACGAATCCCAACCTGACACGAAGTGTACAAGGTTGTTCCGCATTCTGCAAGCCCCCTTGTATCGATCACCGGTCTTTCGGTACGGAGGGCGGGCGGCGGCGCCGCTTGCGGGCGGGCGGGCGGTGACACGGCCGAATCTGGCGCGTCAAAAAATTCCGGGCTCGAGTCGTAGCAGCTGGGGAATCGGCCTGGTCCATGGGGTGGCCGTTCCTGGTCAAGGTGCGCGCGTGAGGGGGTATGAGATGGGACCCAGGCACCCGGGCATGCAGGCGCGTGGTCCGCGTGGGGGGGGTGGGCCGGGGGGTGGGGCGGCGCCGGCCGGGCTGCGCCCTGGTGCTGCGGCCCATCAATCCGCAGGACAGCGAGGCGTGGCGCGGGTTTGCGGGCCTGTATGACGTGGGGCCTGCCTAGCCTGGACGCGCGACGCGCTGCGCCTGGGGGTGATGCGCCGCCCTGGTGCACGCCCTGGTGACGTGGTCGAAGGGGTCGATCCGCGTTTCTGGCGCGGTCCGGCGCGATCAACAGCGCCATGCAAACCTTGCATAGTTCAAAGTCATCATACGAATCGTGGTGCTTCTGCTGGGGTGACGCGCACTTGGCGCCGCGAGGCTCTCCCCTCCTTCTGCGGTTGTCTCTCCTTCTGTGTGTCTCCCTGGGGCGCGAGCCGGGGGGTTGTGCGCCTGGGGGTTTCCGGCCCGACGGTCTGGCAACGGGGTGCATCACGGGGCGTAGACGGGCAACGCTGGGCAATACCCGACGAATTTGGTAGGAATACAAGGAAACTTGTTGTCAGCCGACAAGGACATCACTACATTACTGGGCATGGGATTGCCCTTGGCGCCCTGCTCTCAGGCTGTGAAGCCGCATGAGCCCGCTCTTTCACAACCCGCACCGCTGCTGGCCCCGTTTACACGAGGTCGTCGCCTCTCTCAAGCCTGTTGACTGCCGCGTGGTGGTCTCGATCAGGCTCGATTGGCCTCGTCAGGATTAGCCACCAGCAAGCACGCACAGCGCCAGCCGCGACGGGATGTCGGCTGCTGGGGCTCTCCCCTCTCTCCTGGGAGCAGAAGCGTGCAGGTTTTGCGCCTGGGGCCTTCCGGCCCTGGGTGCTGCCCAGTGCATCCGTAGCGGGTGCAGTGGGCGGCATCTGCCGCGCAACCCTGGAGAGAACCATGACCCCTGTGAAGCCTGCGGCCTACGCCTTCAACGAGAACCTGAAGACGTCGCGCCACCGCGCCGTGGCGATAGACCGCGACGCCCTGTACGGCTACTGGGAGCGCCTGGACGGCAGCGAGGGCGGCGGACTGTGGTTCGAACGCCTGGGGGACGGGCGCCTGGAACTGATCGACTACGACGGCACCACCAGCCTGGGCTGGGATGTCGTGGCCTGCCTACGTGAAAACGGCTTCGTGGTGGGGACTGAGTTCGACTGATGTCTGCGCCTGGGGCTTCCGGCCCCGGGTGTAGCGCAGTGCATCCGCCTGGGGTGCACCGCGCTGCAACTGGCAGCGACAACCTTGGAGAGGGTTTCATGCGACTGATTCTCAACATCGGCCTGGACGTCAACGGCACGCGCGCCATCTCGGAGCACGTGGCCCTGGAGATGGTCAAGGCCAACGGCTTCATCGTGCACAAGCATGCGACGCACGAGAGCGACACCGAGGCCACCCTGGTGGCCCTGGTGCAGACGAGCCCCATCGACTTCGCCCACGCAGGGCCGAAGGAGATCCGGGCTGCGCTGCACTGCATTGCGAAGGACCTGCAACAGGACTGCATCGCAGTGCACGTGCCCCTGGTGGGTGACGGGCTTGTCGGTGCGGTAGTCGGACCCAAGCCCTGGGGGGCGTTCGACCCGTCCCTGTTCCTGCAACTGAACGGCACGCGGCTGGCGCCTGCCAAGGCCACGGCATGAAGCCGCATCTGTGGCGCGCGTCTGGCGTCTGGCTGGCGCACTGGCCCTGCAGGCCTCACCGCTGGGCCATGGGTGAGTCACCACGTGAGGCATACGAGGCGCTGCTGATGCGTGGGGCGCCGAGGGTGTAGCGGCTTGCGCCCAGGGTTTCCGGCCCTGGGTGCTCGCCAGTGCATCCCGCACTGCAACCTGGAGAGAGCCATGTATTTCAGCAACCCGGTGCCCGGCCTGCGCTGCTACGTCGCGGCCGCGAGCGAGCGCGCCGAGCCCACGCCCGTTGTCGAGGTGCGTGCCAACCAAGGTCACCACCCCGACGGCAGCAGCGTGCAGCAGCACAGCGCTGGCGACGCCTACCCGTTCATCCTGGCCGTGCGCGGCGAGTGGGCTGAAGTGTGGGCACCGAGCGGCGAGGTGCTGCACGTCATCGCCATGGGCGCCAGCCGCGAGTCGCGGATGAATGCCTACAGGCGCGGCGCCAACCTCGCGCTGGCCCATGCCGACGCCTACAGGCAGGCGCGGGCGAACCGCTGAGAGCGTAGAGGCTTGCGCCCAGGGTTTCCGGCCCTGGGTGCTCGCCCGTGCGCTTTTGCACGATCACCTGGAGAGGACCATGCACACGATCAACCTGCGGCGCGGCTTTGACAAGGCCCTGCGCGCCACCACCGACATCGACCTGGGCAACGAGCGCCGCATGCTGCGCTTCGAGACCAGCAAGCGGTCGAGCGGTGGCCTGTCCACCTTCGCCACGGTGCACCAAGTGAGCGAGGACGGCCGCAGCATCACCCACGCCATTGGGTTCGGCATCCCGGGGATGGGCGACTTCAGCCGCCTCGTGGAACAAGAGCGCGAATGGCGCTGCACCGAGAAGAACGTCAGGACGCTGCACGAGCGCGCCCTGGAGCGGGTCGAGGCCATCACTGCCATGGCCCGCGAGCACTACGTGCAACAGGCTGCGAAGAAGGCAGCCGAGGCTGGAGCGTAGGGGCTGGCGCCTGGGGCTTCCCGGGCGCATGCCGGTGCGCTTTGCACTGCAACCTTGGAGAGAACCATGCAAACCCGGCACCTACCCACGCTGGCCGCCAGGGCGACTGCCGCCCCGCGCAGCATGAGCCCAGCCGAGTATCACCGGCACTGCTACATGGCGCTGCACTTCCTGCGGACGACCATGAACACGCTGCAGAACTTCAGCGGCGAGCGCCTGCATGCAGAGGCGCCGTCTCTGGTGTCCTTGTCTGCCTACTGCCTGGACCGTCGAGACTGACCTCAGCCACTTGGGCGGCGTGCTGCCCTCGTGGGTGCGATCACGCACTGCAACCCTTGGAGAGGGAACCATGACCCGCAAAGACTACGAGCGGCTGGCCGCCGCATTGAAGGCCTCGAAGCCCCTGGCCGAGGATGCCGCCCAACAACACGGGTGGCGTCTGGCCTGCCATGCGGTATCGAACGCCCTGGCCGACGAGAACACGCGCTTCGACAGCGCTCGCTTCCTCCTGGCCTGTGGGGTGGCGTGATGCGCTACCTGCCGGCCTTCAACATCTGGGCGACCCCTGTGGAACTGCTACGCCATGCCCAGCCTGGGCAGCACGTCTATGCAGGGGACCCGAAGGACCGCAACAGCCGTGGCCGGTTCCTGGGCGTGAAGCGCTCGGGCACCGTTGTCGTGGCCTGGAGCGGCAACACCCGCACCCGCAAGACCCGCGCCGAGCAGCGCGAGTACCTGCGCTCCCTTCGTGACTATGCGAAGGGCGACCGTAGACCGTAGCGGCTTGCGCCTGGGGCTTCCCGGCCCTGGGCGCCTGCCAGTGCGATCTGCACTGCAACCTGGAGAGGACTATGGCAACGATCTACCGCGGGCGCGTCGGCGCTCGCATGGCCCCACCACGTGGGCCGCGCACGGCGCAGAGCCGGCACGCTGGCCGCGAGGACCAGAAGCTAGTGAACGGCCCCTGGCGCGGCTTCTCGCTGCGGCTGGCCCCGCCCTGCTGCACCCTGCCCCTGACCGTGGGCAACCTGACTGGCCGCTACGTGGGCGGCGCATGGAGTGCGGCATGACCATCAGCAAAGAGCAGCAGCAGGCCATCGCGCAGCAGTGGCGCAGCCGGGCCAAGGCGCAGGGCCTGAAGCCCGGCACCAAGACCCACGACACCGCCCGGATGCACTTCGTGGCCGGTGCCATGTCTGCCCTGCACAACACCGACATCGACGCCACGTCGGACCGGCTGAGCACCCTGGTGCCCCCCAACTGGGTGGTGGCTGGCATTGCAGGGCGTGACCCCTTCGAGGGGGTCTGAGGTTGGCGCCTGGGGCTTCCGGCCCCGGGTGTCGCCACGAGGGCGTCGAACGGCGCCTTGGTGGCGGCATGTGCCGCGTGAACCTGGAGAGGACCATGAAAGACATCAAGCTGACACCACTGGCCACAGCCTTCATCCTGAAGGACTTGGCAGAGGCAGCCCAGAAGTCGAGCCTGCCTGCGTGCGGCAGCCTGTGCACCGTGGTGGCGAACCTCATCGCCAACGCTGGGCCCTGGGGCGGCAGCAACCAGAAGGCAGTGATGGACGCGGCCGCCAAGCACGGGTTCCAGCCCGAGTTCTACGGCGACACGGTCCGCGTGACCTGGAGCGGTGAGGCCGAGACCGTCACGGTGTTCAACCTGATCACCGACGACGAGAGCGGCATCAGTGCCACGCCCTACGGCAGCCTGGAGTCGGCCCAGAAGGCGGGCCGTGCGGCCATCGAGGAATACCGCAACAACACGCTGCTGGCTGATCAGGTGCCCAGCTACCTGAACCAGTTCGAGGCGGAAGACAGCTACGTGCAGATCGGTGAGCGTGATGCGATCTGGATCAGTGCGGTGGGCCTGACCCCCTGACGTTCTGCGCCCCGGGCTTCCCGGCCCGGGTGTACCCACGAGCGCCGCGAGCCGGCCCTGGTGGGCGCACTGTCGCGCCATCCCTTGGAGAGACCCATGACCCCGAGCGAACGACTGGCCGCGACCTACAACCTGGACGGCATCCTGGTACATCGGCCGCACACAGGCACCTTTGGCAAAGAGACCCCCGGCGAAGTGGTGCGGACCGTCTGCTCCTCTGACCCGCTGACGGCCACCGGCTTTGAACTGGCCACGAGCATTGCCCTGGCGCAGCGGCACGTCGCCCAGTGGCAGGAGGCCATCAAGAACATGCAGGACATCCTGGACAACGCCACCCCCTACGTTGCGCCGCCCAAGACCTGATCCCAGCCACTTCCCCTGCGTGCAGGGGTTGTGGGTGCGATCCTGCACCGTGACCTTGGAGAGATCACAATGTTCCACGTACCTGCACACAAGCAGGCGGACCCACGTAAGGCGCCAGCCCAGTCGGGTTCTGCGCCCCTGGCTTCCCGGCCCAGCGCCGAGGTCCGTTCGATTGAAGCACTGCAGAAGATCCTGACGTTCGTCCAGGAGTACGACGCAGCACTCGACGACGAAGACCAGGACGGCGGTCCGCAACCCCCTGATGGCGATGACTACAACGAGATCGTCGACTACGTCCGCTACGTGGCCACCGAGGCCCTGCACAACGTCGCCGAGGCGCAAGCAGCGGTCGATGAACTGAAGCGCATCCGCCGGCTGGCGGCAAGCTGAGGGGTGGCCATGAGCGAGACACCTGAACCGCCGCCCCGGCTGCGCATCGCTGTGCTAACCGGCCGCTGGCTGGCTGAGAAGGCGCGCCGGCAGGCCGCCAAGGTGGGCACCCAGCAGGCGGCAGTGAACCTGCGCAAGCAGGGCGTGCCGTTGCCCCTGGCGCTGGCCATCCTGGCCGGTCGACTTCCCCACTGATCTGCGCACCTGGGCTTCCGGCCCGGGTGTAGCGGCGAGGGTTCACCGAGCCCTGGCCGCTGCATGTCGCAGCGCAACCCTTGGAGGGACCAATGAAGATCGAAACGAAAGAGCGGCAGCCCAAGCCGGTCACCTACCCCATGCTGATGCAGGGCCGGAGCGGCATCGTGAAGCTGTTCGTCAACGCGACCGACGGCGTGATCCTGCGCGGCGACGGCGGCAGCGATTGCGTCTGCGTCCGGCTCGGGATGATGGAGGCGGAGCCGGGCAAGGATGTCTCGCTGGGCATGGGCGAAGCGGTGCCCGCCACCGACTCGTACTGGCGCCCCTACGAGGGCTCCATCACTCTGTCCAACGAGTGAGGGCGCCATGGCACTGTTCCTTGTAGTCGCCACCGAGGCGCCGCGCTCCGGCCAACGCAAGCCGCGCCGCTACCGCTTCGCCGCCGCAGCGGAAACGGCAGACGAGGCCCTGAAGGCCTGGAAGGCCAGCCACTACGGCGCCATCTACGCCCAGGGCCCCAGCGACACCGTCAAGGTGGACCCTGAGCCCTACGACCAGCCCGTCATCCGCATCTGACCTCAGCCGGTTGCCCTGCGTGCAGGGCTTCCGGGTGGCGTCTTGCCACCTTAACCCTTGGAGAGATCGAATGAAGCAATCCCTGACCCTGAACGAGCTGGCCAACAAGCTGGTGGACCAGACCCGCGCGAAGCAAGACTTCGTGGCACCTGCCCTGGCCCTGTCGATGGACGACGAGGCCAAGCTGGGTGGCTTCAGTGAGGTGCTGCCCCTGAACGACCTGGGGCACCAGCAGTTGGCCGAGTACACCGGCATCCCGAAGGCGTACTACGACAAGCTGCGCAACACCGACAAGACCGTCCTGGCCGGCAACGTCAACCTGTGGCTGGGCAAGCGGCCGGACACCGAGCGCCGCATGATCCGCACCCTGAACGGCAACGTGCGGGCAGTGCTGTCGGACCGCTACCAGCGGATCGACAACTACGAGGTGGCCGAAGTCGCCTTGAACATCCTGCAGGAGGTGCCCAAGCTGCGGATCGTGTCCACCGCAGTGACCGACCACCGGCTCTACATCAAGGCGGTGTCGTCGGACATCCAGCTGCCTGTCCCGGGCTCGCGCCGCGTGGGTGACCTCGTGGAGAGCGGCGTGGTGATCAGCAACAGCGAGGTGGGCCTGGGCTCGGTGTCCATCCAGCCGTTCGCCCACTTCCTGGTCTGCACCAACGGCATGGTGCGCAACAAGGAGGGCCTGCGCAAGGCGCACGTTGGCCGGGCCATCGACGCCGGCCTGCATGGCCTGCTGAGCGACCAGACGAAGAAGCTGCAGGACGCAGCCGTGCTGAGCGAGGTGCGCGACGTCATCGCCGCGTGCTTCGAGCGCTCTGCCTTCCAGTCGTTCATCGACCGGCTGGGCGTCACGACCCGGCAGCAGATCGAGGGTGATGTCCTGGGTGCCGTCGAGGCCCTGGGCCCCACCACCTTCGGCCTGAACCAGAGCGAGCGCCAGGGCGTGCTGAAGCACCTGATCGCTGGCGGCGACCTCAGCCGCTACGGTCTGATCAACGCCATCACCCGCACGGCTGAAGACGTCGAGCTGTACGACCGCGCGACCGAGCTGGAGGCCATTGGCTTCAAGCTGCTGGACGCTGGCGAGCGTGCCTGGAACGACATCAGCAAGGCCAAGCCCCTGAAGCTGGCGGCCTGATGGAAGCGCCCCGCCGACTGCGCGGGGTCCTCCGGGAGCTGGAGCGGCAAGGGTTTGTTGCCGTGGCCTGTGAGCCCCGCAAGGGGTCTCACTGGGCAGTCACGTTCCGGGGCATCTCAACGCCCCAGATCATGACCTCCAACGGGTCGGAGCCCCGTGCGATGAAGAACCACGTGGCGCGGCTGAAGCGCCTGATGGCGGAGGGTGAGCGTGGCGAAGTTCGTCAAGCCCAAGCCGCCTGAGCCGCACGTCTGGTGGACGCGCAGCAAGGTCATGCACTGGCCGCGCTGCGCCCACTGCGGGCTGATCCGGCTGCGCAACCAGCGCACCGAGGAGGCCATCAGGGCACCCTGCCCTTCGACTGACTGAGCCCAGCCACGCAGCGCATCCACCCGGGTGCGCTGGTGGGTGCGCTTTTGCACCTCAACCCTGGAGATCGACATGCCTCAACCCACGAGCATCAAGCTCGACTTCCCTGACGGGCTGGAGCCCGCCATCTACGCCGACATCCACGCGGTGTTGGGTGGCAACCCCACCAGCAAAGAGCGATCCCTGCAGAGCGGGCTTGGAGCGTGCCAGCTGGCTCTGATCGAGGTCTCCATCGCATGCGGGATGAGCCACGCGCAGGTCCTTGAGTCTCTGAACGCTGACGGCCACCTCACCGACAACTTCCGCGCCCTGGCCAACGCCGCGAAGGTGTTCCTGCTGCATCGCTGAGACCTCAGCCACTTGGACCGCGTGCGGTCCTCGTGGGTGCGATCTTGCACCTGAACCTTGGAGAGGGTCCATGAAAGTGTTCGTCTACTGGAACGTCAGACGCCAGGTCTGGTCGATCCGCGCCTGCGAGGGCGAGAGCCGGGGCAAGGTGGTCAACCACGCCTCATCGTTCGAAGTCGCCTGCGCACGCTTCCGCGTGTCCGAGGCTGGCCGGCAACGCGTCATCGCCACCAAGCGCAAGTCGGTGCACGCCGGCATCGAGGGGGAGCTGGTCACCGCCATGTACGTGGGCAACCACGGTCGCATGGACGACCCGGTCAAGCGGCTGCGCAACGGGTGCGGCGTTCGCTACAACCCCTACAAGGGGCCGCACTTCGTCACCACCGAGGGCAATCACCCGGTGGCATTCGCACCCCTGGTGCAGGGGTTCTGGGACCGCACGGTCCTGGCCCACAACCCGAGGTGGGCGTGATGGCCAAGTACAGAGTCAAGGTGCAGTACGTCTGGACCGAGTGCTTCGAGCAAGAGGTCGAGGTCGAGGCGGCCGACGCCGGCGAGGCCAAGACGAAGGCCATTGCGGAGGCCGACGACGACTGGGAGCGTGGCTACAAGGTCGGGGACGGCGACGCCGGTGACACCGAGGTCATCGAGATCACGGAGGTGGCGTGATGGCCAACCCGACACCCAAGTGCTACGGCTGCATCCACCGCGGTGCGGTGCCGGGCAGCGCCCACTCGACCTGCGGTCACAAGGTGGTCCAGGACCCTGTCGTGCAGATGGCAGGGATTCTCGGGGTGCTGGTCAACCAGACCAAGTGGCCGATCCTCCCATCACTGGACCCGCACGGTCACCGCATGGGCTGGGCGAACTGGCCCATGGACTTCGACCCGATCTGGATCGACTCGTGCGGCCTGTTCGAGGCGGCCCCAACAGACGGCCAGTCCTGAGACCTCAGCGGCTTGCGCCTGGGCTTTCCGGCCCGGGCGCTCGCCGGTGCAGTTTCGCACCGACCCTGGAGAGAACCATGACAGTGCAAGCAATCAGGCGGGGCGACCTGTTCCGCAACAAGTACCCCGAACTGGACGGCGCCGACACAGCGGAGATCGGCGTCAACCGCTACGTGAACCGCGACGGCGTGCGCTGGACGCCAGCCGGCAACGTCTGGGTGGTCACCGACATGGGCGGCGGGCCGGGCACCGAGTACGTGACGATCGTCTGCCACGAGACGGGCGCGGCCATCAACCCGTCACCGTCCGAGCTGCTGGACACCGACACCTTCACCCGCAACGACTGACCCCAGCCGGTAGGCCATCGAGAGGTGGCCCTCCGGGTGCGATCTGCACCGCAACCTTGGAGATGAGATGAGAGCAGAGATCAAGTTCAGCGACCAACCGCGCCGCATCCGGTTCCCCGTGATCATGGAGCAGGAGGGCACCGGCGCCCTCGTGTTGTTCACGGGGGTCAACACGGGCATCCGCCTGAGCTTTGGCGACGCCGGCGAGGAGGGTGAGACCAACCTGTCCTACAGGCCCGAGAACGACTGGCTGGAGGCCACCCACCCAGCGTGGCGCCCGTTCAAGGGCTCCGTGGTCCTGTCCAACGACTGACCCCAGCCGGTTGCCCATCGAGAGGTGGGCTTCCGGGTGGCGCCATTGCCATCGCAACCTGGAGAGGAACATGAAGATGAGAACGTCCGAGCTGATCGGCGCTGCTCTTGATTGGGCAGTCGAGCAAGCTGAAGGTGGCTCAGGCCTGGGCTACGGAGAAGAGTACTCACCATCAACCAACTGGGCTCAAGGCGGCCCGCTTCTTGAGCGTGAGGGCATCACGACCGGGCCCTGGGATACCAGCCCCGCCCGAGCGATTAAGGGACACAACCACGACTACAAGCCAACGTACTCGATGGTCGGCCCCACGCTCCTGGTGGCAGGCATGCGCTGCTTTGTTGCGTCCCGGTTCGGGGACGAGGTCGAGGTCCCCCAAGAACTGTGCTGACCCCAGCCCCTTGCCGTGCGTGCACGGCTCGGGGGTGGCGCCATTGCCATCGAACCTTGGAGAGGCGAGTGAAGAACTGGAAGTTGAGATTGAAGTTGGCGCTGGGTGCTACGCCCATCGTCCTGGCCGGTATTGGCACCGGTCTGGTGGCCATGTCCATCCTGTTCGCGCTGTTCGGCGCGACGCTGCAGGAGGTCAAGGCCCTGGTGTTCACGGGCGGTGCGCTGGCGGCAGCCGGCGTGGCCCTGGAGGAGGTGGTCAAGTGAGCATTCAGCGCACGAAGTCGGAGGAAGTCGACGAGATGATCGACGTCATCCGCGCGGTCAAGGGCGAGGCCTACGCCAACAGCGTGGTCGTCAGCGTCAAGTCGGCCCAGGCCTACGAGATGTTCCGGCAGGTCTCGCTGCACCTGGAGGGTCACTGCGGCGACCACAACCACCAGCAGGCGGTGGAGTTCTTCCAGGACATCCTGGGGGACATCAACGCCATGGCGGTGGTGGCGCTGGGCTGCTCCGATCAGAAGGACAGCCTGGTCAAGGACGCTCGGGCCATCACGGACAAGGCCATCTACGTGGGGAGCGTGAAATGACGAAGGCCCCCGAAGGGGCCTCCGGCCGGCGACGAGGGAACCTTGGAGAGGGAATCTGGTGCCGGCGCCGCAACTATAGCACGGCATACCGGCTGCTCAGTGCCATCCTCCGTGGCCTCACTTGGGGTGGGCTGGGGTTCCTGATGCTCTACGTCTGGTTCGTGGGGGCGACGAACTCATGAGGACGAAGATCAGTGCCACCGAGGCAGCCGCTGCGCTGGGGGTTTCCCGGCAGCGGGTGCACGAGCTGCTCAAGCGGGGCCGCATCGTCGGCGCGGAGCAGGTCGGACCTGATGGCCGCTGGGCCATCCCCGCCAGGATCAGGATCGTTCCTGTTCCCCGTGGCCGGCCGAAGAAGGCTGGCTGATCGAAGCCCCTGGGTCCTCGGATCCGGGGGCTTTGTCGTTTGTGGCCATCGTCCACCATGCGCCGACGATGTCAGCCTGCAGCCTGTCGAAGGCGGCGGCCATGTCAGCGGCCTCATCGAACCAGACCTGGGTCGCCTCCTGGCCGGTGATCTTGCGCGCGGCGCTGGTCCGGTTGCGCTCGCACCACTTGCACGAGCCGTGGTTCCGGCACGTCACGTCGAAGCTCTTGCTGCCGCGGTAATCGCGGCGGTGCTCCTTGCCGTGGCGGATGCCCTTCTCCAGACCCACGTTCACCCCGCCTGCAAGGCCTTGAGCTGGGGTGCTGCGTCGGCGGTCTGGAAGGACTCCAGCAGCTTGCCGGCGAAGCCGATCACGTCATCCGCATCACGCAGCGAGCGCAGGTCCAGGTCCTCGACCTCGAACACGACCGGCTTGCCGTGGATGTTGCAGACGCCGGTGACGTCGACCTTGTGCGGCAGGAACATGGCCGCCGCCTCGGACTTGTGCTTGACCTCGACGCCCGCGAGGGGTCCCTTGAAGTCACGCAGCATGGTCTGGAACTGTTCAGCTGATAACACGGTAACACCTCATGGAGAGTATCGAAGTAGCTTCCAGCAGACGTTGCGAGCAGACCTAGCCCATCCTGGCGAGGCCTTCACATGCACGACAGCATCCGTCGGTCGCATGACCCGGCAGCCGTTCGACGATCGGGCGCTACCTTCGCCACCCTTACCCCTGCTTCCTCGCCTATCCCACAGTAGGGGGTCTTCCCGCGCCGCTGTGGTTAAACCATGTCCCCCAGCGCGGTGCAGCCCCCAATGGAAGAAGCCCCATGGGGGGCTGCTTCCGTGGTGACGCACGTCCGGTTTGACCGGTGAAGCAACCCTCCATGGGGCTCCGTCTTGCGCGTCACCACAAGGCAACGCGAATGTACCACAAGTCTCCTTGTGTGCAAGCCCCCTCAGCGGCGCAGCCGGCGGCGGTGCTCAACCACCACGCCCACAAGGCGAATGTCAGCCTCGCTTGATCGGACCACCGGGAAGTCGGCGTTCGAGGGCACGAGCTCAAACACGTTAGCCGCGAGCTCCCGGTACCGGCGGAGCAGCAACACGTCGCCCTCCAGCGCGATCACGAAGTCACCCGGCTCGGGCTTGAGCTGGACATCGATCACCACCTCGTCGCCGTCCTTCAGGTCGGGGGACATGCTCCTCCCTACCACGTCCATGGCGAAGCTGCCAGGGCTCACGTCGAACGCCGTCACCACTCTCGGGCCGGCACTGTCGCCGGACTCGAGGAACACCTTCACTTCTGCTGCTTGCACCTTGGGCACCCAATGGGCTCGAGTTGAGGACAAACCATCCCCGCTCCCAATGGCGATCATCGGGTCGAGCGGAGAACCGACTCCCTCTTGCAACCACGCGGGGTTGATGCCCAGCGCGGAGGCAATCCTCACTGCATACGAGCTGCCCTGGCTCTTGCTCTTGATCAGGTAGTTCACGGTCTGCTGCTTGATCCCGGCACGACGTGCCAGGTCCGACTGCGAAACACCCTTCTGGGTCAGGTACTGCTCAAGCCTTTCCCCCATCGACTCCTTTTCCATGACTGTCTCCTGTGGTATGGGCGCAACTGTATGCCTACCCGAACCAGCTATCAAGGATTTATTTAGGGGGGTCACAGACATTCTGGCCTTGTCATGAGTGGTTGACATCCCCCGGTGGCGGGTCACCCGAATGGGGGATACACACTTCCTTGTTGACATCCACCGGCCGCCCAGTTACCATCGGCGCTCAACCTTGGAGAGGGTTCAGCATGCAGTTGAAGGATGCGTTGGGTATTGCCGAGGCCTTGGGTCTCGTTGGCCCGGAGTTCGAGGGCTTCTGCCGGCTGGCAGACATCTACTGGGACGCGCGCATTGGCGGCGCCTCGGGCCTGACGCAGGAGGACGTGCAGCCAGAGCACGCCGAGTTCCTGGTCGAGCTGTTCGAGTTCGACAACGCCGCCGGGTTGTACGTGCACCCTCTGATCGAGGACCTGCTGAACAAGCGGCCCGCGGTCAAGGCCAACACCCTGCCCCAGTTCGAGGAGTTCTGGAAGCTGTACCCCCGCAAGGTGGCCAAGGCCAACGCCAAGAAGTCCTGGCTCCGGCTGGTGAAGACCGACTCCCAGGCCCAGGTGGTCACCAAGGCGCTGCGCACCCAGATCGCAGCCCAGGACTGGCTCTCCAAGGACATCCAGTTCATCCCTCACGCAGCCACGTGGCTGAACCAGCAGCGCTGGGAGGATGAGGTCGAGCCGCAGCCCGGCGTCGCAACCTTCGTCGGCGTGCTGTGAGCCCGATCGACACCATCCTCAGCCGCCTGGAGGGCCAGCGCCTGAAGCGCACCGGCAACTCCTCATGGGTGGCCTGCTGCCCGGCGCACGAGGACCGCACCCCCTCCCTCTCGATCCGCGAGGCCGAGGGTGGCAAGGTCCTGATCCACTGCCACGGTGGCTGCGGCGTCGACTCGGTGGTTGGCGCCATGGGCCTGGCCCTCAGCGACCTGTTCCCGCCCGAGCAGGGACAGCAGTACGGCCAGCGCCAGCGCAAGCACCGCACCCTGGACTACCGGCAATGCCTGGAGCTGGTCAAGTTCGAGACCACGCTGGTCCTGACCGCAGCCCTGAACCTCGCCTCCGGCCACCAGCTGACCGCTGAGGACCTGGAGCGCCTGAAGGTGGCTGCGTCCCGCATCGAGGCTGCCATGGGGGAGGCAGGCGTATGACCTACCGCAGCATCGCCCAGCTGGCCGACTCCCTGGTCCTGTCCGAGAACGACCCTGACTTCCTGCAGCTGGTCGAGCAGGGCGACGACTTCATCAAGCTGCAGACCGCGGACCACTTCCGCGAGGAGCTGGTCGACCGGATCTTCAACGGGCCCAAGATCATCGGCACGCCCTGCCGCATCCAGAAGCTGGAGGACAAGCTGCGCTTCCCTCCGGGGCAGGTCACCCTGTGGTACGGGGTCAACGGCCACGGCAAGAGCCTGATCACCAGCCAGATCGCCCTGGACTTGGCCTTCGCCGAAGAGGCGGTGCTGATGTTCTCGTTCGAGATGGCACCCCTGGCCACGCTACACCGCATGGTCAAGCAGTCGGCCGGCAGCGACAACCCGAGCCGGCGCTGGGTCGAGGCGTTCCTGAACTGGGCCCACGCCCGCATCTGGGTGTTCAACCACCGGGGTCAGGCCTCCACCAAGAACATCCTGGCCATGGCCCGCTACGCCGCCGCGCGCTGCGAGGTCAAGCACGTCTTCATCGACTCGTTGATGAAGTGCGTGAAGGGCGAGGAGGACTACGACGGGCAGAAGGCCTTCGTCGATGAGTGCTGCAAGCTGGCCCTGGCTGCCGGCGTGCACGTGCACCTGATCCACCACGTCCGCAAGGGGCAGGACGAGAACAGCTACCCATCCAAGTTCGACATCAAGGGCAGCGGCTCGATCTCTGACCAGGTCGACTGCGCGGTGGGCGTCTGGCGCAACAAAAGGAAAGAGCAGAAGCGCCAGAACGGCGCGCCGGTGGAGGACACCGAGCCGGATGCCGTGCTGCTCATCGAGAAGAACCGGCACATCGAGTGGGAGGGGAAGGTCGGCTTGTACTACGTGCCTGGCGCTCAGGCTTACACCGAGGTGCGCGGCCGCCCCATGCAGTACCCCCTCAACGATTGGATGGAGGCAGTGCAGCTGTGACCAAAGAAGACCTTGAATGGGTCCGCCACATGGCCGAAGGCGCCATCCGGGCGGAAGACCTTAACGCAGCGCTGGAGGCAGAGAAGGCGCGCCTCCGCCGCCGGGCCCGACTGGTCCGGTTCCTCAAGCGCCTCGCCTTCTGGAGATACCTGTGAACAACACCACCCCCTTCGACGCGCGGCCGAGCGTCCGTGAACTGGCCGCCCGCGAGCTGGCCAACGAGAACCGCGAGAAGGCCCTCAAGGGCATGAAGGAACTGCTGCGCCGCCGCGCCGCAGCGCAGACCGTGGTCGACAACATCGACCGCGAGATCGCCGACTACGAAGCGGCCATCGAGCAGGGCAACCTGACGGCGTGAGCACCATGATCTGCGTGCGCAGCGAGCTGTTCGACGTGAGGTGGTTGGGCTGGCAGTCCAACACCGTCACGTTGCAGCGCGCCGGCTGGCAGCTTGCGGTGAACCACGACCCGTGCCGCTTTGCGTATCAGCTGTCTGCGTACCACCCCGACGCCGGGCTGGTCATGACGTCGCGGTTCCTGGATGCGGCGCACGTCAACGAGCACGCCCTGCGGCGCAACCCCTTCGGCCACACCGGCCGACTCGGCGAGCGGCCCTGCTTCGACATGGACCACGTCATGCGGCGCGGCGACGTGCTGCGCACCTACGGTCATATCGAGCCGACGCAGTGGATGGCCTTCGATGCCCGACCAGCGATCACCGAGTGCACCGAGCTGTCCTTCGAGGACGCCACCAGCTTCTTCCGCCCGATCGCCGTGCCCGAGGAGAAGGAGCTGATCGTCGGCCCGCAGACCGTGGATGAGGCGCTGCGCCTGATCCTCGAGCTGCAGAAGGGGGACCAGGCCCGGCTGCGCGAGAAGGCCCGGCAAGGCGCTGCACGCACGGTGCACGCACAGCTTGTGAGTCTGGCGGCATGAAGCGGCGCGGCTTCCTCGGGGCGCTGATCGCAGTCGTGGCGGCGCCATCGGTCCCAGCCCTTGCTCTGGACGGATCGGCCTTGTCGGGCGGGATGGCACGCGAGGCCATTGAGTGGGCCCGGGCCCTGGACTTCCCCGGCTGCCTGCTGGTGCGCGCGGCGTGGCAGCACAACGGCCGCCGAGCCTACTCGCTCGCCCACGTCCCAGAGGACCTGTGGCATGGCAGCTTGGAGTACCGGCGTCTCATCGAGAAGGACCTGCAGTGCAGCGTGCGGGCGTACTTCAAGAAGCGCGCCGCGGAGGGCTGGGCATGACCCGCTGGTGCTGCCTGTGTGGGAAGCAAGGGCACTCGGCCAAGGACTGCCCGTGGTGGCCCAGGGAGAAGGCGTGAGAAAGATTCTGGTGTTGGGCCGCAATGCGGCGGAGATCGAAGCATGGATTCAAGGGGCAAACGATCGCTACCGCCGTGGGGTGGAGTTCGTGACCGTGACCAGGTACGAACAGGTCCTGGGTCTACGCAACCCGCTGGTCGTGGAGATCGGGGCGGCGGAGCTGCACCCGGAGTACGAGCGGATGTACCGCACCCTCGTGCTGAACGGCGCCACCTGGCTCAGCCACTGACCCGGGCCGAGCAAGTGAAGCGCAACCGAGAGCTGGTGCCGAACGTGGCCGAGTTGGTGGACGAGGTCCGGTCGTGGGGCTTCGGCGGCCGGCTGATCCATGGCGTCGACCACGAGACCGGCTACGAGATCGGCCGCGCCGGCGCCGACCGCCTGACCACCGCAGACATGACGCCGCGGAGGTTGAAGTGAGCCTGCGCGACGTCTCCCCCGAGTCCATCGAGGCGCGGCTGCATGAGCTGCGCTCGCTGGCTGACGCCTACGCCCAGGCCCACGCGGAGGCCTCCTACCTGGAGGAGTTCCGCAAGAGCAAGAAGGCCATCCTGATGAAGCAGGCCGACCAGGACGGCTACAAGTCCTCGGCCGCCCAGGAGACCCAGGCCTACGCCCATCCGGAATACCTGGAGCTGCTGCTCAACCTGCGCACCGCGGTCGAGGAGAAGGAGAAGCTGCGCTGGAAGTTCGAGATCGCGCGGCTGACCGTCGGTGTCTGGCAGACCCAGCAGGCGAACCAGCGCGCCGAGCAGAACGCATACGGGAGGTCAGGATGAGCGACATCTCCCTTTCGTCCCGGCGGGTCGGGAAGTTCTTCATCGACAGCCAGGTGATGGAGGACAACCCCGAGCTGGTGCTCCAGATCATGGCCGAGTGCATCGTGCTGCGCGCCGAGCGCATGTTCTACCGCGACGGCGTGGAGTACGTGGCGTGCAGCCGGCGCTTCAGGCCCCTGCCTATGGGCGAGATCGTCCCCGAGTACCGCTGGGTGATCAGGGACGGCGCCTTTGCTCAAGCCGAGGAGGTCAAGTGACCCTGCTCACCGTCCTCGGCCTGGCATCCATGGTCTTCGTGGCCGCCTTCACGATGCGCGCCTACCGGCAGCCCACCGGACCCGGCCAGTCTCCCCGCAGTGCGGTGGCGGAGGCCTGGCTGAACATCCTCGTGGGCTTCTCCATCAACTTCGTGATGAACCTGCTGATCGTGCCGCTCGCGGTCGACGGCGGGCACCTCAGCGCGGCCGCGAACTGGTGGATGGGGTGGATCTTCACCACCGTCTCCATCGTGCGCCAGTACGTCATCCGGCGCTGGTTCAACGCACGCCTCGTGGCGTTGGCCCGCCGCATAGCAGGAGAGCCAGCATGAACCAACCAGGCCTCGTGACCCGCCGCCCTGGCGCCGGGCACAGCAACGAATCGCGCGGCCCCGGTACGCCGCGAGACGCCCATTGGGGAGGGGACGACCTCCATCTACCAGCCAACGACCGGGACAACTTCTGCTTGGACATCAAGCTGATCGACAACGACGAACCGACTGAGGACTGCGCATGAATTCCACCCCAGAAACTCCCGCTGTGCGTGCATTCGAGACCGGCGCCACCCGCTCCGGCGACGCCGGCCGCTACGACCCCGAGGGCTTCCTGAGCCCGATCGTCATCGAGCGCTTCGCCGAGTACATGCAGAAGCACCGCGTGCAGCCGGACGGCAGCATCCGCGCCAGCGACAACTGGCAGAAGGGCATGCCGATCGACACCTACATGAAGGGCATGTGGCGCCACTTCCTCCACCTGTGGACCCGTCACCGCGGCTTCGAGGTGCAGGACCCGGGCGCGGCCAAGGACATTGAGGAGGACCTGTGCGCCCTCCTGTTCAACGTCCAGGGCATGCTGTTCGAGGTGCTGAAGAACAAGCGTAAGCCGGCCGCCGGCATCTCGATGCACCTCCCGCCCATCGACGACTCGATTCTTGGGCCCCTCGACCCCGGGAAGATTTGGCACGACAACCGCAACGAGCGCCTGCGCGCCGCGGTGGACGCCATGCCGCTCCTGGACCCCCGCGCCCGCATCGTGCCGGGCCGGGAGGAGGAATGGCGCGACGCCGTTGAGTGCTTGGTCCGCGACCTGCCCATCGACTACCCGGGCCCGGTTTCACCCTTCCAGATCAAGGCCCAGCTGCTCGATGAGCAAGGCGAATAAGCCTGTCCCGTTCCACATGCCGTTCGAGCAGGCACTCAAGAAGGGGTGGCTGTCTCGGCTGGAGTCCCGGTCCTACATGGACTGGGTCAAGACCTTGCCGTGCGTGTGCTGTGGCGCGCCGGCTGATGACCCACACCACCCCTACGACGTCGGGTTCGGGGGTGGCGCAACCAAGGTACCTGATCAATGGGCTATCCCCTTGTGCCGGACGCACCACGACGAGCTGCACCACAACGTGGAGAGCTGGGAGATCCAGTGGGGCCGGCAGCTGCATCACGCCCTCATGACCCTGACCAGGGCGATCTACGAGGGGGTGCTGAAGTGAGCACGCGCGGCCGCAAGCACTTCACCCTGTTCGCAGACAAGTGCGTGAACGACTTCTGTGAGAAGCCGGCCACCCGGTTCGGGTTCTGCGCCGAGCACTACGAGCAGGAGATCGACTTCCAGTGGGACAAGCTCCAGGCTGAGGGCCGGGTGCAGCCGCGGTGGGAGTGCTTCGACACCGACCGCCAGTGGCAGGAGTACGAGGTGCACAGCCTCACCGGCAAGGCGGTCCGCACCGTGGCCACCAACCCGTGCCGCGACTGCACGCCGGAGTACCAGCGTGAGATGCTGGCCGCCGGCCGGTGCCGCCACCCCGAGACCGTGTTCGTGCGGCGCAAGGGGTCGGACATCGAGGGCTTCAACGCCGAGAAGTTCCGCTCCTGGACTGAGGCTGTCCGCGGCGAGCGTGGGCCGGTGGTGATGATGCCGTCGGTCGCAGCCCGCATGCAGGCCACCACCGGGGGTGCGCAATGAGGCCGGGCGGCGGGCGCGAGAAGGGTGCGCTGGGTGAGCGCCAGGTCCTGGCCATCCTGGAGCAGGAGCTGGGCCTGAAGCTGGTGCGCAACAAGCAGCAGGCGGCGCGGGGTGGGCGCGACATCATCGAAGACGTCGACCGGCACCAGCACCCGATCCCCTTCGCCATCGAGGTGAAGTTCCGGAAGACCGAGTCCATCAAGACCTGGTGGGCTCAGACCGTCGAGCAGGCGGAGGCCACGGGGCGCAAGCCGGTGCTGTTCTTCCGCGGCAACAACAAGCCGTGGAGGGTGGTGGCCGACGTGCACGACATCAACCCCGAGGTGTGGCCCGTCCGGCGCGGCGACTACGTGGTGCTGAACCTGCAGCCGGCGCTGCAGTGGATGCGGGAGGGGCTGAAGTGAGCATCGAAGAGATGCGCGAGCACAAGGGCGTCCGGGTGGGCGACACGGTGTGCGTTGTGGGTTGGCGCTGGCCCGGCTCCGAGGACTACCGCAGGGTGGAGGGCCTCTTCCGCTGCCAGTGTCAGACCGGCGTCATGGTGCGCCTCTCCGGGCCGCTGCAGAACGGCAGCACCAACGTCGACTTTGCTTGGCTGAAGGAGTCCAGGACATGAGGTTCAGTGGACCAGAGCAGGCGGTGCGGTTCGCCTACAACATCCGCGAGCGAGAGATCGCCAGCCGGCCCAACTTGAACGGCGCCGGCGGCGGCAGCGAAGAGGGGCTGAGCCCGCACGAGCTGCACGCCCAGGGCGCCATGATCCTGGCCGCGGTGGAGAGACTGCCGGCCCGCATGCGCTCCGCCCTGGTGTCTGTGCTGGCGCCGCCGCGCGACCCAGCTGGTGCCCAGGCATGCGTCGAGAGCAGCGAGTTCCTGTGGCCGCTGGTGCAGGACCTGGTGCCGTGCCGCGAGGCGGTGCAGCGCGTCCTGGAGTTCTGGACCCACCGGCGCGGGGGTGATGTCCACCGGGTGATCAGTACCGAGTTCAAGGTCAGCATCCGGCAGGTCCGGCGCTGGCAGGACGCCATCTCGCGCAAGCACTACGCCCACTTCCTGCAGGGAGTCGACGCCCTTGACCAGGTGCTGTTCGGCGAGGGTGGTCTCGAGCGCAAATAATCTACAAGAAGGCTTGTGGTGTTGCCACAAGTCGTCTATACTTGCGCAACACTTCCTTGGAGAGGGAATGACGACAGAGACAGACGGCGACCAGCCTGTTGGCGGCGCCTTCATCGACCAGAGTACGCTGCAGGCAGCCTGCGCCGACATCGACCGGTTCAGTCAGATCGCCAAGGACGACTTCGAAGTCAGGCTCGATCACGCACTGAAGCTGCTCGCCGAGGCCAACCAGGCCTCCCAGATCCTGGAAAGCGGCCGCCGCTACACCACCGTCGCCAAGCGCGTCGAGGTGTTCCGCCGGGCGTTCGGACCGCTGGCCATGATCCAGACCGACATCGAGCATTGCGACGACGACGTGGTGCGGGCGCATGCGGCGATCGGCTTCCTGCGCGCCGACCGCATCCTGATCGTGGCCGAGGGCCGCTCCGAAGAGTTCCGCGACGCCCACGACGTCAACCGCACCTCCGCCCTGGAGAACGCCGAGACCTCCGCCATTGGCCGCGCACTGGCTGCGCTGGGCCTGCACGGTGGTGAGTTCGCCAGCGCCGACGAGATCGCATCAGCCCTCGCCCAGGTCGACCAGTTCGAGGCCCGCGAAGCCACCCGGCACGTGCAGCCCGAAGAGCTGGCGGCCGCCATCACGGTCATCAATGCATGCAAGACGCTGGACGAACTGGCTCAGGCCTACATGCCTCTGAACCCGGCCCTGAAGGTGGCGGTGGACGCCATGCACCAGGCGAAGTTCAAGTCGATCAGCGCACAGCCGAGTGGTACCGAGCCCGAGAAGGCCGGCTCACAGCCTCCGCCTTCGGTGCCGCCCTCGGCATTGCGCCGACGTCGCGCGCCGAGCAGTGGCGACGCCTGACGAAGCGCAGGCTGTTCAAGGGCAACCGCAATACGGATTGGGGCACCAAGCATGAGCCGCACGCTGTTCGGACGTATGAGCAACTCACGGGATCGGTCGTCGAAGACATCGGCTTCGTGCCCCACCCTGAGCTGGGCTGGATCGGTGCTTCTCCGGACGGCCGCATTGGCGATCGGGGCCTGCTGGAGGTCAAGTGCCCGGTTGGTGGGCTGTATGGAGACGTCCCTCCCTACTACATGGCCCAGGTCCAGGGACAGCTCGAGTGCGAAGACCGCGACTGGTGCGACTTCATCGTGTGGAAGCCGCGCGGCGGATCGCTGCAGCGCATCGTGCGCTCTCGGGCGTACTGGGCCTGGATGCTGCCCCGACTCGCAGAGTTCTGGGCCTACGTGGTGGCCGACATCGAGCCGCCAAGGATCAAGCGCAAAGAGCTGCCGGACGACACGGGGCTCGTGATTTCGACGAGGTTCTTCCTCAACGCGCCCGGCGGTTCCGGGCAATCCCAGAGGCATCGGAGATGAACAAATGGGTTATGGCGGTGGTGGTGGTTACGGTGGTCGCTCTGGTGGCGGCGGCGGTTACGGTGGTGGTCGGTCTGGCGGCGGTGGTGGCCGGTCCGGTGGTGGGG
>JACCDR011918504.1_pt1 | contig 62163 bp, 86 predicted proteins | sample 7446431 | NCBI WGS metagenome assembly JACCDR01 (sample SAMN15323443, study PRJNA562643) | freshwater metagenome | isolation source: river surface water | place: USA:Blue River Watershed | collected 2017-08-17 | reverse complement strand
TGCGCTGATTGCATAAAAACGGGCCAACTGTCGCTAGTCATAGCCTAATTTATGCGACTAGCACTTTCGACTAGCATAGTTCGGGGCGATCCGGGCGCTTCTGTGTGAGGCGCGGGGTGCCCACGGGTGCAAGGTGCTGGATTTGCGCGCTTTATTCCACCAGCGTGGGTGTATGGATGAAAAGGCGTCTCGAACTGTATTGTTCTAGCTTGCTGTACTATCCTAAGTATCCGACCAAAATATAAGAAATGTTCTAGACATTCTACAGTCCGCCGACTTTAGCGCGATTTCGCGCACGCCGCCCCAGCGCGACGAGATTTTAAGCCGATTTCCGGCTATCTCCGCACTCCCCCATAAGACACGTTCAATTTACCCCGGATAGTTCGACTAGACAGACTAGCAGCCTCCGAACCCGCAACAATTCAAGTGCTTACCCCTCGCAACGCTAGTATGCACCCAAATCGAGCCGAAACTAGTTGACTAGTATGCAATTTCGTTCATTGTATATACACCAACAACAAGTCGTCAGGCCGCCTGACACTTTTCGACCCAGTCGGCTCCGCCGACGCACCATGAAAGAGCATCGTCCCCATGATCACCATCACCGCCCTCAAGACCTGCCGCATCAACGTCGGGCTGACCCGCCACGGTCTCTCTCGCATCGTCGACATCAAGACCGACCGCCTGCGCGACCTTGAACTGGGTCTCGCTGAACCATGGCTCGACGAAGCCACCCGCCTCCAGCGCTGCCTGTGCCTGCCCTCGATCGACTACCTGATCGGCTTCGACTGGCGCACCGACCCTGCGCTCACTTCACCCATCCCCAGCGACGTGGACACATGGCGCTCGGGCTTCCGCATCCCGCTCTCCCTCGCAGCGCGCGTGGCCCACCTGTTCGGCCTCCCCGAGATCGCCGACCTCGTCGTCTCTCCGCTTATCCGCCAGATCTGGGACGTTGTTGCGGCAAGCGAGCGCCACCCCGAGGCGCCCGGCTGGTGTCCGTGGTGTGCGGCCGACATCATCGGCGGCGACAATCACCTGCCCACGTGCCTCGGGCACAACCTGCTGCAACCGCACCGCGCAGGCGATGCGCTCCCCGAGACCGACCTGCCGCGGCCATGGCGCAAAGGGGTGAACCGCCAGTCCGCGCCCGCCTACGGGCTCAAGGCGCTGCGCGAGGCGACCGGCCTCACACAAGCTGCGCTCGCCGAGAAGCTGGGGATGAATCCGGGCTACTACGCCCAGCTCGAACGGCAGGCGATCCCGCTCACGCTCGCCAAGGCCAATATCCTCGCCGAGCACTACGGCGTCGAGCGGGCCGTCCTCTACGCACGGCCCGGCGAAAGCGTGGACGCTGACGAGGGCGCGGGCGCATGAGCCGCGCCGACCAGAAGCCGGTCTACCTTGTCGACGCTCACCACAACAGGCACGGCACAGCCAAGCTGCTCAACATCTACGCCAAGGCCAACGGCGACCCCGACGCGGTGCTGCTGCGCATCACCTACCCTGTGCCAGCGAGACCGGGAGACCCGAAGCCGAGCCCGTCGATGGACACCGTGCTCGACAAGGAAGGCGCGCGCGCCGTGTTCAACTGGCTCGGTGTCTGGCTCATGAAGGACGGCTGACTACTGTCCCGCGCACCGCCAGCATCACACACCAACGCCTTGCCCTGCTATTGACCTAAGGTTTGCCTGTGCCATACTACAGGCTCAATCGAAGTTCTGCCCCCGCCGCGGCGACGCGGCCCCCAACAAACCGTCAGGCCGCCTGACACAATCTACCGAAGGAGAACCACCATGTCGAAGCATCCCGAAGGCCATGTCGGCTATCATCAGTGCCCCTGCTGCGGCGCGACCTACGCCAGCACCCACTACAGCGCCTGCCCGCACAGCGGCCTCGACCCGCGAGACATTCGCTCGCCCCTGTCCGACACAAACCGTCAGGCCGCCTGACACAATCGACCGAAGGAGAAGCACCATGAGCCTGATCGTCCACCCGACCATCGACATTCGCCCGCCCGCTGGCGGTGCCGAGCGTCCCCGCCTGTTCATCACCGTCGGCGTCGAGCTGCCCGACGGGTTCGAGCCCGAGAGCACGTTCCGCGGCACCAGCGTCGGCGTCGGCGGCAAGCATTTCTACGACAGCCTCGGGCTGGGGCTGGGCGGCGGGCCTGTGCGCCGTGCGACCGGCAACGAGATGCGCCGCATGGCCCGCGCCCGCATCGCCGCGATGCTTGAGCGCTACCCCGAGGGCAAGATCACTGTCCGTCGCAGCCGCCACTACTGACCACCAGCGCGCCGCCTGGCAATCCTGTCAGGCGGCCTGACACAATCGACCGAAGGAGAATACCATGCGCACCGTCAAGATCTCTGCGGGCTGTCTCGACCCGCTCCAGACCGACGCCGACAAGTGGGCGCAGCTGCACGAGCAATGCGGCGGCACCGACGAACCCATCCGCGCTGCGCTGGGCTATCTCTCGCTCTGGAACTGGTCGTCCTTCCCGCACGTCGACATCGTGCTGATGGGGCGCAAGGGCGACATGGAGCTGTGCGCCTACTACCGCAAGGAAGAGGGCGGCCCCGCAGGCTACACCATCGGCGCTGTCTGGCACGGCGACCACTTCGGATTTCACTCGTAACATCGCGTCAGGCAGCCTGACACAATCAATCGAAGGAGCAAATCATGACCACGTTCTTCTACCCCGTCGAACTGCGGGTGCCTGGCATCGCACCCAGCAAGTCGTTCTTCTTCATCGAGGTCGAGGCGGCGAACCCGCTCGAAGCCTCGGTGATCGGCAGCGCCGAGGCCGACGCGATGCTGATCGCCTACAAGCCCACGCAGGTGTGCAAGTGGTGGCCGGTGCGCATGTGCCCGACGGTCGACGACATGCTCAAGCTGCGGCGCGACATGGACAAGGCGCGCTACGGCCTCTCCCAGAAGCGGCGCGCAGCCAAGGCGCACTGCCAGCTGCTGGTGGCGTGACATGACCGGCCGCATCGCAAGCCGTAACGGGCGCCCCGCATACGAGAACGCCCCACCCCGCCTGCGCGCCTCGCGGATCGAGCGCCCGCAGCCCACCAAACCGCGCTCGCTGTGGCAGCGCATATTCGGAGGCAGGTGACATGGACGGCCGCTTGAGACAGTGGGTCGCCGAGTTCGCCGACACCCACACCGACGCCACGTCGCTGCGCATCATGCGGGGGCAGGCCATTGGCGCCGCATGGAGCGCGCTCTACCTGCTCGACGTGCTCGACCCCGAGGATGACTGGGTGCCGCAGGTCACCAAGGAGCGTGACGAGGCGCTCGACGCGATCGTGCGGATCGAGGCCCGGCTGACCACGCTCGGCGCTGAGTTTGGTGACGAGCGCAGCTACGGCGTCCCGTTCGAGAGCAGCGAGCGTGTGCAGAGCGCTCTCGCCGAGTATCGCAAAAACCGTCAGGCAGCCTGACACAATTCAACGAAGGAGAACTACTGTGTCGAACCGCATCGCCATCCCGTTACCCGCCTGCTCCATGCACTCCGAGCGCGCCCTAATCGAGCGCATGATCGCCGCCGGTGCGATCAAGGTGACGCGCTGCCCGCCCGGCGCCGAGACCAATCTCAACCCCAAGCGCGGCGGGGGCATGATGCCCGCCCACCTGAACCCGCTGACGATGGGAGAGCGCGAAGATGTCCGCGCCTGAGCCGATCTCGCTGGTGTGCTTCGAGATCCCCGGCGACTCGCTCATGGTGCGTAGCGGCGTGGTGAAAAGGCGGGAGATCCAGCACCCGGTCGTGGTGCTGAACCTGACCAATTTCGGTGAGCAGTCGGCACACACGCTCGACACCAACGCTGCGCGCGCCGTGTTCAACTGGCTGGGCGCGTGGCTCGTGACCGAGGGAGCCGGACATGGCTGACGACCTGAAAATCCAGTGCTCGCACACCCCAGCCGACTCGCTGTCGGCGACGAACGAGCCCAGCTACAACACGCCGAGTGTCAACGTCACAGTGTCCGACCACGGGCAGCGGTGCCATGCGGTTCTGGACGCACAAGGCGCGCGTGCCCTGTTCAACTGGCTCGGCACGTGGCTCGTGACCGAGGGGGCTGGACATGGCTGACACATCGAAACCCGTCATCGTGAGCTGCCGCACCAGTGAACACGACACGCTCACAGTTCGGACGTCAGTAGCCCGCCCGGGCGTCCTGATGATGATCAAGACACTCGATCGCTCAGAGGAAGTAATTCTCGACGAGCCCGAAGCACGCGCCGTATTCAACTGGCTCGGCGCGTGGCTGATGCAGCCCAAGGATTAACCAATTCTCAACACTTCACGTGAGAGGATATTGCCATGCCTGTAAGCAATCTCGACCCCAAGGCGCTGGCCCAGCTGACCCCCGGCGCGCTCGCCGACATGGCGCTCGCCGCCGATCAGGAAGCCCGCAAGGCGCGCAAGGCCGGTGACGCCGAACGCGCATCCCTGTGGGACGCCGAGGCCGAGCGCCTCGCTGCTGTGTTTCGTGCGTCATGATCAACGACCCCAACACCTTCTTCAAGGAAGGCGATTTCTATCTCGTCGACTGTCAAGGCGCGTGGGGCTTGTGGGAGCGCGTGGTGGACAACGAGCCGGTCGATCGTATGTGCGTCGACACCGATGGCAAAGTGATCGAGCCTCGCAACCATCAACCCTCAAGCATCGCGTGGGAATGTGGCGACCACATCCGCTTCTACCCGGTCCCGAGCGACAGGGTCGTGGCGATCATCATGGCTGCGCGGCTTATCCGTGCGGATCAGTGGTCCGACTACGCCCAGCGACAGGCCGAGCAACTCACCAACGCCTGACAATGCGTCAGGCAGCCTGACACAATTTCGGGGCGCGCAGGTGGCCGGCTAAGCACTTAAAAGCCCCCAGCCGACGGGTTCGATCCCCGTGCGCTCCACCATCTACCGAAGGAAACACCCATGACCGGCCAGCCCAAGCCCTGCGTGCGACCGATGTGGTCACTGACCACCGGCCACCTGCGCGAGACCACCTGCAACGAGTGGCTTGGCTCGGACACCCGACCACACCTTCCGGTCGCCTATGCGAAGGGCGACTATGGCTGGTTCGTGGCGGTGCCCGACCCCATCCTTCCCGCCGTGCCGAATGAGCTCAAGCTGATCTTCCAGATGGCGCGCGAGTTCGGGTTCGAGTGGATCGAGTTCGACTGCGATGCGCCTATCTTTGACCCGCTACCCCTGTTCGAGTGGTAGCCCCATCAACCGAAGGAAATCCCCATGACCGGACGCATGTTCACCGCCGAGCAGATGCACGTCTACGCCTGCATCATCGAGCAGCTTGTCGACCCCATCCAAGGCCCCCGATGGGACGCACCATGGCAAAACTGGCGCGACCAGAACGGCATCAACGAGCTGCGCGAGGCAGCTATGGAGCTGATCGACCCCTGCGATGCCGACTGGGAGCGCGCCTATGCCAACTACGAGAACCCGCCTGAAGGCACGACCGTCGCCGACCCCGGTTCGTTCGACTACGACTTCGTGCCGTTCTGGCTCTCCAACAAGGTCGACTGGTCTGACCCGACGGCCGCGCCGCGCATCCGCGGGACTACTGTGTCGAATGATGTCAGGCAGCCTGACGCAATTCCGAACGGCGCGGAGCCGGTGCTGGCCTGCCCCAGCTGCCTCGACACCAAGCACCTCTACGATCGGGCCGACGTGCGCTACGACACCGATCTGCGCGACTGGGTCGTCGGCGATCGCGAGGGCACGATCGAATGCACCGAATGCGACTGGAGCGGTGCGGAGCAAGACCTTGTCAGGCGCTGACGACTTCAAGCTGCCCCCGTGGGCGCTGCTCGGCGAGTTCGCCAACCAGCTTCAGCGCAAGGTGTTCGAGCAGGTGATGGTCGATGGCGACTATCTGATGACCACTCGGCCCGGGGGCAGCGGCTGGAGCCTGTGGGTCATGGAGCACGCGCGGATGCGGCATATCGCCATCCGCGGCAGCTGGACGCTGACAAACGGCGAGCGCTCGTCGCGGATGAACATCCACCATTGGCAGAACTGTCGGCTGCTCCGGCTCGTCGGCGCCCATGCGGCGCGCGTCGCGGCGGCCGAGAATCTTAGGCAGATGCCCACGCTCGTGCGGATCTGCGACCGATACATCGAGGAGAACTTCAATGGGTGACAGATGCTATGTTTACATCACCTTCCACGGCAAGATCTCGCACCGCGCGGCGCAAGCGCTGGTGGAGGTGCTGAACGAGCAGGGCTACGTTCAGTGGGACTGTAACGCATCCGCGAGATCGGCGTTGGAGCCCGCCAAGGCCGACCTCGCCGGCACGTTCGAGTGTGAGGAAGTCAACTACGCCCGAATCGACGAGATCGAAGCCGTGTGCTCAGAGCACGGCATCGACTTCGACATGGAGCACACCGCAGGCGGCGGATACGCTGCAGGGCGTGTGCGGTTCGTGGGCGGGGAGCGCCGGGAATGCACCGGCGGCGATGGGCCGATGATCCCGCTCAGCATGGTGCTCGAGACCGAGACGCTGGCGTCGGGGCTTGGCAATCTGATCGCGCTGGCCCGGTTCATGCTGGCGGACTTGCCACCGCTCGAGGTCGCTCCGCCGGGGCCGGTTGACCTAACCAAACGCCCTGCTAGGGTTGAATAGTAACGCATTGCTGTGCGTTTCAGCACCGTCAGGCTCCGACAAATCGTCAGGCCGCCTGACCAAATCTACCGAAGGAGAAGCACCATGTCGAAACTCGACTGGAACTACGACGAAGGTCTCGGCTGTGAGGTCGCCTGGCACAACGGATACCGCATCCGCGCCGAGCGCGACGACTGCGCGTCGAACCCGCTCGAAGAGTGGGATGGGAACTGGCCGACGCTGATCTATTACGACAGCAGGCTGACGCTCTACGACAAGTCGAAGGGCTGCACGATCGACAAGCCGCTCTCGTTCTTCAGCGCGCAGGACTTCGTCGTCCACCAGATCGCTATCGCCAAGCTGCTCGGCACCACCATCCGCCAGATCTCGATCGACTACGACGACATCAATGACGATTCCGAGCCGCCCAACTTCATCTGGGACGGTGAGTTGCTGTGCGATGCGTTCGAGCGCGAGCTCGACGCCGAATACGACAGCAAGAAGATCGACATCTTCGCCGAGCTGTTCAAGCTGCTCGGATACCCCGTGCTCAACACCGTCAGCCGCGGTTATTGTCAGGGCGGCTACGCCGAGGTGCTGGTCGTTGCGACACCCGAGGCCTGCGAAGAGTTCGGCACCGCCTCGACCCGGGCCGGCGGGCCGGGTCACCACGCACACATCGACGCTTACTGGGAGAGGAACCTGCAAGGCACCGTCGATCTCTACGGCGCGTGGGCTTGGGGCGATGTCTACGGCTATGTGATCGAGCAGGACATCAACGCGGGCAAGCCCGCCGCATGCGACCAGTGCGGCAACACGCTAAACGATGGCAGCGACGTGTGCGACCAGTGCGGCGGCGACTTCGAGGATCCCGAGCCCGAGTGGGAAGAGATCGACGACGGCAGCTGCTGGGGCTTCTACGGCTCCGAGCATGACGAGAGCGGGCTGGAGGACGCTGCGCTCGAAGCACTGCCCGACGAGCCTGCCCCGCAATCTGTCAGGCAGCCTGACGCAATTCTGGAGGACGCGTGATGGCCAAGCAATGGCTTTTCCTGCCGAACGGCTTCCCCGCCACCAACGTCTTGACCCTCGGGTGGCAGACCGCACACATCAGCAACTTCGAGGATGGCGAGATCGCCGACCACCACGCGAACGACTTTCCCGACATGGAGCTGTTCGCTACGAAGCCCAGCGGGTCGAACATGGTCGGGGATGGCGAGGACAACTACCTCACCCGCCATTGTCGGATTGTTGAGGTCTACGAAGGCTTCAACAGCTACGACTTCGGCGACGCATACTCGGGCGACACACCACCACTCACCCCGTGGCCTGACGAGGTGCAGCAGGCCTGCATCGAAGCGCTGAAGATCGAGGACGCGCTCGAAGCGTTCCAAGGTGCCGAGCACCGGGCGGATGGGCTGCTCGACGAGGTGCAGCGCGGGGTGCTCAACGCGCTGATCCACGCAAAGTTCGAGGCGCGACTGGCCGAGCTCAACACGCTGGTCGACGCTTACCGCGCGACGTGCGTCGAGCCGACCAAGCTAGACGAGCCCGAGGAGGTAGATGATGGCCCAGACACCTGACGACAAGATGGTGCCACGAGCCACGCTCGAAGAAATTGCTGCGCAGGTGCGCGACCTGATGGCGCTGCGCGACAAGCAGCTGCTGACGATCGCCGAGATGGTGCGCGCCTGCGTGTTCTGGCTGCGCATCGACGTGCAGAAGCACCGCTGTGGGCACCTGGCAGCGTATAGCCGAGAGCGTGCCGCGCAGGTCTCCAAGAACAAGCAGGAGCAGGCCCGTGCGATGGCCTATCTGGAGGCGCTCGCTACCCGGATTGAGGACTCCGCGCGCAAGTGTGAAGAAGTGAGCGATGGCTGACCGTTTCGACCTTGCCCCCTATCTTAGCTACCGGATCGGGCCGGACCAGCTCGACCAGATGCCGCTGGGCACGTTTTTCGCCTCTAAGTCATCAGCCAACAGCAACGCGCCGCGGATGGTCGTTCGGCTAGTGCAAGCCAAGCCGGAGCGCAAATACCCGCACTCCAGCATCACGCTCGAACGCCGGCTGCTGCATTACTTTTGGGGTGAGGTCCGCGGGGCGAAGAAGCAGCTCGCGCAGGCCATGATCGAGGCGTCCTGGCACTGGATTGTCCAGCCGGGCGACCCCGGGTTCGAGGAGCTCGCCGCGTTCAAGATCCTGTGCGACCTGCGTGTCGGATCGAAGGTGCCGGTGACGAGGCTCTATCAGGCGCTCGGCATTGACCTAAGCCCCGACGCTGCTAGTATCACAGAATAACGCATCGTCCTGCGTTAGACCCAACAAAGCGTCAGGCCGCCTGACACAATCTATCGAAGGAGAGCCACCATGTTTCTCGGAGTTCGCAGCTACAACGACAGCGCAAGCTGTCACGACTATGAAAGCGCCCGGCGCACGCTGGAGCGCACCAGCCTTACCCCCAAGACCAAGCGCCCGCGCGTCGAGAAGCTGTGGGGCTACCATCTCGGCATGAGCCGCAATCACGGCGTCACGTGGGTGCGCGAGATGCAGGACAAGGGATACGAGGGCGCGATCGCCTTCCGCCTCCACGACACCGACGTTGTGATCTGGCGCCCGGACAACAGCTTCGAGCTCGAGAACTGGGGCTCGGTGACCACGTCTGGCTTCGCGCGCACCTTCCTGCCCGGTGGTGTCAACCTCGCCCACCCGGTGACACGCCGGGGCGGGACTGGCGGCTATGTCGGCACGCACTACCGTGTCGAAGGTGAGTGGTGGGTGTGCTGCGGCGCGACGCCGCGGTTCCGCCAGCACGGCGACGACTGGCTCCCCGACGAGGATACGGTCGACAAGGTCGCGTTCCCCGAGCTGACCAGCCGCGCGGCCGCGCGCGATCTTGCTGCCGAGCTTCACCTGCGCGACTTCGAGACATGGCTCAGCACCGCGCCTCACTTCACCGAAATCGAGCACGAAGGCTGGGACGTCGAGGACTGCATGGACGCGCTGCGCGAGCGCGACTTCATGCAAGCGTCCAAGCATCTACCGCTCACCCACGACACCGGCGCCTATGGCACCAAGCTGAAGATCATCCCGATCATCACCGGCGAGCGCGATATGCACGTCACCACCAGCGCGCTCGGCAAGCTCAAGCTCGCTGCGTGGGAGCAATGCGGGCTGCTGCGCAAGGAGATTTTCAGGACGCTCCCGATGACCGAGTTCAACCGCCGGATGCAGCGTGTAAAGGCGCTCGCACGCCTCGATCACACCACCACATGGCATTACGGGCCACGGCGGTGAGCGGGCGGCTTTTCAGCTCCGAAGGCCTCAAGCGCGGCGATGTGCTGATCGTCGCGACGAAGCGATACGATTCGCGAGCCAAGCGTGACTATTGGTGGCGGCGCTTCATGGTCGTCACCGAGGTGCCAGCGGTCAATCACTATGTGGAGGCCGCGCGCATCGAGCTCGATATGTCCGAGCCCCGGAAGTTCGAGGTCGACCTGGAGCTCGAGGTCGTCGAGAAGGTGCCGGTCGAGCGCTGGCCCGAAGGTGTCGCAGCGATGGTCACCAAGGCCCGCATGAAGGGCTGGATCGAGGTTGACTAAGCACTATTGACCTAAGCGGCCGAGCCGCTAGAGTTAAAGCATAACGAATTGCGGTGTGTCCCAAGCACACCGTCCGGGCGGCGGGGTTTGAGTAGTGCCTTTCACCGCCGCCCAACAAACCGTCAGGCTGCCTGACCAAATCTAACGAAGGAGAATACCAGTGCAGATCATCACCATCCCCACCATGAAGTCGGCAATCAAGCACGTCGGCATCAACCACCGCCGCCCCATGATGTTCTGGGGGCCGATGGGTGTCGGCAAGACCGAGGCCGTCGAGCAGTCGGCGCTCGAGCACGAGGCGACGCTCGTCGACGTGCGGCTCTCGCAGTATGAGAGCGTGGACTTCCGCGGCATCCCCGACATCGCCGACAACACCACCGTCTGGAACATGCCTGCCACGCTGCCCTTCAAGGGCAACCCCCGCTTCAACGAGGATAGCGGTCTGATCTACCTGTTCCTCGACGAGATGAACTCCGGCCACCCCTCGGTGCTGGCGGTCTGCTACCAGCTGCTCAACCAGCGCCGCGTCGGCGAGCACCAGCTGATGGACAACGTCGTGCTGCTCGCTGCGGGCAACCGCGAGGGCGACCGCGGCGTCACCAACCGCATGCCCGCCCCGCTGCTCGATCGCATGATCCAGTATGAGCTGATGGCTGACATCAAGTCGTGGACGTCGTGGGCACAGAAGTCCGGCAAGGCGCCGCCGGTCGGTATCGCCTACCTCAACTTCCAGCCCGACCAGCTCCACACCTTCGACCCGGCCAGCGCCGAGAAAACCTTCTCCTCGCCGCGCTCGTGGGAATACGCCTTCGAGTTCTTTATGGATCAGTCCATGCCCGAGGACGTGAAGCTCGCCTCGATGGCCGGCGCGGTGGGCGAGGCGCGCGTGATCCAGTTCACCGCCTTCGTCGAGATGTGGGGCAAGCTGCCCGCGATCGAGGAAGTGATCGCCAACCCCGACAAGGTGCCGGTGCCGACCGAGATGGATCGCCGCTATGCGATGGCTGTCCACGTGTCGGGCCACATGAACAAGACCAACGCGACGCAGCTCCAGAAGTATCTCGACCGCATGGATCCCGAGTTCGTCGTGCTGGCCTGGCAGATGGCGATCAACCGCGACGACGCGATCACGGACACCGACGCGTTCCTCAACGGCTTCGCGCCCAAGTATCGCGGCATCTGGGCTTGAGCTTATGGCCGGGCGTTTCATCGCGACCCGAGCGCCCGGCCACCCTATCCGTCGGCTCTGCCGACACACAGCAATCTGTCAGGCCGCCTGACCAAATCTATCGAAGGAGCCGATCATGGCATCGTTTTCCGACTTCCCCAACATCTCGAAGGCCCGCGCGCAGCTGCTGCTGAAGCATCCCTTCTTCGCTACGCTGCTGCTCAACACGCCGGTCGAGGTCGTGCCCGGCATCTGCGAATACGCCGCGACCGACATGCAGAAGATCTACCTCAACCCCGACTACGTGAAGGTTGCGACGATCGACGACCTCATGAGCGATCTCAGCCACGAGGTCGCCCACAACGCGCTGATGCACGGCCCGCGTCTCGAGGGGCGCAACCGCGACCTGTGGAACATCGCCGCCGACTATGCGATCAACCTCATGCTCGAGGAGCAGGGCTTCAAGGCGCCGAAGGGCGGCTGGCTCGTCGACAAGAAATACACCGGGTGGTCGGCCGACAAGATCTACGACCACCTGCGCAAAGAGGCTCAGAAGCAGCCGCAGCCCGGGCAGGGCCAGCCGGGCTGCGGCAAGCCGGGCAGCGGCCAGCCGGGCTTGGCCAAGGATCGCATGCACGGCGATCTCCTGCCGGTTCCGGGCACCACCGACCCCGCACAGCGTGCCGGGGTCGTGCGCAAGATGCAGCAGAAGGTCGCGCAGGCGGCGATGGCGGCCAAGGCTGCGGGCAAGCTCCACGGCTCGCTCGCGTCGATGGTCAACGAGTTCCTCGACCCCAAGGTGCCGTGGGTCGACGTGCTGCGCGAATACCTCATGCGCATCGTCAAGGACGACGAGAGCTGGACGCGTCGCAACCGCCGCTTCCGCGACGTCTACCTGCCCGCCCGGCACTCCGAGCGCATGGGGCCGATCGTCATCATCGGCGACAGCTCCGGTTCGATCTGGGCCTCGCCCGAGGAACTCAAGCAGTTCGCCAGCGAGATCCAGGCCATCGCCGATCAGGTGCAGCCGGAGCACATTCGCCTGATCTGGGCCGACACCAAGGTCGCAGGCGAAGAGGTGTTCGAGAACGGCCAGCCGCTCAAGTTCGACGTCAAGGGTGGCGGCGGCACCGACATGCGCGTCCCGCTCACCTACGTCGAGCAATACGACCCCGAGGTGGTGATCCTGCTCACCGACGGCTACACCCCGTGGCCTCGCTGCGAGCCGCCCTACCCGCTGATCGTGTGCTGCAGCACCGAGACCAACGTGCCGGTCGGCTCGGTGATCCGGCTATGAGCGGCGCACCGCTCAAGCGGGCAGGGCGGCACGATCGTGTCGAGTATAAGCACCTTACGCGCAAGGTGCTGGTGCTCCGCAACGGCGTCGAGGTCGGGCAGCTGCGCTACCACCCGAAGAACATGGTGTGGGATCAGCCGCCGGGCTGGCGCTATCACGCCGGGCATGCAGGGCCAACGCTCAGCGAGCCGTTTGACAGCATCTCCGATCTCAAGCGGTGGCTGGAGCAGGAGCCTGAGGGTTCGCAGGATGACTGACCACCACCCCTACTCGAAGCGCGCGCTGGCGGCGTCGCTGGCCAGCACACCCCGGGAGCAGTTGGACCTGCGACAACGCGCCGAGGCGTGGCTGGAGTCGCTCAACGTCGTGATGATCGAAGTGTGGTTCCTCTGCGACGACAAGACGTGGCAGGCGGAGAAGCACGTCAACGACGTGGCGACACTGCAGGAAACGACGCGCATGACGATGGAGCGCCAGCGCTGCTTCTACTGCGTGTGGCAGGTAGGGGAGGAGTGCTGGATGCTGCACCGCATGAATCCGCCGCTGCTGCGCACATACGAAACGAGGGAGGCGGCCGAGATGGTTGCAATTCTCAATGGCTGACGCACCGCAGGGTAACGTCGTGGAGGCCAGCTTCATCGACCGGCCGGCACAGCGTGTGCTGTCGAGCGCGGTGGTCGTCCCTGCTGGCCTCTCTGGCTGGGATCAACGCCTGACAATCGCTTGCCACGAGCGGGCGTTCGACTACGGCTATACGCACTGGGTGCAGCCCTATCGCCGCGACGTCGACGCGCCGCAGGAGTGGCTGGTGTTCTCCATGGAAAGCGCTCGCAAACGGCAGTTTCTCAAGTGCTTTCCGTCACTGGCTGCGGCCGAGGTATGGGTGTTGAGCCATGATTAAAAGGCTAAGCCAGCACGAGATGCTGAAGGTGAGCTACATCACCAAAGCAGGTGCGATCCAGATCCGGGCGATCAACAACGAGGTCTCCACGCTCTGGGATCTCGCGAAGGCCACCGAGGCGCAATACCTCGTGGCGGCGTTCGACTGGGATGCTGCCGCCAGCTGCCCGATCTGGAGCGTCTACGATGTGCGCAAGGCCCACAACCGTGCGCCTGACCGCTCCATGTCGCTGCCGCTGCCGGTCAAGCAGTTCACAACCGAAACGCGTGAGCCTGCCGAGGTCTATGCGCTGATGCTGGTAGGAGGATCTCATGGGTAACCCGAGGCCTTATCGCATGATCGCCGTCGCAGCCGGACGCACGCACCTGGTCAGCTGCACCAACGCCCCGACCGCGAACCACATCGGGCGGCTGGCCGACACAAAGAACGCCGACTTCGTCGTGCGCTACTATCCGAGCAAGAAGGCGTGGATGGTGACCGACGCGCGCGAGCGCAGAAAGTTCATGTTGAGCGGCGGTCGGCGCGTTGTCTGGGACGCCAAGTCCATGCCGCGGCTCGACCGCCTGTTCCCCCACGAGGACGCCGCAGTCATGTGGGCCATGATGCAGTGCGGCGTCCAGCCCGAAACCACGTAAGCAAGGAGCCTGATATGCCGAAGTTCTACCAGACGCCCAAGGGCACGATCTCCACCGCCGAGAAGCGGTGGAAAGAGGACATGAAAGCCGAGGGGTTCGACCCCAAGGAGCACAAGGATCGCAACACCTTCGAGGTGCCGATCAAGGCGAGCGAGCTTGCCGAGTTCCTGACGTTCCATAACGTGAACGTCGTCAATCCGCGGGCCAGCCAGCCCGCGCCCGCGATCGTCGCCAGCCCTGCACCCCCTGTGCCGGCGGCGGTGCCCGCGACTACTGTGCCGAACGACGATCTCGACGAGACGTTCGAGGCGCTTCCGCTCGCGCGGCAGCTGCACTTTGCGGCTCTCGCATGCGAGAACGCTCGGGCGGCGATCAAGTAGTCGCACCACCTCGTGGCCAGCATGCGTCCCGGCGTGCTGGCCACATCCTGTCAGGCAGCCTGACACAATCCAACGAAGGAGAGTATTTTATGGGCCTCGATATGTATCTCGCCGTGCGTCGGTCGCTCTATTCGGGCCAGTATCACGCACCCGACAAGGAAGCCATCGAGCAGCTGCGTGCGCTCGACATCCTCAAAGGTGTGCCGGTGTCCGACGACACCGACTCGATTGAGCTGAAGGTCGACGTCATGTATTGGCGAAAGGCCAATCACATCCACAAATGGTTCGTCGACAACTGCCAGAACGGCAAGGATGACTGCGGTCATTATTATGTAGACCGCGAGAAACTCGTCGAGCTCGACCGGCTGTGTTCGGAGGTCTTTCTCAGCCAAAGCCCCAAGGACGCTGAAGCGAAACTGCCCTCGACAGGCGGATTTTTCTTCGGCGGCACCGACTACGACCAATACTATTTCGAGGACTGTAAGTACACTATGGCCGGACTTCAGAAGCTGCTGAAGCTCTCGGAGCCGGGCGGGCCGCTCGAGAAGTGGTCGTTCGAATACCACTCTTCGTGGTGAGCTTGACCTAGCACACTGCGACCCCAGTATCCCCCTGCAGCACACAGAAACGTGCTGCAGGGGACAAACCGTCAGGCCGCCTGACCAAATCCAACGAAGGAGAATACCAATGTCAGTCCACGCACTCGTCGAACGCGCCATGGTCATGAACCTCAGCATCTCGCGCTGGGAAGGCAAGCGCCTCGACAAAGAAGCCAGCCAGCGCGTCACCGAAAGCGCAGGCGCCCGCGCCGACGTCGCCCGGGTCAACAAGCACCTCGTCCCCAAGGAAGCGCTCGCGCCGGTCATCACCGCCTCGAACGCGGTGCGCGATCACTTCTACACCAGCACGCTGCCGTGGCGCGACAACGGCGACCGCCTGATGACGCGCCTGCTCTACACGAGCTTCATCGAGCAGCACGAGCGGCTGAAGGCGGAGTTCTATGCCGCCGTCGACCAGTTCCTGTGCGTCGACTACCCCAGCGCCGTGGCGCAGGCCGAGTTCCGCATGGGCGACCTGTTCAAGCGCGACGACTACCCCAGCGCCGCCGTCCTGCGCAGCAAGTTCACCATCGTGCTCGACATCGAGCCGGTGACCACCAGCAACGACTTCCGCGTCCAGATCGACAGCGACCACGTGGAGAAGGTCAAGTCGGCGATGGAGGACGCGGCGATGCGCCGTGTGCAGGCGGCGCAGGCCGACGTGTGGCGGCGTCTGCTCGAGAAGGTCGGCCGGTTCCAGGAGCGCCTCGCAGGCACCACCGAGGACGGCAAGCCTGCGGTGTTCCGCGACACCACGGTCGACAACCTTCACGAGCTGGTCGAGATGATCCCCGGGCTCAACGTGCTCGACGATCCCAACATCGAGCAGATGCGTCAGGACATCATCGCCAAGCTCGGTGGTCACACCGCGGCCGACATCCGCAAGGATCCCGAGCTGCGCGAAGATCTCGCAGGGGACGCCAAGGCGATCCTCGACCAGATGCAGGGCTTCATGAAGGCCTTTGGCGCAGGGTTCGAGTGATGGCAGGCTACTGCACTTCCTGCGGCGGGAGCGGCTTTCGCCGCCCCGCCAAGGAGAAATCCCGTGCGGACTTCGTCGCACAGATCGCGCGTATGGAGCCCTACACGGAATACGAAACCGACGACGCACGCGACACGATGAACTCGCTCATCCGCGAGGCCCGCAAATTGTCTGGTGGAAACTGACGCACCGGCTATCATCGCCCTGAATACAGGAGAATATCATGAGCAACCAACGACGGGGCAAGGACGCCGACATCCCGATGGAGGCGGCGGTGCGCGAGATCCTGTCGCGCTCCCGCCGCACCGAAACCCGGCTGACTGCTTTCATGGGTGCGATGGGTGTGGGAACACCAAGCCAGCATCCGCAGTTCTATCCGGAAGAACCCGGACTACCACCGCGCATGGAGATACCGTCACCGCACACATCGTTGAAAGACATCGTCGACAGAATCCCTGAAACGTGTCACGAGCCAGTCACTGTGTTCGTGGGCGCGGATCGGATCGCAACGGTCAGCATTAAGCCACCCCCGGACGAAGCATAAGGGGTCGACGAAGTGCATGGCTGGTCAATTGGCGATTTGCTGCAATATGTGTTAGCAGGTGGCGCTGGACTGTTTGGAAGGTTGATGTATCACGCACACCTCTTGCAGCGAGGAGAGCGCAAGTCACTCGTCTGGGTGGCTTGCGATCTGATGATCGCACTCGGGATGGGTTGGATCGTTCTCGGTTTGGGCCACTGGCTCGAGCTGGGGCTGTCCACCACCCAATCCTTGGCGATCATGGCAGGCTGGGCCGGGCCGCAGGTAATCGACCAAGCAATCACAGCCGGGCTTGACCGCGTGCGTGAGCAGCGCAAGGATAAGCCGAAAGACCCTGCTTGAGCTGGAGGACAGCCGCGTGACGACAGCCGACCGCATCGCAGAGGCCCTGCGCAAGATCGCCCCCGACAACCGACTGCTTGGTGAGGATGTGCCGCTCCTCAACCAGATCGCCGCCAACTGGGACAAGCGCCCCGGGGCGGTGCCGCCAGTCGCCACCGAGCCGTTCTGGCTTCCCTATGCCCGGTCGAAGATCGGCGAGCGCGAGATCAAGGGGCCGCGCCACAACACGTGGATCGCCAAGCGCTGGGCCGAGCTGGGGGCCGGCTGGTTCAACGACGACGAGACCCCGTGGTGCGGTCTGTTCGTTGCTGACGTGCTGGACAAGGCAGGCCTGCCCTATCCGAAGAACTTCCCTGCGGCCGCGTCGTTCCGCTCCTACGGTGTAGCTGTGCCCGCACAGCTCGGCGCGATCGGCACGATGAAGCGCCCGGGCGGTAACCACGTCATGTTCATCGTCGGCGAGACCCCGGACCGCCAGTATTACAAGGGGCTCGGCGGCAACCAGAGCGACGCTGTGTCGATCATGGACGTCCCGAAGTCGCAGGTCGACAGCTTCCGGTGGCCGCCCGGCGTGCCGCTGGTCGCGCGCCCGAGCATCCGCCTCCCTGAAATGCCTCGTGGCACGATCCTGAAGAACATGGCGTGACGTTCTGGGAGTTCCTCGACCGACGCTTTTCGTGCGTTTCGGCGAGCGGACTCGCAGGCTCCGGCGTGTTTCTGCTGACCGGAATCGTGCTCTACATGCTTGATCGGGATCGCACCCTCGCCGACAACGACCTGTTCAAGACGCTGGCGCAGGCGATCGTCGTGCAGGGGCTTATCGGGCTGGCGATGGCCTCGTGGTTCACCAAGGATCGCAGCGAGCCGTCTCAGACGCGGATTGTCAACGACCCCACCGACCCGGTGCCCATCGTGGAGGAAGATCATGATCCCAGCCGTGCTGGTTAAGCGCTTCGGGCCGACGGGCGCCAAGTTCGCGTTCTTTGGCGGCATCGGAGTGCTCGTCGCGCTCACATTGCTTTTGTCCTACTGCACGGGCCGAAGCGACGGTAAGCGCGAAGAGATCGTCGAGCAGCAGGAACGCACAATCGAGGTGCTCGAGGACGTAGCCGATGCAAACGAGACCGCAGCCGGTTCCCGGGTAGCAGACACAACCCGAATCGCGCTCGAGAAAGAGGAGCTGGAAGATGCGCTCAAGGACACTACCGATCCTGATGCTCGCCGCGTTCTGCGCGGGTGCATCATCATGCGGCAGCAGGGACGAAGCACGGCTGCAATTCCCGCCTGTAGCCGACCTGCAACCCCGCGCTGAGCCTGCCTACCCGGACGCAGCGCTCGAGCCCGGCCCCGCCGGAGCCGCTGCCGAGGAGGCGTGGTGGGCTTCGGTTCTCGCGTGGGGCCGCAGCGAGCACGCCGACAAGGCGCGCGTCTGCCGGTGGGCCGTCGACCTCGGCCTCGAAGTCCCTGAAGGATTCTGCACGCCCAAATGACCCAGCAAGAATTGGTGGTCGCGACGCTGCGCAAGGCGCGCGACACGTTTCAGAGCTATGGCGACCAGCACTGCGCCAAGAGCCCGCCCCAGCCCACGAAAGCCGCCGTCAACTACGCGATGGTGGCCGAGATCAATGCGACCCTGCTGGCGATAGCGGCCGGAGATACTGTCAGGCCGCCTGACGCATTTCCGGCGAAGGCCCGGCTGCGCGCGTTCATCGAGACGCTGGGTGATCGCGAGGATGAGACGTTCGTGACCTACAGCGCCATGCTCGGCGATCTGCGCGCATTGACGAAAGACAGCTAAGCTATCTATAGGTCGGCATGTGTCGACAGGAGATAGCTTCGTGACAACCGGATTCATTTTGCAGGACGGCGAGCCGCTGCCTGACATCGAGCGAGCACCGCGCAACGCTCGGCTGCCTCGCCGCGCGTGGAAGGATGTCATGGCGGCCGCGCAGGTCGGCCAGTTTTTCTTTGTTCCGAATCGAGCGCCGCACCCGGTGGCTGCTTATGTTGCTCGCGTGTCCTCGGAGCTCGAGGGGCGTGAGTTCGCGACCCGCCGGGTGTGGGCGTGGTTCGACCACGCCGCCAAGATCTGGCGCCTCGGCCGGCACGATGCCGCAAACGCAGTGGAAGGAGTTGGTGTATGGCGGACGAAGTGAACCATGTGATTGACGCGGTGAAATACGCGGCGCAGCAGAAGGTAGACCGGGAGCATCTCGGCAGTATGAAGCCCGGCTCGGCTATCTGGCTCGACGAGGCTGCGGAGATCGACCCACACGCCGCCCGACAGCTGGCCGAAAAGTTTCGAGCCTCCTACGGGCAGATCCACAAGAAGCCGACGACCGCCGCAGATCTGTCGACGCCCGAGATGATCATGGAGCTGCTCGGCCGCGGCTACGCTGTGATGAAGCTGCCCGAGACCGGCGGCTTTCCCGAGGCGATGAAGGGTGAGAAGCAGGAGCCTGAGGCATGACGTCGGGAGTGACACCCCAAGAGCTGGTAGGGTCGCTGCTGTCGACGCCGATCGAGGATGCGCTGCGCAAGCTCGTCGACGAGCGCATCAACAACGCGTGGCGCGGACGCACCGCGAGCACGTTCGATAACGTGCCAGACGCTGTGCTCTGCATGGAGCTGCTCTCCCGGGGCTGGGTCGTCCACAAGCCAGCGCAGCCGGGGGTGTCACCTGATGCAGTGGGATGACGCGCGCATGGTGGCGACCGACCTCGAGACGTCGGGTACGCTGCCAGAATACGCGCTGCAGCCGTGGCGGATGGCCCGCGGCGATATGTGGATCACCAGTGCGTCGTTGCTGCGCCATACCGGCACCAGCCTCGACGCCCACGTCAGCCAGCTGTTCCCGGCGCGCGAGGTGATCAAGCAGATGCTGCTCGACTGCATCGCCAACGACTGGGTGGTGATCGGCTGGAATATCGCGTTCGACATCTCGGTCATGATGGCGCTCGGCCCGGACATTGAGGCGCTGTGTTTCAAGGTGAAGTGGGTCGACGGGATGCTGCTGTGGCGCCATCTCGACATCGAGCCGGAATACGAGTTCGCCAGCCGCAAGCACCTGAAGAAGTCCTACAAGCTGAAGCCCGACGCCGTCGAGACATGGCTGCCGTCATTCAAGGGGCTCGACGAGGATGTCGACTTCCACTCGACCGACCCGGTCGAGCTGGCGAAGCTGCAGCGCTACAACGACCGCGATAACGTCCGCGCCTGGGCGATCACGAAGCAGGTCTGGGCGCAGCTCACCCCGGGCCAGCTGCGTGCGGCGATGATACAGGCCGAGGCGTTGCCAGTTGTTGCGCAGGCGAATCTCTACGGCCTGACGGTCGACTATCTCGCATGCAAGCACCTCGGTGCCAAGCTGCTCGCCGATGCTGATGCCTATCTCGCCGAGCTTGCGCCCGACGGCGTGACCGAGAAGATCGTGCGCTCCCCGAAGCAGCTGGGCGATCTGCTGTTCGATCGGTGGAAGCTGCCGGTGCTGAAGAAGAACAAGTCGAAGGTGGAGGGCAAAGAGGACAGCCGTTCAACCGACAAGGAAGTGCTGCACGAGCTGGCCTTCATCGACGAGCGGGTCAAGAAGGTGAAGCTCTACCGCGAGGCGCTGAACGCGCGCGGCAAGTTCGTCAACAGCGTGCTCGAGAGCGTCGAATATAACGGCGATGGCTGCACCCACCCGGTCGCGCGGCTGTTCGGCACCTACACCGACCGCATGACCGTCAGCTCGAAGCAGGGCAAGGGCAAGGACGAGCGCCCGATCGGCTTCGCGCTGCACCAGATGAAGCGCGGCAAGGAGTTCCGCGAGATCATCACCGTCCCGCCCGGCTACGACCTCGTGGAGTTCGATGCGGCCGGTCAGGAGTTCCGGTGGATGGCTGTGGCCAGCGGCGACACCACGATGCTCAATCTGTGCATGCCCGGCGAGGACGCGCACAGCTACATGGGGGCGGCGATCGTTGGTTGCGACTATCGGGATCTCGTGCGGCGCGTCCACCTCGAGGAGAAGGCGGCCGGGCAGAATCGCTACCTCGGCAAGTTCGCCAATCTCTCGCTGCAGTATCGCACGTCGGCGCGCAAGCTGCGGGTCAAGGCGCGGACGGACTACGACATTCCGCTGGAGCTGCCCGAGGCGCAGCGCATCCACGCCACCTACCAGCGAACTTACCCCGGCGTGCCTGCCTACTGGGAGCGCCAGATCGCGCTGGTGAAGCAGCTCGGCTATGTCGAGACCTTCGGCGGCAACCGCGTGCGCGTCGAGGGCGACTGGAACGGTGGCTGGGGCTGGTCGATGGGCTCGACCGCGATCAACACGCGCATCCAAGGCACCGGCGCAGACCAGAAGCACCTCGCGATCGCAGTGATCAAGCACCCGCTCAATCAGGCTGGTGGGCGCATGCTCTTCGATCTGCACGACGGGCTTTACCTTGCGATCCCAAGCGCTATAAGAGAAAAGACAGTCAACCAACTGAAGCGGCTGCTCGACAACCTGCCCTACAAGCAGGCGTGGGGTTTCGAGCCTCCGATCCCGATGCCGTGGGATTGCAAGGTTGGTCGAGGCGGCACCCCCGAGTGTGCGTGGGGCCGCATGAAGGAAGTGAAGTTTGATTAGGGAGTAACCGATGGCCACCTACTACGAACACAATCAGACCGGGAAGCGGTTCACCGTTGTCTCGACCGACGCCGAGAAGGGCACGATGCGCCTGAAGGGCGAGCACGCCGAGTTCGACGAGCCCAACGACGACGCGCATCTCCAGCGCATGGGCTACACCAAGCGCGAGGGCGACCCGGCGTCCGACCCTTTGCTGAGCGCGGGCGCGTCGACCGCCCCTGCGGCGCCGCCTGCGACAACCCCCGCTGCTGCCGTGTCCGATGTTTCGGCTACGTCCGCGCCCCCGCCTGCACCGGCCGCCCCGGCGGTCACAACCCCCGAGGCTCCCACCCATGAAGCTGCCCCGCCCCCTGCGCCGACTGCTGCTCCGCCGCCGCCTCCGACAGCTGCTCCCGCAGCGCCGCAACCCAGTGTTCCGGCTGCACCTTCGAGCGCGCCGCCGCCTCCGCCTGTCAGCGTTCCGACTGCCCCGCCCGCTCCCCCCGCCCCCGGAGCAGGTTCGGTTCCTCCGCCGCCTCCGGTGACCAGCGCTCCGCCGCCCCCGCCGGTGCCGGGTGTGCCGCCCCCGCCGCCTGTGCCGGGGGCCTGAGCGGTGGCTCGGGTGCGTGTGAGCCCGTTCGACCAAGGCACACCTGAGCGGGTGCTTTACGACCGATGGCGCAAAGCCTCGGCCGAGGCGGCCGAACTCGAAAAGCGTGCAGCGCTGGACATGACCGAGGCGCGCGCAAAGCGCTCCTCGGCCGACCGATACGCCGACGCTCTGCGAGCCCTTGGGCACGGCGACAAGGTGCCTGGCCAGTTGTCGCTGCCGAACTACGCCGCGATCGGTGAGGGCTCAGCATGAACCTGCTTTGCCGCCTCTTCGGCCACCGCATCTATCGCGGGTGGTATGGGGATGGCCTCTACGGCGCACCGCGGCTCGGCGCGATCGACAACCTGGGCACCTCGCATTTCACGGTGAGCAGCACGTGCGATCGTTGCGGCGAGAATTACGTTCTGGCAAGGTTCCACGGCGAGGTGGTGCTGCGCCAGCTCGCCGATGCTCACCGCAGAGGGGTGTATAACCATGCCGAGTTCACCGGGCTACAAGCGCGACTACAAGCAGGAGCGCAAGACCGCCATCCGCCGGGGGGAGACCCTCGGCTCGGACAGCGACAATGCGAAACGAAAGAAGCTCCGGCGCAAACTGGAGAAGCAGGGCAAGGTCCGGCCCGGTGACGGGAAGGATGTCGACCACAAGAAGCCGCTCTCCAAGGGCGGCTCCAACACCCCCAGCAACGCTCGTGTGACGAGCGCGTCGGCCAACCGCAGTTTCCCTCGAAACCCGGACGGCTCGATGAAGATCCGAAGGAACAAGAAATGATCCACTGCATGCTCGACATCGAGACCCTCTCGACCCGTCACGACGCGCTGATCACCGAGATCGGTGCGGTGCTCTTCGACGCCGAGAACATCATCGACCGCTTCCACGTCGGCATCGACATCGTGGACGCCCAGAAGCAGTATGGCCGGCACATCGACGCAGGCACCGTGCTCTACTGGCTCGACCCGAAGCGCGACGAGGCGCGCAAGGCGATGCTCGAGCTGCCGCGCGTCGATATGTATAACGCCTTCGACGGCTTCTCGATCTTCGTCGCGCAGGTGCCGCGCGATCAGATGGGCTCGGCATGGGGCAAGGGCTCGACCTTCGACAACGTGCTGGTCAAGAGCGCGTTCGAAGCGCTGCGGCTGGAATACCCCTTCAGCTACAGGCAGGACGAGTGCTACCGCACCTTCGCGAACCGCTGTCCCGACATCGCCTACGAGCAGATCGGCACCGCGCACGTCTCGATCGCCGACGCCGAGAGCCAGGCCGTCCACCTGCAGCGCATCTGCAAGCACCTCGGGGTCAAGCTGTGAGCTGGCGGGACGTCGTCGAGACGCGCGCGTTCATGCTGCGCCTGGGGATCGTGCTGTTCGTTCTGGCGCTGATCTCCGCAGTGGCGAGTCTGTGGGGGCCGGGACTAGGGCCGGTCGCCATCTACATGGCGCTGCTCGGGATGCACGCCTTCAGCTCTGCGACGCTGCTGCAACGCATCGCCCGGCTGCAGGCCGCGATCGACATGCGCGACAAGCTGCGCGCCGAGGAGCCTGACGACCAATGAGCAAACCCCCAGCGTGGTCGCACTCGGCACTGGACGCGTTCGAGAACTGCCCGAAGCAGTATCAGGAAACCAAGATCCTCAAGCGGTGGCCCTTCGTCGAGACGCAGGAGATGCGCTGGGGGAAGGAGGTTCACAAGGCGTTCGAGAACTTTCTGCTCTACGGCACGCCGATGCGTGCCGATCTGCAGATGCACGTCGAGTTCCTGACCGACTTCAAGAACCAGCCCGGCGAGCTGCGCGGCGAAGAGCGCATTGCGCTCGACACGAGCCTGCAGCGCTGCGATTATTTCGATAAGCAGCGGCAGGTCTGGTATCGCGGCCAGATCGACGCGGTGAAGCGACACTTCGAGGCGGGGCACTCGCACATCCTCGACCACAAGACCGGCAAGCAGAAGAACGACTTCAGCCAGCTGAAGGGCTTCGCGATCTTCGAGCTGCTGACCCAGCCGCGCATCCACACCGTGAAGGTGGAGTTCTACTGGACGCAGACCCGCGCGACGGTAGGCGAGACCTACCACCGCGCGCAGCTTGGCGAGCTGCTGGGTGAGTTCACACCGCGGCTGCAGCGGTTCGCGTCGGCGCACCGGGAGGGCAACTTTCCGCCCAAGCAGTCGGGCCTGTGCAACGGCTGGTGCCCGGTTACTAACTGCGAGTTCTGGCGGCCGAAGAGGCAGCGGTGAGACTGATCGTCGGCCCGTGCCGGGGCGCTGCTCAAGGGCGCTGGCGCTGGGATCTGTTCGACGAGGATACCGGGGAAGTGCTTTGCGAAGGCACCGAGCACGCCACCCCGCAAGAGGCCCGAGCAGCGGCCCACCTATGGCGCAACCGCGTCTATCTGACACCCGTGGAGTTAGGGACATGACCGGCAAAGTATTGAGCGTCAAAGACTTCCCGCCGCTGGTAGACCCGAGCGAGCCTGCGGTGGCGGTCTATCTCCGACGCGAGACGTATCGGCGCAACCAGATCTGCGCCACCACGTTCGGGATCGAGCTGCGGGATGTGAGCGTCATGCTGGAGGGCGACTGGGACCGCATCGCTCAGAGCATCGACACATCGCTGGGCGTCTGTGACCCGGTGCTCGACGAGTTCTTCCGCACGCGCTTCAGCCCACTGACCACGTCGTGGATCCACGAGCACCCTCGGCTCGAGGAGGTGGCCCAGTGGTTCGACCGCTACCAGCGCATCATGCGCGGCTGCTTCGACTTCAGCCACCCCAGCTATCGCGACAAGGTCAAGCGCAAGACCTGACACAATCGACCGAAGGACGTCCCCATGCCCACATCCAAGCTCGTTCGTCTCGCCTCTGCGGCCGCCGGAGACGACATCACATTCTCCCGCTACGTGAAGGTGGTCGGAGCCGCACCGCTCAAGTCCGCGCGCGGCCGCCAGCGCAAGCTCCCCGGGCTTGCGCACCCCAAGATCGAGGCGGGGCGCACGCTGTTCCCGAAAGGTGTCAGGCGGCCTGACACGATGAAGAACCTGCTGGTCAGCGGGCGTTCGAACGTCAAGATCGGCCGCGACGTGCGCATCGGCAAGCTCAAGGGCTACTGGCTCTACACGCTGTCGCTCGAGGAGCGCGCGACCTGCCCGCGCAGCTGCCACCACTGGCAGAGCTGCTACGGCAACAACATGCCCTACGCCAAGCGCATCGACCACACCGCGCCGGACTTCCTGCCGCGGCTCGAGGCCGAGATCGAGGCGCTGTGCAACCCACGCTACCGCGGCGTCCATCGCAAAGGCGTGATCATCCGGCTGCACGCGCTCGGCGATTTCTACTCGCCTGATTACGTGCTGTTCTGGGATCGCGTGCTGCGCAAGCATGCCAATCTGGTGATCTTTGGTTACACCGCGTGGCTGTCCGGCACCCCGATCGGCCACGCGATCCATCAGTTGATTGAGGCGTGGCCCGGACGCGCGATGCTGCGCTTCAGCAATGGTGGTTACAAGACGCGCTCGACAGTACCGATCGTGCGTGCCGAGGACTGCCCACCCGGCGCTTTTGTCTGCCCGGAGCAGACCGGCCAGTTCGAGGCCTGCGGCAAGTGCGGCGCCTGCTGGGCGACACTGAAGAACGTCGCGTTCATTGAGCATTGAGATGACGAAGGAGTCCACCATGACCGAGACGCGTGAACAGATGGAAGCCCGCCACGCTGCGGAGATTGCTGCGTTGGAGGCGAGGGCTGTTGAGCCGGACGACTTGCTTAAGCGGTATGACGCTGCTGTCGCCAAGCAATATAGCATGGGCGGCTATAGCACAGGTCACGGAGTTGGCAGGGTTGCCTCTCATCGTGACAGGCTACAGCAAGCCCAAGAAGTTGGTCACCTGCGCGACGAAATAGTCAAAGCCCTCACCCGCGAACCCATCGCCGCCGATCTGGTGGGGGAATGGCCGGGGGAGGATTTTCTGACCACGCTCCGCGAAGTAAACGGCGAACGTGCCGAAGCATGGCTCATGGGTCAGCGCTCAGACCCGTTATTCTGGGCGGTCGAACTTGGCGGCGAGGTGGGCGAAATCCTGAATGTGGTGAAGAAGCTTGTCCGCGAGGAACTTGGCTGGCGTGGTTCAAGGGCGACTGTGCAAGACTTGGCCGATGAAATCGCGGACGGGGTTATTTGCCTCGACAGTCTAGCCTGTCATTATGGCATTGATCTCGCTTCGGCAGTCGCAGCTAAATTCAACGCGACTAGCGAAAAGAACGGCTTTCCGCACCGCCTCCGCTCTCACCTGACGCAAGCCGCAAAGCCTACTGGAGCTTACGGCAAGGTTCATGCTGACGGGTCGCGGTCTGGTGGGCAGCGGCCTAGCGGGCAGGTGGGGTCATGACCGGGCCGGGTAATGTCGCGGTGACGCAGGCGGATCGGGAAGCGGCGGCTGTGTTGGTTTACGAGATGATGCGGGGCGGGCTGAATTGGAGCAGCGCCAAGCGCATCCGCGACACAATCAGAGAAGGCAAGTGGGATGCTCATTATGCCGTCCAAGCCCTCGCCCGCCACCGCCAGTCCCACACCGATCTGCTCGCGGCTGCGCGTGAGGCGATCCTGACTTTGACCCCGTATTTCACGCCAAAGCACGGGGTTCCGAAAATGCCCGACAGGGCGAAGTTGGAGAAGGTGCGCACCACCCTCGCATCCATCGACGCGGCTCTCGGCAAGCAGGACACACAGGAAAGTTGAACCCATGACCACCAACATCATCGACCCCTGGACCGCGCCGCTCGAGCAGCTGCGGGGCCGCTACGCCTCGCTCTCGCAGCGGCAGCGGCAGATCGCTGACGGCGCCGCGATGGGGCAGCCAGCCAAGGTCTCCGCAGCCGAGCTGGGCATCAGCTACCGGACCGCGGAGATCCACCGCGCCGCCGCCAAGGAAAAGCTGGGCGTGGCCGGGACAGCTGCCCTCGCGATCTTCGTCTATCGCGTCAAAACCGAAACCAGCCCGTGCTGCTGACGTGGGCATCCGCACACCACGCGAACGATCAGGGGCATTGCTATGCCCGCGCGACGAGCAGGGCAGGCTGCTCCCGCTCGACGCGCTCGAGCGCTTCAAGAGCAAATGCCGATTCGAGCCGGAGACCGGCTGCGTCGTCTGGGTGGGCGGCCAGACCGCCGGGCGCGGACACAACATTCCCTATGGCTCGTTCTGGGCCGACGGGCGCCGCTGGTTCGCACATCGGTGGGCAGCGAAATTTATCCACGGCCTCGAAATTGAGGGCTTGCAGGTTGACCACTGCTGTCCGAACATCCCGCTGCCCAACACGCTCTGCGTGGAGCACGTGCGACCGCTCGCCGGTGACCTCAATCGTCACCTGCAGACTGCGCGACGTCGCAAGTTCATCCACCTGCAGGTCGGGCTGCTGTCCTACGAGGACGTCTACGGGCCGCCGATCGAGCAGCCTGACGAACTCGGTGTGCCGTTTTACGATCCGCCGTCGTGGCTGATCCCTCAAGGAGTGACCCATGTCGACTGCCCCTTCTAAGAAGCACCGCCTGATCGCCCCGCTCAAGACCGACCACCTCGACAGCGAGAAGAAGGTCAAGAAGCTGATCAACGAGCTGCTCGACTTCCACGGCTGGTTCGGCTGGATGCCGCCGGCCAACGGCTACGGGACCGTGGGCATCCACGACCACAATGCGATCAAGAACGGCGTGTTCATGACCGTCGAGGCCAAGTATGGCAACAACAAGCCCACGCCGATGCAATGCTCGTTCGCGGCGCAGATCACCGTCAACGACGGCTTCAGCTTCTGCGTCAACGAGAAGAACATCGACCACTTCGCCATGTGGCTCGAGAGCTTCGAGGTCGCCACCCAGCATCAGGTGCAGGGGAAGGACGTTCCGCCCGAGCACGGCGCGCGCATGCTCAATGCCATCAGCGTGCTGACCGACCCCTTCAAGCTCGAGAAGCCGAAGGCGTGAGCGGCTTGTGGGAGGGTGTGCGCGAGGGCTGCGGCACCTGCACATTCTGGTGGGCGTTCGATGGCACGCCCAACTTCGGGAGCTGCAAGCGCCGCCCGCCTGTCATGGTCGCTGTGAGCAATTCTGACCCTTGGGGTAAGATGGTGCAGAGCGTCGAGCAGCACGTGCCGCAGACAGCTGAAGCCGACTGGTGCGGCGAATATGTGAGGAGACATTCGACGTGCTCGCCCCAGTCCTGATCGACAAAGCGACCCAGAGCGTGGTGCTGCGGACTGACGACCCGCTGGCGCTGCGCGACCTGCTCCCACGCAGCAAGACGTTGCCGCACCCGCAGTTCAACTTCGCGGTGCAGCACACGATCGAGAGCACGCGGGTGCTGCGCAACCTCGGCTATCAGGTGCCTGCGCCGATTCGGCATCAGTATGCCTGGCCGGGGCGCTATGACCCCTACGAGCACCAGATCCTCATGGCGGAGTTCCTGACGCTCCACCGGCGCTGCTTCAACCTGTCCGAGATGGGTACGATGAAAACCAACGCCTCGCTGTGGGCGGCGGACTGGCTGATGCGCACCGGGCGTGTGCGCAAGGCGCTGATCGTGTCGCCGCTGTCGACGCTCGAGAGCGTGTGGCGCGACGACATTTTCGACACGCTGCCGCACCGGACGGCAGCGATCCTCCACGGCTCGCGTGACAAGCGGCTCAGTTATCTCGGCAAGGACGCCGACTTCTACATCCTGAACCACGACGGGCTGAAGATCCCTGATCTGCTCGCGGCGATCCAGAAGCGGCCGGACATCGACCTCGTGATCGTCGACGAGGCTGGGATGTTCCGCAACCCGGCAGCCGCGAAATACAAGGCGCTGTCGAAGCTGGTGACGAGCCGCCCCGACCAGCGCCTGTGGCTGATGACCGGAACGCCGTGCCCGAACGCGCCGACCGACGCGTGGGCGCTGGCGAAGCTCGTCAGCCCCGAGCGGGTGCCGAAGTACGCTGGCGCCTTCAAGGCTCAGACGATGTATAAGGTCAGCGCGTTCCGCTGGGTCGCGCGGCACGACGCGTTCGAGAAGGCCTACGACGCAATGCAGCCCGCGATCCGATTCCGGAAGCGTGACTGCATCAAGCTCCCACCCGTGGTCACGGTGCCGCACCAGTCCGGGATCACCAAGGAGCAGACCGCCGCGCTGAAGCAGCTGAAGGATCAGATGGTCACGCAGGCTGCCAACGGCGCAAAGATCACGGCGGTCAACGCGGCCGACCAGATCAACAAGATGCGCCAGGTGCTGTGCGGCGCGCTGAAGGATCCAACCACAGGGCAATACGTCCCTGTGCCGCATGCACCGCGCACCAAGACACTGCTCGATGCGGTCGAGAGCGCCAACGCCAAGGTCATCGTGGTGGTGCCGTTCAAGGGCATCATCCGGCTGCTCGAGGGTGAGGTCACCGCCGCGGGGCACAGCTGCGCCGTCGTCAACGGCGACGTGCCGATGGCCAAGCGCTCCGACATCTTCAAGCAATTCAAGACCCAGCGCGATCCCCACGTGCTGCTCTGCCACCCTGCGGTCATGGCCCACGGCCTCAACCTGACCGAAGCCGACACGCTGATCTTCTACGCGCCGATCTATTCGAACGACGAGGTCGAGCAGGTCAACGAGCGCTTCAATCGCGCCGGGCAGACGCGCCCGATGACGATCGTGCGAATCGCCGCGCACCCGCTCGAGTGGGAGATCTACAAGATGACCGACACCCGCAAGGAAGCGCAGAACTCGATCCTCGAGCTCTACGAGAACGTCATGCGCAACTTGTGATTTGGCCATCTTGACCTACACGCGCCGCGCGCTAGGATATAGTTAATCAATGAAAGGAAGCCGCATGGCCACCGCCCCCGAACAGCCCCAGATCAATCTCGACAAGCTCGTGCAAGTCTACCGCGCGATCAGCGACCACCGGGCCGCCAGGAAGCAGGCGTTCGACCAGGAGGACGCGAAGCTCGAGGTGGATCAGCAGCGCCTGAAGGCGGCAATGCTGGCGATCATGAACGCCACCGGCGGCGAGAGCATCCGCACCGCCAACGGCACTGTGATCCGCACGCTCAAGACCAAGCCGAGCGCGGCGGACTGGAGCGCGATCTACAGCTTCATCATGGCGGACCCGGCCCGCTTCGAGCTGCTCGAGAAGCGGGTGAAGGCCAGCTTCGTCAAGGAATACATGGAGGAAAACAATGGTCTGACCCCTCCGGGCGTGAACGTCTATCAGGAATACGAAATCTCGGTCCGGCGACCGACATCCGCGCCGGGCGGCTCCCCGGCGAACCAAGGCGAGGAGTAATCTCGATGCACAGTAAGACCTTGATCAAATGGCGCGCAAAACGCGCTGGTGGCCGCATCACCGTTTACGGCGAGGATGCCGAGACGCGCGACAACACCAAGATCGTCGGCATCGACGTCATCACACCCGGGACAATCAACGAGGGCGTCTGCTACGCGCTCGATCGTCACGGGGTCACCCACACCCTTCTTCTCAAGTGAAAGGCCTGCAAACTATGACGCAAGAAATCGTGACCACCGGCGGCGAGAACGCTCAGCCGGTCGTTGACTGGGATCCCAACTCGGGCGCGGCTCTGCCCGCCTACCTCACCGATGCGATCGACGATCTGGGCACCAACATCCCCGATCGCCAGACCGTTCCGTCGCTCTCCTACGAGGGCAAGACGTGGCAGATCGTCAAGGACGGCAACAAGACGAAGCTGCAGGCTGCGAACTCGGACGGCGACATGGTGCCGATTCCGATCATGCGCGTGGTGGTGCTGAACTTCAACGCCGATCGCGGCCGCGCCTACTACCCCGGCTCCTACGACCCCTCCAAGACCGACCGGCCCACCTGCTGGTCGGCTGACGGGCGCGAGCCCGACCCCAGCGTGGTCGAGAAGCAGTCGACGCTGTGCCAGGGCTGCCCGATGTCGGTGAAGGGCTCCAAGGTCGCCGAAGGGCGCGAGATGGTCGCCTGCTCGCAGCACCGCATGATCGCCGTCGTGCCAGGCTTCGAGATCTCGGGCGACCCGCTGCGCCTCAAGATCGCCGTGACCTCGGACTACGACAAGGAGATCGTCGAGCACGGCTGGTTCGCCTTCCGCCAGTATGTCGACTTCCTCAAGTCGCGCGGCATCACCCACACCGGCCTCGTGGTCACCAAGATCAAGTTCGACATGAACGCGCAGTATCCCAAGCTGCTGTTCGCGATGGACCGCTTGCTGACCCCTGCCGAGGTTGGCGAGATGAAGGCCCAGCTGAAGAACCCGAAGGTGGCCGACCTGCTCGCCGAGAAGTGGACCGTTGCAGGCTCCGCCGGCACGCCGATCGACGACGGGGACATCCGCCCGCACGGCCTCGAGGGTGCCTACGCCGACGGCTGGGTCGCCCACCCCGACGCGGCTGGCTACAGCTACAAGGGGCAGGAAGTGGTGGCGAACGAAGCGCTGGCCGCGCGCTACCCTGCGCCCGAGCCGAAGCCCGCTGCTCCCCCGCCGCCCCCGGTCGCACCTGCTGCTCCGGCCGCTCCCGCAGCACCCGAAAAGACCCCGCGCGACCGGGCGCTCGAGGATGGCTGGGTGCAGCACCCTGACAGCCCGCCGCACGGCTACAAGGGCACCGATGTGCTGGCATGGGATGCGATCGAGGCGCGCTATGCGGGAAACGCTGCCGCGCCCTCGAGTGTCCCGGCCCCGCCGCCGACCACTGCCCCGTCACCGGAACCTCAACCTGCCCCTGAGCCCGAGCCGGTTCCGCCGCACGTTCCGCGCGATGCTGCGCTGGCCGACGGCTGGGTGCAGCACCCCGACAGCCCGCCGCATGGCTACAAGGGTGAGACGGTGCTCTCGTGGGAGGAGATCGACGCGAAATACCCGGCACCGGGAAACGCGGCGGCACCTTCTGCTGGGGCTGCGGCACCCGCATCCACGGGGGCATCCCCAGCGGCTTCCCCGTCAGCTGTCCAGACTGCGGACGGCGTCGTGAATGACCCGGCGCTGGCGGCGCTGCTCGACCAGTGGACCCAGCCGTAATACTTCAGATGGCCCGGCGAGCACCTCGCTTGCCGGGCCGTCCAATCTAGCACATAAGAGGCACCCACCCGGCGGCAGGGTGGCTATCATCGAAGTCAGGGGTCCGGGATGTTGGCTTTTCAATCTGCCGAGGTGCGCGCATGACGCCCGGCAAGTTTCTTCGGTTGGTCTGGCCGGATCAGGGCTATTACTGCATCGCCCACCCGTTCAAGCCGCAGGGCTCGGATGTCACCGTCTACATGCACAAGGTGTTCGCGACGATCAGCGAAGCCGTAACTCACGTGCATGAGATGCAGCACCGCGCCGACACCTACTTCGCCGTGCTCTCGCTCCGCGACGAACGCATCTGGTCGGACACCAAGAAGGATTACAAGACCGGCCAGCTCGGCGCGTGGGCCGTGCGCACGCAGCACAACATGCTGGCGGCGAAGGCTGCCTTCTTCGATCTCGACGTCGGCGAAGAGGCTGGCAAATACCCCACGCAGCGCGACGCGCTCGCTGGATTGCTCGCCTTCCTGCAGACGACCAAGCTGCCGATGCCGTCGCTGGTCAGCTCGGGCGGCGGGGTTCACGTCTACTGGCACCTCGACGCGAGCATGCCGGTCGACGAGTGGCGGCTGCTCGCGTGGCAGATGCGCAAGCTCGCCGAGCACTACACCCTGAAGGTCGACCCGACCCGCACGATCGACAGCACCTCGGTGCTGCGCGTGCCCGACACCTTCAACTGGAAGGACCGCCAGAACCCCCGCCCGGTGCGGGTGATGCAGGAAGGCGCGGTCACCCCCGTCGATGCGTTCAAGCGGCTGGTGTCCGACGCGCTGATCGCCGCCGGTGTCGAGGCGGGCATGCCGCCTGCACCCGGCCAGGCTGCAGCAGCGCCGATCCCCGCGGCTGACGGTCTCGAGCAGCAGACGTTCAACGACTTCGGCCCGCCGCCCACCGTGGCCGAGCTGGGCAGTGTCTGCGCTCAGGTGCGCGAGATCATCGCCTCGCAGGCAGATCCTCGCCATCCCCACTACGGGCCGCTCGACAACACGGCGTGGTATCGCGGCATGATCGCGACGCTGCGCCACGCCGAAGGCGGCGAGGACATCTGCCGCAAGCTGACCGATCTCCACCCCCGCACGGTCTCGGACATCGAGGCCAAGCTCCAGCAGTCGTCGGCGTTCCCGCCCGCGCGCTGCGAGACCCTGCAGCAGTTCATGCCGTGGAAGGACGCCCCATGCCAAGGATGCAGGTTCCGGAACGACCCGAGCGTGCCGAACCCGTTCGCAGCCGCGAGGAAGGGCGTCTCAGCCCCGCCACCTACGGCGAGCTCGGTGCCCGCATCGCCGCCACCCGCCCCGCCTTCTATGCCCTCGTCCTCCTCGATCTCCTTGCCGCCCGGCATCGTGCCGAGTGTCGCAGTGCAGGCCGCGATGATCCCCAACCCGCCGAAGCCGTTCGAGCGGCTGAAGAGCGGCGGGATCGCGATCACCCGGACTGACAAGGAGGGCAACGAGAGCGTCACCGTGATCTACGGCAACGACCTCTACCCGCTCAAACGGCTGGTCAACACCGCGGAGAGCCACGAGCAGCAGCTGTGGCGCGTCATGCTCCCGCGCGTCGGCCCCAAGGAGTTCGTGATCGACGCGGACGCGCTCTACGACGGGCGCAAGTTCGCGGCCGCGATGGCGAACAATGGCATCTACCCCAACAAGGCCGACCTCTCGGCACTGCAGGACTATATGGTCGCTTACATCTCCCAGCTCCAGAAAACGCTCGACGCCGACACCCAGTCCACACACCTCGGGTGGGCCGACGAGCACCGGCAGTTCATCCTGCCTGACAAGACGTTGGTCAGCGATGGCTCGGTCCGCACCTCGGCGCTCACCCGCAGCGCCGAGCGCGCGGCGCAGCACATCGCCAAGAAGGGCACGCTGCAGGCGCAGGTCGCGCTGATGTCGTTCTTCGCCCGGCCCGAGTATCGCCCGAACCAGTTCGCCATCCTCGCCTCGCTGGGGTCGGCGATCTTCTACGCCACCGGCCACCACGGCGTCGTCATCAACATGAGCGGCGAGGCAGGCGCATCGAAGTCGACCACGCTCTACACCGCCGCCTCGCTGTGGGGGCACCCGAAGCTCTGGCCGATCAACGGCACCCAGCGCGGCGCCACCGCCAACGCGCGCAGCCAGCGCATCATGACCAATGCGAATCTGCCGACCTGCGTCGACGAGATCACACACATGCTGCCGCGCGAGGCTATCGACCTCGTGATGAACATCACCCAGCCGGGGCACCGCCTGCGCCTGCAGACGGACGGCTCGGAGCGTCACAGCGGCGACGGCTACAAGTCGGCGATCATGATCGCGACGGCCAACAGCTCGCTGCACTCGCTCCTGTCGACCGACAACGCGGCGGGGACGGCCGGTTCGGTCCGCGTGTTCGAGATGCGCATGCAGGCCCAGCACGTCCACACCAAGGCCGAGGCCGACGAGTTCCTGCGGCAGATCGAGGAGAACCACGGCCACATCGCCGAGGCGTTCGTCGCGTGGGTCATCCGCAATCGGGCGGTCGTCGAGCAGCGCGTGCAGCACTGGGTCCGCGTGATCGACGAGCGTGGCAAGATGTCGTCAGCCGAGCGCTTCTGGTCGGCCGTGGTCGCCGCGGTGCTGACCGCCGGAGAGATTGCTGGTGTGCTGGGGCTGATCAAATACGACATCCCGGCGCTGCTGGACTGGGTGCTCGAGACGCAGATCCCGCACATGCGCGGCGTCGTGAACGAGGAATACCGCGACCCGGTAGCGGTGCTGACCGACTACATCGCCGAGAAGCACGGCAGTATCGTGGTGCTCGACAAGACCACCACCATCGGCTCGAACACCTCGGGCAAGCACGTCGCGGGCGAATCGGCCTTTGCGCTCAACCGACCCAACGGCGCGCTGCTGGGCCACTTCGACCTGAAGAGCGGCGTGCTGATCCTGCTGAAGCAGGGCTTCAAGGAGCACTGCTCGAAGGTCGGCGCGAGCATGGCCCGCATCCTCGAGGATCTCAGCGAGCCCACCCCGGTCAACGGCGGGCCGCCCCGGCGCATCGTGATCGAGAAGAACGTCCGGCGCACGCTGGGCGCGGGCACCGATCTCGCCAAGGGCCAGGCATGGTGCTTCGTCGTCGACATGAAGCACCCGGAGATCGCCGGTGTCCAGCCGGTGCTGGCCGCCTCGAACGATGACCCTCAACGCAAGGAGATGCAGGCATGAACCCGAACGCGATTCGTTGGGGCCTCGCCCTTTCGCTGCCCCTGTGGTGCGCTGCCGCGGGGGCGGTGTTTCTGCTATGACCGTCTGGGTCGACCGGGCGCGCAGCCCGTTCGGCCGCATGGTCATGTGCCACATGATCGCCGACAACCTGCTCGAGCTGCATGAGATGGCCGCCGCGATCGGCATGCGCCGCGAGTGGTTCCAGCCCGGGTCGTTCCCCCACTACGACGTCAGCCTGAACCGACGCGCCCGCGCTGTGGCCCTCGGCGCGGTCGAGGTTGACCTAAGGGCCATGCCCGCCATCATGAGATCAATCAGAGCCCAGCCGTGGTTTGACGGCTGGGCCACCGGCGCTTTGACAAGGAGAACACCATGAGCACCCCCAACATCGACCAGATCGCCAAGTGGCATGCCGAGCGCCCCGAGTGGGCTGCCCACCTCACCGCGCGCGACTGGGACACCGCGGAGCTGATCGCCGAACAGCTCGACACCGAGTTCGGCGGCGAGAACGTCTGCTGCGACCGCGCGCCTGCCGGACACTACTGTGCTCTGGAGCGCGGGCACGCCGAGCCGTGCCGGATCTACGCCAACCCTTAGAGGCCGTTATAGCGGTCGAGCTCCTCGGCCGTCATGCGGCCGGGATTGCCACCAGCTGCGGCACGGCGCGTTGTCGCCGGCGCAATGTCCGAGGTGCGATAGATCGAGCCGCCACCCAGCGACCGGGTCGGCTGCAGCAGGCTTTGGATGCCGGGGAGTTGCGCGCCGAGAATGGTGGAAATTGATTCCAGCCCCTGCCGCTGCGCCACCTTATCCTGCGTGCGCGTGAAGTTGGTATCGGCGTTCATGTTCGCGATGCGCGCAGCCGATTCGGGTCGCACGATCGAGGCCTGCTCGCCGATCAGGTTCGTCTCGGCCCCCATCTTCGCGATCGACGCCTGGCTCTCCGCCGGGAGCAGCGCGGCGCGCGTGCGATCGAGCCGCGCGGCTGCATCACCAGTCAACGCGTTGGTCGCAGCGTTGCGGGTGTTCGCAGCGGCGTTCGTCGTCGTCGCATCGGCCTGCTGCTGCAGCTGCGCGTACTTCTGGCGGAGGAAGTAATTGAAATCGACTACCATGGCTAACCCCTTAGACGCTGGCCGAATAGTTGTAATTCTGGTTGTTCGAGCTGCTGGTGCTGATGCTGTTGCTCACGCTTACACTATTGCTCGTCGAGAAGCTCTCGGATTCTGCACTGGACACCGACGCCGAGAAGTTCAGCGCATTGATCGCCGCCGCGCCCAGCTGTGCGGACACCGACGCACTGGTCTTTGCGGCCTCGAGCGCGAGCGACCGCGTGGTCACGTAAAGCTCGGAGTTGGCCTTGGCGGCGTTGATCGCGATCTCCGCGGTGCGCTGGTTCTGGTCGAGCGTAGCCTGCCATTGCCGGGTCAGTACCTCGTTGTAGGCCCCCGCCGCCGACACCTCGGCGCGATACGCTTCAGCGATCACAGTGTTCTGCCGGGTCAGCCCTTCCACCCGTGCGCTCTCACCCTGCACGGCGGCGCGGTAGCCCTCGTATTCCGAGTTCTTGGCGTCGATCAGCCCCTTGTAGGCTTCGATGCGTGCGCTGATCTGCTGCGACGCTGCGTTGACCCGGGCGGTGAAGGCACTGACCTGCGCGGCGTAGACCTCCTGCTTGGTCTGCTCGGCCTGCAGCGACGCGCGATACCCCTCCACCCCTGCGGTGTAGGCGTTGATCTGGGCGACATACCCACGCACCTGCTCGCCGTAGACCAGCACCTTGGTGCGCTCGATCTCGGCCTTCGCCTGGATCCCGGCGATCTCGGCCTTGTAGATCTCGATGTTCGAGAGCGCCGCGTCGACCTGCACCCGATACTGCTCGACGAGCGTCCGGTTGATCGACGCCTTGGCTTCCTCCGCCGCGATCTCCGCCCGGTAAGCCTCGACCTTGGCGACCTCGGCCCGCACCTGCGCCTCATACACCGAGACCTTGGAGCGATAGAGGTCGACCATCGCCGAGTAGCTCTGCACCTGCGCGTTGTAGATCGCGATGCCCGCCTCGGTGGCGTATTTGGTGCTCTCGAACAGGCGCTGCTCGACCGCGTTGGTGTAGTCGATCAGCTGACCCTCCAGCTGCGTCGCCACCGTCATCGAGTGCTTGGTGAAGTCGAGCATCATCTCGGCCTGCTTGATCATCACCTCGCGGCTATGACCACGCTCGGCCGCGTCGGTCTCGGTGATCAGCTTCAGGCGCGCATCGGCGAACCAGCCGCCGGGCAGCGTGTAGCCGAGCTCCTCCATCTCGTCGATCTTCTTGACCGCGTCGGCATAGGCCCGCGCCTCACGCTCGCGACCGCGCTCCCACATCGCTTCCTCGGCCGCCGGGTCCAGCCCGGTCGACGGTGTGGTGAGCGTCGAGAGCAGCTGCGCCTTGAGCTGGGTCAGCAGCGCCGAGGTGTACTGCGTCCCCGGCTCGTACTCGCGCAGCGTCGGGGCCACGGCGGTCAGCGTCGGCTCGTCAGCCGCAAACGTCGGCATGGTGACACCGTCGAACTCGCGCACCGTCAGCTCGAGCAGCGTCGGCGCGGCCGGCAGTGTCACCTCGAGCGTCGGGTCGTCGAACACGAGATTGATTGCGGGCGCGGTCGGCACGCTCCCAGAGAACTCCGCCGGAGCCGTCCCGAAATTCAGTGTTGGCGGGTCGGCATCGAACGGAGCGATCTCGAGATCGGAGACATCCAGCTCGCCCGAGAACGCAGCCGGGAGCGACGGCGCAACCCACACAGGCGCCTCGAACGTGGGCGGCGTGGGGATTGTGATCGCAGGCACGCTAGGCCCTGCTGGGAACTCCGGCTCGATGACCGGCGGCACGATGTCGAGGATCAGGGTGGCGAGGCTGCCGACGAAGCCGTCGACCACGTCGGTGCGCTCCCGGGCGAACGCCTGGATCTGGTTCGCCTCGTTGAGCAGCGAAGTCGTAAGCCCGCCTGAGAAACCTGTCGCCATGCGCTATACCCCTTGCAGGCCTTGATATGCGATAGCTGCGACTTTCTCAAGCCGCAGGCACAAACTCGATGCTCGCAGCGCTGCGGCGCACGGTCAGCACCCCGAGAAGGTTCAGCTCGTCACCACCCGGCGGTAGCTCGACGGCTTCCGGGCCTGCCAGCTCGCTGACCACCACCTCCCCCTGCTTCTGTCTTTCCGGGATCTCGCCGTCCTCGAGCGCCCAGATGCCGACGAAGTCCTCGTTGTCGGTGTCCGCACCCTGCAGCCCCGGCTCCCCGTAGTAGAACGCGGAGACGATGTCGGCCACCTTCGACGTGGTCTCGCCGGGCTCCGGCTGCGGCCAGATGCGGGTCTGCTCGAGCGCCTGAATCGTCCAGCGCGATTGGAGACTGGGGACGCCGTGCTGGCTGCAGGTTTGCCCTGCGGTGACCGAGCCCGAACCGCCGAAGAAGAACCGCCGCTCCGCCAGCAGTGCGCCTGTGTCCGGGTCGTATCGCTTCTGGAGGTAGCCCACGCTCGGCGATGTCGTGTATTCGGTCTCGTCCCACTCGTCGGCTTTGATCCACTCGTTGAACAGCGTCTCGATGAGCAGGTTCGGCAGCGAGAACAAGGCGTCCTGCGAAAGCCCGGCGGTCGCGGTGAACACAGTCTCGTTGCCGTAGGGATCGGTGAACACGCCGAAATGCGGCGAGCCCTCGCCATCCGGCCAGTGCCAATCACCCCCGTCGTTGTGGCGGAAGGCGAACGCCATCTCGCTCGCGAGCTCCGTCGGCGGGGTCTCGAAATCCTTCACCGGCTCGAGCTCCTCGCCTTCCGGCGGAAACACGCGACCCCACAGCTCGACAGCCACGTCCACCCCGGGTGGGATCTCGCGCAAATCGAAAAGCAGCGACGACACCCGCGCGGTGATCGGCACAAGCAACGCGAGATCGCTAGAGTACGAATAGCGCATCAGCGCCTCGCCCGGGCCTTTGTCGTCGCTGTAGCCGTAGTCGGTATCGTATTCGATCTCGCCCGCGAACTGCTCGCCGCGGAACAGCTCGGGCGCTTGACCAATAGCTGCGAACTGCGCGCTGGTCTCGGGGCCGCCCTGAATGACCAGATCGACGACGCAGTAATTCGGCAGGCTGCTGGGGATCGAGCCTTGCACCAACGCCTCGCTCTGCTTGCTGGTGTCCGGTCGGATCACCACGACCAGCTGCTCTTGCCCGTGATTCTTCGTGAAGTAGAGCGTGCGGTCAGGTAGCTCGCGGGTCATCCGCGCAACCTCCTGATCCTGCGACACCAGCCTCGCCGCTGTGACGAACCTGTTGGTCGCCGTCAGCAGTGCCGAAGCCGCAGCTGCTGATACCGCGCTCCCGTCGTCAGCGCGCGCGACCTTCTTGACCGGGATCCCGCTGGCCGGGATGGGTGGCTTAGACACGGCGCTGAACGATGATCGGCACCAGCTCGAGCATGTCGAGGTCGAGATCGCTCCCCTGCACGTCGACGAGGAAGTGGGTGGCGCGCTGCCCCTTGCCCATGTGGACGCGGGCGGTGCGCATGGGGCGCGGCTCGACGGTGTAGGTGTAGCTGACACCATCCCCGGTCTCGATCGTGACCGTCAGCACGCTGGAGCGCCGCGCCGTGACATAGGCTGCCTTGAGGCGCGACAGGCGCGTCCCTCCGAAGCGCATCAGACCGCTGCGCGCGCGCAGCGCGATCGGCGCTCCGTCGTCATCATCGCCATCGAGCTGGTAGAGGCCGTTGGCGGCCGCGGCGTGCATCACCCCCTCCACCTTCGCGAAGCCGGTGAAGCTGTAGCCGGTGTATTCAGTCACCGCCTTGGTGCGGGTGTTGAGCGCCCACGTGGTGCCGTCATAGCCCGCAACGATATACTGGCTGCAGCCTGGCTCGTCGCGGTGCGCGGCCGCTGCGCGCGCCATCGCCGGGAACTTGACCCGCCCGTCGGTCAGGTTGTGGACCTCGCCGTTGTCGAGCCCGACGCAGATCCCCACGCTGCTCATGAACACCGGCAGATCGCCCTCCGGGATCGTCTGCTGCCCGGCACCGGGATGCACCATCGGCGCGGGGACTTCGGCCAGCGAGCCGGGGACCGCACCTGCGTCCAGCACAGTGCTCATCGGCATGCCCTGCGCGAACGAGCCGCGCAGGAAGTAGACCTTCTGCTCGGTGCCGACATAGAGACCGCCGCCGCCCGAGTAGAGCATCGTGATGGGGTGCTCGAACTGGATGAAATTCCGGTGCTTGTCGACCTTCGAGTAGAGGAACAGCTCGGTGACCCAGAGCACGTCGCCCACAGCCAGATAGATGCGCCCGTTGTGCTCCTCGACAATCGAGGCCAGCGGCGGCGCGACGAGCAGGCGGCCCGCGACCGGGCCGAGCGTGGCTGTGGGCGTGAGCACCGGCGAGATCCAGCTGCCGGGGTCATCATCGTCGCCCCAGGGCGACACCGCGTTGGTCGGGCTGATCTGGCCGGACCAGCTGACCGACGAGGCATAGACCGTGTCGCCCACCTCGGTGTAGCTGAGCGGGTCGGTGCCGACCGTCGCAAGCGGGGAAAACGTCAGGCCGCCTGACAGAATCCCGAGCACTCCGTCACGCACCACGAAGGCTCGCCCTGCGATCTCGCGAAAGCTGTGGTGCGCGCCGGTCGCCTCGCGGCTGTAGCCCTGCCGCACGCGCATCTGGCGCATGTCGTCGATCAGGATGTTCCGCGCGATCGACAGCTCGCCCATAGCCAGCCGCTCCGGCGGGCGGACATTATTCAGCCCGCTGAACTGGTCGAGCGTGATGCTCTCGGGAGGCTCGAAGGGCTTGGAGGCCATCAGCTCGTGCTCTTGATCCGAAGCCGCGCCGAATCGTCGTATTGACGCCCGGCGCTGGTTACGATGCGATTCGTGATGATGCAGGTTTCACCTGCGACCCCGCCGCTGAGCCAGAAGGTTGTGAGCGCACCTGCGAAGTCCGGCGGGTTGTCCACCATGTCGACTTCCACAGACCCCTCGTCGATGGTGAACGTCGACGTGGCAATCGTCTCGCCGTCCTCGAGCCGCTCCTCCCAGTTGAACTGGTAGTCGCAGATGTCGTCAGGATCTTTCGGCAGCGGCCAGCTCTTCATCTCGAGGCTCCCCTTAGGCGGCCTCTGCCGCGCGCCCCTCGACTACCACGGCTTTGTCGCGGGGCGCAACGGTGATCGTGCGTGCCTCGAGCGATGTGCCGGAGACGCTGACGACCCGTGCGCGCGCTTCAGGCACCACAACGCGGCCGGCCGGAGCGAACCAGCCGACCCGCACGCCGCCCGACGTCGCCAGCGACACCGCACCCGATGCACCCCGGCCAGCGCCGAACGCCTCGACAGTGCTCTCCGCGCTGCCGCTCCCGGCTGCCGCTCCCGCACCGCCCGCGAACCCTTCTGACACACCTTCCACGTCGCCAGTTCCGGCTGCTGCACCGTCCCCGGCAAACAGCGCTAGCGTGCCTGCCCGAGCGTCTGACGTCGCCTCCCCTGTACCTGCGCTGAGGCGCACGCGTGTTGCGGCGACGCTCGCGCTGCCAGTGCCCGCTGCGGCACCCGCTGCGGCCGCGATTGCGACCCCGTCGCCGCTCACACCAGACGCGCCGTCCGATTCCCCTGCTCCGGGCACCAGACCGGCTGCGTCGCCAGCAGCTGTGCTCGAGCCGTCAGCGACGCCGTCAACCTCTGCGATCGACCCGGAACGCCCTTGCGCACTGCCGAGGCCCTCGGCGCCCCCCGCCGCGCTGCGCAGCCGCGTCGCCACCCCGACAGCCGTGCTGACGCTTGGCGCGAGCCCGACCGTGGTGGTGTAGAGCAGCTCGGACACCGCCTCAGCGGTTGAGGTAGCATCCGCTGCACCCGCGGCGCCGTCGAACTGGGTCGGAGTGGCTGCCGCGTCGCTGACAGCTTCCGCCAGCCCGTCGCCCGGCTGGATGCCCGGCACCAGCGCATAGACATTGGCGGTGAGGACCGCCTCGGCGAGTCCGTCTGTTGCGACAATTCCGGTCGCAGCCCCCGAGCCGATGAAGGACGCAACCGCGGTCGACGTGCCCACCGCCTCGGCCGTTTGCTGTGTCCCGGACGCGGCTACGCCTGTGGACGCAGCAAGCGATTGCCCCGTGATGCGCAGGATCTGATCGACCTGAGTGTCGCCCGCTACAGCGCCGAGACCGCCTGCAACGCCCGCACTGGACGCTATCCGCTCCTCGACAGCCTCTGCGATCGCGGTACTCGTCGCTTCTGCAAGCCCCGAACCGCTGAACGCATCCGCTGCTGTCGCAGCGCCGTCGGACACCGCGTCTGCAGCGCCGACGACCTCGTTGACGCTCGTGCCGACAGCGGCCACGGTCGAGACCGCTTCGGCGAGCCCGTTGCCTGACGTGGCTGCGGACCCCGCGGTCAGGCCCGGGGTGCTGGCCAGCGGACCGAAAGCGATTGGTGCGAAGCCTAGCATGGCGCTCTACCTCGACCCCTTCCTAGCGCCCGTAGACGTGCGCCGCGCCACTCGTCATGTCTGCCGCGAGGCCGAACACTGCGGTGTTCGAGCACCCGACGCGCAGCCGATTGATCTTGCCTGCAGTACCAGTCACACGCCGGTCAAGACCGCCGACGTTACCAACGCTGAAGAGGCGTAGTCCATCGAGCTGCAGCTGGAGGATGCCGCTGCGCCCAGAAGCGCTGTCTGTGTTTGTGAGCAGGATCAGCGCTGCGGTGCTGAGTGCCCCGGAGCTGGAGATCGCGGAGTAATCGCTGCTGCCGGTAAGCCAGGAGCTGCCACCGTCGACGCTGACTTGCACCGCCCGGCGCGAAGTCGCGGATGCGGCAATGTTGTCCGCCAGCAGCAGCACCTCCTGAAATCCGGTCAGATCGAACTCGAGCGAGTTGGTGGTGCTGCTGATGGTGCTGCTGCCGATCAGCGTCCAGTTAGCGCGCTCGATGTTCCGCATAGCCGACGCTGTCAGCGTCATCGCAACATGCTTGGTCCCAGCAGAAAAGTTGACCAGCGCGTCGCTGCTGCTGCTCTGGAGCACGCTGCGCGAAAACTGCCCGACCCCTGTGTAGGTGCCGACCCCGGTTTCCCACTCCCCCGTCGACGCGCCGGAGCCGTCAACTGCGAAGATGACGTAGTCAAACGTGTCGCCGATCGACAGTCGCGACGAGAGCGCGCGGAACCCTGACAGCGCGCCGGACACCGTGATGTTGCCGGTGCCGGTGGTCGTTGTGGTCTCCATGACCCTGTCGGCCCGCACGTGCGCCATTGTGGTGTCTCCTTAGCCGAACAGCTTTCGCATGGCGGTATCCTTGGCCTCGAGCATCCGGGCGCTGACCAGCGCTGGATCCTTGTCACCATTGGCGAAGCAGTCCTCAATCGCCACGTTGACCGCCTTCTGCACCTCAACCGCTGCAGGCGCAAGGATCGGGCTGCGGAAGTTGATCGACACGCCCACCGCCTCGACGACCCGGGGGTAGAACCGATCGACGGCAGGCTTCAGCCGCTCGGGCAGCTGCGACGGGTAGCCGCGCTCCTCGAGCCAGCGATGCGAGTAGGCCCGGGCGCGAATCCGCACACTCTCAGCCGCCGTGCGCGCCATGTGCATCGAGATCTCGGCCGCCTCGCGCGTCTCGGGCTGTGGCATATTCGGTGCATGCTCACGCCAATAGCGGCGACACCCGTCGATGTCGCCGCTATCAAGCAGCCCGCGGAGCACCTGAGCGCTCATGCACTTAGTCCAGCGTCAGCGCGGTCGAGGTGGTCAAGCGCGGGGTCACACCGCTGCCCGAGACGATGTTGGGCGTGATGGTGCCCTTCATGTGGATCGCCGCCGCGCCGCCGCCGGTGCGACCAACCGAGAAGTGCGTGAGCGTGCCCGAGCCGCCGGTGCCTGCCGGGAAGTCGATGTTGTTGGCGGGCGAGACCGAGCCGCCGCTCACCGTCCACCCGAGGTTCGTGCGCGGCACGCTGACACGCGCGTAGCTGGTGTAGGACGCCTCGGACGTGCCCATGCTGCCCGCCTCGCCCGGGTCCGCGGTGTGCAGCGCGACAGCGATGTCGGTCTGGGGCGAGGTCGCGGCGTTGTCCGCCATGTTGGCCCACGCCGTGGCGTTGAAGATCAGAGACATGATCGCGGTCTCTGCGGCATTTGAAAACGACATGGAGATTCCCCCTTTACTGCGTCACGCGGACATTAGCGTAATTCGTGAGCTGCTGACCAGCAATATCGTCCATCGGCACCCCGAGTGGGGTCTGCAGCGACGCCGCTCGGCTGCGCGCCGCCATCTGGCGCTGGATCGCACTTGCGAGGCTCGGCACTACCGCGAAAGCCGGGTTGTCTTGATCGAACGCCTGGGCATCGCGCACCAGCTCGGTTGCGCGCTCGCTGTCGCCGGACAGGATCGCCTTCACGATCTGGTTGCGTAGCAGCTGCGCGCGGCGGCCGACCTCACCACGCCGCGAAGCCTGATCTGCCCGAGCCTCGGAATATTCCGCGCGCTCCGCCGGAGCAAACCCGAGAAGCTGCCACAGGTAGGACGATGCACCGGGCGAAATCGGGATCTTGTTGCCCTTGGTGTCGACGTAGCCCTCGCTGGTCATGCGATAGGTCTCGATCGGTCCCTTGAACGCGATCGGCAGCACGTCCTTCATCCCGCCGAGCAGGTCGCCGTCTGCCAGCTTCCCGCCGCCGGTGATGATGTTCGAGAACATGCTCGGCACCGCGCCGAGAGAGCGGCCGGCATAGGTCTCGACCGACTCCTTCCACGGGCGGCGATCGGCGAGGAACTCGGAGAACGGCAGCAGGTTCTGCTCGCCTGCGCGCGCCGAGATGTCGAAGCCCAGTGCCCGAGGCAGGCCGCGCGCGACGACCTCACCGATCTCGTTGCCGAACACGCTCGACACGAAGTTGCGGTAGGCTGCGGTCGCGTCATAGGGCTCATCGTCATCGTCGAAGGCGTCAACCAGCCGCTCGAACGCCGCTGCGAACGCCGTAGCAAAGGGCAGGCCCATCGTTCCTGCGAGCGCTGTCACAGCCGCGAGGTGCCCGCCGAGGAAGCGCCATGCCTCCTTGCGCCGCACCGCCGCGTCGGCGTCGCTCTCGCCTGCCTTCTTGCGCCCGGCAGCCGCGACGACTTCCGAGTAGAGCTTCTCGGTCAGCTGCGCCGAGTAGCTCATGAACTGGGTCACGATCGGCGTCACCGGGCCGAGGAAGCCCTTCTTGCCCAGCTGCCGCGCCGTGTTCCAGCTCTGGTAGTCGAACATCGAGTTCGAGACCACGTCGGTGGCGTAGCGCGCGGCGCTCTCGGCGGTTCCACCATGCAGCTCGCGCGCCGCCAGTGCGGTGGTGAGGCGTGAGAACGTCTCGGTGTACATGCCGATCGCCGAGGCATACTTGAGCGCGATGTCGGTCTTGGAGCCTTCCCGATCTTCGGCGATCTGGCCAAGCGCACGCGCCGCCGAGCCGATGTCGATCGTGCCGGTCGCCAGCATCTGCAGCGCGAAGTTGATCTCGGCGCTGTTGAGCCCCGCCTTGCGCAGCACGTCCTCGGTGATCGCAACGTCCGCCCACCGCTTGGGGCCGAGCTGGTAGGCCTCCCCGGCGACCGCCTTCAGGATCTTGATCGCCGACGTGCCTGCGCGACGCATCGCCCCGAACGACTTGGTGTAGCCGTGCTTCTTCGCCAGCTCCGGCAGCGCGACGACGCCCAGCTGGGTCATGTTGATCATGCCGTAGGCGGGTGAGAAGCCGAGGAAGTAGGCATGCGAGAAGGCGCGCAGCTTGTCGTAGGTGTCCGCCGTGTCGTTGATCGGCGTGCTGGCGTCACGCTTCTGCATCTCGCGCACGATGTCGTTGAGCATTACCGGGTCGGTCTGCTCGACGCCTTCCTCGACCACCTGCGCCTGATTGACCTGTGAGCGCATCTCGACGAACGCCTTGTTGAACTTCGGCGACGACGCGACGTTCGACAGGCTGATCGCACCTACGCGCCAGCGGTGGGCGTAGTTGCGAATCATGTCCTTGTTGTAGCCCGGCACCTCGTAGCGCTTCACGAGCACCTTGCTGATCGCGCTGTCGGGCTGCTGCTCGAGCCATGTGTCCAGCGCCAGCCGCACATAGTCCTGCTTGCGCTGCTCGAGCGCCGCGCGCTCTTCCGGCGTCGCATCGACCGGCGGCGAGAACATCGGGCTGGCCTCGATCGACTGGATGTAGCGCGAGACGAACTCGGGCAGCCCGTCGGCCACCCCGAAGTTCTGGTCGCTGTTGCGCGGGCCGCGCTTGATCTCGTCGTCCTTGGAGACCACGCCCTCCTGCTGCAGCTTCAGCATGAGATCGCCGAACACACGCATCTGCTGCTCGGTCTCGAACCGGAGCATGAAGCGCGGGCGCGTGTTGTCGGTGCTGATCTGCACGTCGTCGAACCCGGCCTTCTCGAGCGCGGCGGCGAGCTTGCGCAGCGCAGCCGGATCGGCGGTGCCGTCGGCCTGCTTCGCGACGACCGCGGAGCCGAAGTAGTTCCCGAAGCGGCCGAGGTGGAAGTACGGTGCCTTCTGCATCGACTTGAGCGCTTCGTAGACCGCCTGGATCTGCATCTCGATCGGGGCCATGTACTCGCCCATCGCCTGCAGGTCGCGCGGGTTGCCGGTGCGCTCGAGGTCGCCCCGCTTGGCAGCGAGGAACGCGTTCGACTTCTTCAGCTGATCGTCGAGCGCCTGCCGCCACCAGTCGCGGATAGCCGCGGGCTCCGACAGCCCCTCCTCGCGCATGAAACGGTCGACCGGGTTTACGTCCGCGTCCTCGACGCCGAGGCTGAGCTCCGGGTCGAGCGCGACGATGCCGTGCAGCTCCGCGGCCATGCGCGAATAGTTCTGCGCCTCGTTGAGCGCCCGGAAGTCGGTGAACGCCTTCCACCCGGCCCCGTTGCCGCGGCGCAGGTCGTTCTTCATCTTGACCGCGCGCTCGTAGAGCGGGGCCAGCCGAGCGATCTCCGCCTCCTTGCCCGGCGCCGCGATGCGGGTGCCGTCAGGGCCGTCGATCCAGCCGAGGTGGCTGTGCTGCTCGAAGCTCTTGTCCGGGTCGATCGAGAACTCGGTGGTGAGCGCCATCAGCTCGCCCACCCACTTTGCGGCGTTGGGCGCGTCACGCTCCAGCTTCTCGAAGGTCTGGTAGACCTTGTCGAACATCTGCTCGTAGCGGCTGCGCACAGCGACGCGCTCGCGGTGCGCGTCCGAGTGACGGATCAGCCCGGGCATGATCTCGCCGAACATGCGGTCGATCTGGTTGTGGCTGAGCCAGCCCAGCATGGTGCGGCGCGAGCGGCCCTTCAGGTCGCGCGGCGTGATCGCCCCGACTACTGTGTCCGCCATGCTCGCCAGCCGCTGGGTCGTCTCGTTGGTCGCACCTGCTGTCCGGTTCGCTGCGTCAGCCTCGTTCGCCGCCGCCATCAGCACCCCGGTCTCGGCCAGCTGGTAGTTGTTGCGCGGGAAGGTCGCCGCGAGCTCGGCGTTGCTGGTCTCCATCAACTGCTCCGACACGCGCAGAAGCTCGGTCAGCGCCGTATGGTAGCGCACCGGAACACCGAGCAGGTTGCCCAGCAGCTCCCGGAAGCGCGCAAACAGCGACTGCTTGGGCCGGTACTGGATCGTCGCGAGATACTTCTGCATGCCGGGGTTGGTCAGCCCCCACGCGAGGATCTCGTCGGCATTCGACAGCGAGTTGTTCATGCTGCGCGAGAAGCGCTCTTCGAACTCGTTGAGGTTGCCCTCCTCGACACGCCTGTTGAAGTGCTCGTAGATGGCGTCCTGTAGCTCGGAGAGATCCTGCACAGCCTTGCCGAGCGCGGTCTTTCCGAACACACCGCGCTGCTCGCCACGCATCATGATGCCCATCGTGACCGCGTGGACCATCTCGTGCGCCACGATCTGGTAGTTCATGCCTGAGCCATCGCCCAGCTCGATGCTCTTGACGTAGACCGTCGCACGCGCAGGCACCCGGGTAACCAGCGTGATTGCCCGGTTGTTCTGCGGCAGCAGCCCTGCAGGCACCTCGTCGCCGGGGCGCACCACCTTGAAGTTCAGCTCGACGCCGATAGCCTGCATGCGCTTAGCGAGCCCGCGCACGCCCTTCATGATCGCCGCGTGGTATTCGCTCGGTGCCTGGCTGACCATGTGGTCGAGCACGCCCATGAAGTCCTTGTCGCCAATGAACTGCTCGAACTGTGGGTCCATCATCCCAAGCGTGCGGCCCTGCGAGTTGGCTTCGGCGAGGAAGTTCTTCATGCTGCGCTCGACCGCGCGCACGTCGCCCTTGTCGAGCATCGCGTTGAGCCGGTCGGCTCGGGCCTTGGTGATGGCCTTTTCCGCCAGCGCGAATTGCACCAGATTGCGCAGCTCGAAGATGCGCACCGGCACCTCGGTCTCAGCCCGCAGCTGCGCCTTACCGGCCTCGGTGCGAGTGTTCATCTCGACGAAGCGCGGCTGACCACGCACCAGCGGGCGCGGCTCGCGCGCCTGATAGGGCTGACGCGGGCCTTCCTCGAACAGCGACCGCCCGGCCTGCACGTTCTGGATCGCGCGGCCCAGCTCGGCGGGGTCAACGCCCTCGCGCGCCATGCGGCGCAGCTGGGCAATGTCGGTGTCTCGCACGGACGAGAGCTCGGCGTTGTCGATCAGCCTGTTAAGGGCCTGCACTCGCTCTTGCTCGGGCGTGAGCGTGCGCCGCGTTCCCGACCCCTCTGTCGGTGCGGCTGCGCTACCAGGAGCTGGCGAGCCGCGCTGGACACGTGCTGCGTCGTTGCGGTCGAGGATCCTCTGAGTGCGGGCAGCCGAGGCCACCTCTCCGTTTGCCACGAAGTCCCGCGCCCAGACCTTACCTGCCTCATACGCTGCCATCTCCCCGAAGTCGCTGAAGGAAGCCTGCGGCTGGCCGTTCAGCTCGGCCCGCACACCGCGGTCGAACTGAGACGCTGCCGCGCCAACATAGCCGCGGTCGGCGGCGGCGGACACAGCCGCCTCCAGCCCCGCGGGCGATTCGAGATAGACACGGCGGCCCTTCGGCGTGAAGTCCATCGCATCGTCGTCGGTGATCAGCCCCAGCTTGCGCGCAACCTGCTCGACCTGCGTCACTCGAGCCCGGGTGCCGCGCGTGTCGTCCGTCGCGCCTTCTTCGGCGAGCGCAGCCACCACGTCGGCAGGGGTCTCGATCTGGCGTCCGGATGTCGCCGGGGACATGCGCTTGATCCCGGCGGCCTTGATCGCTTCCTGCACCTCGGCGATCTGCTCAGGTGCGGCTGGCGCGCGTGGGGCAATGCGTTCGGTGACCGGCGCTGCAGGAGCGGTGGGTGCGGCCGGGTCCGCAGCAGTCGGCGCAGCCGCAGCCGCAGCGCGCCGCGCCTCGACCTCCTGCGCCAGCGGCCCGGGCTCCATGTTCTCGTCGAGAATGCCGAGGCGCTGCGCGAACTTGCGCGTGTTGGCCCGCGTGTCCTGCTCGGTGAAGATCTGGTCGTAGACCTTTTCCGCCAGATCGTTCGGGTCGGTCGCCGTCACCTGCTGCACGAAGCCGCCGCGCAGCCCCTTCTTCAGCTCGTCGACACGGGTCTGGAAGTCCTCGGTGCTGAGCTCGGCTTCACCACGTGCCTCGGCAGCCCGGCGCGCGATCTCCGCCTCGGCAGCAGCCTTGACCGACGCCGAGGTGCGCTTGCTGCGCAGCGCGCTGTCGATGTCGTCGACGCTGTCCTCGCGGAACGGGCGGAAGCTGCCTTCCGGCAGGCTGACCTCGGGCACGGCGCTAGCAAGCGCGCCCTGCGGGTCGAGCCCGCGGCTAAGGCTGGTGGACGCCGCAAGCGGCGCAGGCGCGGCAGCTGCGGGCTGCTGCTGAAGGATCTGAGCCAGCGCGCTCGGTATGTCGGGGTTGAGGTCACCACCCAGTCCGGGCAGCGACGGGACGGTCCCGCGGCGCGGGAGATTCGCCAGCACCGGAGCGATCTCGTTCTGGATGCGGAACTGGTCGTTCTCGACGATGCTGGTGCGCCCAGCAGCGTCCTGCACCGCAATCGTCTCCGGCCCGGGCGCGGGGAGCGCGAGCTGGTTGCCCTCGGCATCGCGCGCGACTGGGGCGACCCGGGGGACCGAAGGCGTGCCGAGCCGCAGCGAGCCGTCGAGGCTACCCTCGATCTTCTCGATCATGTCCTCGTCGGACACCGCGTCAGGGGTCTTGGCGTCGGCAGCTGTGCGCCGGAACCCGCCACCCGAGCCCAGCATGCCGCCGACCACAAAGGCTGTGACCGCCGCGTTGACATACTCTGCCGCTGCATCGGCGTTGCCGAGCGGGATGCCGGCCGCAGCACGCTCGCCGACCTGCTGCGCGGCTTCGGTGATGGCCTCGGTGCCACCCGCCTTGGCGATCGACTTGGCGGTGCGGGTCAGGAACCCTCCGCTCTGTGTCGCAGCTGCGCCACCGAGAACCCGGCCCGCGCCGGGAAGGAAGCGCAGAACTGCTGCATCCGCAGCACCCTGCAACGGAGCAAGCGCGATTGAGCGCTCCGCCGCGCCGACATCGAGCGAGCCATTCTCCTCCACCGCGCGTCCGACGTTGGACGCCGAGAACACTGGCGTGCTGGCGAGCGTCGCACCGGCGAGCGCGCCCCCGGGGCCGCCTGCGATACCGCCTGCAGCAGCGCCCGCGAGCGCCACACCCATCTGCGGCAGCGAGCCGACGAGGTTCTCGAGGCCGAAACGCGCCAAGCCGACACGCCCCGAGGTGAGGTCGCTCACCGAAGCCGGGGCCGCGCGGCGGAACGCGGTGTTGGCCTCTGCCAGCCCACGCTGGTACTGCTGCTCGACACCCGGATCGACCTGTCGCCGCGTGAGCACCTCGGCCTGATAGGGCAACGCGCTCGTGACCTGCCGGAACACACCTTCCGCAGACGCGCCAAGGATCGACAGGAGCGACGGGCGCTCCTGCTCCGGCAGCGGTGCCGAGAGGTCGTCCGGGACGTAGACGCCGCCGATCTGAGGCATTATTCCTCCGCCGCGCTGTTCATCAGCTCAGCCTGCGCGATTTGCAGCGGGTTGAGCCCAACGAGACCGGCCTGACGGCTCCAGTGTTCGGTGGTTGCCTTCATCTCGAGCGCCTTCGCCCCGGCGGGGTCGGTCTGTGCCAGCTGTTGCGCCTGCTTCAGCTGCCCGGCGTAGATCGCCTCGGACAGCTGCGCGGCCTGCGTCATGACGGTGTCCTTGGCGCTGACCTTCGCATTGGCGCCGGGAATGCCTGAGCCAGCAAGGCCTGCGACGGCTCCCGCCTCGTTGACGGTCAGGTTGCTGCCAAGGATCGCCGAGATCAGCGCAGCCTGCCGCTCGGCGGGAGTGATCTCCGCAGGCGGTCCACCGGCAGCGCGGCCCTGTGCGAGCGCTTGCTCCACAGGCTTGTCCGACTGCACCGGCAGCTTCTTGCCTCCCTGCGGGTTGCCGAGAAAGCCGTCGATCGCGTCGCGGATGGCCACGCGCGTGTCCTGGCTCCCGAGAGCCTGAAGGCCGCCAAACGCCATCGCCGTCGTCGGCTGGCTGGGCGCGAGCGCACGAACCGCTGGCGCGAAGCCGCGCTTGACCAGCCCCTTGGCCTGCTCGGCAGTGTCGCCAAACGCACGGCGGAGCCGGAGCCCCTTCTCGTAGGCGCTGCCGGGCACGACGTCCGACTGGATCGGGACGGTCACCAGCGCACCGTCGGCGTCGCCGGGCTGCAACTTCACCGTGACCGGGTATTCCCGCGCGGGCTTCTTCTTGTCGTCCATCTCAGCTTCCCCAGCTCCAGCCGCCTCGACCGAACCCATGACCTACCGGAGCAAACAGCTTTCGCATAGTCTCGATGCGTGCCTCACGCACATGCTGCTCGAACGACTGCGCGAACTCCGCCGCGCGCCGAGGTGCGCCAGCGTCGTCGTCGACGATGCGCAGCGCCAGATAGGCCGCCCAGTCGAGCATCGGGATGTGGTAGTCCTCCGGCACCTCGGGCGTGGCCTGCAGCGCACGCATCGAGAGCTTCTCGAGTGGCTTGCGGACCACACGCAGGCGAATCTGTTGGCCGTTCTCGGCAGCGCTCGGCACCGGGTAGACCCGGAGCACAGCCTGCGTGAACGTCGCGCTGTCCGCGGCGCTCAGGGTCTCGTCGGTCATGTAGGCGACCGGCGGCCCGGGCGGGAGGGCGTGCATGTCGGTCGGGTCGGTCCAGCTGTTGGTGAGGTTGCGATACCCCGCCAGCACCGCGTGCCCGACGCGCGTGAGGTCGGCCTGCTGGTCTGAGCGCCGTGCCGAGATCACACCCAGCACGGACTCGTGGAGCGGATACTCGACCACACCTGTGCGCAGCGTGACCAGCGTCACCTCGTCGGTGGAGCCGTCACGCAAAATGAGGCCCCGGCGACACAGACGCGCCTGGGCCTCATTGATATTGGTGACGAGCGTCTCATCCTCCCAGAGGTAGTCGCTCGAGCCGGAAATCCGGTCGGTGCGGTCGTTGAGGATCGAACCCCGCAGATACTGAAGCAGCTCTTCGAGGTTCATGATCCCCCGCCCCGTTATTCAACCCGGCGATACGCATACTTCAGGCGGTCGCGATAGCCAATAACCTTCTTGGTCTCGGAATTGACGATCGGCGCCGAAGTGACGGCGTTGTCGAGCACGCCGACGAGGAAGTCGGGAACATCGACCGGCACACCCGGCTGGATCATGTACGAGCGCCCGTTGTGGCCGATGAAGAGCCCGGTCGGCGGGATCGTCTCGTTTTCCTCGAGGATGATCTTGATCACCTTGTGACCCTGCTTCTCGAGCTTCTTGCGATCGTCCTTCGACATCTCGCCAGCGTACTTGTTCGGGGCCACCAGCGGCTCGCGCGCTTCGCCTTCGGTCTGGCCCACGGTGCGGACACCGGCAGCCGACAGCTCGTCGATGTGCGCCTGCATCTTCTTGAGCTGTTCCATGACCGCGGTCATGTCGGCGCCGCTCTGCTGCTCGGGCTCGAGCTGCGGGACGTCGTCGGGGAGGTCGCCCTGCGTGATATGCGCGTCGGGGTCGACACTGGCGGCGGCAGCTGCGATCTCGTCGGCGCGCTGCTCGGCCTTCTCCTTGCCGCGCTCGCGCTCGGGCTCTTTGAGGCTGCTGTGGTTCAGCTCGTAGTAACCGCCGGGCAGCGGCGTGATTTTCACGCCCTTGTGTTCGTAGGTCTGGGTCATTGCTTGATCGCCTCCTTGGCCAACTTGTCGAACGCCGAGGAATATTCGTCCTCCGGGAGAGCGATGTCCATCGCGCTCTCGACGAACTTGAGCACCTGCGCCTTGGTGTCAAATGAATATTCGACGGCCGGATCTATCCACGGCGCGTCCTTGCTTTCGCGATTCTTCTTCTCGATCGCGGGGTCGGTGGCGCGAACCGTGAACTTGTTGCGATCACGCTCAATGCGGATGCTGTTGTAGCTCATGCAGATCGCCTCCCCTTTCATGTCGAGCATCGGGCGGCACGCTCGTCCCCACAAGCGTGCCGCCCTGCTTCGCCCCCAGCGGAGCTCTTAGTGCGCGAACCAGGCAAAGTTCTTCGCGCTGATGTTGACCGCGGCCGAGACGGTGAAGCCGTTCTCGGTGATGTTGATCGCGCCGCTGGTGTCGATGGTGTTCGCCCCGGCTGCGGCGCTTTCGTAAGACGCATCGGTAGCCATGCCGTCGATCTTCTCGAAGCGCACGACGTCGGTGATGTTGATGAGCACGACCTGCATCGGCTTGAAGCCGAGGGTCACGGTCAGCAGGGTGCCGTCGCCGGTGTGCGTACCAACGGCGCGGTGTGCGATGCCCTGCGAGTTACGGGTTGCGGTGTCGTCCATGTCGTATCTTCCCCATTTCTATGAGAAAGCACAGGGGACCAGACCCAGTTGGCCCCCTGTGCTCCGCAGGCTGCGATTAGTCGGTGGCCGCCACCTCGAGGCGTACCATGAACGCCTCCTGGAGAATGACCGTCGCGTTCCAGAGCTTCCAGCCCACGGTGCCGCGCTGGCCGAGCGGGTCGCCCGCAGCCGGCTTCGGGTTGACGACCATCGGCGTCATCGAGCTCTTGCCCTTCAGCGGGACGATGCCGAAGGCGTCGCGCGCGAAGAACAGGATCGGATAGACGTCGACGTTCGAGCCGCTGGTGCTGCGCTTGCCGCTGGACGCGACCGCCGCGCCCGCATCGGGGAACGGCTTGGCGACCGTGGTGGCGATGTAGCGCACCTGCTCGACCGAGCCGACCTCACCTTCCCACGGGGAGGTGTGCGGGCCGTAGTCCGCCACCGGCTTGAAGCCGGTCATGCTGCGGATGTCGGTTTCCAGATCGGGGTGGATCACCGCGACGAACGCTGCTTCGACCGACTTCGTGTTGTAGTCGGGCGTCGAGGCGACGACGGAGGTGATCTTCTTCGCGTTCTGGCGGCTGAGCGCGGTCGTCACGCGCCGCTGGTCGGCGAGCGAGATCGAGGCGATCACGTTGGCACGCCCAGCGACCCGGTCGGCGTAGAACACGTTGGTGCCCGCCTTCAGGACGTTGTAGCGCAGCGTCTCGACGGTTTCGGCCGCCATCTCACCCAGAATGTCCGTCGCTTCCGCGAGGATGTTGTCGGGGTGGGTGTCGTTCACCACGTCGGTGATCGTGATGAAGTCGCCGTACTGCGCCAGCTGGACCGTGTAGTCCTGGTTGGAGAGCGAGCGACCCTCGGGGGTCACACCCTCAACCAGCGGCGTGGTCGACAGCGGAGTGTAGAAGTCGCCGCTGCCCGAACCCGCGGAGCCGGTGGCGCCCGTGAGGAAGTAGCGACGGAACTTCGCCGTCTGCGTCGAGTTGGTCGGCATGGGATAGGTCTGGCCGAACTTCTCGAACACGAGCAGCGGAAGCGCGCGCTTGAGCATCCGGACTACTGCCCATGCGGCAACTGCCGGGCTGATGTCACCGTATTGAACCATGGTACTGAGCCCCCTTACTTACGCCGACCGTCTCGTCGGCTGAGATTACGTTGCACCGGCCGCGGCGTACTTCTTGAAGGCTGTGTCGAAGTCGAGGGGATCCTCGCCCTGCGGCACTACGCTTCTGTCGCCACTGACTGGGGCCAACGAATCTGCCGCTTTCTTGGCAGCGTCGGACAGCTCAGTTTTCGCAGGCTTCGGCTGGGCCGCCGGGGCTCCCGGAGCCGCCGGAGCGGTCTCTTTGGGTGCCGGCTGATGCCCGGTCGAGGCCTGGTAACGCCCGATGAGGTCTGCGACCTCTTCCGATGTCCCGGTCTGCATAACCTGCTTCATTGCAGCTTGCAAGTAGCTAGGTTGCTCATCCACCCACGCAGCAACACGCTGCTCCAGCTCGACTGAATATTCAGGCACGACGCTCTTCAGCTGCTGCTCGTGCGCGACGTTCGCGAGCGCCTGAATCTGCTCGATCTGCGGTGCCATCCAGTCGCGGATCGAGCGGAAGGTGAATGTCAGGAGGTCGTTGTATTCTGCGCGGCGCTTGAGCGCTTCGGCGGCCGACACGTCGGGCCAGTTCTTCTCGTAGTCCTGCAGCGTCTCCAGCTCCGCCGCGGTGTAGAGCGGCGGGGCCTCCGGCTGGGGATCGGCCGCAGGCGCAGCAGGCGCAGCAGGCGCAGCAGGCTGCGCGTTCTTGCTGAGCAAGTCGGCCAGCTTCGCTACAACGTCCTCGGCAGGGGCGGACGCAGGGTCGGCAGGTTTGGGGTCATCTGCGGGCTTGGGATCACCGCCTTCAGCCGGGGCCGGATCACCACCCTCAGCAGGCTTGGGGTCATCGCCCTCGGCCGGGGCCGGGTCACCGCCTTCAGCCGGGGCCGGGTCACCACCCTCGGTCGGTGCGGGATCTGCGGGCTTGGGGTCGGCCTCGAGCCCTTCCGCAGCAGCGGCCGCGAAGGCGTCGTCGAACGCGGTGTCCGGGTGGTCGTCGGGCGCGCGCATGTAGCGCCCCATCTGGCGCTCGGCCGGGGTCATCGCGCCAAGCGCGCTGCTGACGAAAAGGTTCGATTTGAGGGTCATTGGGTCACTCCGTGGGTCTGATGCTGGGGGGCTGAACGGTCAGCTCCTTGTGGAGCCGCTGGAAGTGCCGGACCGCCCCCTGCAGCCTCAGCATATCGTCGCCTTCTGCGCTGACAAGGCTGTCTTTGAGCTCCTCGATCGTCAGCCGCACCAGCGAGATGGCTGAAGCCGCGACGGGATCCTGCAGCTTGGCCGCGTCACGCAGCCGCGCTGCCAGACTGATTGCCTGTTCCTTGGGTGTCATTGCCGGGCTCCGCCTGTGAATCCATCATGTCGATCGCCGCCTCGATCGCCGCCTTGTCGGCCTTCGCCGTGTTGACCTGCGACTGGGCGACGTTCTTGAGCGCATTGGTGAGGATCTCGCGGATCTCGGCCCGCTGGCGCTCGGTGACCATCTGCTGCGCCTCGGCTGCCGCGGCCGCCTTCGCGCTCTTGTTCTGCTTGGCCTGATCTTCGCTGAGCAGCATGCCCTGCAGGTCGCGCGCGGCGAACTTCGCCTCGATGAAGCGACGCTCGTCGATGTGGTCGCGCTCGTCGTCGGTCAGGGTCTGGCTCAGCATGTCGATCTGCATGCTGCGGACTTCCTTGGCGATCAGGCTGGTCGCGCCGCGCGCGATCACGTCGTAGTCGCCCTCCGGCGCCTCATCCGGGTTGAACTTCTTGTTGAACTGCACGAGCGACCAGATCACCGACTGGGTGAAGCTGTCGTAGTTGCGCACGATGTCCTTGAAGGGCAGCGCCGCGTCGCCGCGCAGCATCGAGCCACCCGCCGCCGTGCGCATCGCCTCGCTGGGCACCTTGGTCATGTCGCCGCCAGTGCTGGGGCCGATGAAGGTCTCCATCTCGGCGAAGTCGACGAACATCTTCACCAGCGACTGCAGCTCGTTGAGGTGGCCGTCCACCTCGACCCGGCGGATTGCGGGATACTGGGCGGTCAGACCATCATCGTCGCGATACCAGATCTTGTAGGGCTCGATCGAGCTCATGTCCTGATCGGCACGCATCAGCGAGGTGTTGACCTCGAGGTTCGGGCCGCAGGTGATCGAGGCGTTGTCGAGCGTCATGCGCGTCGCCGCGCAGATCGACAGCTGGCTGTCGCGCACGACGCCGGGAAGCCCCTGGCTGATCGGGCTGGTATCGTCCTCGTCGAAGTTGAACACGTGGACCGTGCGCACGTCGACCCCGAGGTTGCGCCACGGGTTGATGGCCGCCTTGATCACGTAGTTCTCGACCATCCACAGCTCGGCGTCCACGTCGTCGGCGAGCATGCTGTCGGGCACATCGGCTCCGGCCTCGCGCAGCTTGTTCGCGCTGACCGGCCCCTTCCAGATGATGATCTCGTATTTCTCGCGACCCGAGGCCTGATTGCTGGTGGTCTCCGCGTGCGAGGACAGGCCCATCGTGCGCAGCTCGGTCTCGAACGACTTCGCCTTGTAGTTCCCACCCGGGATCTGCGTGATTGCCTCACGGATCATCGGCGCGAAGAAGTCCTTGCGGTCCGCCAGCTTGCGCAGCGCCGCGCGCCCGAGCACCTTGCGCACGAAATAGCCCTCGCCCGCCGCAACGGTGCGCGCGCTCATGTCGGGGTAGAAGTCCCAGACCGACAAGGCGTCGTACTGCGGCTTGTAGACCTCGCGCGTGACCGGCTTGAAGCCGCCGGGAGCGATGCTGCCGTCCGGATTCTGCGTCGGCTCCGCCTGCAGCACCCAGCCGGACTGCTGCACCTTGCGCACATACGGCCCCTCGAGCACGCCGATGCCGTACTTGATCCCGCTATCGCACACCTTGCGGTTGAGCGCGATCCAGTCGTAGGTCTGGTCACCACCCAGCTCGGTCAGCTGGTCCTTGATCAGCCCGGTCAGCTTCTTGGCCGCCTTTGCCGCAGCGCGGCGCACTGCCTCGTCGACCAGCTCCTGCGTGAGCGGTGCTTCCTGCTGCATCGCCGCGCGTTCCGCGATCAGCTCCTGCACCGCCGCCGCAACCGCCTCGGGCGACATCTCGGGCGAGGGCGAGGCCTGCAGCTCCCAGTTGTCCTCGTTGCCGGGGAACATCAGGTTCATCAGCCGCGAGAGCAGCGAGATGCACTTCACCCGGGTGAGCCGGGGGTAGGCCCGACTGCGGTTCTTGGGCAGCTCGCGCTCGATCTCGGGGTCGTAGACGCCCAGATACTGGCGCAGGTTCTTGAGCCACTTCTGCTCGGCGGGGATGCGCTCGGAAGCGTATCGGTCGAACAGGCTGCGATACCTCGCTCCGAGGTTGCGCAGCACAACGCCGTTGATCTGCCGCACCGGCGCCTGCCCCTCGGCGGGCTGCTCGACGATGGCCGGCAGCTGCGCCGGAGCGCCTGCAACCTGCATCGGCTCGGCCACCATGCTGCCGTTGCGCGTGTTCCCCACCTGATCAGCCATAGCCCCGCCTACCTGAAGTGATACTTACCCCCGAACGAGCGGGGCGGTGTGAACGCCCGCATCGTGCCCGGGGTGTATCGCTCATTCTTGAGCACTTGTCGATGATAGTGGCGGCACAGGTAGCCGAACGCGTCGCCGGGGTGGCTGTAGGCGTTCTTCTCGGGCTTGGCGCCGCCAGCGCCCTCCTTGATATTCTCCTTGGCGTCGAGGGGGTAGCGCCAGCCGCCCTTCAGCGCGCGCACCAGCATGGGGCACGCCTGCTCGTCGATGATCAGCCGCGGCATCCCGAACACGAGGCCCGTGCAGTAGTGGTCGATCGCGTCGAGGCGCAGCGGGAGCCGGTTGTTGCTCTCCATCGACACCGGGTAATAGCGCTTGATCGTGGCGACGATCGTGCTCTCGTCGTTGGCCGAGCGGTTGTTCGCCGCAGGGTCGGGCGCGACCGTGAAGCCGTCCGGGCGCAGGTTGGCGAACCGACGCGACAAATATGGTCGCACGCGCTCTGTAACGAATCGCCCTGCGCCAAGCCCGCTGGCGACGATCTCGCCCATGACGTGCAGCCGCCCCTCGAGATCCTCCTGCCCGAAGATCATCGCCGACCCGCCCAGCCCGGGGTCGTAGCCTCCCACGAGGTGGAGGTTCGGGTCGAAGTGGAGCGGCTTCTTGGACAGGTGGACCTGCCCGTTGAAGCTCCCGACAACCGGCTTGCCTGCAATCGAGAAGCCCCATTCCGCCTCGATGAACTGCTTGATCCAGGCCTCGGTCTTATTCTTCGCCTGGTTGGTGTAGTAGGCCCTCCCGCCGGGCAGATTTTCGACGTTCTCGGCGAACGGCGAGTAGCCGGAGGGTTGCAGAAAGTATCGCGCGTTTCGCTCGTCGAGGACGACGCGGTGAACCAAGGACACGCCCTCCCCGGGCTGGATCACACCCGCAGAGCCGTGCAAATAGTCGAACCACCAGTTGTCCTCCGTATCGGGGTTGGACGCACCCCACATTCCCCAATTCGTCGCCCCGCCCTCGACCACGCTCGGGTAGCGCCCGCAACGCGCGGACAGCGCGTCGACGATCGCCTGCGGGATCTGGACGAACTCGTCGAGGATCGCGAAGGTCACCTCGAGCGACAGCACGCGCGCGACGTCGTCCGGCGTGTCGAGCGGTCGGAACAGCACCTCGCACTCGACGTCGCCGAACTTCAGCAGGAACTTCTTGTCGGTCGCATACCAGCGCCCGGCCTGCCCGTCCTTGAACCATGTGAACCAGCTGTTGAGCGTGGTGTCGCGCAGCTGGGTCGAGGTGTTGCGGACGATCACCGCGCGGGTGCGCCGGATGCCGTCGGGGCCGGGCTTCTGCAGCGATGCCATGCGCACCAGCTTGAAGAAGTTGCCGGTCGACTTGCCCGAGCCGACCGGCCCGACGATCCAGCTGTAGAACAGCTCGCCCGGCAGGTAGTCCTTGATGAACCGCGAGACGGTGTCCGGCGGTGTGTAGTTGATCTGGGCCATCAGTGCAGGGCTCGCCCGTTCTCGTAGCTCTCGCGTTGATCGAACGCTCGGTGCGACCACACGTCAGGCACCTCGGGGTCGGGCTTCGGGCAGCACCGGCACTCCCCACCGCGCAGCAGGTGCGGCTGGATGTCCATGACCGGCACGCAGTGTCCCTCGGCGTGCCCTGCGGGTGTGGGCACCACGACGCTCTGCCAAGGCAGGCCCTTCAATAGCCCTCTCCCAGATTGATGTTGATCTGGAGCGCGTTGGTCACCGCGCCGCCTGCCTGACCGCCCTCGCCATTGCTCTTCGGGTCGAACCCGGCCCAGCGCGCGTTCAGCTCGATCAGCTTGGCCTTCACGGCTGGCGGCACGTCGCCGTGGTTCTCGTGAACCATCTTCCAGACCTGCTTCAGATTCTCCTCGGCGATCAGCCGGGCCTTGAGCTTGAAGCTCATCCCCTCCTGCCGCACCATCTCGCAGGCCTGCGCCAGATCCTTCATGAACGCGGGGTTCCGGGGCAGCGCCGCCCACTCGGCTTCGCTGTAGCCATACTCGATCCGCAGCTCGGCCGGGCTGGCCGTCTTGAGCGCAAGCTCGATCGGCAGCGTCGGCGGCCACGCGAGCGAGGTCGGGTCTTTCTGGTCGATCGCGAAGGGCGTCACTGCGTTCATGGTGCTTAACTATCGCAGCAAGATCATGGCGGCAAGCGGTGTTGGGTGGGGTGTTGAGCCTGCCCGTGTCTGACAGCACCCCTCCGACGCCCTACCGCCGTCTGATCGTTTCGAGGGCTTCAGTTTTCCGCATTGCCCAGCCGCAGCTCGGGATACAGCCCCCGCCGCCCATCAGCAAGGCGGCTCTCAACGTCCGCATCCGAGAGTTCCGCTTCATAGTCGTCACAGGGCGGTCGGCGAGGTCGTTGCGCTATGTGTGCGACGAAAAAGTCCCCGGGTCAACTCGCGTCGGCCCGGGGAGGCTATCAAGTCAGAGAGGAGTTTGCCGGGTCCGGCATGCAATTGGATAGAGCCTCGGCGAAAATTTACCAGAAAAATTTTCGGGCTCAAATCTGTGAGAGCACGTTTAGTATGCAATTGGATAGTCCTAAGAAATTTTTGGCAAATCCTCTACGAGGGACCGTGTATCCCCCTACCCCTTGTCTGAACTGAAACCCCCCTGACCCCCTCGCCGCCAGAAAAGGATTCTTTATGCCCTGTCGCCCCTATCGTATGACAATCCGCTGCCATGCGCCTATAAGTAATGACAGACAACGCAATCCCGCGATTGTCTATGCAATACTGTCAGGTCGCCTGACAGTTTCTTGAAAGGCACTACATCATGACTAAGACTGCAAACAAGCCCGTCGCTCTTTTCACTGGCAAGGGCGCTGCCATGCGCTCCACCGCGCTTGCGACCATCGCCGCGCTGTCATTCAGTGAAGAGCTCTCGCGCGAGGCGTGTATCAATGCCGCGCGCAAGGCTCTCGGCAAGGCGCCGACCGAAGCGCAAATTGCGGCCGCGCGTCTCGAATATGTGGTCGGTCGCGTCGCTGCGCGTCTCCCTGTGTCCGAATTGCCGCGCGGCAAGACGTCGGAAAGCGCGCGGCTTGAGCGCGCCCGCGCGCTGATCACGCAATATGCCGCGCCGGCCAAAACCGACGGCAAGGCCT